>ERZ1370068.4290-contig-3370_pt1 | contig 31430 bp, 51 predicted proteins | sample MGYA00561227_ERZ1370068 | MGnify/ENA primary metagenome ERZ1370068 (study PRJEB38410, sample SAMEA6850437) | metagenome | study: Metagenomic assessment of the ecological functions of the soil: analysis of the soil microbiota associated with the...
ATTACGTATTGCTCATCTCGTGCCCGCGCCGGAGCATGTGAGAACCCAAGCGCGAGGCGTGCCCACGGGTCGCTCGCGGTCGTGATCGCCGCTGCAGCGCGCAGCCCGTTCGGTGGCCGGGGCCAGTACGGCTGCGAGCCCGCCTGCGCTCCGAGCCAGCTGTGCGCGTTCCAGAGGTCGTGATGGTTCCATGCGTGGGAGCCCGCCGAGCGCGCGGGCATAGGGATGGGTCGAGCCGTAGCGCGGCCGACAAGAGGTCGAGCGCCACCGCATTGTCGCTCGGAGTCCGGTCGCCGCGATGAACGAGAGCGCGCGGATGACGTAGTCCCACGCATCAGAGGTGGCTGGGCGGCGTCTGCTGCACAGCGCGCGCCTCTCGGCGGCGTAGAGCTGCGGCTCGACCGCGGTGACGATACTTGCCGCGACCGTCCCGGAGAGCAAAGAGGTCGGCCAGCGCTCGCTCGTAGCGCTCCACCCAGATTTCGCGTCCGGCTCCGGCATCGGCGCGAGCTGGACGCCGATCCGTCACCGCGTTCGTCCGGCCCTTCGACGCTGCCTTCAGACGTAGCGCACGCCAAGCTCGCGACCGATCTGCTTCACGCCGACTGCTCTGCCCTGTAGCGTGAAGGCCGAACCCCGAGCGATGACGAAGAAGCCGCGCAGCGAGCCAGTGCGGTTGTGATCTCCTCGGCGACTCTGTCTGCGAAGTACTCCTGGCCCGGATCCCCGCTCAGGTTCTGGAATGGCAGAACAGCAATTGATGGCTTGTCGGGGAGCGCCAGTGCAGGAGGGCTTGGCCGCCACGCCTTCCAACCGAACACGATACACACGCACCGGCCAAGCGATATTCTTCAGTTGATGCTCGCCTGCATCCTCGAATGCAAGGTCCAATTTGTTCCGCGTATCCTCCTGCACTGAGCCGACACACAGATGCCACCCGGGAGCGCGAGCGTCTCCAGCCAGGCCGCGATGTTTACGCCATCGCCATAGATGTCATTTTCTTTCAATGATAACGTCGCCCACGTTGATGCCCACGCGAAACTCAATCCGTTTATCCTGAAGCACTTCGGCATTGCGCGCGAGCCATACCGCGTTGAACCTCGACAGCGCAACGCAACGCATCCACGACGCTGCTGAACTCCACCAGCATGCCGTCGCCGGTGTTTTTAACAACCCGCCCGCGGATGTTCGGCGATTTTGGGTTCGACGAGTGCGGCGAAGATGTGCCCTTCAGCTGGACGTGCGTGCCTCCTCGTCGACGCCCATGAGCCGACTGTAGCTTCTGACCAACACCGGCCGCAGAGAATTTGGCGAGAGAGCCGCTCGCTCCAAGCGCTCGCGACCCAAAGCACACCTCCTCCAGGGCACGGGCAGGGCAGCTTACGCCCCGTCGTTGCGGTCGCCAAGGGGGACTGACCGGATTTGGAGGCCCACCGGACGCCGGTGCCGCGTGGAGTGCGGCCCCTTCCGCGACCGGATTAGCGGCATCCGCGGCAGTATGCCTCTGTCGGTATGTCCGGCAAATCTGGCACATAGCGTCGTTCGCTGCGATGCGGAATTTGGTCCGCTATCATCGCATAGCGGACCTGGAAGCCGTCCGCTCAGACGGCGAGTTCACGGCCTAGCACTACTTTGGCAGATTTTAGCGATTGATCGGCGAAACTGGATTCCCGAATCAGATTTTCAGTGATTCATGGGTGGTCGGCTTTGGAGGGCCGACCATGGTGGACACGACGTCGAAGTGGGAAGATGAGCTTGGACGCTGGCTCAAGCCATTCCTGGATCGTTTAGGTCATAAGGCGCGACGGCGGATGTGCCCGCTGTATGTTTCGGGGTTGATTGGACCGGGCGATCGCAAGAGCGTGCAGCCGATGGCGGCGCGGCTGTCACCGGGCGACTATGACCAGTTGCACCATTTTATCGCTGATGGCGTCTGGGATGCGGCGCCATTAGAGTCGGAGCTGCTCATTCAGGCCGACCGGCTCGTCGGCGGAAAGGATGCGGTGCTGGTCATCGACGACACCGCGTTGCCGAAGAAGGGCGATCGTTCGGTTGGTGTGGCTGCGCAATATGCCTCGTCTCTCGGCAAAACGGCCAATTGCCAAACATTGGTATCGCTGACGCTTGCGCGGGGTGAAGTGCCGGTAATGGTGGCATTGCGTCTCTTCCTTCCCGAGAACTGGACGAGCGATGCGGCACGTTTGAAGCGTGCCGGTGTTCCGGTCGAGCATCGCGCAGCACGGACCAAGCCAGAGATCGCGCTGGCTGAGATCGATCGCGTGGTCGCAGCCGGTGTTCGCTTCGGCTGTGTGCTGGCGGATGCCGGTTACGGCCTCAGCGCGCCGTTCCGCCAGGGGCTAACGACACGTGGCGTTGCCTGGGCCGTTGGCATCCCTCGTCATCTCAAGGTGTACCCGGTCGCCGTCAAGCTGATCTGGCCGGTTGCAACTCGGGGCCGTCCCCGCAAGCGGCACATTCCGGATATCCTGTCGATGCCGGCCGAAGACATGCTCGCCGATGCCAAGTGGCAAACCCTGAGTTGGCGAAACGGGACCAAGGGAAAGCTGGAGGCTCGCTTCGCTGCTGTTCGTGTGCGGACCGCCGATGGACCTCCGCAGCGCATCAAGGACAAGGGCCAGCAGCACCTTCCAGGAGACGAAGCGTGGCTCATCGGTGAACACAGAATGTCGGGAGAGAAGAAATATTATCTCGCCAATCTGCCGGCCAAGACGGATCTGCGCACATTAGCCGCCACGATCAAAGCGCGATGGATTTGCGAACAGGCCCATCAGCAGCTGAAAGAGGAACTCGGGCTCGATCACTTCGAGGGACGATCCTGGCAAGGCCTCCATCGTCATGCCCTCATGACCATGATCGCCTACGCATTCCTCCAACACCGTCGTCTCGCACAAGCGGGGCGGAAAAAAGAATCAACGGTCCACCGCCTCAGCCGAGCCTGCCGGCCGTACGCCACGCCATCCTCGAGCTCATCGTTCGACCTCGACCTCAGCGATGTCCCTACTGCAGAAGACAAATCGGCGAAGAGCGACGGCGTGAATAAATCTGCCAAAGTAGTGCTAGATCAGTCGTGCAGAAATCTTAGGGCGGATTGCGCCTTTGCCAATCCGCCCTACCTTCCGGCCGAGCTCACTTGCCGAGAACGGCTTCCGCGGCGTTGACGATGCTCATGGTCGGATTCTTCCCGCAATAGGTGCCGAACTTCTTGGCGTTCTCGACGAACACGTCGGTGTCGATGATCGCCTCGTCGGAATCGCCCTTGTACCAGCCGTCCATCCAGGTCAGCACCATCTTGATCGTGTCGTCGCCGCCCTCGACGAACTGCTTGCAGGTCATGGTCGAGAGATCGAGAACGACGGCATGCGCCGGCGCGGATGACAAGCCGTGGAAAACGTCAACGCTGCGGCAAACAGGATCGAGTAGCGGTCGTCTTCATGATGAGCTCCATTGGCGTCTGAGGCAGACGGCGCTTGCGTGTGATGCATGTGATCTCCGAGAAAACCGCGCCAGCATGTTTTCCGCCGGTCTGGCGCAAACGAAATTCGAACGGCCTGTGCAAGGCACAGGCTATATCGAGTAGCTGACCGCAGTTTCACCGCGCTATCAACGGCATCACATATGGACGTTGTCAAACCGTGCGCGGATTGAGAATCCGACAGTGCCCGATGAGTTCGGAATCCGTAGGGGGGCAAAGAGCGTCAGCGACGCCCACCATCTATCGCCGATCGCGCTTCGAAATGGTGGGCACGCTTCGCTCTGCCCACCTCTACGAGCCTGCAAACTGCGCGCGAAGCGCAAATCTCGATGCGCTGGCAACTGCGACAAATCAACACGACGGGCAAATCAGTCAAAATCTGTCCAGCCCTTCGCGCAAAAATATTCCGCTTTACGTGCTCAGGCAAATCAGTCGGCATAACTCCGCCCGTCTCACGGCGGATGAGGGGCGTTGGCCATCGTCACGAACGCGCGGTGAGATGCGATGGACGCTGAGAGCTGCGACTGACGTACGCGGCCGGAAGCGTACGGCGAAGTCGTGTGGTTCGGGCGCCGCGGTGCTGGCGCTAAGTTCGGCGAAGCAAGCTTCTCGCGGGCGACGGAGGCAAAAGAGCCGTTCTCCGGGAAGAGCACGAAGTAAGCCGTAAAGCCATTGCGCAGGGAAGGCCGGAATGCTCCCGCTGCCCTGTATGCTCGTGTGCGCTTTTGTTTTGCGCAAATCGCACGCGAGACCGCGGGTGCAGCGCGCACCCGGTCTTCCCTGCGCCCTCTGTTTTCGAGAGGGCGAAACGAAGATGACAAACTTCGGGCGTCAACGCGTCGCGAGAATGCCGCGACACATATCGTCTGTCGTCACCGGCCTTGTGCGCAATCGCGCACTGAGGCGAGTGACCCAGTATTCCAGAGACGCAGTGGTCGAATCGAGTAGCCGCTTGGCGTCACTGATCGTCACGGTCGAGCTGACGATGATCAGCAGGAGACGATGCTATGGAGCAGTCGAATCGGAAGCCACGCTCACGCCCTCCGCACCCTGCTCCGCCGCCAGCGCCACACCAGCGACCGCCATCAGCAGCAATCACGAAGCCCGACCGCGATCGCCCCGCTCATGAATCGCCCGCCGGGCCGGTCGATGGTGCGCGACCACAGCGAGGGCGCTTCGCCCGGCCGCGCCAGCCGGAACGCCACCACGCTGTCGCCGATCGGTCGTGCCGGACTCCGAATGACCGCCGGCGCCGATCGCGACATATTGCTCGCCCTTCCACAGATAGGTCATCGGATTGGCGACGCCGGGCACCGGCAGCCGGCCCTGCCACAGCTCCTGCCCCGATCTGGCGTCGAAGGCGCGCAGATAAGCATCCATCGCGCCGGTGAAGGCGAGACCGCCCGCGGTGATCGCCACGCCGTTGACGAGCGGCGTGCCCCAGTGAAAGGCGATGCCGAGCGGCGCGCGGTCCTCCGTGGTGCCGACCGCGCGAGCGCCAGAGAATCTTGCCGGCCTTCAGATCGACCGCGACCATCTCGCCCCATGGCGGCTTGTTGCACGGCAGGCCCAACGGCGACAGCGCGACCGCGCGCGTCATCGCGAACGGCGCGCCCTGCTGCCGTCCGAAATCGTGACCGGGCGGCGGGTTGAACCCGTCGGCCACGGCGGCGCGCGGAAGCAGCTTGACGATGTGGATCGCGCGCGAGGTGTTGGCGTAAAGGATCTGGTTGACGGGATCGAACGCGGCGCCGCCCCAGTTCACGCCGCCGCCGGTCATCGGAAACACCACCGTGCCCTGCGTCGATGGCGGCGTGTAGAGGCCTTCGTTGCGCGCGCGATGCGACCTGCTCGCGGCAGGCCCGCGCTATCCCGGAACGGAATCAGGCCGAACACGTCGTCGGTCGAAATCTGCTGCGGCAGCAGCGCCGGCACATGGGTCGGAAACGGCTGCGTCGGCGACAGCTGCTCGCCCTCGGCGCCGCCTTGCGGCACGGCGCGTTCCTCGACCGGCCATACCGGCTTGCCGGTGTCGCGGTCGAGCACGAACACAAATCCCTGCTTGGTCGGCTGGATCACGACGTCGCGCAGGCCTGCGCCGGTGTCGATGCGCGCCAGCGTCGGCTGCGCCGGCAAGTCGTAATCCCAGACATCGTGATGCACGGTTTGATACGACCAGACCAGCTCGCCGGTCTCGGCGCGCAGCGCCACCACCGAATTGGCGTGCTCGTTGTTGCCGGGCCGCTTGCCGCCCCAGAAGTCCGGGCTCGGCGAGGACGTCGGCAGAAACACCAGGCCGCGCTCTTCGTCCACCGACATCGGCGCCCAGACATTGGCATGGCCGGCGACGATGCCGTCATGCACCAGCGGATCGAAAGCTCCAGCGCGGACGCCCGGTCCGCGCATCGAAGGCGCGCACCGTGCCGGGCGGCGCCTCGACGCGGCGGTTGTCCGCGATCGCAGAGCCGACAATGACGACGCCGCGGACAATCACCGGGCGCCGACGTGATCTGGAATTCGCCGGGCCATTCCAGCGGCATGCCGGTCTCGATCCTGACCTCGCCATTGGCGCCGAAATCGGCGCAGGGAATGCCGGTCCTGCGCGTCGAGCGCGATCACGCGCGACGTCGTTGGTGCCCATGAAAATCCGCGCGCGGCAGGCGGCGGTTTCGGCCGCCTTGTCGTCGACCCAATAGGCCACGCCGCGGCAATTGTAGCGGTTGGCCGGGCGCTGAGCTGGTGCGAGATCTTCGGATCGTACCGCCATTTCTGCGCGCCGCTGCCGGGATCGAGCGCGATGACTTCGTTGAACGGCGAGCAGAAGATCAGGCTGTCTTCGACCAACAGCGGGGTTGCCTGAAACTTGGTCCGCTTCATCACCTCGGGCGCGCGGCTGTCGAGATCGCCGGTGCGAAACTCCCAGGCGCGGACGAGATTGCCGACATTGTCCGGCGTGATCTGGTTGAGCGGCGAAAACCGCGATCCGCCGCGATCGCCGCCCCAATGCTCCCAGGCGGAAGCCTGAGGCGCGATACCGGTACAGAAGATGGCAACGACGAAAGCGAACAGACGAACCGGATTTCGCATCATGCCCCCGCAAGCGCAAGTGCAACGCTTGCGGGATCGATTACGCTATTGGCAGCCTCAGTATCCACCCGCGGCCATAGCCGCCGCCGTAGTGGCCGCCGCGGCAGCCGCCGCCAAACCCGCCGAGGCCAATGCCGATACCGATGCCGACCGGCGGTCCAGCGACGGCTCGTATACATCGGGCGGGGGCGGACGGCGAACGACCACGACGTCGTCATCCGGCTCGGCGCGCGCGCGGCGGCTTGCGATCGACGCGCTTCTTCGGCGGATCCGGCTCGACGCGCCTGACCGGCGCATTGACCTTCAGCGGCTGCTGCTGCGGCGGCTGCACGTTGCAGGGACAGGTCGGCCCGGCCAGCGCAACGTTTTGCGGCACGGCGGCGTTGGCGGCGGCGACCGCCGGCGTGAACTCGGGACGGTTGCGCAGCCGCTCTTCCAGCTTGCGCGCGGTTGCGGTGAGATCGCTGTCGGGGATATTGCGCCAGGAAGGCGCGATAGCCGGACGCGGTGTTGATGAGCACGGCGTCGTTCCACGCCACCATGCGCCGGTGCCGATCCAGCCAGTCGCGCGCCAGCCGCCCGAGCGGCGTCTGCGGCGATAGAGGCCGGCAAAGGCCTCATAGGCTTCGTCGGTGCCGTCGGCCACGATCAGCTCGTTGGCCGCCTCGACCGGCTTGCCCTTCAGATCGCGCGTCCACTCGGCGACCGTCTTCTTCGGCGGCCGCGGCAGGCTTCGGCCCGGCGACCGACGCGCCCGAAAAGCGGAAATCCTCGGTCAGCGAGGAGCTGTCCCACGGCGTCTGCCGCCCTTCGGTGACCTTGTTCACCGCAAGCCGCACCCGCTTGAAGGTCTCCTCGATCGGAATGTTCTGCTCCTTGCCGGCCGCCAGCAGCGCGTTGGTATACGGGCTGTTGGAGCCGGAGCCGTCTTCCGCGACCGCGCCCGGCGACGTCGAGAACGACAGGAACGTGCCGGGAGCGCCGACCTTGGCATCGACGATGGCAAGCCCGCCGCCGGCGGTCTTGTTGAGTCCGGGAACGGATTGTTGCGGCAGGCATCGAGCATCAGGATGCGCATCTTGCTCGGCACCGACGTCAGCGTGTTCAGGATGTCGTTGAGGCGCACCGCCTGGATCGGAATGTCGGCTTCCCGCTTCCGGATCGATGTCGACCGGAACCAGAAAATTCTCGCCGTCGATCTGCAGGCCATGGCCGGCGTAAAACACCAGCGCTACGGTATCGGCGCCCTTGGCCGCGACCTTGCCGGCGAAATCGCTGACCGCCTCCCGCATCTGGCTCTGCGAAAGATCGGCCGCGGTCGAAACCTCGAAGCCGGAATCGGTCAGCAATTGCGTGACCGCCCTGGCGTCATTGGCCGGATTGGGCAGCGCCGGCACCGAGCGATAGGCGGATTGGCCGATCACCAGCGCGAGGCGGCTTTCGGCAGACGCCGAATGTGTGCCCAGAAGCACCGCAGCGGGAATCATCAACTGTGAGCAGCGTGTGACGGAACATGATGCCGACCTCCCGGCAATGCAGGCTACGGATTGGTCACAGCCCGAAGCCAAAGGGTTCAAGCCGGCGGCGCCGCGTGAGGCGCGGACGATGGCCCGATTCAACGGCGATCTTGTCGCAGACCCAAGCTCGCGCGACGTGATGCAAATCACAGTATCGGGATTGTTATCCGGGCCTAATACTCTGTCCGGAGTGGCGTCTCCGGGGTAAAACAACCTCCGATGCGGCGGATCGGATTTCACATAGCGCTGATGGCGGGCGCAGCGCTGATGCTTGCGGGTTGCGGCTTCGCCGACGTCCGCTCGCCGCTGCCCGAATTCATGCGCGCCAAGGCGCCCGAGCCGCCCCGCTCGAGCCGGCGCCCGACGTCAAGCGCATGCTGAAGGAGAAACTGGACTCGGTGTTCACGGCGGCCTCGCAACCGACGCCAGGTTCGCGTTTCCGAGCCGCGCCCCAACCTGCGCGGACCGGGCTGGACCGCCTGCGTCAAGGCCGAAGTGATTTCGGTGACCGGCAAGCCGCTGGGCACACAGACCTATCGTGTCGAGATTTCCGGCGGCGTGATCGCCGATCGCCAAAGGTCGAGCCGGAGGACATCTGCGCCACCGAGAGCTACGAGCCGATCTAGCAGCTACAGGCAGCGCGGTCGTCGCCCGCACCGGACAAAGCTTCAGCGCGCTCGTCAGCGAGAACAGCACCCGCGCGCCGCGGCTGGATTGTCAGGGCGCGCGATAGCTGAGCGGCGCGGCGGCGCCGATGTCGGCCTGCAGGCCGTCGGCCGAGGAAGAAGCGAACGCCGCCGCCGGCCGAGGTGAGCGACAGAGCCGTCGCGTGAGGCGGTAGCCGTCGTTCCAGGCCACGCCGCTGTCGACGAAGCCGTAGAGCTGGTAGCCGCTCAGATATCGAAGACTCAGCTTCTGGTCGAAGCGCAGTTCGAGCCGAGCCGGCAATGCCGTTGTCGCCGCTGATCTCGGCGCTGCCATAGCCGCGCCCGAACGCGATGCCGCCGAGATAGAATTGCTGCGAGGTGAACAGCGGGCCCGGACGCCGTCTGGCCGGCCGCCGCGAATTTCAGCGACCATGCATCGGTGAGCGTCTGGTAGCGCGTGAACCAGAAATTCAGCGCGGAGAATTTGCCGGACGCGCCGTCGCGCGACAGATAGTCGTCGTCGCGGTGCGAGGCGCCGAGGATGTCGAGGCCCTGGCGATAATTCACCGTCAGATAGTTGGTGCCGCCGAAACTGTCCTGCAGCCGGTAGTCCGACGTGCAGGCTGACGGTGCGGATGCGATCGGCGTAGATCGGGCCGAACACATCGTTCTCGGTGACATTGCTGAATCCGGCCGCCGCGGTCAGCGTCAGCGCTCGATTTCTGCGATTGCAGCGGAACGATGCTGCCGCGAATTTCGAACGACTCGGTCTTGGTGTTGTCGCTGTAGAGACGGCGGTAGTCGCCGGGCCGAACCTCGCTGTAGTAGCCGGACGCGCCGATGCGGGCGCCGTCGGTGCCGACGGGCACGTCGTAGGACAGCCGGCCGAACGCGAGCTGCCGCGGATCGCCGGGCGTGGTCGACAGATTCAACACCAGTGAATCGCCGGGCGCGAGATAGGAGTTGAACGCCGCCGTCGCGTAGCTCTGCCACGGTCCGACCGACGACGATCCCAGATTGTCGACGCCGAACGACGTGAAGACGTGCCAGGTCTTCAGCGAGACGATCAGGCGGAAATGGCCGCTCGCGGTGCCGATCTCCTCGAGCGCGGTGTCCTCGATGCGCACGCCGGGCCGGCCGTTGATCAGCAGCAACTGCCGTTCCAGCGTCGCAAGCCGCGAGGGCTGCTCGGCCAGCACGGCCTCGAGCATCGGCCGGACGCCGAACTGCTCGGCGCCGTCGCCCTTCAGCGCCAGCTCCGTGATGCTGCCTTCGATGACCTGAATGCGAAGCTGGCCGCCCTGGATGTCCTGCGGCGGCACGATCGCGCGGCTGAGGTGAAAGCCGGCGGCGCGATAGACGTCGCTGACCGCAGCGGCGATCGCCGCCAGATCGGCCTGCGATACCTTTTTCCCGATGTAAGGCTGATACGTCGCCGCCAGCCGCTCCTGCGGTATCGCGACGGCGCCGGTGATCGGAGACGTGGCGGAGCACGAACAGCGGCCTGGAATCGCCCTGCCCTCCGGCCGGGCGAATTGCGGCAACGGCAGCGCGGCCGCGCCGTTCGGCGCCTGGCCGGATTGCTGGTCGTCGAAACGCTTTTCGGTCTGCCGCGGATCGATAGCCGGGCTGGTTCGCCTGCTGCGCCTGCGCCGGAAAACGAGGCGATGATGATCCAGAGGCCGAGGCGCAGCCGTCGGGAAGCGGTGCCACGCTACAGGTGCACAAACGCGCTTCAGTAGATCTACGGATGCGCGCCGCCGATCGTTGGTTGGACCCTTAGCCATATGATTTTTAATAGAATTTTATGGTCAATGAACGGTTAATCAGCACCCGCGCGGAATACCGGATTCCACTCACTCAATGTTGAAACATTTCCGATAGCGTCCGGGACAAAGCGGCAATCGGAGAGAGTTTCATGCGTGCGATCCCTCACGTCTCAAGAGCACTCGCGACAGCGTTCGTCGCTGGCGACGGCTTCCGCCGCTTTCGCCGCTGACGGCGGCGACTGGACGGTCCAGCAAGTCCTCGGGCGAGGTATGGCTCACCGGCAGCGACGTGCAGCAGGCATCGCTGAAACAGGAAGACGTGCTGAAGCCGGGCGATACCGGTCCGCACCGGCCGTACCGGCCGCGTCCTCCTGAAGCGCGGCGACGAAATGATCCTGGTTTCACCGAATTCCGTGGTCGGCGTCCCCGCCGAGAAGAAGGAAGGACTCTCGACGACGATCATGCAGCAGGCCGGCTCGATCCTGCTCGACGTCGAAAAGCGCAACGTCAAGCATTTCGAGGTCGAGACTCCTACCTCGCGGCCGTGGTGAAGGGCACGCAGTTCCGCGTCACCGTCAACGCAGGAAAACCACCGTCGACGTGGTCCGCGGTCAGGTTGAAGTCGCAGATTTCAAATCGGGTCAGATCGCCCAGGTGATGGCGGGCCAGCATGCGACGGCGTTCGCCAGCGGCAAGACCGGCCTTTCGCTGGGCGGCACCGGGCACCTTCGCCCCGATCGAGCAAGGCAAGCCGCGCGCGCCGTCGGTCGAGCGCGTTCCGGTGCCGCGCGGAGCTGCTTCACCGCGATCCGCCACGCCACCGAATGGACAGGCGCGTCCAGCCGTCGCGGCATGCAAGCGTGCAGCCCGCAAGGCATGGCGTGCACCCGCATCTCGTCATCGATCGGCGAGGTCAGGCTGAACGTCCACAAGCGTCACCCACGGCCTCGCCGCGACAAGTCGGCGGTGCATCGGCGGCCGCGCGAAGCGCCGCCAACAAGGGACGATCTGGGGCTTCGGCCGGCTCGGCGAGGCGATACGGCCCAACGACGCAGCAGTCGGGCAGCGTGCCAGCGACGCAGCGGCAGCCGCCAGCAGCGCGGCGTCAGCCAGCACGGTTGCGCCGTCAGCGGCCAACGACGGCAGCAGCGGCAACGGCGGCGGTAACGGCAACAGCAACGGCAACGGCAACGGCAACGGCAACGGCAACGGCGTAACGGCAACGGCAACGGCAACGGCAACGGGCATGCCGGTAACGGCAAGCAAGCGAGCAACGAATAGCCGGGACACAACGCACAAGGCCGATGAGCTGGCCGAACCTGACGACGATCGAACTCGGAACACCAGAATGGTGACAACGTGAAAACGATATCGGCCGCATATCTTTCGTGATGATTGCGCTCGGCAATCGTCCTGGCGGGCGGCTGGCATGATTGCGCTTCGTCACGCATTGGCCGACCTGCGGTTCGCGTGGCAGTCGCGGCAGGCCACCGGCGACATCGTGGTGGTCGCGATCGACGCACCGTCGATCGACAGGATCGGTGTCTGGCCGTGGCCGCGCCGGCTCCACGCCGAGCTGATCCGGCAGCTTCGAAAGCGCGGACGTCCAGGACATCGCGTTCGATGTCGACTTCTCCACGCCCTCCGACGCGCGCGTCGGACCGAGACTTTCGCCGAAGCACTGCGGAGCGCCGGCGGATCGGTCGTGCTGCCCTCCTTCCAGCAGCCCCGCACCGACAGGATGACGCTTCACGTCAATCGCCCGCTGCAGCAGTTCGCCGAACATTCCTGGCCGGCGCTCGTCAATGTCGAGGTCGGATCCGACGGCCTCGTCCGCCGCTATCCGTTCGGTGAGAAGCTCGGACGGCAAATTCGTGCCCTCGATGGCGCGCGGTGCTCGCCGGCCAACTACGACGACGCAGCGCACGCTCGTTCCTGATCGACTTCAGCATCCGGACGGCGGGCATCCCGAAAGTGTCCTTTGTCGACGTGCTGCGCGGCGACCAGGCGACGCTGCAACAGTTGCAGGGCAAGAAGAGTCATCATCGGCGGCACCGCGCTCGAACTCGGCGACCGCTTCAGCGTCCCGAATGGCGTCATCGTGTCCGGACCCGTGCTGCAGACGCTGGCCGCGGGATCGCTGCTGCAGAACCGCGCGCTGCACTGGACGTCGCACGATCGTCACGCTGACCGGCCTCGCCCTGCTCGCCTTGCGTCATGCTGCTGTCATGGCGCCGCCTGTCCGCCGGCAAGCGCGTGGCGCTGCTCGCCGCAATGGCGGTCGCAGTCGAAGCCGTCGCGCATCTGCTGCAGGCAGCATTCCCGCTCATCCTCGACACCTCGCTGTTTCACATCGCCATCATCGTCTACATCGCAGCCATCGCGCTCGACGAAATCGACATCCGCGATCTGCTCGGCCGGGTCGCCGAGAGCCGCTTTCAGCGCGTGGCGATGTCGCTCGGCGACGGCCTGATCTGCACCGGATTCAACTACCTGATCACGGTGCTGGGATCCCGGCGCGACCGCGATCTTCGGCTATCATGCCCGAGGAGATGATCGGCCGACCGTTCGACGACGATCTGCGCGCGCGATGCGGATGCGCCGCGCCTCGTTCTCGATCACGCAACGCCGCAGAGCTCGCCGCCGGCACGGTGATCGAGTTCGAAGGCCGCCGCAGCAATGGCGAGAGTGTTTCCGGTCGAGGCCAGCTTCTCCGGCTGGCAGGGCACCGACGGCTTTCAGTTCGGCGCAATCCTGCGCGACATCTCGGTGCGCAAGCGCGAGGCCGAAAGAATCCGATACCTCGCCGAGCACGACACGCTGACCGGCCTGATCAACCGCAACACGCTTCACGCAAGACTTGACGCGAATGATTGCCAGCGCCGAAGCCGATGGGCGCCGAGGTCGCGCTGTTGGTTGTCGGCCTCGACGGCTTCCAGCAGATCAACGACATGCTCGGCCATGCCAGTGGCGATCTCGTGCTTGCGCGCCATTTCCGAGCGCGCTGACGGCGGTGATGCCGGCGACGGGTCCTGGTCGCGCGCCTGAGCGGCGACGAGTTCGCCATCGCGGTTCCGACGACCGCACATCGGCCGAAAACGTCAGCGCGTTTCTGCCGAACAGATCGGCTGCAGGCTTCGACGAACCGCTGCTCGCCGGCACGCGCCAGCATCCGCGTCAGGGTCAGCATCGGCGCTGCTGTATTCCCGTCCGACGGCCGGACCGCGGACGAACTCCTGAGCAACTCCCACATGGCGCTAAGCCGCGCCAAGGCAACCACGGCGCGGCGGTCACGTGCTGTTCGAGAGACTCGATCCGCCGCGAACTGGAAACGCGCCTGACGCTGGAAGCCGAGCTGGCGCTGGCCGCGGAGCGCAACGAGTTCGAACTGTTCTACCAGCCGCAGCTGCATCTGGCCGACGGCCGCCTGGTCGGCGCCGAAGCCCTGATCCGCTGGCGTCATCCCGGTGCGTGGCCTGGTTTCGCCGGGGAATTCATGCCGGTCGTCAACACCTCGCCGATTTCCGAGCGAATAGCGGAGTGGGTTCTCGAAACCGCCTGCGCCAAGGCAGCCGCCTGGGAGCGTGCCGGACAAAAACTCCGGATCGGCGTCAACCTTTCGCCGTCCCAACTCCAGTCGGGTGACCTCGCAAGCTCGGTCGCGCAGGCGCTGGCGCGCACCGGTCTTGAGCCCAACCAGCCTCGAGCTCGAAGTCACCGAAGACATCCTGCTCCACGACGAGCAGAGCGCGCTTGACACACGTTCCTGAAGATTCAGGCGCTCGGCGTTCCGCCTCGTGTTCGACGATTTCGGCACCGGCTTTGCGCAGCTTGAGCTACCTGAAGAAATTCCCGCTCGACGGACTGAAGATCGACCGCTCTTTCGTGCTCGGATTGCTCGGCCAATCCCGACGACGCGGCAATCGTCAGCTCGACCATCGGGCTCTCGCAAGCAATTGGGCCTGTCTGTGATCGCCGAAGGTATTGAGGACCGGGCCACCGCCGATTTCCTGGTCAGCATGGGCTGCGGAGAAGGACAGGGCTATTTCTTCGGACGGCCGATGCCGGCAAGCGAGTTCGAAGCCAAATTCCTGCACCGCCGCCGCCACTGCCGAAGTGGCGTACGGCTGCAAGCCGCCTGATCAGGCTGAACGATCCGGTTAACGCGACCGCTCAAATCCGAGCTTCGCGCGCAACGGTATTTTCCATCTCTTTCCGCTAGCGTCGCCCCGTGAACGCGATGGACCAGGCGCGCCCTCGTGGCGTCGCCGGCCACATAAATCGCGAACGGGGATTCGGGAAGTGGCTGATATTGCCGAACATCGGCGAGTCCGTCGTGCATCGAAGCAGGGCACGCGAACGCAGCATGCGCCAGGCTCCGGCGGGGCTGACGCCGCTCGCCGACATTTCCGCGCTCCCAATGGCGCGCGCTCGTCGAGCGCGCCGCCGAGCCGAACGGCTATTATCTGCCCGAATGGGAATTGGCGGTGAGACGCATCCGCGCGCGGCCGCGCGGCGACACCACGCGCTCGGCGCGTGGCGCGATGCTTCCAGCTTGATCGGCCTGGTGCCTGTGATTTCGATGTGGCGCGCCTACAAGATCCCGCTGCCCGCTTTGGTCAGCGCCGGATCCCTATGGCACGCTCTGCACGCCGCTGCTCGACCGCGACATGGCGCGAGGATGCCGTCACCGGCATTCTGCAGCAGGCCCGGCAGGCCGGCGCGCATGCGCTGATCTTGCGCGCCACCTCGCTCGATGGCGCGGCCATGAAGGCCTTTACCGACGTCTTGCGTCGAGCGGCATGCAGCCCGTGGTGCTGCAATCGCATGTCCGCGCCTGCCTCGACGCTACCCGCGACGCCGATGAAATGCTGCGCGAGGCGCTCGGCGCGAAGAAGCTGAAAGAACTGCGCCGCCAGCGCAATCGCCTCGCCGAACACGGCGCCGTCAACTTCGACGTGGCGCGCACGCCTGCCGAAATGACCGCCGCGGTCGAAACGTTCCTGATGCTGGAGGCCAGCGGCTGGAAGGGCCAAGCGCGGCACCGCGCTCGGTGCAGGACGACGGCGATGCGGCCTTCGTCCGCCGCGCCACGTCGGCGCTGGCGGAGACCGGCCAGTGCGAGATCGTGACCCTGCGGGCCGGCGAGACGCCGGTGGCCGCGGCGATCGTGCTGCGCCATCAGGACCGCGCCTTCTACTTCAAGCTCGGCGTCGACGAGCGCTTTGCAAAGTTTTCGCCGGGCGTGCAGCTGACGCTGGAACTGACCCGGCATCTCTGCGCCGATCCGGCCATTCGCCTGGTCGATTCCACCGCCGACCGCCGACCATCCCATGATCAATCCGGATCTGGCGCGGACGCCTTGCGATCGGCGACGTCCTGATCCCGCTGCGGCGGGGCGATCCGGTCGTCTCGCTGATCCGCGCCGCGCTTGCGCTTGCGACGGCGCGATCCGCGAGCCGCGTGCGCCGCATCGTTCATTTGCGTCAGAGCACGGCAGGAGAAATCCTGCATGAATACGCTCACCGCCAGTCGCGCCCGTGATTACGGCCGATCGTGACGCGCTCCGGCGCGACTTTCCGCTCAAGCCGTTCGCGATCCGTCACAAGCTCGCCGGCCATCCGCTGCTGACGCTGCCGCGCATCGCGCAGCTCGCCGCCGAACTGCCGCGCGACCTGATCGAGTACAATTCCGGCAAGGTCGCGATCAGCCAGGATCCGGACGCCATTCCCTCCGTCGACCTCGATCCGGTCGAGGTGGTGAAGAGCATCGAAGACCGCCGGCGCCTGGATGGTGCTCAAGCGCGTGGAGAATTCGCCCGAGTATCGCCGCGCTGCTGGAGGACACCCTGCTGTCGGTCGCGCGCGCGCGCGGCTTCAACAGCCTGCTCGACGCCGGCTTCGAGCAGGTCGAGGGTTTTCTGTTCGTGTCCTCGCCGAACTCGACCACGCCGTTCCATCTCGACAGCGAGGACAATTTCTTCGTCCACATCCACGGCGAAAAGTTCTTCACGATCTTCGACAATACCGACCGCACGATCGTCGTCCGACGACGAGATCGAGCGCTCGATGACCAAGCATCGCAACCTGAAATACGACGAGAGCTTTGCGCCGCGCGGCACGGAATTCCATCTGTTCGCGGGCGACGGCTGCTACGTGCCGTATCAGTGGCCGCACTGGGTGCGCACCGCAGGTTCGTTCTCGATCTCGATGGCGATCACCTGGAAGACGCGCGAAGTGCGGCGGCTGAACGACCTGCACTTCTTCAATTCGATGCTGCGCGGCATCGGCCTGCCGCAGCAGCCGCCCGGCAAACAGCCGCTGCGCGATGCGCTGAAGCTCGCCTTCTATCGCACGCGTGACGACGGCCATCAAGCCGCTGCGCGCCTCGATGGCGATGCGCCGCGTGCTGCGGCGGATCGCGCTGGGCAAGCGGGCGAACTATTATCTGAAGGGGCGTGAAGTGCGTCTCCTCGTAGCCCGGATGAGCGCCAGCGACATCCGGTGCCACTCTGCACTGCATCCGGATGTCGCTGCGCTCATCCGGGCTACATTGTCCGCACGCACCTCACTGCAACGGCGAATGCGGCGCCGGCAGCATGATGGTCGAGTGCATCTCCTCGAGGAAGCCCGGGCCCTTGCCGAGAAATTCCTGCCAGGCCGGATCCTTCATGCGCGTTGCCACGCGCTTCGGCGCGGGCGTTCAGGCTGGGATAGGCCCAGATGTGGCAGGCTTCGTTCGGTTGGCCCGCTTCGGTCGTGCCAGAGGCCGACGATCTTTGAATATTTCTCGCGCTCCGGCAGCACCGCGGTGAACGCATCGAGCCACTGCTTCAGGCCGCCGGCGGCTTGCCGCGATAGTTGCGGAGTTCGTAGACGTTGCCGGTCGATGCCGGCGCAACCGGCGGCCTCACCGCGTTCATCAGGCGGACGTCCTGACGCACCAGCAGCGGGACGGATCAGCGGAACGTACTCGCCGGTCCAGCGCGGGTTCTTGGCGAGTTCGGCGCGCAGTCTGCGCGCGCTCGTCGAAACTCGCTGTAGCTCCACATGTGCAGGACCTGATTGAGCGGCCCGATCTCGGTCAACCAGTAGCCTTCGAGCTTGCCGTAATCGTCCTTGCGGATGTCGCGCGACACCGTGCTCGCCGCCTTGACCATGTCGCCGATGCGTGCCGGGCTTTACGGTGTAGGTTCGCAGTTCGTAGATCATGACGTCTCCCCAAGGTTTGTTGTTGCCGATGATCTGTCCGATCGTCATGGCCGGGCTTGACCCGGCCATCCACGTCTTTCGACGCCGCGTGGCAGAGGCAGCGGCTGCGATGCCGCGCGCACGAGGCCGGGCATGACGAACCAGCCGCGCCTACTCCGCCGCCTGCGCGTTGATCTCGCCGGACACCTGGCGGATGGCGCGGGCGAGTTGCTCGGCCGGCTGCGCGCCGGAGACGGCGTATTTCTGCGCGAACACGAAAGTCGGCACGCCGGAGATGCCCTTGTCGGACGCCTCCTGCGCCTGGCCGGAGATCAGCGCGACATCCTCGTCGGTCGCAAGGCGCTTGCGGACGTCGTCGGCATCGAGGCCGACATCGGCCGCGGCCTGCACCAGCACGTTGACGTCGGTCAGGTCGCCGCCATCGCGGAAATACAATTCCATCAGGCGCTGCTTCATCTCGGCTGATTTGCCCTGCGCTTCCGCCCAGTGGATCAGGCGGTGGCAATCGATGGTGTTGGGCTGGCGCTTCACCAGCTCGGGCCGGTAGGTCAGCCCCTCCTCGCCCGCGGCCGCGACGACGCGGCCGGCGATGCCTTTATAGGCTTCGACCGAGCCGAATTTGGCGGTGAGATATTCGTCGCGGCTGATGCCCTCGCGCGGCACCCAGGAATTGAGGAAGAACGGCCGCCAGCGCACTTCGACGGGAACATCAGGCACCAGCGCCAGCGCATTCTCGATCCGGCGTTTGCCGATATAGCACCACGGGCAGACCACGTCGGAGACGATGTCGATTTTCAGCGGTTTCAGGGTGCTCATCGGCGTCTCCTCGGCTCATTAGGGGCGAAATGCTGCCCGCAAAGTAAGCCGAATGGGCCGTCACACAAGACCGCCAACCGCATGTCTCTCATCACATAACCTCCGCGGTTATTGTGGCGGTGGCCAGGGCAGCCTAGAAATCCCGCATCGATTTATGCCGCGGAGCCCAGCAATGACCGCCATTTTCAGGCCGGAAGGCCCCCTGTTTCGCGCCACCGGAGCACGCCGGCGGGCCCTGGTCGCCGGAGATGCTGCAGGGCAGCGCGACCACGGCGCTGATGACGCGCGAGGTCGAGCGGCTGCGCCAATGCATCCGGCTTTGCCGGTGCGCCGGCTCACCTTCGATCTGTGGCGGCCGGCCGGCTTGCGCGCTTTCAGCCTCGCAACCGACATGCTGCGCGACGGCCGCAAGGCCAAGACCATGCAGGTGCGGCTGATTGGACGGCGACGTCGAGATCGGCCGCTGCACGGCGCTGTTGACCGCGCAAGGCGAGCGAGTCGCCCGCTGATCCGTTTTCGAAGCAAGCAGGCGATGACGCCGCACCGGAGACAGGTTCGCCGCCGCCGGCCTTCGCGCAAAAGTGGAGCCGCTATTTCCAGAACGTGTCCGTGCGATTGATCGAGGGCGCATTGGAAAAACCCGGCCCCGCGGCGGCGTGGATGCGGCTCGACGTCCCGATGGTCGAGGGCGAGGCCAACACGCCGCTGTTGCAGGCCGTGCAGGCGGCGGATTTTTCGAGCGGCGTCGGCCAGATCGTCGACATGCGCGAATGGACTTTCATCAATCCCGAGATCAGCCTGTATTTCTTCCGTCCGCCGGAAGGCGACTGGATCCTGATCCGCTCACGCACCCGTGCCGGCGCCAATGGCGCGGGCTGACCATGGCGAGCCTGAGGCGATCGCAAGGGCGCGTTTGCGGAGGTGCTGCAGGCCATGACCGTTCGAGCGGCGCCAGCGCAGGCTCAGGCGTCCTGAGTGCGGGTAGATTCACTCCTTGACGCGTTTCTTCACGCGAACCGGTATCCACTTCGCTCGAAACGCTTTTAAGGCGCCTAGATACTGCAACAGCCTCGGATCGTTGCGAACCTCCTGCGCCGATCCCGTGATCGCGACCCTTCCGCGATCGAGCACAAAGGCGCCGTGTCTGCCGACGCGTAGCGCGAGATCGAGATGCTGTTCCACGATCACGACGGCGATCTCCCTGGCCAGCAGGATCAGACGCTCGGTGATTTCCTCGATCACGCCGATCCAGACGCCTTCGGTCGGCTCATCCAGCAACAGCACCCGCGGGTTCGACAACAAGGCGCGGCCGATCGCGAGCATCTTGCGTTCGCCGCCGGACAACGTGCCGGCGACCTGATCCATCCGCTGACCGAGCTTCGGAAATATCTCCAGCACGATTGACGGCCTGGCTGTCGCGGTTGGTCAGTGCGCCGACGGCAAGATTGTCGCGCACCGAAAGCCTGCCGAACACCGCAGTGTTCACCGCGGAACGTATCCGAGGCCGAGGCGGATGCGCCTGCTCGGTCGGTAGCTGCCCAGCGCTGCGCGCATCGAGGCTGACGGAGCCGCCGAGCAGCGGCAATTCTCCGACGATGGCCTTCATCAACGTCGTCTTGCCGGCGCCGTTGCGGCTCAGAGATGGGCGACGCCGCCGCGCCAGGGAACGCCCAGCGTGACGCCGAACAGCACCTGGCTGCGGCCATAGCCCGCGTCGACATTCTGGATATCGAAGATATCTGTCCTGCGTCAGGCACGGCGGAGATAGACCTCACTGAACCCGGGCGCTCGAGCTGGATATGCTGGAACCGAACCGCAATCCAGCACGCTTCCCTGATCGAGTACGCGGTCAGCCGGTCGCAGATGTCGCGAATGAAATCGAGATCGTGCTCGACGATGACAAGGAGCAGCGCTTCGCGATCGGCTGCAGCAGTTCGCCGGTAACCTGCCGCTCCTCGAGGCTCATGCCGCCGGTCGGTTCGTCCAGCAGCAGGAGCTTTGGCTCGAGCGCCAGCGCCATCGCGATTTCAAGCCATTGCTGCTGGCCGTGCGAAAGCGCGGAGGCCGGATCCGCAGCGCGGTCCACCAGACGGAATTGTTCGAGCATGGCCATGGCGCGGTCGTTGCAGGATCCGCGGGTGCGCGAGAACACCAGCCGGGGCAGCGACGTCTGCGCCTGCAGCGCCAGCAGAATGTTGTCGTACAACGTCAATGCCGGCAACACGCTGGTGATCTGGAACTTGAGGCTCATGCCGGCGCGGGCGCGTCGGCGGGAGAGGCTTGCGAAATATCGTGGCCGCCAAATATCACCGTGCCCGATGTCGGGATCTCCGCACCGGCGACGCATTTCATCAGCGTGCTCTTGCCCGAGCCGTTGGGCCCGATCAAGCCGTGGAATTCGTTCTCCGCGACCGTGAGATCGGCACCGTTCAGGCGCCGTCAGCTTGCCGAAGATCTTGATCAGGCCTCGCGCTTCAAGAAGAGCCATGATCGCCCTTCCCCTGGCGGCCGGCCGAAATTGCGCTGACGCGCTCGCGCTCGCTGAGGATCAGGCTGACAAGGCCGGCGGACGAAACAGGATCACCAGCAGCAACAGGACGCCGAGGATGATCGGCCAGATCTCCTGATAGCTGTTCGATAGCCAGAAACTGACCGCCTCGATCGCGATCGTGCCGATGACAGCGCCGATCAGCGTGCCGGAGCCGCCGAACAATACGTGAGCACCACCTGCGTCGACATCACCACGCCGAGCATGTTGGGCCAGACGAAACCCTCGTGAAACGCGTAAAGGCTGCCTGCCAGCCTGGCGATGGCGCCGGCTGAGCGAAAAGATGATCGCCTTGAGCCGTTGCACCTGATAGCCGAAGAAGGCGATGCGCTGCTCGTTCTCGCGCAGGCCCGGCCAGCGCCAGACCGAATTGCGATCGCACCAGGAAGCGGCACAACAGATAGACCAGCGACGAGAATGCCGAGCACCAGGTAATAATAGACCGGTCCCTCGATGATATCGTAGCTGCCGAGCGACATCGGCGGGATCGACGGAATGCCGTTCTGGCCGCCGAGATAGTACCAGCCCCGCGCCACGCGATCCGACGGCGTACGAGCCGGTCAGCGTGCCCAGCGCAGACAAAGATCACGCTGGACGGATGACGGCCGAGCAGCAGAAAGCCGCCGAGCAGCAATGCGAAAGTGCCAGCCCGATCAGCAGGCCGGCCGGCAGCACGCAGCAAGATCGAGGTCACGCCGAGATCGCGGGCGATCAGGGCGACGCCATATCCGGCGATGCCGAAGAACACGCGCCTGCCCAAAGCTCATGATGCCGGCGTACCCCCACACACAGGTCGAACGAGAGCGCGAACAGGCAGAGGATCAGCACCGCGTCGCGTAGATCGTCAGATAGTCCTGAGGCACGAGCGGCGGCAGCGCGCCGATCACCAGCACGATGATTTCGATGATCGGCAGCACCTGCCATCGGCGCGAGCGGCTGGCACGAAGCGCGAAGCCTCAGGGCGTCGTCATGTGTCGCTTCTGTCATCAAGTTGCCAGCAATCCAGCTCCGAGTTCGCAGCGGCGGGTCGCCGCCGCTGCAGGCCTGTTCAGCATTCCGTCAGCTGCACCAGCGATTCCTTTAGGGATCGACGAGGCCGGCGCTGCGACGATCTCATAATTGCCGCCCTTGGCAACCGCCGTATACATCTTCATCTTGCAGTGCCGCTTGCCGGAACCATTTCTGCCGGCCCGCCGGGACCTTCAGCGATCTTCGCAGTGATCCAGCGCCGCGGCGACCGCGTCGCGATCGAGCTTCGCCGGCCTCCTTGACCGCCGCTTCCCATAGTTTGAGTCCGCGATAGGTGCTGGTCGCGGCACTTCCGGCGGCAAACAGGAACGTGCCCGGGAACTGCTTATCGTAGGTCGCCTGAAGTTTGGCGCTGAACGGATCTTCCGGCGTCAGCGCCTTGAAATAATCGAGGCAGCTCGCAAGTCCTTCGATCTCCGGCGGCCTGGTTGATGTTGAGCGTGTTCTCGTCGTAGTAGACGCAGGACAGCCGGCCGCCGTTCTTCAGGAATCCTGCCTCGTAAAGCTGCTTGAAGAACGGTCCGACCCCGGGCGGGATCACGGTGTTGAACACCACGTCCACCTTGTTGGAAATGACCGCGGTTCACCGTGGCACTGAAGTCGATCTGGTCGAGCGGGTAGTATTCCTCGAAGATGACTTCGCCGCCATTGGCCTCGATCACCTTGCGCGCATAGACGTTGAGCGTATGCGGCCAGACATAGTTGGCGCTGGGCAGCGCAGAACCTCTTGCCGCCATTCTTGATCAGCCACGGGATGAATTCGTCGCACTGCTGCGCCGGCGTCGGGCCGGTACAGAACAGGTAGGGCGTGCACTCCTTGCCCTCATACAGCTGCGGATAGATGTAGAGCGTCTTGCCGCGCGCCGACGATCACGTCCTGATCGGCATTGCGCATCGAGCTGGTGATGCCGCCCAGCACCGAGATCGACCTTGTCGCGCTGAATCAGCTTGCGAACGTTGCCGACCGCGACCGGATCTCATTCGACGCGGTGTCCTCGATGAACAGTTCCAGCGGCCGGCCGTGCAAGCCCGCCGGCGTCGTTGATTTCCTTGATCACCATCTTTGCGACGTTGGCGTCCGCGTTGCCGGCGTATCCGATCGGGCCGGTCAGGTCGGTCGCGATGCCGACCTTGATCGAGGCTCGCCTGCGCATTCGCCCAGTCGGGACGGACGACCCAACTCGCCGACGCCCGTGGCGATGGCGGTGCTGGCAAAGGCGAAATTGGAGAGAAAATCGCCGGCGGCTGAGATTGCTGCGGTCGTTGAACATGGACTAGACCCCCTTTGCTGAAATCAGGCCTTGCGGCCGAAACTTGATGAAGATGATGGCGAGAACGAACACGAGGACGTCGGCGATCACGGGCGGAATGATCCATGGCAATGCGGCGCGCGAGCGTTCCGATCACGCCGGCGCCCGCCACCGGCCCCAGCGAAACGAACCCGACCCCGCCGACCATGACGGCGACGAACCCCTGGATCAGGAAGCGCAGGCCGAGATCGGCAAACAGCGAGAACACCGGCACGATCAACGCGCCCGCAAGGCCTTGCGAGTGCGGCGCCGAACGCGAAGGTCGCGCCATAGATCGCATTGGTCGAAATGCCCGATGCGCGGGCGAGCGCGGATTCTTCCAGCGACGCCCGAATTCGCAACCCGAAGGCGGTGCGCGCCAGCAGTCAGGTAGCTGCCGATCATCACCAGCGCCGTAATGAGAATGATGACCAGCCGCCAGGTGGAAAAATGCATGGTCCCGATGTTGACCGAACCGCCGAGCGGCTCCGGGACCGACAGATAGAGCCCGCCGATCAGGCCGCGGACGATCTCGCGGATGATGAGTCTGAGTGCGTAGGTGCCGAGCATCGGCGACGATCGGCGCGGCGTAAAATCGCCGGACGATGGTCCGCTCCAGGACAAACCCAGCGCGCCGACGACAAAGGGCGCAGCCAGCATTCCAGCCAGACCGGCAGGCCCGCGCTGTGCACGATGATAGGTGACATAGGCGCCTAAGCAGGACGAACTCGCCCTGGGCGAAGTTGAAGATGCCCATCATGCTGGCGATGATCCCGAGCCCCAGCACGACCAGGACGACGATCGCGCCGAAACTCAGGATCTCGAACAGTGCGACGAACAGATTATCCATGTGGCATCACCAGCACCTCGTCACCAGCCCCTGCGGCGTTCGGCTGCTACATTTTCTTCCAGTCGCCGGCCTGCTCGAAGGCATGGCGCGGCGCGATAGATGGTCATTTCATCGAAGTGCCGGCCGACCAGCATCAGGCCGACCGGCAGTCCGTCCACCATGCCGCAGGGCACCGACATCGCCGGATGGTGCGTGATGTCGAACGGCGCGGTGTTGGCGATCATCTCGAGCGCGCGCCGACATACTCCTCGCGGCGGCGCCCGGCGCGCGGCAGCGGCGTCGCCTTCATCGGCGTGGTCGGCATCAGCAGCAGGTCGTAGCTCGCCAGCGCCGCGTCATAGGCCGCGGTCAGCCGACGCGTGATGTTCATGCGCCTTGCCGTAGTAGCGCGGCCGTAATTGTTGTTGATGTAGATGCCGAAGCATCAGAAACAGCTTGGTCGTTTCCGACAGCTCGTTGCGCGCTGCGCGCCAGCCGCGGTGGAAATCCATCAGCGACTGGTCGACGTAGAGGTCCGGCCGGCTGACGCCATAGCCGTCGCCGCACATCATCGGTCTGGGTCGATGCCCTTCGGCGCCGATCGGCGTCCACACCGCCGGTGCGACCAGGTGCATCGGGATCGAGACCTCCTCGACGGTGGCGCCGAGGCTTGCGAGCTGCTTGGCCGCCTCCCGCACCTTTGCGTTGACGGCGGCCTCGGCGCCGGCCTGCTCGAAGCCTTCCTTGACGACGCCGATCTTCATGCCCTTGACGCCGCCGTCGAGCGCCTTGGTGTAGTCCTGCACCTTGGCGACTTGATCTGGCGCGGATCGTAGCCGTCGGGCCCGGCGATGCACTTCGAGCAGCAGCGCGTTGTCGGCGACGTTCGGCGGTCATCGGCCCGGTATGATCGACGTAGATCTCGATCGGCATGATGCCGGTGTAGGGCACCAGCCCATAGCGTCGGCTTCATGCCGTAGATGCCGCAGAACGAGGCCGGCATGCGGATCGAGCCGCCCTGGTCGCCGCCGATCGCCATGTCGACTTCGCCGAGCGCGACCAGCGACGGCGCTGCCGGACGACGAGCCGCCGGCCGAGTAGCCCATCTTGTGCGGATTGTGCACCGGCGCCGGTCGCGTTGGTGTGGCTGCCGCCGGACATGCAGAAGTACTCGCAATGCGCCTTGCCGGCGATCGTCGCCGCCGGCGTCGAGCATGCGCGTGACGATGGTGGCGTCGATGTCCGGCACGTAGCCTTCGAGCGTCGAGGCGCCGTTCATCATCGGCACGCCGGCCAGCATGATGTTGTCCTTCAACGCCACGACCTTGCCCTTCAGCTTGCCGCTCGCGGCGCCTTTGACGGTCGATCTTGCGGTACCAGGCGTTGCGCGGATTTTCCTCCGGGCCAGGCCGATAGCCCGGCGTGCCGGGTATTTGACGATCGGGACTTCGTCGGGCATCGCACGCGACGGCGTTGTAGGCATCGACGGAGCCTTGCATCAGTCCACGGAAGGAAGCGACGTCCCCATCGGTCAATGCCAGACCGCATTGATCGGCGACCGCGCGCAGTTGATCGGGGTTGGAAGCGCTACTGATCACGATGGTTCCTCCCGTTTCTTCTGAATGCGCGTGAAACAAGTCGCCGCGATGAAGGCCGGCCTCGTTCCATCATCACTAGAAACGGAAATGTTTTCCTTTTCAAGTATTATTTCGCAGCCTCCTGGCGAAGCGATGCGGGCGTCGCGCCGTCAGAACTGTTTGATCAGGCGGAAGTCGAGCCCGTTGGCTGCCGCAAGATAGATCGGCATGCGCGCGCTGCCGCGCCGGATGCCGATGCTGCCTCGCGCGCCCTGATAGTCCACATTCGCCGGCAGCCGAGAGCAGCGGCTTCCTCGCCAGCGATCCTGCGCGCGCGCCGCGACTGTCTCCAGAAACCGCAGCCCTTCGTAGTTTGACTGCGCGATCGAGCCGAGCGGCGGCGCGTTGGCGGCCGAACGACGCTTCGTATTGGCTGCGGAAGGCATCGTTCTCGCGCGAGGCCATGTCGATGAAATAGCCGGACGCACAGAACAGGTTTTCGGTGTTGTCGGCGCCGATCCCAAGCAGCACGGTCTCGTCCATCGCGCCGGCCAGACGGAGCATTCCGCGAGCCAAGCCCCTGCTCGGCAAAGGCACGATTGAAGACGACGCTGTCAGCGCCGATCAACGCGTGATCAGAACCACGTCGGGCCTGGCGGTCCGGATCCGCTCGAGCTGGCTGCTGTGATCGTGCTCGCCGATGGGCACGAACTCTTCGCCGACGACACGCCCGCCGGCGTCCGCGATGTATTTCTTGATCGCCTTGTGCGAGAGCCATGGCCAGACATAGTCGCTGCCGATCAGATACCAGTTCGACGCCTGCCTGGTGTTGGGCGAGCCACTGATGGCCGGCGCCATTGCGCCCCCGGCGTCTCGCCGATGGCCATGACGCCGGGCGTCCGCTCGCCGCCCTCATATACCGGCGTGTAAAGGTAGGGAATGTGTCCGGCGACGACCTTGCGCAACGCCACCCCTGACCGCGCTGATATGCGAGCCCATGACGAGGTCTGCGTCTTCAGACGCGACAATGTCGGACGCCGTCCGCGTCACGTCGTTGATATCGCCGCCGGTGTCGTGGAACGCGACTTCAATCTCGCGGCCAAGAATGCCGCCGCGGCGGTTGATCTCGGAAACGCCCAGCAGCGTGCTGTTGATGGAGGCCGGGCCCCAGATTCCGACGGCCCCGACAGTCCGACAAAATTGGCAATGCGCAATTTCTTGCGGTCGCGGCGCTCACGAAACAGGCGCGAGCGATGGCACCGGAGCTCTCCGAACTGACCTGAGAATCCCTTCAGCAGCCATTCCGGCGGCATCGACGGCGCGCCGAACCTCCAAATTGCGTGTAGCGAGAGCAAATCGCTCTCCTTTCAGCTTCTAGTCCGGCGCCGATCAGACTACGCATCGGCGAGGTGATCGACAAGAAAAATATCGTAGTGGAAAATATTGAATATTCAACGATTCCTAGTGCATATAGAACAAGCAAGAGCGCTAAATATTCATCCAAACCTCCATTACGAAGTTCAAACCCTTGGCCAAATCGCCCAGCAAACCCATCACCGAGCATCTCGCCTATTCGCTTGCGCAGGCGAACCGGGAGATCCAATCGTCAGCTCGACGCGCGGTTCCGCAAGGAAGGCGTGCCGGTCGAGCAATGGCGTATTCTGAAAGTGCTTTCGGATGGCAAGGGGCCATTCGATGGGCGAGCTCGCCGAAGCGGTACTTGCTCAATCATCCGGACCCTGACCAAGATGGTCGACCGGATGGTGTCCGGACGCCCTCGTCTACCGGGTCCAGGATGCCGACGACCGGCGCAAGGTGCTTGATGTTCTCTTCCGATCGCGGCAAGGCACTGACCCAGCGCCTGAACTCGCTGGCGCTCAGCCAGGAAGCCTTTATCGCCGAGAATTACGGCGACAAGGCCACGGCAGAATTGAAACGCCTGCTGGAAGGCCTGATCGAGAAGGCGAACTGACCGGGCCAGCGCTTCGGGTGCGGCAGGAGATCGCCGTAGCGGTTGGATCGGCAGCGGTGCATGTTGGCGACGTTCCGTGCCACGGACCATGCGAAGGCGGCGCGCGACAAACTGCAAGGACGTAGGATGGGCAGATGAAGCGAAACCCATGCAGCCTTGCTGATTCTCCAAATGACGGGTGACGCTCTGTTCCACCCATCCTGCATCAGACAGGCTCGCCGCCATCTCCCCGCAGCATTCGCCGCGCCGTGAGGTCGTCGGCGGGGAAGAAGGTCTCCAGCGCCAGTTCCTGACAGGGTGATGTCGACCGGCGTGCCGAAACACCATGGTGGTCGAGATGAAGCTCAGCACCTCGCCATTGCGTGCCGCAGCTTGAAGGGGATCGCGACATTGTCGGCCGAGAGCGGCGCCGAGCGCGCCGGCATCGGATAGGCTCTTCAGCTCCTGATACAGCTTGAGCAGTTCGGGATCGGCCGTCGCCTCGCACTGGCGGTGCAGCCGCTCCAGCAGATGCGCGGCCCATTCGGCGAGATTGACGGTGCGCGGCGCCAGCGCCTCCGGGATGAAAGGCCAGCCGCAGGATGTTGAAGGGCTGGCCGAGCAGACGCTGCGGAATGCCTTCGAGCAGCGGCGCCACCATGCGGTTGGCCGTCACCAGATTCCAGTGCCGGTCATAGGCCAGCGCCGGATTGGGCTCGTGCGCCTTCAAGCACCAGGTCGATCGCCTGCCGCGCCGATTTCAGCGCGGGATCGTCGAGCGAGCGCTGCGGAAACGCCGGCGCGAACCCCGCCGCCACCAGGAGCACGTTGCGTTCACGCAAGGGAACCTCCAATCGTTCGGCCAGCTTCAGCACCATCTCGCGCGACGGCGCGGCGCGGCCGGTTTCCACAAAGCTCAAATGGCGCGCCGAAATCTCGGCGTCGCCGGCCAGATCGAGCTGGCTGAGATGACGGCGCTGCCGCCATTCGCGCAAGTGATCGCCGATATGGACGGGCTTGGGTCGTTCGGCTCGCGCCGCGGAAGCATGTGCGTTCATGGCGGAAAACCTACCATGCGAATTTCATCCATTCCATTACGTCCGAGGTAATCGAAACGGGTCACGGGCTGGATCATCTTCGCAGGCACAGGAGATGACCCATGCTGATGCTTTCCCTCGTTCGCAGCTCTCGCCGCCGCTGATCCCGTGGATGCTCAATCTGGCCACCTGGTCTGCTGGCGCGTTCGCTGCAACATGCCCGAACCCGTGGTGCACGACACCGGCGTCTTCGTGTTCGCGCAGGTGCAGACGATCGAGAACAGGGTCGGCAAGGCGCTCTGCCCGATGCGGCTGCTGCGTCAGCTCCGGTCGCTGGTTCGCGCTGAACCGATCCACCCACCCCCGCAACCAAAGGAGAGACTGCCATGATCCATCCGTCCCACATTCCTGCGCCGCGCCCTGCTCGCCGACGCCGTCTTCAGCGGCGTCGCGGCCGTGGGCCTTACGCTTGGCGCCGGCGCGCTCGCGCCGCTGCTCAATCTGCCGGAAGCGCTGCTGCGCGAGACCGGCCTGTTCCTGATCGCCTATACCGCGCTGGTCGGCTGGCTCGGCACGCGGCAATCGGTGCCGAAGGCGCTGGTGCGTGCTCGTCGTCGTCGGCAATGCGGCGTGGACGCTCGCCAGCATCGCGCTGTTGTTCTCCGGCGCGGTGACGCCGAACCTGCTCGGCGAGATCGTCGTCGTGGCGCAGGCGATTGCCACCGGCGTGTTTGCCGAGTTGCAATATATCGGCCTGCGCAGGAGCGGTGGCGCGGTGACGGCGTAAGCCCGCAGCCCATCGACTTGCAGAAGCAACGGCGACGAAGCAATCCATGCCTCAGCAACTGGAGCGATGGATTGCTTCGCTTCGCTCGCATGACGGGAATGCCCTCAGCTCAGCACGAGCGCCGCAATCATCCCCGCAAAGGTCAGCACAAGCCCGATCGACGAGCATCGGCACCAGGCTGCTGCCGGAATACGGATCGGCCTGCGTCCTTGTTCGGTCACGACATGCGCACGATTGGCTCATTGACTGCTCCCTGCCTCGTTGCGCCGAAATCGTTCGCCGTTGCCGAGCATGACGCCCTGCGCGCCGGCGATGCCGAGTTCGAGGCTCGCCGCGATCCGCCGCGCCCGCTCCACGAAATGCGCTTCCGCCTCGGGCGGACAGATCTCGCGGGCGGCTGGCCTCGAACAGTTCGAGCCAGCGGTCGAAATGACCGGCGTCGACCGGCAGCGGCAGATGCTTGGCCATCGGCGTGCCGTGATAGCGGCCCGTCATCAGCGCGACCGACGACCAGAACGCGCACATCTGCGCGCAGATGCGGCTCCCAATCCCTGATCCGGGCGTCGAAGATCGGCCCCAGCACCGCGTCGGTCGCGCACCTTGGCGTAGAAGCCGCGCACCAGGCGCTCGATCATCGCCTCGGTGATGCCCGTCCGTTCCATGATCTCGGCCGTGATCCGCTCGCGCCGCTCCGGCCCCTGTCACGATCGCTTCCATGGTCTTCGTCTGCCCTTAAATAGGTATTTCAAATACCTATTTAGACGGCTATAGATGATTTGCCAAGCAGATCTTTCGAGAGGACCCCATGCGCCTGACGTCGTTCACGGATTTTGCCTTGCGCGCCCTGATGCGGCTGGCGGGCGAGCCTGGCGCGGTCGTTCGCGACCAACGAGATCGCGGCCGAGTTCGGCATTTCCCGCAACCATCTGGCCAAGGTGGTGCGCGACCTCGCCGATAGCGGCTTCATCTCGACCCAGCGCGGCGTCGGCGGCGGCTTCACGCTGGCGCGCCCCGCCCAGTCGATCACGATCGGCGAAGTGGTGCGCGCGCTGGAAGGACCGCCGCTGGTCGAATGTTTTCGCGAGGATGGCGGCAATTGCGCGCTGATGCCGCGCTGCCGGCTGAAGGCAAGACTCGCCGCCGCCCGCGAAGCCTTCATGCGCGAGCTCGACGCCACGACGCTGGCGGAATGCGCCTATCCCGCGCGGTCAGACGAGCCCGGCGCCCGCATGACCGCCGCAACGAGGCATCAGGTGCAACGCATGAAACCGATCGAATTCGAGAATGGCGCCGTGCAGATCGACGCCGCCATCGTCGCCGAAGGCCTCGGCCTCGCGCCTGCCCTGCTGCAGGAAGCAGATGCGCGCGGGCAGGATCACGAGCCTTGCCGAGCGCGGGGTCGACGCCGATCGCGGCCGGCATCGCCTGACCTTCTTCTCCGAACACCGGCGGTTTCGCGTCGTGGTCGACGAAACCGGCGCGATCATTCAGCGCTCGGCGGTCGATTTCGGCGATCCGTCGCTGCCGAAATCGGCCGCGCAAGCCCGGCGGATGAGACCTTATCAGAGAGTGCGGCGGGCTCAGCCGCGGAAGGCCGGCGCCGGCGCGGCAGCGTCTGACGCGTCGTGGCCGTCGGCCGCCACCACCGGTCGACTTTTGCCGGCAACCCCTGACGCGGCTGTCGCCGTTCAGATGCCTGCCGTTGAGGGATTTGGCTCGGCGAGCGATTTGGCGGCGCGCGACTTGGCATTGAGCGACTCTGCCGTTGAGCGAACCGCCGTTCAGCTTCTTTGGCTGTCTTCTTCTTCGCCTCCTGCCCAAACCTCCCGCTTCTGCCTCACCG
>ERZ1370068.2383-contig-1536_pt1 | contig 31427 bp, 42 predicted proteins | sample MGYA00561227_ERZ1370068 | MGnify/ENA primary metagenome ERZ1370068 (study PRJEB38410, sample SAMEA6850437) | metagenome | study: Metagenomic assessment of the ecological functions of the soil: analysis of the soil microbiota associated with the...
AGGTTACGTATTGCTGGCCGCGTTCGATCTAATCGTGGAACGGCTCGCGTCGTTCCGGCGCGATAAGCACACCTTCTGCGTAGCGTCTGCCACACCTCGCGCGAAATGGCGCTATCATCGCGCGGCAGATTTGCGAGGTCACCCGTGAACACCGAACTGGAAGGCCACAGCGATCAGCTGCTCTCGGAAACGGACGCGACCGGACTCATGTCGGGCCTGTCGGACGCGCATCTCAATCCGGCAGGCCGGAACCGCGGCGCTGGTCGATGCCGGGCCGCTTCGATCACCTGAACCTGTCGGCGGCGCAGCCTGTTCATGCCGTCCATCGACGCCGGCGATCGCCGCCACGGCGCGGGCGCAGGGATCTCACTGAGCAACGGGCCGCGTTCGCCCACCTCGGCGCCTTCCGAGCGCTGGCTGCAGTGAGGATCGAACGACGCGCCGGCGGGCATGCGCTTCACGCGCGCCAGGGCGGTGCCAGCCCGCCGGGCGAACTGGTCCGTCGAAGCGGTCGCGCTCGGAGTTCCTGCGCTGGCAGGACGAGCTCGGCCGGCGACGACTGCATGGAGGCCGAACGGCCTCGATCTTCGGCGCGCGAAGCAGATGGGCCGATGCGGCCATCTGTGGCCGTCGAAGTGGAGCCTCGGGCGTACTTCCAGCTGATGCTCGCCCACGAGCGGCGGCACGCCTGGCAGGCGCAGGCTCCGGTCCGTCAGGACCCGGCGTTTCCGGAAATAGTGCGGGCCACCTCGGCATCAGCTACTTCACCGGCACCCGCCGCTGAGTTCCTCGAACCAGTTCAACACAACAAGCATCTGATTCACGCCGCATGTCTGAGTTTGGCAGGAAGCCATCAGTCGACCACTGTGATCCATCGCCCGTCCTGGGCGATGTCGAAATTCTCGGCTCCTGGAATGGATTGCGTTCGGCACGTTACCCGGCGCTGTGAACGGGTTCCCGGCGGAAAACGCCGGGCTGGTGGCAGATGCTGACGCCCGCTACCGGCTGGTTTCGGGACGTAGAAGAGCGCTTGCCGTCCGGCGCCCACAGGCTGTGATGCGCCACTTCATCGGGCTTCGAGATCTGATACCCTGGCGCCGGTGGCTGGATAGGGTTCGACGATATCATCGCCTGGCGCGACGGTCCCTCGAACTGCATAACAGCGTGATCCAGTGTCCGTCCGGTGAGAACCTGAGTTCAGCAGGTTCGTGACTGCACGTCGCCGAACGGCGTCATCTTCCGGTCGCGCATCGACAACGTCCATAACGTCGTCGTCGAGCCCTTGACCACGGACACCGCGACGATGTCTTCCGGGCGCGACAGCGATTCTGGAACATGTGCCGTGCCCGGCTCCGGCCTGGCGTCAGCCGCTCGGCAGACGCGCCGCTGACATCGGCCGGCTGCCGGAACACGGCTGTGATCTCCGTCGCGATCGGACTGAAACACGATCTGCCGGCCGCTGTCCGCGGACCAGACCGGAAACCGGTTGTTGTTGCCAGCGAACGTCAGCCTGCGTGCTGCACTGCGCCCGTCGAGGTCGTAAATCCAGATGTTGAAGCCTCAGGCAACTCGACGCCGCGCGATCCGGCGTCCGTCCAGATCGACGCGCGGCCATGCGCATGCCCCGGCTGAAGGATTCAGTGGACTGACCGCGCCCTTGTCGACGATCGCCATCCATGTCAGGCGCGACGATGTGGACACGGGGCCCGGGAGATAGAGGAGCGAACCCGAAATCAGAAACCGAATACTGAGCCGATGGCGTCGCACCACGAGCCACGCCCTGCACGACCGGCAGCGGGTCTCCAGTGACGCGCACGAGTGCCTGATCGAACGGCACGGCGCGAGCAGGATTCCGCCGGTGATTTTTACAACAGGTGCACCGGTCGGTACTTCGTGATTCCAGGCGTTAGTTCCGCCACGAACCAGCGTCTGGCGAGAACCGGATTTCAACGACTGCGCGACGATGGACGACAACGCGTCGTTGCGGCCGCCGACAGTCATAAGGCGTGAACACCAGCGTCTGCCCGTCGGCCAGCAGTTGCGGGCGCGGTCGCGAGCTCGCCGGACCGGACGCTGACCAGTTGTTCGGGTGTGCCGCCGTTCGGCGAGACTCGCATGATGCCCTGGCGCTGGCCGGAACACGATCGAGTTCGTCGTCCAGCTCACCGTGACGGGCAACTCGATCGGACACAGGGCGATCGCGGAGTCCGCCTGCGACCGAGACGACTTTGAGCTGGCGGTCGGACACCGACGCGAAGCGATCGACCGTCCATCCGGTGAGAACGTGGGCTCGGCCGGGAGCCCTGCTCCGTTCCCGCCACCAGACGCGAAGCGGCACTCAGCTCCGCAGATAGAGACCCTTGTCGGTCGCGTAGGCGAGCAGGGGTTCCGTCGGGCGACACGCCGACCAGGCGGGACAACCCATTAATCGTCCCCTTCCCCATCAGCGGGCACCAGTTGAAACCGCACGGACGGCCGGACGTGCCGCCGGGCGTCCTCGACCAGCGAACCGCCGCCCCCACGACGACACCAGCGATCAGGGCCGTCGCCGCGATCGGCCATGCTCGCCGCACGAAGCTGCGCGATTCGACCGCGTCGCCGCCGACGGCGGAGCACCGGCGGCTGGCCTGGTTCGCCGTGATCGACGGCTCGCAGAGAGGAACGAACTGACGCCAGTGGAGCTGTCCGCGACGCGCTTCCGCGGATCCTTCTCCAGGCACCGCTCGATGAGCGCGCGCACGGCGGGCGGGACGTCGTGAGGCAGCGCGGTCCAGTCCGAGCTCGCTCTTGATCGACGGCGGCGAGCGTGTTCGCCGACGTCCTCGCCGTCGAATGCGCGCGTCCCGTGAGCATCTCGTAGCAGCACGCAGCCGAATGCCCACACGTCGCGACGCGTTTGCCGGCGGGCCGGCCCCTTGCCTGCTCAGGCGACATGACGCCGCCAGTGCCCAGGATCACGCCGACGCCTGGTCATCATGGCACGGCGATCGTGATCGCTCGGCGAGTCCGATGGCGTCAGCGTCGACGCCTGAGGCGGGCTCCATCGCCTTGGCCAATCCGAAGTCGAGCACCTTCACGGTCCCGTCCGGCCGCAACCTTGATGTTGGCGGGCTTCAGATCGCGATGGATGACGCCCTGCTCGTGCGCCGCTTCGAGCGCCTCGGCGATCTGCCGTCGCGATCGGCGAGCGCCTCGTCGACGGGGACTCGAGCCCCGTCGGCGATGCGGTCTGCCAGCGTCGGCGCCCTCGACGAGCTCCAGCACGAGCGCGTGCGTGCTCGCCGCTAGTCTTCGAGGCCGTGAATCGCGCGCGATATGTGCGGATGATTGAGCGAGGCCAGCGACCTGCGCTTCGCGCCGGAAGCGCGCGAGCCGATCCGGGTCGTGCGCGAAAGCGTCGGGCAGAACCTTCAGCGCGACGTCGCGATTCAGCTTCGGTGTCGCGCGCGCGATACACCTCGCCCATGCCGCCGACGCCGAGCGGTGCGACCACTTCATACGGACCGATGCGCGATCCCGCAGTGAGAGGCATATCTGCGCCCATGTGCGGGCGATCACGTTCGTTCTCGTTGCAGACGTACTCGAGGATGTCCGTGTCAGCTGCTAGCAGGTGCGTGACTCTTACGCTGTAACGGCTTGTTGTGGCGTAAGTTCGGGTCGTCGAACGTGAACTCGACGTCGAGGTGGCCGACGTCGCGGCGATGATAGCGCTCGGTCATGCGCATCGCTTCGCTGCGAGGATGCCCGCTGATATCGAGCCAGACGCGATCTGTTCAAGCCCACCGTCTCGACGACGAGGGTGTCGCCTTCCCACCGGCCGACTGACGAACCGAGCCCAGGTCAGGTTGGGATTCGCGGGCAGCTTCCGGCCGTCGGTGTAAGATCTGGCGCGGGATGCCGTCGAGGCTCGTGCACTGATCAGAGATGAGCCCCGGCGTCTGGACGATCTTCTGCACCTCGGACACCAGCGTCGCGAGCGGCGTGCCCATCGGCAGGCAATGCAACGTCGTCAGATCCTCGTTGTCTTTTCTCCGCTGATCGACAACCCTCTGCCCTTCCGGCGTCAGGACGATCTCGCCTGGCTTGTAGTCGAGCAGGATGCTCACGGCGATAGCTTCGAGATGGTGTCCGGCTCCATGCCGGGCACTGGAAATGACGCCGATATCCGGTCCGAACAGGCGCTTCTTCTCGTCCAACGGCTCCGAGTAGACGTGCCAGACGCCGGACAGATCGGGTTTGCCGCTCGCGTGTCCGCGGGGCCTTTGCCGCGAGATCGGGCTTTCCATTCGGCAGCTCGTGGAATTCCCGGCGTCGGATAATTCAACCATTGTGCGGACGCGAGTCGCGAGGCACTGGCCACCGCGACGACGAACACCAACACCAACACCACGCAGCATCTGAGGTCCTCGCCTAATTGATCGACTATTTCACCGGCACGCGCTGTTTCAGCTCGTCGAACCAGTTGAAGACGGCATTGATCCACGTAGCGGCGGCCCAGTCGTTCTCGCCGAGCGCTGATCATGACAGAAAGCTCTGACCGTCCAGAGACACGTCATGGCCCGATCGGCGGCGCGAAGCGTCCGGCAGACCTTCAGCGCGACATCCGGTTCAGCTTCGTGTCGCGGCTGTAGACCTCCCCCATGCCGCCTCGCCAGGCGGCACGAGAGTCATGCGGACCGGCTTGCCCGTGCCAATGCATGTGGACGCCGCGATTCTGTGGGGACGGCTTCCTCGCCGTCAAGCGGCCCTCGAGATCGTCACAGCTCGAGCGGCTTCGCAAATTCGTCGGAAAATCTGGCGATTCGCCATTTCTGTCTCGATTCGCGAGCCCGCCGCAGCAGCCGCCTGCCGAACAGGCAACAACCCTCAGTCAACGAATTAGCTCGACCCGGCGACGTCCGCCGTCTGGGAACGAGAGTTGCTAGCCACGCGATCGTCAATCCCACCAACATCAGGGCCCAACAGACTCATATGACCACTCCGGCCGCGACGCACGAGAGTGCAGGCGCTCATCGACGATCTCTACGCGAAGTGCGCGTCGCTCGACGAAGGCGAGGTCGCGACGCTTACATCCCCGAGCTCGCCAAAGCCGATCCCGACAGGTTCGGGCGTGAGCCTCGGTCACCGCCGACGGCCGCATTCTCGAGGCCGGCGACTGCGACCACCGGTTCACGATCCAATCGGTCTCCAAGCCGCTTTACGTTTGCGGCATCGCGCTCGAGGAACTGGGCCACGAAGGTGGGCACGCTACGTCGGTGTCGAGCCCAGCGGCGACGCCTTCAACTCCATCGAGCTGCAGCCCGGAACCAACCGCCCGTTCAACCCGATGATCAACAGCGGCGCGATTGCAGTGACGGCGCTGCTCCACGGGCGCCACGGCGAAGATCCACCATCGACTGCATCGCTCGACCGGCTGAGCACGCTGGCTGGACGGACGTCTCGACCATCGACGAGGATGTGTATGCAGTCGGAACGGCGGACCGGCACATCGCAACAGGGCGATCGCGCATCTCCTGCTGAATTTCGGCATGCTCCATTCCGAGGCCGAAGCGGCGCTCGACGTGTATTTCAGGCAGTGCGCGATCGAAGTGACCTGCCGCGATCTGGCGGTCATGGGCGGCATCGCTGTCAAACATAGGGGCGCAACCCGATGACCGGACACATCGCGCTACGATCCGCGCGCCGTCAAGGACATGCTGTCCATCATGTTTTCGTGCGGGATGTGCGACTACTCGGGTCAGTGGGCGTACCGCGTCGGCGTCCCGGCGCAAGAGCGGCGTGGGCGGCAGGCATCATGGCCGTGGTCAACCGGCAATTGGGCATCGGGACATGCTCTCCCGCGTCTCGACACGTTCGGCAACAGCAGGCGAGGCGTCGAGGTGTGCGTGCAGCTGGCCTCACGGCTCGGACCTTGCACGTCTTCGACTGCCTGAACACCGGGTCGAGCTACCTGAGCGGCATTCTCTGAGTCGCCAGGTCACGCGTGAGGGAGTGCCGGTCCCGGTGGTGTGTGCCCGAACCGCGAGAAGGACCTCCTCTGACGCTTCCGCGGCGTCATGGCCGGAAAACCCCGGAGGCAAGGTCACGACTGCGCGCAACGCCGCCACCCGATGAAATTCGTCCGCCGTGCGCGTGCCGCCGGCCGCCTGCAGCTCGGCGCTCAGCAGCACGACCGCCGGCTGTGTGGCGACGAGCAGGATCAGCGCATCCGGCAGGTTATGCGCGCTGATCACGCGGTGCCCCGGCCGCCCGGGCAACTCGCGCAGATACGTCGCGACGTCCGGCGGACTCGTCCACGCACAGGACGCGTCGGTCGCCCCGCGTCCGGCTCGGAGTCCTGGCGATGCGCCTCGGTGATGGCGGCGGCTTCCGTTTCGTACGGCGGGAACACGGCCTTGAGCTTCGTGATCCGCAGCACCTCGTCGATCTTGGGCGACACCGCGCACACGCTCAGCGTTCCGGTCCCGTGCTTCGCACGCACGAGATATCGGACGAGGAGGAGCCCGAGGCCGCTGCTGTCGATGAAGTCCACACCGCCCAGATGGAGAACGAGATGGCGATTGCGCGGGATCAGCGTGTCGGGCGCGCTGCTGCAGCGCGTCCGCTTCCTTGCCGCCGGTGATTCGCCCGCGACACGTGATCACCGTGGCGTCACCGACGCGACGATCGGTCAACGAGCAGCGACTGGCCTCCGTCACAGCGGCTTCGCTTTCCAGCACGCCGATCTGAATCAGCATCCCGGTGAAGTCGTAGATCCGCTGTTCGTGGACGATGAGCGCCGTCCTTCAACGTGCGAGACCATGACCATCGGCAGCCGGAAGGGCTTTGCCCGTGGCCGGCAGGCCCATGAAGCCGCCGGTGTCCGTGCCGCGCACTTCGCCGATCCAGACGGCGCGGTCGCCGTCGATCACCAGCGTCTCCCGGTAAACGTCACGTCAGGAAACGCGGCAAATCCAGGCGCGCGTGACGCCTCTTCGACGGCCTTTACGCCCGCGCACGTGCCGCCGGCCGTCGGGCTGTCGACGACGGCATCCTCGGCGTAGAGGGCCGTCATGCCGGCGGCATCGTGCTGGTCCTGCGCGTGTTCACGTCGGACGACCAGCGCTTCGACCTGTTTGCGCGTCATGGGTGCTTTCCTCGGTTGTGGGCGTGCGGCGGACATTATTGAGGCAGGCGGACGCAGGAGTCCAGCGCTATGATGACCGCCATGAAGAAGGGCAACTGGTTCGAGGTTCTCGTGCTGCTCGCCGCAGTGACGACATCGCTGACGGCGCAGGGCCCGGGACGGAGCGGACGAGGGCCAGCCCAGGGCGTCCAGCCAATCCAGCAGGTCAAGCCAGGCCTTTACGTGATCGCCGGCGCCGGAGCGAATTCGCTGGTCCGTGTGACGAGCGCGGGCGTGATCCTCATGGACACATGGCTGCCCGGCGACCAGAACTACAACGATCTGGTCGCGCAGATAAAGACGGTCACCGATCAGCCGGTGAAGTTCGTCATCGTCACGCACCATCACGCCGATCACACCGGGAACACCGGGAAGTTCATCGAAGCGGGCGCCCAGGTCCTTGGACACGAGAACCTGAAGAGAAACCTCGAGACGTATCAGAACAACCCGCTGCCGGCGCAGCCGAACCTCACCTACACCAACAGCCAGTGCGTCGGTGAAGCTCGGAGGCGTCGAGGTGCAGGTGCATCACTTCGGACGCTCCGCACACGAGCGGCGACAGCGTCGTCTACTACCCTGACGTGAAGGTCACGTCGCGCTCAGCGACGCGCTGACGACCGGCGCCACGGGACCGCTCATCGACTACGCCGGCGTCGCCGGCGGCGGCAGCGCGCCTCGAGTGGAAGCAGGTGCTCAACCGCATCCTCGCGCTCGATTTCGACGCGGCGATTCCCGGAAACGGTCCGGTCCTGACGAAGGCCGACGTCCAGGCGTTCAAAGACGAAGTTCGACACGGTGATCGATCGGGCGACCGCGCTCGTGCGCAGCGGTGTTCCGAAAGATCAGCTCCTGATGCAGCTCAAGACGTGACGACATCGGCTGGGCGCCGCGAGTTCCGAACATCGACGCCTTCTACAACGAGCTGTCACGGGATCACGGCCGGCAAGGCTGCAAGTTCGAGAAAGTCGCCGACGGCGTGCGTTCTACGCGACCGGCGACCGGCTCGACTGGTCACCGGCAGCAACAACGTCGCCGATCGTCGGCGACCGCGACGTCCTCGTCGTCGACACCGGCACGTCGCCGGCGGCGGCGCGCGCGTTCGTCGAAGACCTGAAGCTCGTCACGACGAAGCCGGTGCGCTATGTCGTCAACACGCACTTTCACTACGACCACACGGACGGCAACCAGGTGCTACGCGGGCAAGGCCGACATCATCGCGCACGACTACGTGAAGTGACGCGATCAGAAGCTCGACGTCCTGCATCGCGAGCCGTATCAGAACGTCGCAGCTGACGAACGTGCCGGCTCGCATCGAGACGCTCGAAGAAGCGCGATCGCCGACGAAACGAACGCGCAGCAGAAGGCCGACGCTCGAGCGGCAGCTCGCGGTCGCGCAGCAGGGCTGGGAAGAGCTGAAGGAGATCAAGCCGACGCCGCCGAACGTGACCTACTCGAAGAAGAAGGTCGTGCAACCTCGGCGGCCGCGAAGTGCAGATGCTCTTCCTCGGACGCGGCCACACGAACGGCGACACGTTCATGTATCTGCCGAAGGAGAAGATCGTCTGCACGGGCGACATGATGGAATCGCAGATGGCGTATGGGCGACGCGCAGTTCGACGAATGGGTGGCGACGCTCGAGGCGCTGAAGAAGATCGGACTGGGAGATCGACCTTCCGGGCCACGGATCGCCCTTCAAGGATAGAGCGCTCATCACGGCATTTCAGGGCTACCTGACGGATCTCATGAAGCAGGGCGCCGAGCTGCGGCAGCAGGGACGGACGGCCGAGCAAACGGCGCAGCAGGTGGACCTGACGAAGATACAAATCATCGTTCCCGCAGATTCAGGGCCCGGGCGCCGACATCCGCGGCGTCAGGCGTCTGTATCAGTGGATGGACGAGAAGAGCGAAGAAGTAGTCGACGATGCCAGACGACTCTGGCCCCGAAATCCGCATACGAGACTCGCGATGGAGCGGCTGCGCAAAAGCGACGAAGCTGCCGGTGTGACGTCGACGCCCGTGACCGGCGAACAGAAAGCCGCGATCGCCGAAGTCCGGAACTTCTACGAGGTCGAAGCTCGGCCGAGCAGCAGGTGCTGCACGAGTCGGCGCTGCGGAAACTCCTCGAGCCGGAAGCGCGCGAGGTGCCCGAACAGGAGCACCGCCGAGTGCGCGAGCGGCTCACGTCGGAGCGCGACAGGAAGATCGAGAAGATACGAAGAGGGTGAGACGTAGAGCGACTCACGCATCACGGAGCGAACGGAGCGACACGTGGCGAGAGTTGCCTCCTGTGTCCTCCTTGTCCTCCGTGGTGGCGAGTGCGCTCCCGTTCCTCTTTGCCCTCAATCCCGTCAGCGCAAACGTCACGAGCGACAGACCCGAGACCACGCGTCACGTACTGTTTGCCGTCCACCTGATACGTGATCGGCGCGCTCGCGATTGCGACGTCCGAGGCTCGCTTTCCAGAGCAGCGCGCCGGTCCGCGCGTTGAGCGCCTGGAAGTAGCCCTTCGTTGTTGCCCGTGAACAGCAGATCCGACGCCGTCGTCAGGATGCCGGCGATCGGTGACGTCGGTCATGTCGGGAACTTCCACTTGTGCAGAGCCGTTCTCGGGATCGATGCGCGATGACGGCGCCGTGACCCGCGGCCTCCGTCCAGTTGTTGATCGGACCGCGCCGGCCGCCTCCGACGGCAGGCGCGCCAGGCACGGCGACGTACGGCCGGCTGGCGCTGCCGCCGAACTGACGGCCTTCCTGATACTCGACCGGCGTGCCGGCGAAGATCGTCGCGTAGTCTTCCCACGCGGAAACGTAGAACAGTCCGGTGCGGGGGCTGTAACGACGGCGAGTACCAATTCGTGCCGCCCTGATTGCCCGGCCAGGTCGGCTGAGCCGGCCGGCTGCGGCGTCTGGATGCGGCCGGCCGCGTTCGTCGAATCGCGTCCATCCAGTTCACCTTGACGAACGGCTTCGCCGATCAGGAATCTGTCCGGTCGATCGCGATCCAGCACGTAGAAGTTGCCGTTGCGGTTCGCCCAGACCATCGCCTTGAGCGGCCCGCCGTGCCAGCTGATATCGGCGAGCACCGGGCACCTGCACCGAGTCGTAGTCGTAGTCGATCGTGCGGCGTGAACTGGTAGTGCCACTCGAAGCTTGCCGGTGTCGGCGTCGAGCGCGACGACCGAGTCGGTGTAGAGGTTGTCGCCGGGACGCTGATCGGCGTTCCAGTCGGGTCCGGCGTTGCCGACGCCCCAATAGGTCAGGTTGAGCACCGGATCGCACGAGCCGGTCACCCAGACCGAGCCGCCGCCGTGTTTCCAGGCCTCGGGATCGCAGAACGTCGCGGCGATTGGGCGGGCACGGCTGCCACGTCTCGCCGACCGGTCTCGTCCGGCGCCAGGAATCGTGTAGAAGCGCCACGCTTCTTGTCCGCTCTTCGCGTCGTACGCGGCGATGAATCCGCGGATGCCGTACTCGCCGCCGCCGACGCCGACGATCACCTTGTCCTTCACGACCAGCGGCGCGAGCGTGACCGAGTAGCCGGCCTTGCTGCTCGGCCGACCTGCGTGTTCCACAGCGGCCGGCCGTTCTTCGCGTCGATCGCGACGAGCTGCGCGTCGAGCGTGCCCATGAACAGCGTGTCGCCGAGAATCGCCGAGGCCGCGGTTGTTCGCGCCGCAGCAGACGATCTGCGTCGGATCGAGCGTGTGCCGGTAGATCCAGAAGACGCGGCCGGTCTTCGGCGTCGAGCGCGACGCACGTCGTTCGGCCGCTGCGTGATGTACATCACGCCGTCGACGACGAGCGGCGTCGTTTGCCAGCGCGCCGGCCACCGCGGCCTGGTACATCCACTTCAGCTCGAGGTTCCTGGCGTTTGCCGGGCGTGATCTGCGTCAGCGCTGCTGTAGCGCTGGCTGAAGTAGCCGCCGGAGTAGATCAGCCAGTTCTGCGGCTCCTTCGCGGCGTTCAGCCAGCCGATCGGCGGACACCGCTGCATCTGCGCCCGCAGGACGCCGGACAGCAGCCGGTGAGCGCGAGCAGGCCAGGCACAGCAACGCGGGCGTTCGTCGTTCGGCCATCGCCTTACAGTCCTTTCAGAGAAAGCAGATACGCCACGACGTCGGACAGTCTCGTCCGCGTTGAGCGAGTCCTTGAACGACGGCATCGGCGACGCCGTTGAGAATCGTGTATTCGCGACAGGTCCGCCTTCGTCAAGCGACAGCAGGTGCTCCTGATCGTCGATCAGCTGCACCGAGTAGGTGTCTTCGTTCAGCCGCCGGCCGTTGATGACTTTGCCGTCCTTCGTGCACGGCGCGCACCGGACGGTTGATCGGCATCATCTGGCTGCTGGGATCGGACGAGCGATCGCTGAAGCGAGCCGGCGCTGCGGACGGCGCCGACGTCGCTCAGGTCCGGCGCGACGCGCGGCCCCTTGCCGTTCGACGCGATGGCAGGTCGCGCATCGGCCCTTGCCTTCGAAGACCGCCCGCCCGCGACGCCGCGTCGCCGGGCTTCACCGACGCCGGATCGAAACGTGTTCATGTTGCGTGAGAGTGCGCGATGACGCCCGAGACTTCGGCCGCGTCGAACTTGAACGGCGGCATCGCGGTCTGAGGGATGCCGGTCGTGATGATCCGCGCGAGGTCCTGATCCCTCGACACGTTTCAGAATTTTCCGGAACGGAGGTTGACGCCGGCGATGCCGTCGCCTGTCGGCAGATGGCAGGTCGAACACTGCGTCGCGTAGATCCGTGAGCCGTGCTCCGATGTCGGCCTGCGGGTAGTCGCCGGGATGCAAGTCCTGTGCACCGGACGCGAAACACTGGAGGCAAGCCAGGAGCAGCGCCACGACAGCAAGTAGGGCGGGGCTATCAGCCCCGCCCTGGCGGCCCTGAAAGGGCCGCCCAACGTTGTTTAATCGCATCATCGGAACCCCGTTGGCTGAATCCAGAAGCTCTCCCGCCACGTCCCGCCTGGCGGAATGCTCTGGAGCTCTTTGTACAGAACCCCTCTGCGAAAGGTTCATCGCGTCCGTGATTCCGGCCATCGGCTCGAAGCAGATGAACTGCCGATCGGGAGCCGCGGGCGTCGGCTTCGGCGCCCAGACGACGGCCGAGCGCCAGTTGCGGCCGAAGAGGACGTCGATCTTCTGCGCCTTCCCCTTCACCGACATCACCGCGCGTCCTGCCTGATCGCGCACCAGGTCGCTGAACACGTCGTCGAGATCGTAGTCCTTGAGCGCGACCGCCTGCGGGTTCGCGAACAGCCGCTCGATGGGCTCGGTCTCGCCGGTGGGAATCTTCGCCGGCGACAGGCGCCAGTGCGTGCGGGCACCGACGGACACCGACCACTCGTCGCGCGTCGAGTCCGTCAGGCGGAAATTACGGGTGAAATCCGATGGCGACGGGCATCGGCTCCGCGGCCATGTTCTGGATCGTCGTCGCCACTTCGAGGACGCCGTCGCGCAGCCGATGCGTCATCTCGATCGAGTGGGCGAACGGAAACTGCTTCATCCAGCCCGGCTGCTTGTAGAAGTCGAGGCGGGCCGTGGTCCAGGCGCGACGCGCCGTCGGCTTTGGCGTCGACGAACGTCCAGTTCGGATTCGTCGTGAGGAATCCGTGAATCGGGATCGCACCCGCGCACGTTGCCGAGCTCCATGTCGAACGGATACCGCTTTCCGTTGGCGTAGAACGCCTGCTCGTCGAGCCGGTTCGCCCACGGCCCCAGAAACGGAACGCCGCTCATCGCGGGCTTGGCGGCGAACTCTTCGACGGTCGCGAACGGCCAGTGGAGAACATTCGTGCCGTTCACGGCCATGCTGAACGCCATGTTTCCGACCGACGTCGCGATCGACACGACCGTGTGCGCTGGCCGCATCTTCGAGCTGAACGACGCTCCCGGATCGACGAACGGAATAGCGCGACGCGGCCTTCGGGTGGGGAGTGCTGACGAACAGGAGCGCGAGCACCGCCGGAACAGCGCAGAACGCACTCGCGACCGATCTACGGGCCATCGCGCGGACAGTCCAGCGCAGTGCAGACCTTCAGGCGTCGAAGAAGCAGCCTGAGGCCTGCACTACGACCGGTGACTTCGGCGCGCGCCGCCGCGAGGATGTCGTCCGGGCTCGCCGTCGAGTCCGCCGGCCTGCGCGAGCTCAGGCTTACCGCCGCCGCGTCCGCCGAACGTCGCGGTCAGCGCCTTGACCACGTCGTTCGCGGAAACCGAACCGTCCTGCGACCGGGCCGCGACGACAAGCGCGGGGCGCGCGGACGACACCAGCACGACGACGAAGCCCGGTTTGGAGACGATGGCCGACGCGAGCGACCTCGAGGCCGTTGGCGTCGCCCTCGACGACGCGGAGCACCAGCCGGCCGGCGGCTCGACGGCTCCGCGGCGGCAGCCATTTCCTCGGCGCGGTAGGACGCCAGATCCTGCCGCAGCGCGGTCATCGTCCGCTGCTGGTCGCGCGCGTCGGTCAGAAGCCGGTCGATGGCGCCGGGCAGCTCGTCGGGGAGAACCGACAGCAAGCGGACGGCGCCGGCCAGCGTGTCGCGCATGGATCGGAATTGATCGAGCGCGCGGCCGCCGCAGAAGAATTCCAGACGCTGTCCGCCCTTGAAACGCTCGACCGCTCCGGTGGCGATCACGCCGATCGATCCCGTCCGCTCGACGTGAGTGCCGCCGCATGCGGACAGATCGAAGCCGTCGATCTCGACGAGCCTCAACGTGCCCTCGCGCAGCGATTTCCTTCCGCAGCGGCAGCTTCGCCGCGTCGTCCGCGCTCGCGAAGCGGAATCGACACGCCCCGGTTCTCCCAGACCACGCGGTTGGCCTCGGTTTCGGCGGCTGCGATCTCGTCGCGGGAGAGCTCCCGAGCCAGATCGATCGTCGACGCGTCCCTGCCGAGATGAAAGCTCACGGTCCGGACGCCGAACAGACGATCGAACGCCGGCCGAGAGGACGTGCTGGCCGGTGTGCTGCTGCATGTGATCGAAGCGGCGGGCCCAATCGATCGTCCCATGGACCTGCTGACTCACGGCTGGCGCGACACCCGCCGGCGGGTCGTCCTCACCGAGCACGTGCGCGACGCTGCCATCGCTCTTCGTCGAGAACGTCGATGACCCGCTAGGGCGGGCCTTTCAGGCCCGCCTTCGCCGCCCTGAAAGGCGGCGCTACAAGATGCCGATATCGAACGGCTGGCCGCCTGAGCGTCGGGTAGAACGCCGTGCGATCGAGCACGACGATCGTCCGTCCGTCGCGGCGGTCGACGCGCGCGATGGAGGCGCTCAAAGTCTCGGCAGATGCGCGTCCGCGTAATACAGCCGGTCGGTCATTCGTGGCCGGAGCCTCTTCCGTGTCGGGGATTGGCCGCGGGCAGTTCGAAGAAGAACGTCGCGCCGCCGCCCTCGTTGTTCGTATAGCCGATCACGCCGCCGTACGAGTCGATGATGCCGTAGCTCACCGACAGGCCGAGGCCGGTGCCCTTGCCGACGGGCTTCGTCGTGAAGAACGGCTGGAACAGCTTGCGCTCGTCGCCCGCCTGACGCCGGGCCCGTTGTCGCGAACCTCGAGGCGCACCCTCTTGCCGCGTCCGACAGCCTGATCAGAATCCGGCCGGCGCCGCAGGCAACCCCTTCGATCGCCTGCTGCGCGTTGATGACGAAGTTCAGCACCACCTGCTCGAGCTCGGTAAAGCTCGCGTGCACTTTCCGGATCGACGACGTCTCGACGTCGAGCGTGATGGACGACATGTCGAGGTCGCGCTTCCGCAGCTGGAGCACTTCGCTGATGACGTCCCGGAGATCGACGTCGGCCGGCGGCCCGGTCTGCTGGGCGCTGAAGCGTGACAGGTTGCGGATGATCTCGCGCGCGCGGCCGCTCTGTGTCTTGACGAAGGCGATTTCGTCGCGGACCACCGGCTCCAGATCCTGGCCGGCGTTCGAGCAGCTCGATCGTTCCCAGGATCGCCTGCAGCGGGTTGTTGAGCTCGTGCGCGACGCCGGACACGAGCACGCCCACGGCCGCGAGACGCTCCTGGCGGACGACCTGCCGCTGAAGCGATTGCATCGCCTCGCGCATCTTGCGCTCCTCTTCGAGCTGCTGCTCGTGCGTGGCGCGCGCCTCGCGCGAGCCGCGCCGCCATCACCACGAACGATTCCTGCAGCTGCCCGCTTTCGAGGTTGTGCGCGGGCCCCTGTTCAGGCGGCGAGAAGTCGCCTTCCGCGATCAGCTGCGCGACGCCCGCGCAGCCGATTCAGATCGAGCGCCGTCTGCCAGGAGATCCACAGCGCCAGCGCGAGGATGCAGACGAGCGTGAGGACGATGGTGATGAGGTTCCTCCGCCAGAGCGGAGCCAGCCGCGCGAGCACTTCGTGACCGCGGAATGGCCACACTCAGCAGCCACGGCCCTCTGTCGATGACGGCGTTGCCGTGGAAGCGCTCCACGCCGTCCGAACCTGCCTGCATGAACGGTGCGCGGCACGGTCGCCGGATCCGTCGACGGGAACCTCGAACATCGAGCCGATGAACTGTCTCGCGGCTCGAGGTTGCGCGCCATGACGCGGCCGTTTCGATCGACCAGCGTGACCGTCGAGCCCGGAGGCAACGTGAGGCCCGCAAACAGCCGTCCGAGGCGCGGGAGGTTGAGGCTGAAACCGAGAACGCCGTCGACCACGCCGGACGCACCGCGGACCGGGAACGCAAGAAGGACCGTTTGACGGCCGGTCACCGGACCGACCATCAGCTGGCTGACGGCCGAACGGCCCTCTTTGACGACCTGGAAAATGAACGGGCGGGGCCGGAGGCTGCGCGATCCGCGGCTCGACGCCCGTTGCCACGAGGCGACCGTCGGCTGCGCGCAGCAGCACGTCGTTCAGCAGCGGCTGGTCGTGCAGGATGCGCGACGAACAGCGGCTTGCAGACGTCGCCGTCGAGCGCGCGCACCGCGGGATGGAGCTGCAGGATCGACGCAGTCGCGTCGAGGCTCGTGAAGTACTCGTTGAACACGGCGGCGGCGGCGGTCGCGATCGAACCGGCTTCTGTCGCGGACCTCGTCGGCGCGTTCGGTGCGCTGTCAGGATCGCGGACCAGGCAATCGTGGCGGCCATGAGCAGGACCAGCACCGCGGCCCCGTAAATCACCTGCCGAAGGATGGGTTGTCTGCTGAGGAACCTCAGCGATTCCGCGCGATTCTTAGCGCAGAAGCAGCGGGTCGGCCACGCCGGCCGCGACAAAGCCTTTCGCGCGCAGGACACAGCTGTCGCAGCGTCCGCACGGGAGTCCCGACGGCGCCGGATCGTAGCAGCTGTGCGTGAGGCCGTAGTCCAGCCCGAGCGCGATGCCGCGACGGATGATCTCGGCCTTCGTCAGCTGGATGAGCGGCGTGTGGATGCGGAAGCGCGCGCCTTCGACGCCGGCGCGCGTCGCGACGCTCGGCCAGCGCCTCGAACGCCCGGACGAACTCGGGCCGGCAGTCCGGATAGCCGGAGTAGTCGAGCGCGTTGACGCCGATGACGAGATCGCGGGCGCCGATGCACTTCGGCCCAGCCGAGCGCGAGCGACAGGAAGATCGTGTTGCGGGCCGGAACGTACGTCGAGGGAATGTCCGCCGCGTCCAGATCGCGGTCGCGCGGCACGTCGACGTCTGACGTGAGCGAGGATCCGCCGATGGGACGCAGGTCGACGGTCAGCTCCTTGTGCCGCTCGACGCCGAGCGCCCGCGCCACCTGCCGGGCCGACTCGACCTCGCGCGCGTGACGCTGACCGTAGTGGATCGTGAGCGCATTCAGCACGAAAGCCATCGGCCTTGGCGATGGCGGCGGCGGTGTAGGAATCGAGGCCGCCGCTCAGCAGGACGACGGCCGCGCTATCAGCACGCCTGCGAGTTGCCGGCGTCCAGATGAACTTGTGCAGCTGCAGCTGGACGCGGACCGGCAGCCGATCGGCGAGCACCCATTCGGACAGCGTCTTCGGATCGAGCGCGCCGTGGACCGGCGAAAACAGAATCGCGCCGGCGCGGCGCGGTCAGGCGGCGGCGCACGACGTCGCTGGCGAACTCGTAGTCCGCGCGGTCAGCGATGACGAACTTCACCTCGTCGTGCGGCGCGAGCCGCTCGAGGTTGTGCCAGTCGTTCTTGGCCGATTCGCCGCTGCCGCGGACACTTGACGTCGACGATCTTGATCGACGTCCGCCGGCACGCGATCGATGGGCCGGTGCCCGCCGGTTTCGAGCATCACGGTGTGGCCGCCCGCGAGCAGCCGATCCATCAGCTCGATAGACATCGTCCTGCAGCAGCGGCTCGCCGCCGGTGATTTCAACCAGCGGACAGCCGTAGCCGTCGACTGTCCTGCACGACGTCGTCGATCGACATCTTGCGGCCTTCGTGGAACGCGTACGGCGTGTCGCACCAGGTGCAGCGGAGATCGCAGGCCGTCAGCCGGACGAACACGCAGCGGATCGCCGGCGCGCGTCGATTCGCCCTGAATCGAATGGAAGATTTCGTTGACCGTGAGCATGGCCTCTCTCACTATTCTATGCCGATGGGCGCCGCGCGACCTCCGCATCGGCACGAGCGGCTGGAACTACCCGTCCGGCCGGGGCACGTGGAACGGGATCTTCTATCCGCCGTCGCGCGGCCGCGCGCAAGGGCTTCGACGAGCTGTCGTTCTACGCTGAGCACTTCAACACCGTCGAGGTGAACTCGACGTTCTACGGCCAGCCGCGGCCGGAGGTCAGCCGCGCGTGGGCGCGAGCGCACGCCGCCGGCTTCGAGTTCTCGGTCAAGCTGTACCCAGAAGTTCACGCACCCGAAGATGTTCAAGCAGGCGTTCGTGAAAGGCGTCGCCGGCCGGCGACGCCGGGCCGAGGCGCGCTGCTCGACGTCGCTCGCGAAGTCCGAACCAGTCGGACCTCGACGAGTTCCAGCGCGGGCGTCGATCCGCTCGCGTCGAGCGGCAAGCTCGGGCGCGCTGCTCGCGCAGTTTCCGCCGAGCTTCAAGAGCGATCAGCCCGCGTCGCGCGACTACCTGGCGTGGCTGCTGCAGGCGTTCGCCGGACTACCGCGTGCGCCGTCGAGCTGCGGCACGCGAGCTGGAGCGACGCGCTCGGCGACACGCTCGTCGCTGCTCAACGCGTTCGGACGCCGCGTTCGTCCAGATCGACGAGCCGAAGTTCCGGCTGTTCGATCCGCGCAGAACCAGCTGCCGAACATCCGCGGCCTCTACTACATGCGCCTGCACGGCCGGAACGCGCGCGCAGTGGTGGACAGCACGACAAGCTCGGAGGATCGCTACAACTACCTCTACTCGCGCCGACGAGCTCAGCGAGTTCGTCGAGACGCGTCGACGCCGCGCGCGAGCTCGTCAAGAAGGCCTATCTCTACACGAACAATCACTTCTCGGCGAAGTCGGTCGCCAACGCGGCCATGATCAAGAAGCAGCTCGGCGAGCCGCTCGAAGGGGCGATTATTCAGAGGAGTTTCGTCGCGCTATCCGGAACTGGTCGCGGTCGCCAAGGCGGTCACCCCGAAATCCTAGCCCGGGCGAGGGCGACACCCTGGAACAGGTGCAGTCGTTGTCGACGCGGGCGACGAGTCGCACGCCGTCGTCGGGTCGTGGCGGCGCTCCCTGAAAGGGATCCGCGGTCGCGCGGACCACGACATAGCGGATGCCGATGCCTCTCCCGCATCCCGCGTTGAGCGAAGCGGGCGCGGTGGTGCCTGAGCCGATCCATCGAGGCGCGCGAAAGCCTGGCGGCTCCGCGCGGGAGAACCGTCGGCGTGGCGATCGGATGCCATCACCGAGCGGTTGAGAAGAATTGGTAGTTGGCTTCGTCGAACGCGACGGTGTGCCCGCGTAATCCGGCAACGAGACGATCGGCCCGGCGGCAGGCTGGCGAGCTGCTGTACGTCGTCGGGAACCGGCACGACAGGCTGCCCGCCGCCCGGGAGGCCGCCGGACATGGCGGGATTCGCCCCAGGAATATCGGCATGGCCACGACCGTCAGCACGCGTCCGGAGCCGCGGCCGAACCGGGCGTGCAGCGTGGCGTGCCCGCCGCGGCGAGGACAGCGATAGCCAGGCGTCGTGAAGGCACCGTGAACCCGCGCCGGCTGCTCTGGCGAACAGGTTGGCACCTGGGAATTCGCGCGAGGATGCCGGAACGGGCTCCACCCCAGACGTTGGCAGCTACCTCTGACCTCAGGGGTCCCGCCGCGAGCCCGATGGCGACGATCGCGAGCACGACGAAGAAGCGCAAGCGACGTAAGGCGGGATCCGCGACCGGAGCGACGCGGCGACACCCACCATGCCAGCAGCGCCGCCCATCCGAGATAGAGCGTCTGCTCGCCCCAGATCCATCGCGGTCCTTTGACGCCGTGCGCGAGGAGCCACCGCCCCGCGAAGGTATTCTCGGGTGGCATCAGATAGCTGGCGAGGTCCGCGTGCGCTCTGTGCCGCTTCGTTCGGTGTGGCGGCGGCCAGCACCCGGTAATGCCAGGCGAACGGCGCGACGATGGCGAGCGCGACCACCGCGCCAACCGCGGCCTGCACGGCGAGCCGCGACACCGAGTCCGCGGCACGGTCCGCTCCGCCAGCACGAGCCAGAGCATGAAAACGGCAGCCGCGGCGAAACCAGGATGGCTTGATACCAGAGCTGAGCGCCTGCAGCGTGACGATCGCGACGAACACGCTCAGCCACCCCCAGGACATGTCGCGACCCAGCGTTCCATCGCCATCAGCGCGAGAACGGAATCCAGAAGGCCCAGATCACATGGAGGTGTCCGTGGCCCTGATGCATTCGGTAAAGCAGAACGCAAAGACCAGCCCGGCCACGGTCGATGCGAGATGGTCGCGGGTAGCCGCCGACGCCGATAGCGTGCGCCGCGAGCGCACTGAGCAGAACGACAGAAGCCAAACGAGGTTGTAGGCGAAAAACGGATTTCGGGTCAGCGTTTACACCGGAAGGGTGAAGAAGCTGATGCCGAGCAGGTGCTCGCTGCACGCCAGCGTGTTCCTCGCGGGATAGAAGATGTTGGCGTCAAACAAGCGACGGAGCCGGTCGAGCCACACGTGGTTGTCCCAGCCCAGCGTCCAGATGATGAGGCGGGAATCGCCGCCGTGACTCGCCGAGGCGAGATGGGTGAGGTTGATCGGTGCCACCATCACGGCGCAGACGATTACGCATAGGACCACGAGCGCGGCACGACGCCAGCTCGCCGCCGGCCTCGCGATTCAGCGACGCGATCGCCGGTCGTCATCGAGGCACGCCGTCCGGTTGGGGGATTGGGCGCCGAAGCACGACGGCCAGGCCACACGCCGCGAGCGCGCAGGTGATCGGGAGGATGTGCATCGAGAAGCGCCCGCATACGCCGAACCGCGCGCGACCAGGCGCCCGGAGATCGCCGCGAAGAAGTAGAGAACCGGTCGCAGAGGGACGGGCAGCCGTGGCGCTCGCACGATCGCAAGCACCGCGACGGAGAGCACCCTGCCAGCACACGGGCGCCGCCACGACGTCGAAACGCGCCGGGTCGTTGACGGTCAGCACCATCACCGCCGGCCATCCGCTGAAGGATCGTGGCGAGCGGAAGCGAGGGCTGCCAGATCGACACAGGAGATCGCGTTGGGCACCGTAGATGCTGAACACGCCCGTAGTACCAGGTCCGCCACGCGAAGAACAAACCCCCAGTCCCACGACGGAGACGATGGTGGCAGCCGGCCGCCACCAGCGCCGGCTATGTCCGAGCGCGAAGACCGCGGTGCCAAGGGCCATTGGCAGATTGCTGAGCCTGGCGAAGGCGAGCGTCGCGAATAAGCCCGCTGCGACGGCCTCACCCCGCCGCGCCGTGACGGCTGCGTGAAGCGCGAACAAGGCGGCGGTGGATATCAGTCCCATCGAGCTGATCTCGCCGAGTCCTTGCCCGATCAGATAGTGCGGGGTGCCGAGCACGAAGATCGCCAGCGGCAGGACGGCTGCGGTCAGCGCCCAGCGGAATCCCGCAAGGCGTCTCACCAGACAGAACGTCAGAAGGGATCCGGTCGCTATGACACGCGCCGTCCCATACCATTCCTCGACACCGAGTCGCCGAACACCACGCGCAACAGACCGGCGATCCAGCGATACAACGGCTGGAACCAGGAACGTCGGTGATCCGCCTTCGAGCTACAGTAGCCCTGCATCACGATGCGTTACGCGTATCGCTGGAACATCCAGTAATCGTTGCCCGATTCGCATGGTGAACCGGCCAACTGCGTGCAACGCGCTGGCGGCGACAAATAAGCCAGCCAATGGGATGCCGACGAGGACGAATGCGCCGAACGGTTGCGGAGACGGCGCCTACGGGGAGACGAAAGCGGCGAGCAAGAGCCCGGCGACGGCCCACCGAGCGTTACCCGGGTGTCCGAACAGGACGAGGGCGGCTGGGTGGCGACTGATGAGGCGACGCCCACGTCATCGCCAGGCGACGCGCGCGACGCACGGCCGACACGAGCCACGCGCCGAGGAGAAAGGTCGCAAGGACTGTCGGCACCCACGCGCCCCACGGACGAACGAGTACGTCGATTGTTCGGCGGTGTCACCGTCGCGAGGCCGTTTAGCGAACAAGTCCTCGCCTCTCCATCTCGGCACCAGCCGCCAGCGCTCGCCCGTCAACGTGGCGTCGATGTCGACGCGATGCGATCCAATCGCAATCGAACGCTTGATGGCGCACCGATCGCCGCGTCGTCGATCGTGATCGTCAGCCACGTCGGGTCCCGTGTCGAACTCGATCACGCCGGAGCGCGCGGCGCGCACGGAAACCCGCGAACCGTCATCCTGACGGTCGCTCCCGGCGGGCGGTCGGCCGGTTCAGGCCAGTTCTCGTCGGGAGGCGGCAGGTTAAGAACCACGCCGGAACTGGGCTAGTTCGCCGCACCCACGCGTCATGACGGGCCGAGCAGCTCGGGTCCGGCGCTCCGCCAATCGGCGCGCAGATCCCACGCGTGGGGCGCCGGTCTGCCCCATGACGTATGGCCGGGCTGACCCGAACCGTGCGCACCAGCTGTCCGTAGCGAGCGTCGTCAGAAAACACTTTCCAGGCGCACAGCAGCACGATGACGATGTGTGTGAACCGCGACGGAGAAACGCGGAGTCGAACCACCAGCGCGGGTAGCACGATGCCAAGAGCGACGGCTTCGAGCTGGCGATCGAGAGGAACCCCGTCAAACGGACCGGCGAGGCGGTCTGGCCACAGCAGTGCTGCTGACGCAAGCACGCCCCAGACCCAGGTCATGCGCGGTCTCCGTTCAATACCACCCTAGAAATAGAAGATCACGCCGACGCCGGAGCGAACGCTCCACGACCGAGTGCGAGTTTCCGACCGCACGATCTGCGCCGACGTCGTGGTGGTAGTCGGGACGCCAAGAAACCCCTGACGTGAGCGTTAGATTCAGTGTCGATGTTGCCGTGGCTTTGGACGACGAATAGCCGGCGCCGATTTCCGCTGAATACCCCAAAGCGCCTGGACAGTGCGCACGAGCACCAAACGACCCAGATGTGGAGCATGCCGGAGCCGGTCGTCTGACAACGGGAGGATGGTCGACACGCCATCACGAACTGCTCGTGCGTACGTAAACCTGGCTGATTTTACATGCGAGCGTACGTCCAGGCGGCCCAGATAACCAGCCTGCTGATCCCAACGCCCACTTGAGACAAGTCGGTTGTCGATCCCAACGAAGGACCCAGAACGTTCGAACCCGACGAGTCGCCGCTTTGTATTCGCAAAGGTCACTTCGGGCCGCAACGCAACCGATCGGCGACGTTCCAAATCACACCGACAGCCACCGGATGCCCATCGTGAGTCCCACGCGCGGCGTGTCCTGGGCCCGCGCCCACCGGCGACGGCAAGCGCCACGCCGGCAAAGGAACGACAAGTCCGGCGTTTCATCTTTCACTCTCACACATATCCGCGTGATCAGATCGCCCTTTGAATCCTCTCGACGTTGCCGGCGACGACGTGACCGAAGACGGGTATTTGCCGTTCAAGTCCGGACGGTCGGCCAGGGTCACGTGCGGGATCGCCGTAGTGCGCCACGACGACCGCTCCCTTGGTCTGCAGATGCTTCCTGCTGATTTCAGGAGTGCCGATCGGGTGCCGCTCGCCGCCTGATCGCCCCGGCCCAGTCGGCCTGCTTCGATCGCGAGACCGCGGATCGCCCCATCGCATCGACGAACCCCGGGAGCGCGCGGTGGAAATCGCTGGCCGTCGTAGAAGCCGCTTCCTGACGAGTTGCAGCGATGTGCGCAACGGTCTTGGGCGCTTCGCTCGGGATACGTCTCGAACGCTGAAGGCGCCGGTCGCTCGTTTCGACGACGATGACCGGGCCGGCGATCCTGGCCGGCACGCCGGTACCGCCGGCGGCCAGCATCGACGGAGCGCCGCGAGTGCCGCCAGGATCGTGACCACCTGCCGGGCGGCCGCGTCACGATCCGCCCCGTCCGTGGCCACGCCGAGCCGCGGACACCATCTCGCGGATGACGCAGTCGCGCGCACCGCGGGTAGACCGGGCCGGCAGACATTCTGGCCCCAGGTGACGAGGTAACAGGTTGATCGATCGGCCACCATGCGCGGGGCCGTGGCCCCGCACAGGGCCTGCTCGGTCTCGTCCGGGCGTGTTCGTCGTCACCCATCCGAGCCGGTTCGAGATGCGGTGCACGTGCGTGTCCACGCAGATGTTCTCGCGCGCTCTTGAACGCCGAGGATCAGCACGAGGTTGGCCGTCTTGCGGCCCGACGCCCGGCAGCGTCAGCAGCTCCTCCATCGTCGCCGGCACGCGGCCGCCGAATCGATCGACGAGGATCTGGCAGCGTCGCCTTCACGTGCCTCGCCTTGTGCCGGTAGAAGCTGACGGGATAGATCAGCTGCTCGATCCGCTTCACGGTGAGCGTCAGCCATCGCCTGCGGGCGTGCGGCGCGCCGCGAACAGCCTGCCTGAGTGCCGCGGCGGTCGTCGCGTCCCGCGTGCGTGCCGACAGCAGCGTGCCGATCAGCACCTGAAACGGATCTTCCTGGCTCGACTTCGGAGATCTTCTCGACGGCGGGCAGCTCGAGGCCGTCGCATCCCGCGCGCAGCGCGCGCATGACCGGACCGACGTTACTGGGCGCTTGAACGGCCGACCTGGGCTGAGCTGCGAAGCGGCGCGGCGACGGTTCAGTGCCCGAGCGACTGGCAGTAGCCGCAGTGGTTGCAGCGGACGCGCCGGCTCGATCAGGCACTGCCGTCGTCGGTCGCCGCCGCCGGCGAGCGAGAAGCCGCCCGTGGCTCGGAGTGCGCGCGTCGAACGACACGGGCGCCGGCGCGGCCGGATCGGCGCCCGTGCCCGCCGTGCATGCCGGGCGATCGCGTCGCGCACGAGGGCGCGCAGTTCCTGATCAGAGATCTCCGCATGAACATCCGACCGTGGTCGATGATGCCGACGATCGCGGCATCGACGGGCGCGCGCCTTCCTGCCGAGCGCCTCGCCGGCGGCGCGCCCTTCGAGCGACGATCAGCACCTTCTCGTGGACGCCCGCGCCGACGCCGTCGACCGCCAGCAGCGCCGTGCCGCGCGGCGTCGTCGTCGATGCCAGATCGGCTGCACGAGCAGCAGCTTCGCGCCCTCGAACTTCGCGTGCTTCTGCGTCGACGACGACGGTCCCGATCACGCACGCGATCTGCATGTAGCATCTGATCGTAGCCGACGATCCCAGTGATCGACGATGCCGACGATGCCGGCGTCGACTGGAGCTTCGACCGGGATAAAACGGAAAGCTCGCTTCCTTGCCGCGAACGAAGAACACTTCTTCGCCCACGCCGGCGCCGACTGGCATCGACGGCGACCAGCGGTCGCGCCCGGCCGGCTCGCCGCTCGGGCGTCAGCGGCTGCACGATGCAGCAGCTTGAGGCCCGTAGAGGTTCTCGTCCTTGCGCGTGGCGACGACGTCGCCGATGACTCGCGCCAGTTGCATTGCATCGGGTTCACGGTCAGTTCAAGGTTCGTTGAGCTCGATCTGTCGATGATGCCGACAATCGGCGGCGTCGACCGGGCAGTCCTTCAGGCCGGACGCCATGCGCGCCGAGCTGCCGCTGACGATGAGCACGGTTTCGCCGACGCCGGCGTCGACCGTGTCGACCGCGACGAGGTAGCTGCCCTCGGCCTTGCCGCGCGGATCCATCGGCCGCGCGACGAGCAGCTTGCTGCTGACGAGCCGCGGATCCTTGCGGGTCGCGACGACGGTCCCGACGATCTTCGCCAGGAGCACTCAGCGTCTTCAGTGCCTCGCAGCGTCTCAGCCTTGGCGGCGCTTGCCGATCGGCAGCGCGTCCTCGAGGTTGGCGTGCGGACGCGGGATCACGTGCACCGACACGAGCTCGCCGACGCGGCGGGCGGCCGCGGCGCGCCGGCGTCGGTGGCGGCCTTCACGGCCGCGACGTCGCCGCGCACGATGGCGGTCACGTAGCCGGCGCCGATCTTTTCCCAGCCGACCAGCGTGACCTTCGCCGCCTTGACCATCGCGTCGGCCGCCTCGATCATCGCGACCAGGCCCTTCGTTTCGACCATCCCAAGCGCCTCACCCATTACGGTCTCCTTGCTAAAGGGCTAGAGGCCGCTGTAGCCCTGACCTACCGCAGGTTCCTGATCGCGTCTTCGATCAGCGCGGAGAGTTCGCGGTATGTTAACCGAATTTCGCTCGTCCCCATCGTCTCTCCGATCATGGCTGCCGCGCGTCGATGCGCGTCGGCAACCAGGCGCGCCAGACGCAGGCCGCCGCCTGGACGCTCGGGCGCATCTGACACGGGCGCCATCGCCTTCCGGCATCTGATCCGACGTCGAGCGAGCGCGCGTCGGATCCGGGCAAATCGGCGCCGGCGCCTTGATGCCGTAGGTCCCGCGCAGCTCCTGCAGGCGCATGACCTCTTCGCGCGAGATCAGGTTCTCGCGCGCCGAGCATGCCGCGCCACCAGGCTGATCTTCGCGAAGTGCTCGATCGTTTCCATCTTGTAGTACGCCGCGAACAGATCGCCGCCGACCGTCAGCGCGCCGTGGTTGGCGAGCAGCATGCCGTCGTGCGCCTTGATGTATTTCCGCACGGCCTCCGGCGAGCTCCGCTGGTCGACGGCGTCGCGTACTCGGCAATCGGAATGCTGCCGAGCGTCGTCAGCACCTCGGCGAGGACCGCGCGATCGAGCGGAATGCCGGCCACGGCGAAGCCGGTCGCGGTCGGCGGATGCGCGTGCACGACGGCCTTGACGTCGGGCCGCTGGCGATACACCTCGAGGTGCATCAGCATCTCGGACGACGGATCGCGGTCGCCCTGGAGCTTGCTTGCCCGTCGAGATCCGTGACGCACATCATGTCGGGCGTCATGAAGCCCTTTGCAGACGCTCTTCGGGCGTCATCAGCAGGCGATCGTCGCCGAGCGCGCACGCTGATGTTGCCGTCGTTCGCTGGCGGTGTAGCCGCGCGGCGTACATGCGCCGGCCGACTCTCGACGATGTCGGCGCGAAGCGATTCGATGCTCATGCGGCCTGTCGCCCGGATACTTATCGCGGCAGTTGTCGGAGCAGAAGAACACCTGGCCGCCGTCCGTCGACGATGGCGACGGAGCGATCGGGCACGACGCATGTGCCGCACACCGGATCGCGGGCCATCTGGACGCCGCGAATCTCGCGGCTCGCCCCCGGCGAGCCGCCCCGACAGGCCCTCGATGACACCGTCGACCAGCCGCCAGGACGCTCGGCGATGAACAGTCGAGAGGATGACGAACAGCGCGAGACCGGAACACCAGCTAGCCTCCCGGCTTCGCTGCGCCGGTCGCCGGGTGAGCCGATCGCAGGCGTGTCGAGCGCGCGCTTGGCGGCCTGCCCTTCGGGGCTGTCCGGCCGAGATCGACGACCTGCTGCCAGCGCCTTGGTCGCGCCGTCGAGATCCTGCTTGCCGAACGCCTTGACGATGCCGACGTTCAGCAGCGTCTTCGTGTGTTTGGGATCGATCGCTGAGCGAGCGCGACGAGCTGCAGCGAGCGCCTTGTCCGCCTGGTTCGTGTAGTAGTAGCACGACGCCCAGGTCGGTGCTGAGGTTCACGTCGTTCGGGCGATGAGCTTCAGCGCGTCCGGCAATCCACGTGATCGCATCGTCGTAGCCGCTCGGCGTCGAAATAGAGGTTGCGCGAGCTCGACGCGCGGCTGCGCGTTCAGTCGGCTCGCGTGCTCGGCGACCGACTTGAGCGCCTTTGACCTTGGTTTCCGTCAAGGATCGCCGCGCTCGCAGCAGGCGTTCTGCGCAGGCGCGGCGGCGGCCTGCGCGGGCGCCGGCCGCGACGGCGCCTGCTGGGTGCCGATAATCCACCCGGCGATGAGGCCGAATGCGACACCGGCGATGCCGCATGCGATCGAGTCGATTCGCTCTTCATCGCGTAAACGCCGATCATATCAGGCGGGCCGACAGAACATCGAGTACTGCGCGCACGACGGTATCGAGGCCGACGAGCGCGCGCGAGATGATGGCGTGGCCGATCGACACCTCGTCGAGGAACGGCAAACGCCGGAACAGACGTGAGGTGTCGAGGTCGAGGTCGTGGCCCGGCGTTGACACCGAGCCCGAGCGACGAGGCCAGCCAGGCCGCAGCGGCGTGACTCGGAACGACCCGGCCGGCGTCGCGCCTGCCTCGAACGCGCGCGGCAAACGGCTCGGTATAGAGCCCGACCCGGTCGGCGCCGGCCTAGCCGCCCACGATCGGCCCCTGGACGGGGATCGACGAACAGGCTGACGCGAACGCCGCGGGACTCTGAACCTCGTGACGACGTCAGCTTCAGCCCCTCCGTCTGCCGACGGGCTGCCACCCGGCCTGGCTCGTGATCTCGCCGGCGGCGACGGGGACGAGCGTGCATTGGTCCGGGCGCACCTCCTCGACGAGCGCCAGTCAGCTCGGGCCGCGGATCGCCTTTCGATGCTGAATCAACGACTGGCGCGGCCGCTTCGGCAGCGCAGCGGCGATCTGCTCGCACGTCGCCGGGCGTGATAGACGTGCGAGACCGGCGCGCGGGTGCACGGTGATGCCCGGATGCGCCGGCCGCGAGGCAGACGCCTCGACTGGGGCTCCGATGCACGTCCGGCGCCTGGCCGCCGCGCGAGTTCCGCAGCGTGGGCGACCTTGTTGACGTTAACGAGAGAGACCATTCAGATGGTGAATTTGGTCGTCTGGTCATCTGGTTAGCTTGGGCATTGATTTGGGCATTGAAATGACCGGATAACCAGATGACTAAATGCCCAGATTCGCCTGACGACGTCGACGATTTCCCTGGGCCCACGGCGCGGATCTCGCCTGTCGCGCACGGCCTTCGAGCATGCCACGCAGCGCGCTCGGTGCCCGAATACCGGATCAGCAGCTCGGCCCCTGCCGGCGCCACGCGCTCGACGGCCGGCAATCGCGGCGGCAATCGGCGATGGCACTGTAGATCGATTCTTCTCGCGGACCGCGGACGTTCAGCAGCACCTGCGGATAGTTGGTCAGATCAGATGCAAGGCTCGGCGAGGCGTGCGTCCCGTGACGGGCCACGGTCCGGGGCAGAACGTTGAGCGCGGTGCACAGGCCGTCGCCCCGTGCAAAGAGGTAGTCTGAGAAGATCGCTGTGGCCCGACTGCTCTCCGCCCAGCGAAGTCCCGCTTGAGCATCTCCTCCATGACGATTTGTCGCCAACGGCGCACCGCACGAGGTCTGATGCCGGACGCCGGAGGCCGAGCTCGAGGCCGATGCCGCTCATCACGGTTGCCACGACTCGTCGTTTCGCAGCGCAGCCGTCCTTCGCGCTGCAGCTGCGCGCGCACACATCAGCAGGACGGCGTCACTGCTGACGACGACCTGCCGCGGTCGTCCACGAAGATCGCGCGGTCGCCGTCACCGTCGAACGCCACGCCCATCTGGCAGCCGCGCTTCGACGACGAGTGCGCGCCGAGCCGTCTCGATGCGTCGATCCGCACTCGAGGTTGATGTTCGTCACATCCGGCGTCGCGCCGATCACGGACCGTACCGAAGCCGAGGCTCGGCGAAAAGCCCGCGGCGCCACGGCGTCGTCGCGCCGTTTGCGCAGTCGATGGCCAGCTCGGGTCCGAGCGACGCGACTCCGGGAAGACACGGCGCGAAGATGATCGCAGTACGCGTCGACGTTCGGCCGATGACAGCGACGCCGGTTCGCCTGGCCGCGGCGGCGTTCCACGACACGTCGGCGACGATCGCCTCGACCGCGCGCTCGACGTCCTCGGTGAACTTCTCGCCGCGCCCGAGAACACCTTGATGCCCGTTGTCCTCGAACGGATTGTGCGAAGCCGAGAATGACGATCCTGGCGTCGTAGCCGGCGAGCGCGTACAGTACGCGACAGCCGGCGTCGGCATCGACGCCGGCGTTGTCACCCGCGCCCCTGCCGCAGGCGCCATGAGCCAGTTCGGCTTCGATCCATCGCCGGACTCGCGCGTGTCGCGGCCGACCAGAATGCGCGGCGGCGCCGCGCCGGAGCGAAGCGCGCACGAGCGCCGCGCCCAGCCGCCGCAGATGGTCGGGTGGTCGAGCGGAAAACGGGCCGGCCGTTCCGCGAACGCCGTCCGTTCCGACCAGCCGCGGAATCGTCGTAACGGGATTGCTTCTTTGGCACTGTTGATTCGCACCTGAACCGTTGCCGGCTCGGATGTGGGTGATGCCGGCGCGGCTCGAGGTATCGGCATGCACGGGCAGGGGGCACTCGCCAGCTCCCCAGATTGCCGACGTCGACGTACGTGGTCACATCGTCGGAGCTGAGTCGCGCAGCATCTCGCGGCTCCCGCGCAGCCCGACGTCCACAACCGGTGGACGACCTGCGCGGAAAGTTGCGGGCCCAGGTTCCGAATATGGACCGGCACGCCCCGGAGGCTCCGTTCAAGAGGCCCGGCGCAATCTTTCACGCTCACGGTCACGGTGCGCTGCGTCTTCAGACGGAGCGCGGGATCGATCAGGCCGACGGAGACGTCCTGCCGGATCGAATCGCGCATCGGCGATCGAAATCGTTCTCGTGGATCGCCTCGATGGCGCGCCTGGACCGATGTTTCTGGCCCGACGATTTCGAGGCTCTCCGGGCGATACGGTCGGCTTTCCGACCACGACGTAGCCAGGCGCCGCATGTGCCTCGATGGACGGGACGATGGGCACTTCACGGGCGAGCGAGTTTTCGAACGTCATCGCAATGGTTGACGGCGTGATCTTTGACCACCTCGACACCCGTCGGCACGCGAATCTGATCGGGCGTCACCGGAAACAGCCGGGCCGCCACGCGCACCGCAGATCGACAACACCCACGATGTCGCCGGCCCAACGCGGCTGAGCGCGCGGACGTCCGCACACGAACGTCGACCGTCGACGGCGCCTCGCCTGGATCTCGAGGCCGGCGAAAACTGCTGCAGCTCGAGCGGGGCAATGCAGGCCGCGCCTCGACCGACCTCCTCGCCGGCCAACGTACCATCCAGAGCCGTTCCGATGGCGGATGGCCGACCGAGAGCCGCTTCAACCCGATATGCCGGAACGGCCAGAGCGTCTCTGTTCATGTACTGCACGTTGCGGCTTCGCCGGGGACGCCGGCCCGACGCGCCGGTGCAGCACGAGCCGGGATCGGAGCCGCACTGCAGTGCGTCGGCGTCGCAAGACCCGCGCTCGATGCTGCCCGTCGACGACGATCGGACACGTTGCCCGGATTCCTCCGAGACGACGATGGCGACCGCGTCGTTTTCCTCAGTGAGGCCAATCGCCGCACGATGCCGCGACCCGAGCCCTTTGCCCGCTGATCGTCAGCGGAAGAAAACACGCGGCGGCCGCCACCCGATCGGCCTGCACGATCACGGCGCGCCGAAGCGCGGACGCGGCTGGAAGATGCGACCAGCAGGTCGAACGTGAGCACCGCGTCGAGCGAGATGCCGTCAATGTAGCTGCGCATCCAACCTGCCGCTCGACCGCGACAATCGCGCCGATGCGCCCCGGACAGCAACCTCGCCGCCACGACGAGCTCCTCAACGATTCCTCCGAGACTCTCCCCTCGCGAATAACCGAAAACGGGGCGCGCCAAGATGCGCCAGCGCCCGACGATGCTTATCTGAAACAATGATGATCGCAAAGACGACGGGAGCCGAGAAAGTTGCGGATGAGCCAGTTGAGCGTATCGAGCCGGCCCCAGCGCGATCCGTAGAACATGGCCATTCAGGATCGAGCAATACGTAACTGAACGAAGTACAA
>ERZ1370068.6574-contig-5548_pt1 | contig 31427 bp, 49 predicted proteins | sample MGYA00561227_ERZ1370068 | MGnify/ENA primary metagenome ERZ1370068 (study PRJEB38410, sample SAMEA6850437) | metagenome | study: Metagenomic assessment of the ecological functions of the soil: analysis of the soil microbiota associated with the...
GATATGCTTCGTTCAGTTACGTATTGCTGCCCCGCGCTCTTTCCAGTGCCGGGATGCACCGTGATCTTCAATAAGGATCTGATCAAATTCCTTTGCTGGTCAGGTCAATTTCAACCACCTTGCGATGTACTGCGTGGCGTAGCGCCGTGGCCTTGTCGTAGCCGTACAGGCGCATGAAATGTTCACTGCCTGACCTACGGTTTGCGGCTTGCCTGGTTCGAAGTCGCCTAGCTCTTCCCACGTCTGCGCCAACATCGCAGCGTGTGCCGACCTGGTCACCACCTGGGCTATCTCGTCCCTCAACCTGCGCGGCCTGGCTCAGGTACCTGGCTACTCGGTTAACGGCAACCTCGCCGGGTAGGTAGACGCGCCAGCCTCCAGTCCGTCCTGGATGGTGGCTGCGACACTCAAGCTGCAGCCGCGCGCCGTTGGCGTTGCAGCCAGGCCAGCGTTTCCGGTCTCGACCACATCGGCCCACGTTCGCCGTCTCCTGCGGTCGCGCTGTATGTACAGGGCGATGATCCAGTCAACGACGCGCGCCGTCGAAAGTGTGACACAGGCGATGGCAGGCATGCCCCATGCGGCTTGTCGCAGTACCTCGAATGCTGGCCGAACACTGATACGTTGGCTTGCCATTGGCACCGCTGCTGAGAGCATGTAGGCGCCGCAATGGCATGTCACCAATCCCAGAACACAACCGCGTCGCCGTGCGCTTAACGCCGTCACCCTTGAAGATGGCGCGTACTGCTTCGACTCATCCCGGGTGACGATGGCATTCCACTGGCCGGTTTGCGGTAACGGCTCGTCCATGTGGCTGACAACGCCGCGTTGCGCCAGCGGGTGAGGATTTTCAGCACGGACACTCGAGTCACGCTTGGGCCGGGGTGGTTTCACGTCAGTTGCCCGCCACGCCAGTACGACCTGATGCAACAGCTTGCCCGCCAGCACCATCTCCGTCCCCTGGCGAATCAGCGCGGCCTCTGGCGGGTTAACGGTGATGCGGTCAGGCAGCCACCCAGCAGCACCATGGTTGTCTTTGGCGTGCGGCCGCTTTCCTCGCGGTCGGTGGAGTTGCGCCCTTTCTGGCGTTCGGCCTTACGCATGACCTCGAATACGTCGACAACGCCGTGAATACCGGCCGTCAGCATTCCCGCGGCCGTTGAAGGGTCGGCCGCCATCTCGCACGGAACACCTAGTTGTAGCGCCTACTTTGGTGCAGCGCCGCATGAGGCTGACCTTCTCCCTCCATGCTGCGTGCTAGCCGCTTCTCCGATCTGCAGGATGACGTTGATCTTGCCTTTTTGTCCAGATCAGCTAGCAGGCCGGATAGAAGGCCAGCCTGGCGTCACCGTTGCTGGCAGGATGTCATCGCTATGTTCGCCGGCCACCGTGTGGCCGCGCTCCTGAGCGAGTTTCCGCAGCAATACAAGCTGATTCTCAACCTTCGGCACTTGTCGTCGCTCTTTGAAATCCGGGCATATAGGGCGGCTGCACGGTCACACTTACAAGCATGCCCTTCTTCGACCAGATCTACTACCCATGCCTGACCGCCAAGGTGGGTGCCGGCTATGGCGTCTACATCCATGGCAACTCGGACACCGAGGGTGCGTTACGCGCCATCCGGTCGATCGTTGCGGGTCTGGGCTGGGTTGCGGTGCACGAGCCGGTAACGGTGCTGGGTACGCCCGGCCGAGCGGATCTCGAGGCCTGCTGGGACCTCGGCGCCACGACAGCGGCGACGCTCATGCCGTCGTAGGCAAGCTCTTAGTCGTAGCAGGCTTCCAGCTGCCAGCGTGGGCCGTGGTCGGCGTCCATCTCGCAGCTCACCAGGTACGCGCGGCCCTGCACGTCGACGAGTTGGAAGCGAGCCACTTGCCGGGCTGATGCCGGATCCCACCAGCGTTCGTCCACCGGCCACGGGCCGGCCCAGGACGTGATCGCGATGGTGGGGCTGCCGTCGTCGAACGCGAACTGTGCCGGTGGCATCGGCACCGCGCCACGGTCGGTCACCCCGCACGGACCGACCGTCGCCGTCGAGCACCCGAACCGGCCGCGGTGGATCGATCAGGACCGTGGGAACGGGCGCTGGTATCCAGCCCGGCCACGGCTGTTCCGGCGACCGGATCGGCTCAGGGTCATCGCCCCAGGAAGTAAGCCGGGTGCGCTGTCCCGGCCCACGCCCACCCTGCACCGCGGGGACGAGCACAGATCCGTGCCCGAGCAGGGTCTGCACCCGGGCCAGGGCTCGGTGCGCTCGCTCGTCCTCCGCACCCGAACCGCCCCACAGCGCCTGCTGGTGGGCTCCGGTGGGCACGGTCTCGATCGGTACCAGCCGCAGCCGGGCTACGCCGCTGGTGGGTCGCGCTGCGCCACCGAGCCATCCTTCGAGCTGCCACCGAATCCGGTCGAGCACGTCTACCGGGCCTAACACGCCGGCGTGCCGCCAGCGCCGTAGCGTCTCCTCGCCGTTCTCGCTCTGCGCCTGCAGCTCCAGGCAGGTGCAGGCCAGGCCGTGCTCAGCCAGATCGCCGATGAAGCGTTCGGCGAGGTTTCGGGCGCTGAAGCGCCACCGTGTCCACCCGGTCGACCGGTGGTTCGAGGTCGAGCGTGGCGGTGAACTCCACCGGGGGCGCCGGGCCGCCACCGGCGATCGTCCATCCGCCGGCCTGCCGATGCGCCCATGCGCCCCTCTGGTCCGAACCGGGCGAGCACATCGCGGGCGGGCAACTCGGCGAACGCGCCCAGGGTGCGCAGTCCGAGCCGACGCAACAGGCCGATCAGCGGCGAGTTGCCGGATGGATCCAGCGTGCTCACCGGCAGGTCGGCCAGGAACTGCGGTGATCCGCCGTGCGGTATGACCAGGCCTCGGCGGGTGGCTTGCTCCGCGGCAAAGGCGCCATCCGCGATGCCGATCAGCACGTCGGTGGTGCTCGTGGCGAGGTCGGCTACCGCCCGGGACAGGGCGTGCAGCACCCCGGTCTCACTTCCGAAGTATCGCGTGGGGCCACGAACCCCGATCGCGGCCAGGCCAGGCCGGGTGACCTCGACGGCCGGGGCAACGGACTCAGAGCGAGCACGACCGGCTCGAAGGTGCGCGCCTCGGCCAGCTCGTCGCGGGGAAACACGGCCAGGTTGGGGCAGCGGGCCTGCGCCTCGCGACGCCGTAATCCGCGGCGCACCCCGGCGACGCGCGCCGCATGTGAGCAGGCGATCACCCGGTTGGCGGTGATCACCGCGGTGGGTACCTCGGTGTCGGCGGGCAGGTCAGCTGACAGCCGGGCGGCGGTGACCGGCCAGTCCGGGCACCAGACGGCCACTGTCCGAGGAGGCGGGATGACGGCCCGAGGGCGCGGGAGGGCACAGTTGGTCACCCGGTTCGAGCGGTCAGGTCGAGCACAGGGGCCACTGGCTCGTACGTGTCGACCCCTCCTCCGGCGGCCGGCAGCCAGAGTGTGCTCGACCGGGATCGAGCCGCCGACCCGACGACCTTCGGCGGTGACGGTGAGCCGGCGCTGCCGCAACCGCCCATACCCCGCGCCGATACCCGTCCACCGCCCGTCGTGGGCAGACAGTCGGACGTCGGCGCCCGGCCAGGTGTCACCGTTCGCTGCGATGCCTGGCTGGAAAGGCATCAGCACGGCATCTCGATTGCGCGCTCGAGCGGCCAACCGCCGCACATCACCCGGCACCGGCCGCGCAGGCGGACGCAGCGCCACGATATCGACCGCATCGAGCAGGGCACCGACTGCCGTGGTCCAGCTCGTTCCTGGTTGGGGCAACGATGGCCAGCCGTTGGAGGTCGAGGCCGTACTCCACGGCAGCCTCCGCGCTGATGGTCGGCAGAGCCGACGAGGGCGCACCACGCACCCTCGGCAGACGCGGCGGAGATCAGCGCGAGCAGCAGCGACACCGACCCACCGACGCTGACCGTGCTGCCACGTCGGAGACCGTCGGGTAGCAGGGGCGATAGCGCCGGATGGATCGGTAACGCTGGGGCGACGCGGCGGGTCAGATCGACGGCTGTGGAGCCATCCAGCCTGCGCACCGCCACATCGAGCATCCCTCCATTTTCGAACACGTGTTCGACTCGAGTCAAGCGCATGGCATCCTTCCGGTAACCACTCCGGCTGGCTGTCTGCACCGAGCCGGAGCAACTCATGACCGAGGAGCCGCAGCCACATGATCTTCATCACCGCGAAGTTCCGGGTCCGACCGGAGTACGCCGACACCTGGCCGGAGATCGCTGGGCCGTTCACCGCAGGCGACGCGCAACGAGCCCGGATGCCTCTGGTTCGACTGGGCCCGCAGCATCGAAGACCCGACCGAATACGTACTCGTCGAGGCGTTCCGCGACGGCGCAGCAGGTGCGGCGCACGTTGCAGTCCGACCACTTCAAGACCGCTCAACAAACCTTGCCGCAGCACCTGGTCGCGACGCCGCGCATCGTCAACATGACGATCCCGCAGGACGACTGGTCCGAGCTCGGCGAGTTGGCGGTTCCTGAGTAGTCCGGCCATCGCCCCGGACCTAGTGTCGCGCGAGCCCGGGTTGCCACGCACTGCCGCAGCGCCGCGCGCATTCATGTAGTGATGGGTGGGGGACGATGTAGTCACCTCACCAGTCACTCCTGTCCCATAAGCGCGACGCGACGCTTCGGACAATCCAGCGGGCGTGTCGCTGCGGATTTCCCCGATTTCGCAGGACAAACCATGACACCATCCCTGTCCCGGAACACGAGGAGACAGGCGATGGCCGATGGGACGAGCGGCCGTGCGGTGAGCCCGCCGTGCCGTCATCGTGGCTGCCGCCGCCAGCGTCGGGCTAGCCGCCTGCTCGCGAAGCGAGCCGGGTGGCCAACGGGCCGGACCCTTGCCGTTCGGCGAGTTGCCCCCGGCCGAGCCGTCGACATCGCGGGTCTCGTTCCCTCCATCGAGTAGCTATCGCAATCTGCCAACGGAGTCGCCGGAGTCCCGACACCACCTCGATAGCCCCACGCGTATCGCGGTGCCGACTCCGTCGACCCAGACGGCGACCAGCACGCCCGCCCGGAACCACGCACTGGTTGATCCCGCCCGCGTTCGCGCCAATGAACTCGGCGTGATCCCGGTGATGATGTACCACCAGATCAAGCCGAAGATCACCGGGCCGTACGACACGACGCCTCGCGACTTCCGCGCCGGGCTGCAGCGCATGTTTCGAGCGGGCTACCGTCCGGTCCGCGCGATCGATCTGGCCCGCGGGCAGCTCGACGTCCCGGCCGGGTACAGCCCGGTCGTGCTGACCTTCGACGACGGCTACGCGAACCAGTTGCGGCTGCAGCCGGACGGCACCGTCGACCCGTCGTGCGCAGTCGGCATCTTTCTCGATGTCTGCCGCCAGTTCCCGAACTGCCGCCCAGCGGCAACGTTCAACATCAACAAGAACCCACTTCGGTCTCGACGACGCCGAAGGCCGAGCCGGCGCTCAACCGTCCTGACCGGCTGGGCTTCGAGATCGGTAACCACACCCATGGCCACGACAACCTCGCCAAGATGTCGGTCGACTGGCATCGAGCGCGACTTCGGCTGCTACAGCGCCTCGTTTCCGCGCGCCGTACCCGGCCTGGCGGTGCGCACCATGGCGCTGCCGTACGGCTCGATGCCGCGGTCGCCGAGGGCGGCATCGGTGCTGCCGCGCGTGGGAGCTGGGCCGGTGATCGCTATGTCAACGACGCAACGTTCCTGGCCGGCGCCAATCCGAGCCTGTCGCCATTCGCGTCCGGGTTTGACCCGCAGCGTGTTCCTCGCATCCTGTCTGACCTCATGGCGCGGCGGTCGGCTCCCGACCACTGCCGTACTGGCTGGACTATCTGGCCGCCCACCCCGGTGAGATACGTCTCGGGCGGTCGACCGGGCCAGGTCACGGTCCCGGCGCAGCTACGCCCGCACGTTGCGAGGAGCTACGCCGACCACGTGGTCACATACTGACCGCGAGGAAGTCGGCGCACCGGACGGTCTGCGTACACGCGGTGGACACCGCCGCCGGATGGAGTTGTCCCAAGCGCCGTAATCGACGAATCCCAGACGTTCTGACGACGCGTAGCGACGCCACATTGTGCGGCATGATCCACGCGATGACCGGCACGTCCGGGTCAGCATCTGGGCGGCCCTCGACGCCCGCTTGGGCTATCTCGGTCGCATAGCCGTGGCCGCGCATCTCTCTGGAGCCAATCGGTAGTACACGTTCCAGGAGCCGGTGACGTGGCGCTGCGCACCGCCGACGCCGACGACCTCACCCGTGGCGCCCAATCGAGCCGTCCAATAGCTCAGTCCGTCCGTTTGCCATCGCACCGCAGCCCGCTCGATCCACGATCGGGTGACAGCCTCACTGGCGTGCCGGCTCGGCGGGATCGTGTTCCCACGAACGCGGGTCGGCATTGATCTTGTGCAGAGGCCGTCAGGTCATCGAGGCAGCAGGGCAGCAGGCAGAGTCGCTCGGTCACGGTGACGGCTGGGGGCGATGCAGTCAGCGAGCGGCTGACCGCCGCTCCTCCGACCGTCTCGACGCCGCAGCTACCGCGAGTGACAGCGGCTCATCGTGCGGCGGCTGCCAACCGATTCAGCTCAATCTCTCGGCTAGCTCTGGCGCCGCGGTTGGCAACCTTGTCACGCGCAGGAAGACGAACCGCTTGTACGCCCAGAACCGGAAGATCGTTCCGCAGGCGATCGTGCCGAGGTTCACGACGTTCATGGACGAGGTGGTCGTACTTGAATCCGAGCGGATAGGCGAACAAGCCGAGGACAGCTCGGAGAAGAGGAGTACAACGATATTGATGGCGAAGAAGTACGGACGTTTCACGCGCGAGTCCGGTGCGCGCGCGGTGCGGAAACGATAGGTGCCGGTTTCAGATAGGACCGTCGTGGCGACGATGGTGGATATTATGGCACGTCAGCACGCCGACGTCCATGTGCAGCAGGTTGAATACGCCTAGGTCGAGCACGAGGCAGAACGCGCCGACGCGCCGAATGCCGTGACCTCCTTGAGCAGGACACGCCACGAACCGCGCAGGCGGTCGAGCAGCGGCGTTGTCGACGATGACGGCGGCATGGGGGCTCAGCGTCTAGCGGTCGGCCCGATACGGGTCGGACATCGGCGCACTCCAGGACGGCACTCAGCGACTGGCTGAGTGTCCGGTACGTGGACGCCCGAACGGGATTACCCGTCGTCCTGGAATGGTCAGGCCGGTCAGCTGGCCCGGATGACGCATCAGGCCGCCATCTCGCTTGGACTCTCACTGCACGTGCTCGCCGACTCGGCGGACGACTCCGCGGCTCAGGTCGCTGGGTGTCGTTGCTGTGGGCGACTATCGATCGGTCGAGGATCTCCGAGCGTTCGCAGCCGACTGCGATGTCATCACCCTCGATCACGAGCACGTGCCGAACGAGCACCTCGGAGGTTCTCGGCAAGTGACTGTCGCGGTCCATCCGTCGGCCGACGCGGTTCGGTACGCCTTGCAGGACAAAGCGCTGATGCGCGCCCGACTCGGTGAGCTCGGGGTGCCGGTCCCGCAGTGGATCGATCTGACTGGGTCACCGAGGCCCGCCGGTGCCTTGGCCGCGTTTGGCGCAGCGGTTGGCTGGCCGGTGGTCCTCGCAGAACGGTCACGGGAGGCGATGACGGCAAGGGCGCCTGGCTGATCGGAATCACCCTGAAGCCGCCACCGACCTGCTGGCCTCCGCGTTCGCGGCTGCTCGCTGAGGCGCGCGTGCCGATTGCCCGTGAGCTGTGCGGCCGTCGTGGCCCGATCACCCTACGGCCAGGGCGGCACGTGGCCGGTCGTCGAAACTGTGCAGCACGACGGCATCTGCGTGGAGGTAATCGCGCCAGCGCCCGGCCTTGCCGGCGCTGTCGCCGATGACGCCCAGCGCATCGCGCTACGCATCGCGGCGGAGCTGGGCGTCACGGGGGTGCTCGCGGTCGAACTGTTCGAAACGATGTCCGGCGCGCTCGTCGTCAACGAGCTGGCCATGCGTCCGCACAACTCTGCGCACTGGACTATCGAAGGCGCGCGCACGTCGCAGTTCGAGCAGCATCTGCGCGCGGTGCTGGACTACCCCCTCGGGGTTACCACGATGACCGCGCCCGTGGTGGTCATGGCGAACGTGCTCGCCGGATCGGCGGACGTCCGACCGGCGAGCATCGACGAGCGTGTCCATCACTGCCTCGCCGCCTGGCCTGACGTGAAGATTCACCTGTACGGTAAGCAGTTTCGGCCGGGTCGCAAGGTCGGCCATGTGACCGCGTTGGGCAAGGGACCTCGATGACGTTCGGCGAGCGGGCTCGATCGGCAGCGGGCTACCTGATGAACGGCGGCGAGCTGCCGTGATTGCTGCGCCGAACGCATCCGGGCCGATGGTCGGCGTCATCATGGGCAGCGACTCGGACTGGTCGACGATGAGCTCGGCCGCCGAGGCCGCTTGCCGAGTTCGACATTCCCCACGAGGTGCGGGTCGTCTCGGCGCACCGCACGCCGACGGATATGGCGGCCTACGCCGCAGCAGGCCGCCGGCCGAGGGCTGCGGGTGATCATCGCTGGAGCGGGCGGCGCGGCTCACCTCCCGGGCATGGTCGCCGTCGATGACGACGCTGCCGGTGATCGGCGTGCCGGTGCGCGCTGCACAACGCTCTCGGGGCTCGACTCGCTGCTGTCGATCGTGCAGATGCCCGCGGGGTGCCGGTCGCGACCGTCTCGATCGGCGGCGCGCGCAATGCCGGACTGCTCGCGGTGCGCATTCTGGCCACCACCGACCCGCAGCTCGCCGCCTGATCGCGGCGTTCCACGCCGCGCTTGCTGAGACCGATCCACAGCAAGGACGCCGCTCCACGGAACGGATTCGTAAGCTTCCGGAATGAAACTGCCCCGGCTGCGGCGCCCGCGTCGCCGCCGCACGGTGGCTGCCCTCGTCGTCGCCGGAGCGATTGTCCTCGCGCTGGCCGTCCTCGTCGTTGTCACCCGCCCGGCCGGCCGTGCACACGGTGTCGCGGTTCGTTGCCGGCACGCCCGAGAGTGACGGCCGTCGGTGCAGCTGGACACGACGCTGTACCTGCCGACCACCGCGCCGGCGCCGGCGATTCTGCTCGCGCACGGTTTTGGTGGCGACAAGACCGATCTCGACACGCAAGCCCGAGACCTGGCTCGAGCCGGATACGTCGTGCTGACGTACAGCGCCCGAGGGTTCGGCAAATCCGGTGGGCTGGTGCATCTGGATGCGCCGGCCTTCGAGGTCGCCGATGCATCGAAGCTGGTCGACTGCCTCGCTACCCAGGAGTCGGTGCGGAAGGACAGCGACGGGGACCCGAGGGTCGGGGTGGCGGGCTCGTCCTACGGCGGCGGGCTGGCCCTGCTGCTCGCTCGGGACTGACCGTCGGATCGACGCGGTGGGCGTGGACATTACCTGGAACAGCCTGAGCGGGCGCTGTTCCCGAACGGGGCGGCGACCGGACCGGGGTGTTCGGCAGCTCTGGGCCGGTTATCTGTTCCAGGCCGCGCACGGCAGCGGGCCCACCGATCCGAGCTGCGGCAGGTTCGCTCCGGACATCTGCGCTGCCTACCAGCGCGCCGCGCAAAGCGGAACTCCAGATGCCGCCATGAGCGCGCTGCTGCGCGCGTCGAGCCCGAGCGAGCGTCCTGGCTTCGATCACGGCGCCAACGCTGCTCATCCAGGGCGAACAGGATTCGCTGTTTCCGCTTACCGAGGCTGACGCCAACGCGCGGGGTATCGCGGCCCACGGCACGCCGGTCAGGGTGATCTGGCGGTCTGGCGGCCACGACGGACGGAACCAGTCCGACGACGTCCGGTTAGCGTTCCAGGGCTGGTTCGACGCCCGCCTGCGAGACAAGGGCTCGGAGAGCACGCCGTTCCAGTTCGCGGTCCGGGGCGTGGGCTCTCGGCCGCGAGCGGCCGAACGATCAGCCAGACCCGCCAGGTTGACGCCGGCTATCCGGGCATCGATGGCCACCCCACCTTGACCGAGACCGTCACGATCCAGGGTCCGCCACAGCAGATCAGCGCACCGGCCGGTGGGAATCCGGCGGCGGTCAGCGTGCTACCGCAACTCGGCAACGCGCTTGACGCGGCACAAGGTGCCGGCGCCAGCAATCCGCTGCAGTCGATCTCGAGCCTCTCCGGCCAGGTGGCGCGTTTCGCTTCCGACCCGCTGCCGGACCGGATGTTGGTCGCGGGCGCGTCGACGGTGCGACTCGTCGTGACAGCCGCGACCACAACTGACGCGATCCTGTTCATCGGCCTGCACGATGTCGGGTCGGACTCCGACGTGTTGCCGTCCGGTCTGGTCAGGCCCGGTGCGATTGACCGGCCTGGTGCCGGGCGCGGCCCGGGAGGTGACGCTGACCCTGCCGTCAGTGGTGCGGCTGATCGCGGCCGGACACCGGCTCGTGCTCACGGTTGCCACGACCGACCTCGCCTACCGACTGCCCGCAGACCCGCGCACCTACACAGTCGCGCTCGCGGGGGCGGCACGCAGCCTCTGACGGTCGCCACCGTGGACGGGCACACCGTGCGCCCCGGGCGGCCGCTCGCCTGGCTCATCACCGGAGTCGTCGCGGTATTGCTGGTGATTGCCGGTGTCGCCTGGTGGGCTCGACGTCGCCGCCGGGCCAGCCGACCTGACCCGGATCTCGCCGAGGTGCCGATCGCGATCCACGACCTCGTCAAGGAGTACAGCGACGGCTTCCGCGCCGTCGACGGCGTGACGTTCCGCGTTGAGCGAGGCCAGGTCGTCGGACTGCTCGGGCCCAACGGAGCCGGCAAGACGACCACGTTGCGCATGCTGGTGGGCCTGATCACCCCGACGCGTGGGCAGATCCACGTGTTCGGGCAGCCGATCCAGCCGGGCGCGGCTGTGCTGTCCCGGATCGGGGCGTTCATCGAAGGGCCCGGCTTCCTGCCACACCTGTCGGGGCGCGAGAACCTGCGCCTGTTCTGGGAGGCGTCCGGGAGGCCCCTCGACGACGCTGATTTCGAGACGGCGCTACAGATTGCCGGACTCGGCACCTCGATCGACCGCAAGGTGAAGACCTACAGCCATGGCATGAGGCAGCGACTGGCGATCGCTCAGGCCATGCTCGGCTTGCCCGAGTTGCTCGTCCTCGATGAACCCACCAATGGCCTCGACCCGCCGCAGATCGCCGAGATGCGTGAGGTCCTGCAGCGCTACGCGCTGACCGGTCGCACGGTGATGATCTCCAGTCACTTGCTGGCTGAGGTCGAGCAAACGTGCACGCACGTTGTCGTCGTCATGCACAAGGGCGCGCTGATCGCGGCCGGATCCGTCCACGACATCGCCGGTAACGGCCGCATGCAACTGGCAGTGCCGGATCCGGCGCGCGCGGCCCAGGTGCTCGCTGGTGCCGGCATCTCGGCGGAAACGGTGCCGGCCCGACGCGCGCTCGAAGACGTCTTCCTCGATCTGGTGGCGGGTGAGTAATGGCCGTAGGTGACAACCACCGCACCGAGGCGCCAACCCGGCGCGGCGTGCACGAGCGGCTCGCGGCGCTGCCAGCCGCGGGCGAGCCGGTCCCGTTCGATCCTCAGCGGACGTTGCCGCTACGGATCGAGTTCATCCGCCAGCTCAAACGGCGCCGAACCCAACTGGTCGCGCTGGTACTGCTCCTGCTGCCGATCCTCGTAGCCATCGCGTTCAAAGTCGGTGGCCAGCAGACGTCCGGCGGTGCCGCGCTGGTCGACATCGCCACCACCGGTGCCACCAACTTCGCGCTGTTCACCGAGTTCGCCGCCATCGGCTTCCTGCTCGTCGTGATCGTCGCGCTGTTCTGCGGCGACACGGTCGCAAGCGAAGCGAGCTGGTCGTCCCTCCGCTACCTGCTCGCGTTGCCGGTGCCGCGTCCCCGCCTCTTGCGGCAGAAGCTCGTCGTATCGCTGACGCTCAGCTTCGGCGCCAACCTGCTGCTGCCGCTATGGGGATACGTCGTCGGCGGACTGTTCTTCGGCTGGGCGCCCGCCCGTTCTCCGCTCGGCGGCACGTTCACCACGTCCGAAGCCGTGACTCGGCTCCTCATCGTCGTCGGTTACGCGTGTGTCCAGTCCCTGGTCGTCGCCGGCTTGGCCTTCCTGCTCGGGGTGATGACCGACGCCCCACTCGGCGCGGTCGGCGGCGCGGTGCTGCTCGTCGTGATTTCGAACATCCTGGACTCGATCTCGGCGTTGGATCCGTACCGGCAATACCTGCCCACGCACTACCAGTACTCGTGGCTGGACGCGCTCGGCCCGACCGTGGTCTGGGATGACATGCTGCGCGGCATCGGATTGTCGCTGGTCTACGCCGCGGTATTCTTCGGCGCGGCCTGGGTGCGCTTCCAGCGCAAGGACATCACGAGCTGATCAGGGTCTGCCGAGCGCGCGGAAGTGCCAGCCGGCCGCCACGCCAGACGGACGGGGTCGAGCACGTTACGGCCGTCGACGATATTGCGCTGCCGCCACGATGCGGCCGATCGCCGTCGGATCCATGGCTCGGAACTCGGCCCACTCGGTGAGCAGCAGGACGAGGTCGGCACCATCCAGCGCCGCGTCGAGCGAAACGGCGTAGTCCAGTTCCGGATGCAAGCGGCGGGCGTTGTCCATCGCATGTGGGTCGTAGACCACGACATCAGCGCCTTGGCGGCTGATCGCGGCGGCGACGTCGAGGGCCGGCGAGTCGCGGATGTCATCGCTATCCGGCTTGAACGCTGCGCCCAGCACCGTCACCCGATTGCCTCGGATAGCTGCCGTCAACCAGGTCCAGGCCGATCTCGACGGTGCGGGCTCGCCGCCGAAGGTTGATCTCGTCAACCTCGCGCAGGAACGACACGGCCTGGTCGACGCCGAGCTCGCCGGCGCGCGCAATGAACGCTCGGATGTCCTTCGGCAGACACCCGCCGCCGAAACCGAGCCCTGGAGACAGGAAGCGGCGGCCGATCCGCGGGTCGTATCCGATAGCGGTGGCGAGCTGGGTGACGTCAGCCCCGGTGGCCTCGCAGACCTCGGCCATGGCGTTGATGAACGAGATCTTCGTGGCGAGAAACGAGTTCGCGCGCTACCTTGACGAGCTCGGCCGTGGCGAAATCGGTGACGACGACCGGCGTGCCTTGATCGATCACCGACGCGAACGCGGCCCGCAGCTGCGCCTCCGGCCCACACCGACTCCACTCCGAATACCAGCCGGTCCGGCCGCAACGTGTCGGCCACCGCAAAGCCCTCGCGGAGGAACTCCGGATTCCACGCCACCTCGGCGTCAGGCGACGGGGCCAGATCGCGCACCAGCCGAGCCATCCGCACCGCCGTGCCGGCCGGCACGGTCGACTTTCCCACCACAAGCGACTGACGGGTGAGATGCGGAGCCAGCGACGCGAACGCGGACTCGACATAGCGGAGGTCAGCCGCGTACTGGTCAGGCAGCTGGGGCGTGCCCACGCAGACGAAGTGAATATCCGCACCCTGGGCGATCTCGGCGTAGTCCGTGGTGAACCGCAGCCCGCGGCCATTGTGCTTTTCCAGCAAGTCAGGCAGATCCGGTTCGTAGAACGGCACCACGCCCTTGCGGAGAAGCGCGATCTTGTCGGCATCGACATCGAGCCCGATGACCTCGTAGCCGAGCTCGGCCATGCATACGGCATGCGTGACGCCCAGATATCCGGTGCCGACGACCGAGAGCCTCGGCCGTTCCGTCGTCATTCCCACTCCGCCCTTTCCTCCGATGAGCCGTTTAACGCCGAACCAACGGTGAAGGGTAGCCCAAGAGAAGGCGGCTCCGCTGAATCGGCTCGATTCAGGAGGGTCGGTAGCGCAGCCGACATGGGGGTGCTGTGATACCCCATGGCCGAACCCACCGAGACCCCGCTACGCGCCCGTCCCGCCTGGGCTGAACTGACCAAGCACCACGCCGAGATCGGCAACCTCCACCTCCGGCAGCTGTTTGCCGACGACCCGGGCCGCGGAGACCGCCTCGTGCTTCTTGCCGAAGGCATCTACCTCGACTACTCCAAGAACCGGATCACCGACGAGACGATGCGTCTCCTCGTCGACCTCGCCGACGAGTCCGGCCTCCGGCACCGGATCGACGCCATGTTCGCCGGTGAGCGGATCAATGTCACCGAAGACCGCGCGGTGCTGCACGTGGCACTGCGGGCGCCCAAGGGTCAACAGGTTCGAGTCGACGGCATCGACGTGGTGCCAGCCGTGCACGAGGTGCTCGACCGGATGGCGGAATTCGCCGACCGGGTTCGGTCGGGCCAGTGGACCGGGTACACCGGGAAGCGAATCCTGAACATCGTCAACATCGGCATCGGCGGATCCGATCTCGGCCCGGTGATGGCCTACGAGGCGCTTCGGCATTACAGCGAGCGCAACCTGACGTTCCGGTTCGTCTCGAATGTCGACGGCACGGACTTCGCCGAGGCGACTCACGATCTCGACCCGGCCCAGACGTTGTTCATCATCTCGTCCAAGACGTTCACCACGCTCGAGACGATGACCAACGCCCAAACAGCGCGTCGGTGGGCGTTGGCGACGCTCCGGGATGACGCGGCCGTCGCCAAGCATTTCGTGGCGGTGTCCACAAACGCCGACGAGGTGGCCAACTTCGGCATCGACGTCATGAACATGTTCGGGTTCTGGGACTGGGTGGGCGGCCGGTATTCGATGGATTCCGCGATCGGACTGTCCACGATGATCGCGATCGGGCCAGCCGCGTTCCGCGACATGCTCGCGGGATTCCACGCCATGGACGAGCATTTCCGGTCGGCGCCATTCGAGGCCAATCTGCCGGTAATCCTCGGTCTTCTCACCGTTTGGTATTGCGACTTCTTCGGTTCGCAGACTCAGGCCGTGCTGCCTTACGACCAGTATCTGAAGCGATTCCCGGCCTATTTGCAGCAACTAACCATGGAGTCCAACGGCAAGTCGGTGACGCTGGACGGTCGGCGGGTCGACTACGACACATCGCCCGTGTTCTGGGGCGAGCCTGGCACGAACGGGCAGCACAGCTTCTACCAGTTGATCCATCAGGGGACCCGACTGATCCCGGCCGATTTCATTGGCTTCCTGCACTCCCTCAACCCGCTCGGCAACCATCACGACCTGCTCACCGCCAACGTGTTCGCGCAGACCGAGGCCCTCGCTTTCGGCAAGACGGCCGACGAGGTCGCCGCTGAAGGAACGCCGGCGTGGTTGGTACCGCACCGGGTGTTCGAAGGCAACCGTCCGTCAAACACGCTGCTGCTCGAATCCCTCACCCCGGCCGCCCTGGGCAAGCTCGTTGCGCTGTACGAGCACAGCGTGTTCGTACAAGGAACGGTCTGGAGCATCAACTCCTTCGATCAGTGGGGCGTCGAGCTCGGCAAGGTACTCTGCCAAGAAGGTGGCCGACGAGCTGTCCGCCGCTGAACCGGAACTCGCCCACGACAGCTCTGACCAACGCACTCATCCGCCGCTACCGTGCGGCCCGTCAGTAGGGAGCAGCCATGCAGCTGGGAATGATCGGCCTGGGCCGGATGGGTGCCAATATCGTCCGGCGGGCCATGCGAGACGGGCACACCTGCGTGGTATGGGACGTCAATCCAGAGTCGGTCGCCGAGCTGGAGAAGGAAAGCGCAACGGGTGCGGCCACGATGGAGGAGTTCGTCTCCAAGCTGGACAAGCCCCGAGTTGCCTGGGTGATGATCCCGGCCAGCCTCACGGGCAAGACGGTCGAGGAGCTCGGCAACCTCATGGAGGCCGGCGACATCATCATCGACGGCGGCAACTCGAACTACCGCGACGACGTCGACCGGGCGCGGGCGCTGCGCCGAAAAGGGCATTCACTACGTCGACATCGGCACGAGCGGCGGAGTGTTCGGTCTCGACCGGGGCTACTGCCTCATGATCGGTGGTGACGACGAGGCCGTCGCCATCCTCGATCCGATCCTCAAGTACGATCGCGCCCGGCGTGGGCGACATCCCGCGGACGGCCGGACGGCAGGGTGACCCGGCTCCGGAAGAGCAGGGCTACCTGCACTGCGGGCCGACGGCGCCGGGCACTTCGTGAAGATGGTTCACAACGGCATCGAGTACGGCATCATGGCCGCCTACGCCGAGGGCCTGAACATCCTGCACAACGCCGACGCCGGGATTCAGTCCGCCGCGCATTCGGCGGAGATCGCCCGCTCGGCGAGCCGGAGTACTACCAGTTCGACATCGACACGCCGAAGGTCGCCGAGGTGTGGCGGCGCGGCAGCGTCATCGCGTCCTGGCTGCTCGACCTGACCGCCGCGGCGCTGCAGGCCAACCCCACCCTGGACGGACTCGCCGGCCGGGTATCCGACTCCGGCGAGGGCCGGTGGACGGTGAAGGCCGCCATCGACATCGGCGTGCCGGCGCCGGTGCTCTCCGCGGCGCTCTACGAGCGGTTTGCCTCGCGCGACGAGGACCACTTCGCCAACCAGGTGCTGTCGGCGATGCGCCAGCAGTTCGGCGGCCACAACGAGCTGCCGTCCGGCGACTCGCTGGAGGCCGGCACCGCCACGGCGGACTCCAACGAGCTGACGTCTTCACCGTCGTGATCTTGGACTTATCGCTCCCACAGCGACGATAAGTCCAAGATCATCGAGAATTACTACGCCGGTCGGCCGAGCGGGACTGGCGCGGCCGCCGGCCCGATACAACGAGCTCGGCAAGCCATGGCCGACCGCGTCCCCGGTTGCCGCCGCCGCGGCGAGGACGGCGTCGAGATCCACGCCGGTGTCGACGCCCATCTCCTCGAGCAGGTAGACGGCCTCTTCGGTCGCGATGTTGCCGCTCGCGCCGGGCGCGAACGGGCAGCCGCCCAGCCCGCCGACCGACGCGTCGAGCTCCACCACGCCGACCTGCACGGCGGCGAGCACGTTCGCGATCCCGGACCCGCGGGTGTCGTGGAAATGGACGCCAACATCCAGTCCAGGGCAAGCCGCGCGGACCGCCTCAACGAGCTCGACAACGCGCGTCGGGGTGGTCGTTCCGATCGTGTCGCCCAAGCAGAGCTGATCCGCGCCCTGGTCGGCTGCGCGGCGCGCGACCTCGACCGTCCGCGCGACCGGCGTTCGGCCGTCGAACGGGCAGTCCCACGCAACAGCGATGATCACCTCGCACCGCCCGCCTGCGGCATGCGCGATCCCGGCTACCTCCCTCGACGAGGCCTACTGCGGTATCGCTCGTCATCCGGGCATTGGCGAGGCTGTGCCCGTCGGCCGCCGACACGACGTATTCCACGTCACGGATGCCGGCGTCGGTCGCCAGGCGGGCGCCCTTGGGGTTGGGCACCAGCGCCGACCACGCGATGTGCGGCCAGCGGTAAAGCTCGGCGGCCACTAGCGGGGCGTCGGCCATCGCCGGCACCGCGCGAGGCGAGACGAACGCCGTCGCCTCGATCCGGCGTACTCCGGTCTTTGCCAGCGCGTCGAACATGGCCATCTTGGCGTCGAACGGGACGGGCCGCTCGAGCTGCAGCCCGTCCCGCGGACCCACCTCGCGGATGTCGACGGACGCTGGCAGGCGCAACATGCTCATCAGCTCAGATCGAGGCCCGGGTACAAGGGATGGGCGTCGAGCAATTCGTTCGCCGCGGCATGGGTGCGCTTGGCGACGTCGTCCGGAAGCTCGTAGCGCGCCTTCGACGCGCGCGCCGTCGCGCGCCGCGGCGGGCTCAGTCGCGGTCAGCACGTCGACGATGAGCTCGGCAACGCGGTCGAGGTCGTCGGCCCCAAAACCGCGCGACGTGAGCGCGGGAGTGCCGAGCCGAATGCCGGACGTGTACCACGCCCCGTTGGGGTCACGCGGCACCGAGTTCCGGTTGGTGACGATGCCCGGAGTCGACCAGCGCGGACTCCGGCCTGGCGACCGGTCAGCCCGAACGACGGTGACGTCGAGCAGCACGATGTGGTTCTCGGTGCCGCCGGTGACCAGGTTGGCACCTCGGCGCAGCAAGCCCTCGGCGAGGGCAACCGCGTTGTCGGCAACTGCCCGCGCGTATTCCGCGAACGCCGCCTGCCGGGCCTCGGCCAGTGCCACCGCCTTCGCCGCCATGACGTGCGCCAGCGGGCCGCCCGAGCACCATGGGGCAGCCGCGGTCGACCGAGTCGGCGAACTCCGGCTGGCACAGCACCATGCCGCCGCGCGGGCCGCGCAGCGACTTGTGCGTGGTCGTCGTCGTCGTGACGTGCGCGTGCGGGACCGGGATCGAAGTCGCCGGTGAACACCTTGCCGGCGACCAGGCCCGCGAAGTGCGCCATGTCGACGATGAGTGTCGCGTCGACCTCGTCGGCGATCTCGCGCATCGTCGCGAAGTTGATCTTGCGTGGATAGGCGGAGTAGCCGGCCATCAGGATCAGGGCCGGAACTCCGCGCCAGCCGGCGGACCTCGTCGTAGTCGAGCAGCCCAGTCTCCGGGATTCGTTCCGTAGGACATCTGATCGAACATCTTGCCGGAAATGTTCGGCCGGAACCCGTGCGTCAGGTGCCCGCCGGCATCGAGCGACATGCCGATCATGCGCTGGTTGCCGAAGGCGCGCCGCAGCTGCCCCCAATCCTCCGTCGGAGAGATCGTTCACCTGCCGAACGCCAGCGGTCTGCCAGCGCGGGCGCCTCGACGCGCTGAGCGAGCACGGCCCAGAACGCCACCAGGTTGGCGTCGATGCCCGAGTGCGGCTGGACGTACGCGTGCGGTGCGCCGAACAGCGCCTCGGGCATGGTCCGCGGCGAGCTGCTCGACGGTGTCGACGTTCCGGCAGCCGGCGTAGAAGCGGTGCCCGATCGTGCCCTCGGCGTACTTGTCACTCAGCCAGGAACCCATCGCCAGCAGCACGGCAGGCGAGGCGTAATTCTCGCTGGCGATCAGCTTCAGAGACTCGCGCTGATCGGTGAGCTCCTGCCGTCATTGCGACGCAACGTCGGGTTCGACGGCGGCAATCACGTCGAGCGCGTCTGCGATAGGCGGTGGTCGCCGCCGCGGCGTCGAACGCGGGTGGAGTGGTGATCTGGGTCATGGCGCCTCTCGTCTCGTAACCGGTGACGGCACCCAGGCGCGCGGCGACAGTGCTGGAGCCGCTCCCGGTGGTGAACCACCTCATGCATGCGCCAGTCACGGCTCGGGACGAGTCTACCCAGCTGACCGAGACCAAGTAGTCCGTCGTCCTACTATCGGAATCATGGTGCTGGGAAATCCCAAGTTCGACGTCTATCGGCTTCCCGACGAGCACCGAATGCTCCGAGAGGCAGTCCGCGCTCGCGGACGACAAGATCGCGCCACGAGCGGCCGAGATCGACGAGACCGGCGAGTTTCCCTACGATGTCCCTCGACGCGCTCGTGCGGGCCGGCTTCCATGCCGTGCGCACATCCCCGAGGAGTATGGCGGCGCAGGAGCAGACGCAATCGCCGCAGCGATCGTGATCGAAGAGGTCGCCCGTGCGTGCGCGTCCTCAGCGCTGATCCCTGCGGTCAACAAGCTCGGCACCATGCCGTTATTGCTTTCGGCATCCGAGGAGCTGAAGAAGCAGGTGTTACCTGCAGTCGCCGCGGGCGATGCCATGGTCAGCTACGCGCTGTCCGGAGCGGGGAGGCCGGATCCGACGCGGCTGCGATGCGTGCGCGGGGCCATTCTGCGCGGCGATCATTGGGTGCTGAACGGCACCAAGTCCTGGATCACCAACGCCGGAGGTGTCCACGTACTACACCGTGATGGCTGTCACCGAGCCTGGGGCCGGAGCTCGGGGGTATCTTCGGCATTCGTCGGTGCACAAGGACGATCCCGGTTTCTCTGTGGGACCGAGGAGACGAAGCTCGGCATCCGGGGATCGCCGACCTCAGCGCGAGATCTACTTCGAGGACTGCGACGATCCCCGCCGATCGGATCATCGGCGAGCCTGGTACCGGCTTCAAGACATCGGCCTTTGCGCACCCTCGACCACACCCGGCTGACGATTGGCGCGCAGGCCCTGGGCATCGCTCAGGCGCCGCTGGCCGCCAGCGCGTACGTCACCCAGCGGAAGCACGTTCGGACAGCCGATCGGCGGAGTTCCAGGGCGTGCAATTCATGCTGGCCGATATGGCGATATGACCGAGGCCGCCCGCCAGTTGATCTACGCGGCGGCGGCCAAGGCCGAGCGGGCGAGCCGGACCTCACCTGGGCGTCGGCCGCGGCGAAGGTCTCTCGCTTCCGACACCGCCATGGCGGTGACGACCGACGCCGTGCAGCTGCCCGGCGGCTACGGGCATCACGCGGGACTTCCCGGTCGAGCGCATGATGCGCGATGCCAAGATCACCCAGATCTATGAAGGCACCAATCAGATCAACCGGATGGTCATAGGCCAGGCAGATGCTCGATACCCGGCGACACTAGGTCCCAGCAGGTGCGCCGACTTCAGATCCAGCCGTGGCGTGACGGCGTATGCGACAGCGTGGGTAGCCGGTTAAGGACGTTCAGTCGAATCGTCGAGAGTCCTGCAGCACGTTCGCTGATCGTGCGCTCCGAGTAACACATCTGCCGGGCGACCTCGCGGGTCGACAACCCGTCAGCGAACAGCTGGAGCACACACCGTTCACGCTCCGCCAGCGTCGTAGTCATCAGGTTCACGTCCCCCTCATGGCCGGCAAGCCGTCGACCAGTAGGAGGCAGCGTGACGGCGCGTGATACTTCAGACACTTGCGCCGACGTCGATCGCCCGCAGATCCCGAGCCTCGATCAGCGGCGGTTCGGTGGCGCCGCGAACGTGGCCGACGCTGACGTCGGAGCGCGAGCTCGCGCAGGATCAGGCCGTCCTCGGTGATGTCGATGACGGCGAGATCGGTGATGATCCGTTGTACGCAGCCCTTTCCGGTCAGAGGCAGCGAGCACTCATTGACGATCTTGGGTGCGCCGTCCTTGGCGGCGTGCTCCATCATCACGATCGACGCGCTTGGCGCCGGGACGATATCCATCGCGCCGCCCATGCCCTTGATCATCTTTCCGGGGATCATCCAGTTGGCGAGGTCGCCGCGTTCGTCGAGACCTGCATCGCGCCGAGGATGGCGACGTCGATGTGGCCGCCGCGGATCATGCCGAACGAGGTCGCCGAGTCGAAGTACGACGCGCCGGGCAGGACGGTGACCGTCTCCTTGCCGGCGTTGATCAGATCGGGGTCGACATCGCTCCTCGTATGGATAGGGCCCCACGCCCAGAATCCCGTTCTCCGACTGCAGGATGACGTGACACCCGTCGGCGATGTAGTTCGACACCAGCGTGGGCATGCCGATCCGAGGTTGACGTACTCACCGTCTCTGAGTTCTGCGGCGACCCGGGCAGCCAATTGCGGTCTCGTGAGCGGCATCTCATGCTCCCTTCGCCGGCTCGTGGCGGGCGGGTAGTGCGGCGCTCGACCTGCTTGCCGCCGTCGCCGACTTCGACCACCCGATGCACGAACACGCCCGGCGTATGGATCTGCTCAGGATCCAATTCGCCCGGTTCGACGAGGGTTTCCACTTCGGCAATCGTGATCCGTCCGGCCATCGCAGCGAAAGCGGGTTGAAGTTGCGGGCCGACGCGTCGTAGACGAGATTTCCGTGCCGGTCGCCGCGCGCGGCGCGCACCAGCGCAAAGTCGGTAACGATGCCGCGCTCGAGGACATAGCTCTGTCCGTCGAAGTCCCGCACTCTGTTTGGGCGGCGAGCGCGATTGCGACCGACCTGTCTGGCGCGTAGCGCCAGGGCAGGCCGCCTTCGGCGACCAGGTGCCCACGCCCGCCGGCGTGTAGAAAGCCGGGATACCGGCTCCCCGGCACGTAGCCGCTCGGCGAGCGTGCCCTGCGGCGTCAACTCGACCTCGAGCTCACCGCCCAGGCATTGCCGAGCGAACTCCCTTGTTCTCCCCACATAGGAGCTCACCGTGCGGCGTATCCGATGGGCGGCCAGCAGGGACTCCGAGGCCGGCGTCGTCGACGCCGCAGTTGTTACTCACCGTCTCTAGGTCGCGGCACCCCAGCGCGAGCAGGGCGTCAATGAGCCGGATGGGCACGCCGCATAGGCCGAATCCACCCACAGCGAGGATGATCCGTCGCCGACGTCGGTACCTACAGCATCGGCCGGCGTGGCGAACGTCTTATCCATGCCGGTCATTCTCCCTCGCCTGCGTTCTGGGTCACGATAGCGAAGCAGTCCGGCTACAGTTCTGTCACGGGCGGCGGCCACGCCACAGCCTCGATCCACAGCGCACGGATTCGATCCAGAAAGACGGGAGCCTGCATGGCGACAGCGGCGTCCGCGGCGGTGGCTCGCGCGACCGCGGTGACGTCTGCGCCCGTGCGACATCGCTCAGGAGCATGGGCGAGGTGGATCTGGTCGGTGCCCGATCTGCTCCCAGTTGCCATCGCCGGGTTCTCGGCGCCGGCAATCGTGATGTTGCTGGCCAATCACTTCATCCCTGCCCTCGCCCTGGCGTTGGGTGTTGTCGGCGCGTCGGTAGCGGTGTGGCTGGTCCGGATCGAGGCAGTCGAGATCGCCCGGCGGGAAGTCGTCCTGGCTGGCGTCGCCATGCGGCATCGTGGGTATCTGGGCACTGCTGAACCTGCGCTACTCCGCGGAAAACCTGTTCGCGCAACGAGATTCGGCGACATACGAGCTCACCGCGCGGTGGCTGGTAGACCATCAGTCGTTGCCCATCCACACGCAGCCCGACTTGTTCGGCTCGCCGTTCGGATCCGATGGCACATCGGCCGAGTTTCAACGCCAGACGGACACCACCGTCTTTGCCCAAGGCAATCACCTGCTGCCCGTCCTTCTCGCCACGGTCGGTTCGGTCTTCGGCACGACCGCGATGCTGAAAGCGAACGTGGTGCTCGCCGGGATCGCGCTGCTGGCGTTCTTCGCGATTGCCCGGCGAGTGGTCGGCGCTGAATTCGCGCTTGTCGGGCTGCTGGTCTTCGCGGTGTCGATGCCGATGATTTACGTCAGCCGCGACACATTCACCGAACCACTCGCGCTGCTGTTCCTCATGGGCGGCATGGCCTTGCTGTACCGGGCCGTTGGCACCGGGCGAACCCTCGACTTCGCCGCCGCCGGCTTCGTGACGAGTATGGCCGCGGTCGTGCGGATCGACGCGTACGCGGCGTTGCTGTCGCTGCTGGTGGTCGCCGCGATCCTGCTCGCCATCGCGCCACCACCATCGGCGGCGGGAGACGGCACGGCAGAGCGCCGCGCTCATCGGATCGGCCGTGCCAATGGTCGTGGTTGGCTACCTTGACGTTTCCTGGCTCTCGCCCGGCTACTACCACAACCAACGCTCGCAAATCATTCCGGGCTCGCCGCCGCGGCCGTCGCTGCTGGCTGTGGTCGGAGCGGTCACCGTCGTGATCGCCTGGTCGTGGCACGCGCCGATCAAGGCACGGATCGGGACTCTCGCCGGTCGGCTGCTGTTAAGCCGGGTGGCCGGAGCGACCGTGATCGTCGCGCTTCCTCGTCTCTGTTGAGTCGACCGTGGTGGATGACGGCGCGCGGGAATTCGACAACCTGATCCTGCGCGTTGCCCAACAAGCTCAGGGTCTGCCCGTCGACGGCACCCGCCTGTATACCGAGTACACGGTGGACTGGCAAGCAATGTACTTCGGCTGGCCGACCGTCATCTTCGCCGTTTTCGGGTACGTCCTATTGCTGAACCAACGCTCATTCGCCGGAGCGACTACCGGCTGCTCGGATTTCTGGTCATGGCGTTGTCCCTGTCGGCGCTGTATCTGTGGACACCCCAAATCACGCCGGATCAGGTCTGGGCGATGCGGCGCTATGTCCCAGTCGTGGTACCAGGACTGATCATCGCGGCAATGGCGGCGCTGCGCGCGGCGTGGACCTGGTGGACCACGTCGATCGCCGGGCGCGTAGTCGTGCGCGCTGGTGTCATCGTGGCTTGCGTCGCTGTGCTGGTGCTCCCGTGGCTGGTCACCCGGCCGGTGAGCGACCTACGTGAAGAGGCCCGCAGGCTCGCTGCGGTCCACGCGCGCTGTGCGCGGCGGTGCCGCCGGACGGCGCCGTGCTGGTCGTCGACGAGAGTCTGCGGTGGGGCTACTTGCAGACGATCCGGTCGTACTGCGAAGTGCCAACTCTCGCCCCTCGTCGGCGCCTCACCCCGTCAGGTTGGGCGACGCGGCTCGCGCGGTGCGCGCACGCGGCCGCACACTCTACGTCGTCGCGTCCAATCCCCTCGCAGCTGACCTTCGACGGCCCGGTGCCGCCGGCATTCTTCACGGCGAGTCTTCACTCGATGGCCGAGCACGCTGGAGATGGCTCCGACCGAGCCGATCGAGCAGACCGTTCGGGTATATCTAGGCCGCGCCGAGGCCGACGGGCGGGTTGTCCCGACCTAGCATCCATGACCCGAACTCAGAGATGATCTTGGCGCTAGCGGTCTGCGAGCGACGATGTGTCGAAGATGATCGCCGCCGGTCGCCGATCCAGCTACCCGACCACGGTGGCGCGCTCCTGCACGCGACGGCGCTCCAGATCCGACCCGTTGTGCACAAGAACGATCGACCCGCCCACGACGAGGGGGCGAGCAGCAGGTCGACCCAGTCGCGCGGTCCGTGCCAGTCCCGCCCGGTGATCAGGCGCGCGCCGGTGTCCAGACCGAGTTCCTGGGCTCGGTCGGCCGCGGCTGACACGAGTTCAGCCCGTGTCTGACTGTCCAGGGCCGGATCAGCGTCGGTCGCCGGGGGCCGGACTGCTGCCCATGCATCGGCCTGCGGCCGGACTGCGGCTACGTAGTCGGCCATCCCGGGTGGCAGTCGATCCGGCTTGAGAGCCCGAGGACGGCAGCGTCCGGCGCGATGACGAACACGTCAGGGATCTCGACGGCGTTGAGCGCGCGCTCGGGGTCGACGAATCCGACGTCAGCGCGGCTGGGATCGGTCACGACCTCCAGGCCCGCGGTCCAGCAGCCGAAAGTAACGGCGAGAGCGAGGATCAATGCGCGGAGCAGGTCGACGTAGGCGGCGTTGCCGCGCCTCGAGGCCAGCTCGTCTGTAGCGGGAAGTACGTCTTGGCAACCCAGATTGGCGAGCGAGCGAGCCGAGAGCTCGGCCCGATCGTGGCTGCCGTCGCCGTAGTACGTCACGAACGGCTGCGTCGGGGCGGCTTCAGAGCACTGCAGCGAACAGACCCTCCGGCGAGGCCATATCAGTAGATACAACCGGCCTGGTCCGCGGTCCGCGAGGTCGGCGAGGTCGGCGAGGTCAGCGCGAGCTCGGCGTCGCCGTCCGCGCGGCAGGTGCTCACTGACAGCGGCACCGACGCCTGCAGACCGTCCGATCCGAGGAGCAGCGTTACGACCGTGACCGAACCCTGGGCCGTGGCCGCGCCGGGTACGTGCGCCGCGACCGCGGCGGCCTGCGACTGCATCCCGGATGGGTATTCGACGATCGTCTTGGTGCTCGCGGATGGGGCGGTGTCCACCGCCGCGATCTTGAAGCCAACCTTCTGCAGCGCGCTCGCGTTGCGAGCGGCGACACCGTCTTCGCCCGTCCCGTTGAGGACGTCCACAGTCACCGACGACGGTGCGACTGCCGCCGGTGCGCTGGTGTGCGGCGTGCTCGCGGTCGCCGCGACAAGCTGGCGAACCTTTGTTTTCACCTCCCAGCGGGATTGACGACGACGGTGCCTACCGACGCCGGGGACGTCGGCGAACCCGTCGGTCAGGATGGTCGAAGCTGAGGTTGCCGGCGGTGAGCGCCTGCATCTGCTCAGCCAGCTTGAGCAGGTCCAGCGACTGGTCCATGCCACAGCGACTGTGGCTTACGGCCTTGAGCAGGTTCACGCAGCTTGAACGGGTTCGCGCAGCACGCCGGCGCTCGACAACTTCCGGAACGCGGCCGACAGGAAGTACTGCTGGCGCCGGATCCGTCAGAGATCCGAAGCCCGTCCGGAACCCATGGCGCTGCCGGACGAACGCCAACTGCCTGGGTGCCCTTGATGACCGACGCGCAGCGGGGGGTTGATGCCGGAGTTGGCCTCCTTCGGCCGGAGCGCGAGGTTGACCGGAACGCCGCCTATCGCGTTGCGCTGATGCGGTGAGAAGCCGAGCAGGTCGACTTGGACGAAGTGATCGATGGTCAGGCCGGTCAGGTTGGACACCGTCTGCACGGCGAGCCGGGCGCCGGCGGAGGTGCTGCCGTTGCCCGCTCGCCACGCCGGTGGGATACGCCGAGTTGATCTTGTTCATGCTGTGGCCGGGTATCGCGACGTAGAGTACCCGATGGGGATCGAGATGACTGTGGCGCCACGGCCCGTCCGCCGGCACGCGCAGCACCATCATCGTGGTCGGTGTTCAGTGCCGCCGTCATCGCGTGTGGTGCCCGACGCTGGTCCAACTCCGGCGTTGGCTCGCGTCCGGTCCGGCTCGTCATTGCCGACAACGTCAGGATGTTCTGGTCCCTTGCCGTCGATGTCGCTTTTCTGGCCGGCCCACCCGCCGGTCGGCGTCGACGCGGCGCGCTGTCCTGTTGAAGCCACGCCGGGTCCACCAGGCCGCACCGCTGGTTACCAGCACGGCGATCGCCAGCAGCGCCGCCGAGGATCGATGTGCCGAGCACAAACTACCCGACGCGAGGTCGAACGACCGGACTTGGCATGCCGACGCGCGACCGGTTGCCGTCGGCGTGGTGCGGTCAGCGCGAAGACTTTTGGCGCCGGGCCTCGGCGGCGCGGCGTTCGGACCGAGGTGACGCGCCCTCCCGCGGATCCAGGTCGAACGGCGATCGGTGCGGAGGGGTCCACCTGGACGTGAGTCGCCACCCGGCGGCCCCGTCCCGCCCGTTGTGGGAGGACACGCCCGAGGTTACCGGCGGTTTGTCAGATGGCTGGCGGAGGTCTCGGCAGCGTTGTCTGGGCTGCCCGACTACCCGGACAAATCAGTGTAAACCGTTAGTTAATGCAGCCACCGGCGGGCTGCGCGGGCGAGGGTCTCGCGGCCGAACTCGCCGGTGATGTCGGCCGCCGCGGCCGACCGTGGGCGGATGCTGCCTCGGAGTCGGAGTCATGCAGTCAGGTCGGGCCGCTCGCCACGACCTGCGGGCCTCGTGTCCGTCCGTTCCCAGCACGATTGGCTGACGCGCTGCCGAGACCAGTCTGGACGAGGGTCGCGCCGGGGACGGCAGCTGCTACCGCTTTCGCCGCGCTCTGTTGCCCCGCGGCGGATATTCCCACCGAGGTCGCCGCGTCGCTGCCTCCGTGGAGTCGGCCAGCGGCGACGGTGAACACCGGCGCGTACGCAGCGATCATGTCGGCGTTACGGCCAGCCACGCCGGGCACGGGCGTTGCCGTTGAGCACGTCGAGCGTGACCGAGAGCCGGCGGTGCTGCGCTCACCGCGCCAGGCCGGGCAGTCGGCCGACTGGCCCATGAGGCGCGTCGAACGAAGTCGGGGATCGCGGCGGTGTCGACCTGCACGATCGAGGTTGCGACTCCCGTCCGGGTAAACGAGCTGTGCAGTCCATCATTCGGCAGGGTGGCAAAGTTGATCTTGCCGGACGACAGGTTCTCGAACTGACTGGCCAGCGATACGAGATCAGGCCGGGGTCGGTGACCAGTGACGAGCTGACGGCACCAGAGCAAGGTCGTTGCAGCTTGAACTGGGTTCAGCAGCACGCCGGCCGTCGCGACCTTAGTGGAACGGCCGCGGACATGATACTGCTGGCGCGCGCTGATTCGATCAAGGTCGCCATTCGGCAATCCGTGACGTTGCCGGACGAAGGCGAGTGCCTGAGTGCCCTTGATCGATTGATACGCCGGCCGGCAGGTCGATGCCTGAGTATCCCTTGCCGTAGGCGTCGCTGTCGGTGTTCGGCGTTCTGCGCCGCATTCAAGCAGACCTGCACGCCGCCGATCGCGTTGCTGATCCGGTAGAAGCCGAGCAGGTTGACCTGCGCGTAATGGTCGATATGCAGCCCGGTGAGCTGGTTGATCTGTGCGGATGAGCAGCACCACGCACCGCGCTCTCGCTCGAGCAGCTCAGCTCTCTCCGCGGCTCCGAGCGGCGGCGTAGCCGATCCCGTAGCGCAGAATTGACTTTGCCCCTGCCGTTGTCCGGGATATCTACCCACGGAGTCTCGCGGGAACGACGGCGGTCGCCGTCAGACCGTTGGCCCGGAATATGCGTAGCAACATCGATGGATTGTCGGTGTTGACGCTGCCGCCGTCATCCTGCGTGCCGAGCGCTTTCAACTCCGCCGGGCTCGCCCGGCCCGGCTGTCATTGCCCAGCAGCAAGATCAGTTCTGGTCCGAAGCCGTCCACGTCGTGGTGGCTCGGAATCAAGCTTCGGAACCGGGGCACCGTGCGGGACGTGGGCGGTGAAGTTCTGGTGTTAGGTCGCCCAGGCGAGGCCTGCTCCCCGACAAGCGTGATGAACGACAGGGCAGCGACTGACCAGCCGACCTCGAGCCGTAAGCCGAGACGGACGTCACGCCCAGCTACTCGCGCGGGCCGGGTTCGTCAGCCACGGTTGCGAGGCTAACCGGGATGCGGCGCGAGACCTGGCGAGGCGGCCACCCTGGCGCGGCGGCTCTGCGATACTGCCAGCTGCGGAAGCGTCGTGTCCTGCGCCCAGGCTCGGAAGAGGTTGCCCTGATCATGCGTGTGTTCGTCACCGGTGGAGCCGGCTTCATCGGCTCTCACTACGTTCGAGAGCTGCTGTCGGATTCCTACCCAGCTTTTGCGGGCGCCCGGGTCACTGTGTTCGACAAGCTGACCTACTGCCGGGAATCTGGCCAACCTCGCGGCGGTGGCCGACAGTCCTCGATACCGATTCGTGCGTGGCGACATCTACTCGGCGTCCGACCCTGACGCCACATTGCCGGAGGCATGACGTCCTGGTCAACTTTGCGGCCGAGTCGCACGTTGACCGGTCGATCGATCGAGCGCCACCGACTTCATCGAACCAACGTCCTTGGGGCCCAACAGGTATTCGACGGCGGCGCTCCTGGCACGATGTCGCAGCGAGTTGTGCATATCTCGCACCGACGAGGTGTACGGCTCGGTACCGGTTACGCTCGATGGACGAAGGGCCGCGTGCTCTGGAGCCCAATTCGCCGTACTCGGCGACCGAAGGCCGGAGGCGATCTCATAGCGCGCGCTACGGCCGAGACGTACGGCCTCAACAGTCTCGATCACGCGATGCAGCAACAACTACGGTGCCTTACCACTTTCCGAAGAAGGCTGCATTCCGCTGTTCGTCACCAACCTGCTCGACGGTAGAGAAGGTGCCGCTCTACGGCGAGGACTCAACGTCGCGCAGACTGGTTGTTCGTCGACGGACCACTGCCGCGGGGGTTCAGCTGGTGATCGAGCAGGGTCGCCCGGGCGGAGTTCTACAACATCGGCGGCGGTCAGGAGCTGTACAGAACAAGAGCTCACCCAGCTGCTGCTCGACGCGACCGAGCGCGATCAGGACTACGTTAAGCACATCGTCGGATCCCGCGGGGCGGCGGACATGATCTGCGCGTACTCCGTGGACTACAGCAAGATCACCGGGCTGAGGTTACGCGCCACGCAGATGGCGTTCGAGAGAGGCGGCTGCGCTTCACGCGTCGCCTGGTACCGGACGCACCGCGACGTGGTGGGAACCGCTGAAGGCGCGTGCAGAAATGGCAAAGGATCGGCTGGTCTGACTGATGAGCAGCCGATGACGCGCTGGCTCATAACTGGCGCGCACGGACAGCTCGGCAGCGACCTGCGGCGGGTCCTCGCGGATGAGGACGTCACGCACCTTGGGCCGATCCGATCTCGACGTGGCGGATCTTCGCGCGGTCGCGGACGCGATCTGCCGAATTTCGTCCGGATGTCGTCGTGAACAGCGCGGCCTATACGGCCGTCGATGCGGCGGAGACAGACCGAGGACGCGGCGTATCGCGTGAACGCTGCGGGCGCCGCCGCGGTCGCCAGCGCGGTGGCTCGCACGGGCGGTCGGCTGATCCACGTCTCAACGGACTACGTGTTCGACGGCGAGTCGAGAGTCCCTACGAGGTCGACGATCCGACCGAGCCGAAGTCGGTATATGGCCCGGTCCGAAGCTCGCCGGCGAGCAGGCCGATGCGAGCTCCTCACGGGCGTGCGTCGTGCGGACGGCCTGGCTCTACGGGCGATCAGGCGGCAATTTCGTCAAGACGACCTGGCCCGCCTCGAGCGCGAGCAGGCGACGGTAACGGTCGTCGATGACCAGTTCGGCGCGCCCGACCTGGACGACACAGCTGCAGCGCGGTGAATCGTGGAACGTAAGCCGATCCGCGGGCGTTTACCCTGCACGAATAGTGCCTCCACGACCTGAAGTTCGGCTTCGCGCGGGCCATCTTCGAGGAGCTGGGTGCTACGAGCCAGATCGCGCGTCCGGCCCAGCGAGTGCGGCAAGCTTCCGCGGCCGGCGCCGCGGCCGGCGTACTCGGTGCTGTCTGATCCCGGGCGTGGCGGGGAGGCGCGACGCGCCTCACTCCCACCGCTGCACTGGCGATCGGTATAGCTCGCAGTCAGCGGCCTTCGCACGCTCGATCTGGCGATGCGTTTAGCGCAGCAGCGACTCAGCCGTACGTCCGGCCGGGGAACTGGCCTTAGGCTGACCAGTTTGGCCTGATCCCAGGGCGTCGACGCGGCGGTCGACTCGCGGTGTCGGTCCTACCAGCTCGACCGGGCTCTCCTGGCAGCTGGGGCGTGTCCCGCAATCCCACGACTCTGGCACGCTGCGGCGCTCGGATCGGCGCCACAGGCTGCGTTTGTCGATCCTCGGCCAGTGACTGCGGCCACGGCCTCGCCTCCTCCCGCACTTTACGACGCATCCGCCGGATCACCGCATCCACCGCTCGCGTATCGGCGGACTGCAGGACACGCCCTAGTCGACTGCACGGCCGGCCGCGGTGAGGTCAGAGTGGCTGAGCCCTTCGTCCGCCCCCGGAGGACCGAGGAGGCAAATGACGCCTGGTCCCGATCCAGATATGGGTCAGCTTCGATCCAGGATCTAGAGCCACTGGATCGGCTGAGCCGGCAGCCGGAAACCACGCTCGTGACCTGGTCGTCGCTGCCGAACACATCCGGGTGTCGAATAACCGGAACCGTGTAGATCATATATGTAGAAACCCGCCCGGCAAGTGCTTCGGCCCGGTGCGCGGGGGAGTGGCTTTCATGGTAGTGGGGTGCCTTGCCGGCGCGGCGGACGTACTTGTCGGCCGCCTCCTGCGGCTGACCACGAGAGCAGCGGCAGGCGCATATTGCGGTTCCATCGGCCCCGATAGCTTGTTCGGCAAGCCCGAGGTAGGCGACACCGGTCGGTTTCAGCACCCAGGTGGATTTCGTTTGACGGCCGCCACTTTGGCGTCGAACGACATGCTCATAGATGTGATTGAAGATCACAGCAACCACGTA
>ERZ1370068.2316-contig-1472_pt1 | contig 31423 bp, 58 predicted proteins | sample MGYA00561227_ERZ1370068 | MGnify/ENA primary metagenome ERZ1370068 (study PRJEB38410, sample SAMEA6850437) | metagenome | study: Metagenomic assessment of the ecological functions of the soil: analysis of the soil microbiota associated with the...
GGTAATGCTTCGTTCAGTTACGTATTGCTGCGAGGTGCCAAAAGCGGTCCAACCACATCGAGAGGGCGTTCGGGAAATCGATACCGTAAGTTTGGGTGCCGAGAATCGGGCGCTTGTAAATTTCACGAGCCCAATGACGATCAGGTCTGAAACCCAGAAGCCCGGGAGCGCGATGAAGACGAAAGCGAGAATGGACGTGAGAACATCCGGCAGTCTACCCGCATGCTTGGCGGCGTAAACGCCCAGCAGCAATCCGAACGTGAGAGAAAGAACAATGGCCAGAACGTTGAGCGATACGGTCGCCGGGCAGGCGTTCGGCGATCCGGCTGAGCACTGGGCGGTCATCCTTGATGCTTCCTGAGCCGGCCGCTGAAGAGGTCGCGCATATTCAGCCAGTATTGTTCATGGAGGGGACGATCGAGATGGAACTTCTTCCTGAAAGCCTCCTTGACCTGCGGGGTGATCCTCGGGTTGAGCTCTCCCCAGGGATAGGGGACTGCCCGGTAGTCAGTGTAATGATGAAAAGGAGATTACACTGATGAGGAAGAGCAGGACGACGCTGATGAGAAGGCGTCGGAAAATAAAGGTCAGCATGAGAGGAAGCGAGCCGTGCTCTCATTTTGGCAGCGAATGACGCAAACTCCGGTCGGTAAAACCAGTCCATGTAGTAGCCCCAGCCGGTTTTGGTCATTTCCACCGGCGTAGTGATCCAGCCGCCCTGGCCGTCCGGGCGGCGAATCCGATAGCTGTCCTTCCACATGACGGACGTGCCCTGCGGAACGTGAGGAAAAGGTAGGGTTGATCCCTATAGATGGTGCCTTGCAACTTCCCCGGCGAGGGCGATGATCTTTGCCTCGGTTGTATTCTGGCGAATCTCGCCAAGGAGATTTGTCGACAGTCGGGTTCCGGTAATTGACGACGTTGAGTTGTTCGGGATTGCTTTGCGAGGAGTGCCAGATCTGGTGCTGGTCGTAATCCGGACCAAGAGCCCAGCCGAGCACCATGGCGTCGAAGCTTCCCTTGTTGGATGAAGTTCTTCAGAAAGACGGCCCATTCATAGAGCTCGATCTCTCACTTCGATGCCAAGCTTCTTGAGGTCGTCCTGAACCAGCGTGGCGATGTCACGGCGGATTTCGTTTCCATTGTTGGTGATGAGGGTAAAGCGAAGCGCTCGCCGTCCTTCTCTCCGAGGATGCCGTCCTTGCCCGGCTTCCAGCCCGCCTCAGCGAAAGTTGGCGTAGGCTGCCTTTTCCGGTCGTAGGCGAACGGTTTGATGTTCGGGATCGAAGAACGCACATTCTTCGGCGTGAAAATCCCTGTGCTCTGCTCGCCATGGCCATAGAGGAATATATTTGACCATTTCAGGAACATTGACGGCGTGGGCCAACAGCCTGACGAACCGTTCGTCCTGGAAGATTGGGCGCCGCAGGTTCCATCCACGACGTAGGTGTAAGAACTGCTTGGAGCCGAAAAGAGGTCGAATCGTTTGTCTTCCTGGAAGTGACCCACCGCCCAGGGATCGACGCACCAGAAGTCGACCTGTCGGGTCTCGAACGCGAGCCGAAGCGAGAGTTGGATCGGGGAGGACGCGAAAGACGATGGAGTCCAGCCACGGCCCTGGCGCGTCGAGTAATCCGGATTTCGAACAACGCGAACATATTCATTCGTCTTCCACGCATCGAAACGGAATGGACCAGTGCCCACCGGGATGGCGATTGAAGTTGTTGGCCCACCATTCCTGCGGTTTGTCCCTCGAGAAGGTGCGCGCGGCAGCATTCCGATCATCCAACTGCTGAGCGCGGGTGAGTAGGGCTTCGCGATAAACGACCCGGACGGTGTGAGCGTCAGGAGTTTCGATGCGCAGGATGTAGAGGAAGTCCGGCTTACGGGGAGAAGCGGTCGCATCGTCCATGATCGCTCGATAGGTGAAAACGACATCTCTCGAAGTGAAGGGCTCGCCGTCGTGCCAACGAACGTCGTCGCGCAGCGAGAACAGGACGGCTGGCTCGGCGGGAAAGGGCAAAGGTCTCCACGATTTGGGCGCGGGCATTGAGCTCCGGTTTCGCGGCGAGGAAGCCCTCCACCTTTCTGAGGAACTCTTCGGCGTTGCCAGGGATGGTCGATTTCAAACGCGGAGGCCGATTCGGTCCACTGTCGCACAACCTGGGGCCCCTCCGGCGTCGCGGTGAACGCTTCGAGCGTTTCCTTGGCTTTATCTTGCAGGTCAACCCGGATCACGTGCAACGGCACGGTTGTCAGCGGTTCCAAAGCGGAGACATATCTTGTGCGAGTTTTCCATACCTGGCTCGGCGAGTTCAAGAACGAGCCTGTTCTCCTCGATCCGCACGGCGTTCAGCTTCCAGTCTTTCCAGCGGGAATGCTGGGTCTCGAGATTGCAGAAGAGCTGTCAGAGCGAGTGTTGTTCGGATCGGAAGAAGATGGTGGTGGTCTGGCTCAGTGAAACGACTTCGCCAGGTCGGTTGTAATTTCGAGATTCTGATCGTGAGCTGAGCAGCCGTTGAAGATGACCGCCTGAACCTCCCCGGCGGCAGCGTCGGCCTGTTGGATTGGGTTCAAGGTTGAAGGTTCGCCGAGGGTCCCGATGGACATTTCGTTTTCCTTGTTCGCGGACAGCAGCGAGAGCGTTGACGAAGGCCGCCGCGATTAGGCGCCACCAGCAAAGTGGGAAGTCCATAGACGAAAAAACGAATCACCGTGGCGCACGATACCGAGGACGTTCATTTGACGCAACGTAATGATTGCTGCTGTTAAGTGCGCGCGGTGACGGAACGCCAGGCAGCGGGGCGCCAGGCGGCATCTGAACTGGCACAACCTGGCTCGGTTGGACGCCGTTTGGTGTGCTCTTGATCTCACGCATTCTCGTTGGTGCTGGGAGGCGCCTGCAGACCGGCAGCGCCAGCGATTCCTGACCGATTGCCTTCAGATCGCGGCGTTCCGCCCTCGATATTTCGGTGTCGCGATGCGGCGAGAGTTGCCTTCGAGCCAATAGGAATTTCGTCGGTTGTGCCATCTATATTGGGTGTGCTTATCTGCTTCGTTTGCTCACGAACGTCGTTGTTGAATCCCAACCGGGATTGCTCTCGTCACCTGCAAGTCGAACTACCGGCCGATCAGGTTTCCAGGGAATGGACGAACGTCACCCGCGACTTTCAGCGGCAAGCACGCATTCCGGTTACCGACCCGGGACCAGGCGCCACGAGCGCTGGTGGAGAGCCGCTCGCGAAGGGACATCAAGGAAGAACTGACCTCCAAGCTCCTGCGGAGAGCGCTTTAACGAAGCGATTCGCGAAAAGAATCTGCGTGTGCTTTCGGTGTCGCAGGTCGAGAACGTCGAAATTGCTGAGGACCGGACGATGCGCTACCGGGCGACAGTTGTCACCGCGCCAGATTGTCGAGTTACCCGGATTATTCCTCCAGATTCCGGCCGATCTTGCGAGAGAAGAAGTCAGCGACGAGAGCGTTCAACGGTGGATGGATCCAATGCGTGAGCCCCACGCAAGCTATCGTGCCGGTGTGAAGGGCGTCCCCTGGCGATGGGTGATTATGCCGGTAGTCACTTACGCGGCAACCCTTGAAGGCAAGCCGCTCGGCGAGGTCGTAACCGATGCTCCGGCCCAGCTGCAGGGACGACGCAACGCCTGGATCGTGATGGACGAGCACTCGCTTCTGCCGGGCTTTTCACGGTCCATCGTGGGAATGGAGGTGAACGAGGAGCGGACCATCTCAATCGAAATGCCCGCGGACTTCACTCCTGCAAGTCTTGGCGGAAAGAGACTCGAATATGCTGGTGACTCTCCACGCGATCATACGAAGGTCCTTCCTGGAAATGGATGACGCCCTCGCGGACAAGATCGAGCCCGGCGCCACAGTCGATCAGCTGCAGGCAGAAGATGTGCGTGCGCGGCTGGAGAGTCGTGCCGAGACGAGTTTCTCACAATGCGAAGAGGCAGGTCGGCCGTGAGATTCCCTTCCTGGATCGGGTTGATTGTGAGCCGCCCGCGCCAGTGGTCGCGAAAAGAAGCGGTGGGAGATTCTGCAGAGACATGCGTGCGAGACAATCAGGTTCGCGGAGTCAGCGATGATGAGATGCGCAAGCATCGGGACGAAGCTTATCGGGGCGGCTCAGCAGGGCGCGCGGGATCGGGTGCGGGGCAACTTTCTGTTGCTCCGGGTCGCCGAGAAGGGAGAAGCTAGAGGTGACGAGAGGAGGATTTGACCCGGCGGACATTGGAATTGGCGGCACGTTGTAGAAATCCCGGTGGCGGAAGCTCGTCAAAGATCTCGAGCGTCGCAAGTGGATTTGGCGCCTTGCGCGAGACAGATCCTCATCGGCAAGGCCCTGATTTGCTCGCCGCGAATGTTAGAGTGCGCGCATCAGTCGGCCAGCCAGCCAGCAGCATGAGTCTTATGAAGAATTCGTATTTGAGTTCCAACCGTCGTCGAGCAGGACAAACCGCGGAGAGCGTGCTTTCGACATCTATTCCCGGCTGCTGAAGGATCGCATTGTCGTTCTATTGGCACGCCGGTTGACGACCATGTGGCCAATCTCGTCGTGGCGCAGATGCTCTTTCTGCAGATGGAAGATGCCAAGAAGGACATCAACATTTACATCAACTCGTCCGGGCGGTTCGGTCGACGGCCGGGCTGGCGGTTTACGATACGATGCAGTTCGTCACTTGCGATGTGAATACCTACTGCATGGGCATTGCGGCGCGCATGGCGCGCGGTGCTTGCTTTGCGCGGGACGAAAGGCAAAGCATTACCGCTTCCCAGCTCCAGACATCATGATTCACCAGGTGTCAGGCGGCGCCCAAGGGCCAAGCCAGCGACGTCGAGCGCCAGGTCGAGTTCATGTTCAAGCTGAAGCAGCGGCTTGAACTCCATTCTCATCTTTGTCACACCGGCAAGTCCGTCGAGCAGGTGAAGCCAAGGATGCCGATCGCGACTACTACATGAGCGCGGAGGAAGCCAAGGACTACGGGTTGGTCGATGAGGTGGTGAAATCGCCGCAAGGAGATTAAAGAGCTTCCGTCGAGAAGCCTTCGGAGTAATGTAATTCTCATGGCCCGAGCGAGCAATCTAACGATGTGTTCCTTCTGTGGCAAAAGCCACGCGGAGGTGCGCAAACTCATCGCCCGGGCCAGGCGTCTACATCTGCGACTAGGCTGCATTACCGTTTACGCAAAGGGATCCTCGACAAAGGAACTCAGCGACGAAGCAAACCGAAAACAAAGCACGAGCATTCGCGTGCCGAAGCCCGCTGGAAATCGTGCGTGAGCTCGATCAGCATGTCATTGGGCAGCAGAGAAGCCAAGAAGGTCCTGGCGGTCGCGGTTCACAACCACTACAAGCGGATCCTGCAGGATGGCGACACCTTCGACGGAGCCGTCCACCAGCTCAGTCCTCTCGCCGAGATTGAAATGAGAGAAGAGCAACATCCTGCTGATCGGTCCGACCGGTTCGGGCAAGACGCTCCTGGCACGGAACACTCTGCGCCGGATTTTGACGTTCCGTTTTGCATCGCCGATGCGACCACCATCTGACCGAAGCGGGCTACGTCGGCGAGGATGTCGAAAACATCGTTCTGCGTCTTCTTGCAAAATGCCGACTACGACGTCAAGCGCGCCGAGATGGGCATCGTTTACATCGACGAGATCGACAAGATCGGACGCAAGACGGAGAATGTCAGCATTACACGCGACGTTTCCGGTGAAGGTGTGCAGCAAGCGCTCTTGAAAATTCTGAGGAGGCACCGTCTGCAATGTGCCGCCGCAAGGCGGACGCAAGCATCCGCACCAGGAATACATCAGGTCAATACCGGAGAAGATTCTTTTCATTTGCGGTGGCGCTTTCGTCGGTCTCGACAAGATTGTCCAGCGTCGCCTTGGTGGGACGACGATGGGCTTTCATACCGCGTGACGTTCGGGATCCCGATGCGGTCGCGCGGGAGGCGATTCACTCCGTCGAGCCTGAGGATTTGCTTTCCTTCGGATTGATCCCGGAGTTTATCGGGCGGCTGCCTGTTGTCAGCACTCTGGACGCCTTATCCGAGGACGAGTTGCTGTATGATTCTGACCGATCCGAAGAACGCCATGGTGAAGCAATATGCCAAACTGATGGCGATGGACGGTGTCGGGCTTGACCTTTACCAAGGATGCCTTGCGGGCGCTGGCGATCGAAGCCGTCCGCAAGGGGACGGGTGCGCGCGCATTGCGCGCCTGCTCGAGCGCATCATGCTCGATGTGATGTTCGATTCTCCGGGTCGTGACGATATCGCCGAGATCACGATCAATCGCGCGGTGGTTGAAGGAAAACGGACACCGCTTGTTCGTGAAACGACAGGATAAGGACGCGGCGTAATCGCCATTTATGCCGTCGACGATTTCCGCTCCGCTGGGTTTCGCGTATCTTTTCGAGCGGTTTCCCTCTTTCAGCCAGACCTTTTGCGTCCGTGAAGTTGAGGCGATGCATGGGCGGGGACTTGAATTTCCCGTATTCTCCATTCACAAGCCTGCCGGCGAGCCCGTTCAGGATTGCTTCATAGATATCGGGCCGATCTATTTCCTTCCGGAGAAGTTTGACACCATTCTGGCCACCGACACGGGCTTTCGTCGGTCGGCGCGCAAAGCTCTGGAGAGTCTTCGGGCACTTTGGGGATGTGAGGATCAGAAGCGACGAATTTATGAAGCGCTTTGGCTCGGCCCGATGCTTCGGGAAGCTGGCATTCGGTCACGTGCACTGCACTTTGCCGGGAAGCGCGGCACGAACGGCGTTCTGGCTGAAGAGGCTCTTCGGGGTCGAATACAGCATCACCGCGCACGCCAACGACATTTTTCGCGATGACCCACGCGAGCGGTTGGATCAAATCTTCCGCTCGGCAACCGCGGTGATCACCGTGAGCGAGTTCAGCCTCGCCTATCTGCGCGAGAAATTTCCCTTCCGAGCGCGAGAAGTTTCATCGCGTATTTAACGGCATCGAGGCAGATCGCTTCCCGGTGAGCTCCCATCCGGTTGGACGTCCGCTAATCGTCAGCGTCGGACGTTACATTCCAAAGAAGGGATTCTGCACGCTGGTGGAGGCTTGCTCACGGCTTGAGCTGCGAGATTTCGAATGCCAGATCGTCGGAAACGGTCCCCTTGAGGTGAGTTTGAAGGAGCAGGCCGCATTGCTTGGGATCCAAGACCGGTGCAGATCACGGGTCCAAAGCCCGAGGGCGAGATCAAGCGACTGCTCGAACGCTCGCGAATGTTTGTTCTGGCCTGTGCACGGGCCGAGGATGGAGCCATGGATAATCTTCCGACGGTGATCATGGAAGCCATGGCGACCGGGCTGCCGGTAGTCTCAACTGATGTGGCGGCGGTTTCGGAGATGGTCGTGGATGGTGAGACCGGATTCGTCGTTCCCGAAAGGGACTCCGCGGCGCTGGCGCGAAGAATGGCTTGCCATCCTGGACAATCCGCACCTCGCGCGCACGATGGGACTAAAAGGCCGCGTGCGCTGCCGCGAGCTCTTCAACGCGAGACAAGACTTCCAGCGTCGATTGTGTAAGATTCTCACCGACTATGGGGTCTTTTCGACGCGCCGAACGGATGTCATCCACGCCTTCTTCTCGCCGAAGCGCCGCCTGATTTACTTCCGTTTGGCTGGCAGGGAGACGGCGTCCCCACCGCTCGAGATCGACGTCGGCTGTCACAAGGGGAGATTCCTCGTCGAAATGGCCCGGCGCTCCTCGGCAAACTTCCTCCGGCGTCGAGCGGCAGCGCGAGCGCGTCCTCAAGGCCAGGAAAAGATCGCTCGGCGAGGGCCTGAACAACGCCGAAGTATTCCATGGCCAAGCCGACGAAGTGCTGAACTGTTTGCCGGACGCGTGCGCTGATTGCGTGCATGTCCTCTTCCGGACCCGTGGCCGAAGAGGCGGCACAAGAACCGGCCGGATGGTTGGCCACGACTTTTGGTCGAGGTCTCGCGCCTTCTCAAGACGAGGGGAGGCTCCGCCTGGTGACCGACGATCCCGATTATGCGCGCGCCATGGAATTGCACGCGACCAGCATCTCCCGCTATCGACGAATCGAGAGCGAACCGCGTGACTACCCGCCAACGGAATTTCAGCTCAAGTTCGTGGCTGTCTCACGTCCCATCTTTGCGACTCGCTTTTCGAGCGGCTCAGTTGATCAGTTCGCGGTAAAAGCCTTCAAGGCGTGCGATCGAGCGGCCCTGTTCGAAGTTTTCGCGCACCGACTGGCGCGGCGTTCCGCGAAAATGCTTCGTAGGTGACGGAATCCTCGGCGATTTCGAGGAGCGCATTGGCCAGCGCGGCGGCTATCGCGCCTCCGGCACGAGCAGGCCATCATAAGCCGGAGGTGAACCGCTTCCGGTATTCCGCCATGCAGCGTCGCGACGACGGGAGGCCGCTGGCCATCGCCTCGAGCATGGAATTGGGAACGCCTTCCTGGTCGCCCGGCGTCGTTGTCTGACTGGGATGCAGAAAGAGGTGGGCGGACCTGTAGGCGGCGGCGAGCTGCTTTTGATTTAAGAAACCGGGATAGCGGACCGAACCCTCGACGCCTAAAGTCCGGGCAAGGTCCTTGAGCTGGCCTTCCAGAGGTCCCTCCCCTGCAAGAATCAATTCCGAATTCGGATATTTCTTCCGAAATTCCGCGAAAGCCTTCAGGGTGATATCGAGGCCCTTCTTTTCAATGAAGCGCGAGGCCTGGATGATGCACCAGGCACCGTCGGCCGGTGGGGAATGAACGAGGTATGGAAATCCGCCCATCGGCACGCCAGGTCCGATTGATGCGGATTTTAGAAGCGTCGCAGCCAAGCTCCATCGAGACGAGAGCCAAGCGACTCACTGCGGGCCAGCACAAGCGGCAGCGTCGCCAGGAGAGCTACGCAACCGATGGTTGTATTCCCGGCTCTTCGTTTCGCAGCATGATGTCCATGCCATGAAAAGAAACCAGCGAGGGTCGGGACTCAGTTGCGCATGAACGGGAAGCAGGTGGACACCTGTATGACCGAAGTAGACGTGGAGGAGTTGAGCGTTGCGACGCGTCAAGACCCCTTCGAGTTGATCATACTCTCCGCGATAGAAGACCGGCTCCATCCGTTGGAGGTACTTCTCTGAAACCGCAAAGAAAGTTGATCCGCGGACGAGGGAGAACTTCGATGTTCGGAAATGGGAATGCGTCGGCGTTTTCCCGAGACTTGGTCATGATGAAGGTTCGAAACTCGCGCAATCCAGTGACTTGCCTGTAGATATGCTGCATCTCCCGCTTCAGGAAAGTATTGCAATAGCTGGCGACGACGGGCTGATGCATGCGGAGTCTCAGCAAATCGTCGCTCGAAGTTTTCGCAAGCGGATTTTCTGAGCCTTCCGGGGACTTTCGTGGTTTAATGCGGGGTGAACTTCCCTTCCGGAGGCGCCGCGTCCTCGCCGCAGGATGAGCCAGAGCCAGAGTCCAGCCTCGCGGAGAGCGACGAAGCGAGTGACGTTACGCCCTGATGCTTCGGGTGAGGGACGGTGACCTTGAGGCATTTGAGACGCTGGTGACACGGCACCAGCACAGTGTCGTCGGCACTGCGGCAAAGATGCTTGGAGGGGCCGCCGATGCCGAGGATATCGGTCAGCAGGTGTTTGTGCGGGTGTGGAAGCATGCCGCGCGCTACCAGCCGTCGGCGAAGTTTACCACCTGGTTGATGACCATCACACGCAATCTTGTCTTCAACGAGCTGCGCCGCAGACGGCGCTCCGCAGCAGGTCTCCATGGACGCCGATGAAGGGGACACGATCAGGCACCAGTTCGTCGACGAACAGGCGGTGGCGCCAAGTGAAGAAATCCTCGATTCCGAGTTGCAGGAGGCGATTGACGCAGCCATTGCCAGCCTGCCGGAAGCCCAGAGATTGGCCATCGTGCTCCGCCGATACGAGGGAATGCCGTATGAGGAGATCGCCGAGGTGTTGAAGACCAGCGTGCCGGCCGTGAAGAGCATCCTCTTTCGAGCCCGTGCAGAGTTGAAAGCGCGCCTCAAGAAGTATCTCGAGTGACTGCCGGCTTGTGATCGGAGGTTCGTTCTGAACACTCTGAGACTATGGGCAGCTTCCGAAAGGTAGGCCTCGTCACGTGTACGGCGCTCGCGTTGGCCAATATGATCGGCACGGGCGTGTTCACCAGCTTGGGCTTTCAGGTTGCGGCAATCCCATCTGCGTTTTTGATCCTGCTTCTTTGGGTGCTTGGCGGTGTGATTGCGCTTTGTGGCGCTCTCAGCTACGCCGAGCTGGCGGCAGCGTTGCCCCGCTCGGGAGGCGAATACAACTTTCTTTCACAAATCTACCATCCGGCCCTCGGCTTTATGGCGGGGCTTCGTTTCCGTCGCCGTCGGTTTCTCCGCTCCCATAGCTCTCGCGGCCATCGCCCTAGGAAAATATCTGGCTGCGGCTTTGCCTGGTCTTCAAGCCGGCCCGGTGTCTATCGCGGCGGTCCTGCTCATGGCGGCGGTGCATTCGTTGACGGTGCGCGCCAGCGGCAATTTTCAAGTCTTGATCACTGCTTTGAAGATCGCCCTGATCGTGACTTTCATCCTCATTGGGATCGCACGCGGAGGGTCATGGACGTTTTCACCGCACCGCGGGGATGGTGGCTTGATCTTCAGCGGACCGTTCGCGGTTTCCCTGATGTTCGTCCTCTATTCGTACTCGGGCTGGAATGCTGCCGCCTACATCATGGGGAGGTGCGCGATGCGCAACGGACCGTGCCAGGCGCCCTTATTCTGGCGACAATCGTCGTCATGATTCTATACGTGGCTCTGAATGCCGTCTTTCTCGCGAGCGGACCAGCGGGAGAGTTTGCGGGAAAAATCGAGGTCGGGGAGATTGCCGCCCGCAACTTACTGGGCGAGCAAGGAGGGCGTATTATGGCTGGCCTGATCGGGGGAGGGTTGATCTCCGCGATTAGTGCCATGACGTGGGCGGGACCGCGTGTCGCTCAGACGGTGGGTCAGGATTTCCCGGCTTTGAGAATTCTCGCCCGGACCTCGCCGGGCGGGTTCCTCGGGTCGCCATGGCCGTTCAAACACTGCTGGTGCTGTTGATGCTTGTTACCTCCACGTTCGAGGCGGTGCTCCTGTATGCGCAATTTTCCATTCTGGCATGCAGTTTCCTGACGGTGCTCGGTGTGATGATCCTGCGCTGGCGCCAGCCGGCTCTACCGAGGCCGTTCCGCTGCTTTGGATACCCGGTAACTCCCGTGATATTTCTTGCTCTGAATCTCTTTGCCATGATCTATACCGCACTTGATCGCCCTGAGCAGGCATTTGCCGGCTTGGCAACATTGCTCCTTGGCATTGGGACTGTATTTTCTCGCTCGGCGAAGCAGAATAGGCCAATGAGACTTTCCTCACTCGTCGCGGTTTCTTTTCTTGCTCTCTCTGTTGGTGTGCAAGCTCAGAAATCCGCCGCGCGGTGCCTTCGCAAGGGGTCCGCTATGCGCAGCCACTACCAGTGCTGGCCGGCAACGACGTAGCCGATTTCCTGGCTGGTGTGCCTTTGCCCGACGCGTCACCGCTCTCTTCCTTGCAAAGGACTTCCTGGTATCGCGAGCATTTCACGGCGCTCGCCAAACTCTCGCAGCGCTTCGATCGCAGCTATTATTCGAAAATGCGCGCCTGGAGCGCAGCGGAGCTCGCTCCACGCATACCGATGCGGAGCTCCGGTGTATTATTTCTTTAGTGGCCCGGATGCGGTCAGCCCGCTCGCCCTTTCCCGATGCTCCGGTCTACATTCTCGGCGGACTGGAGTCGGTGGGCTCGATCATGCCTCCGAATGCTTTGGCACCGGAGGAGGTGGCCTTCGGATTGGAAAATCTGAGGAGATCGGCGGAGGTAATCCTTTCCTTTGGGCATTTTATCACCAAGGACATGAAAGCCGAATTGGATCGCACGCGCGTTTCGCGGAGTTCTTCCGTTGATATACATGTTTATCGCGTTGAGCGGTGGCGAGATTGTCTCCACCCGGTACATCGCAGTAGTCGGGGAGGAGCGGTTCAGGAGCTGGGAAGCGAGTCTGTTCAGTCGAAGCGGCAGCTGCCAGGGAGTCCGCGTAGAATTTCGCGGCCGAGGCCGCAGCGACGTGCAGACCATCATATATGTCAAGCGAACGTGGCCGACGACTTTTTGAAATCCAACGGTTCGCTTCTGCAATGGGCGGGCAGCCATGGCCCCGGAAACGTTTATCTCGAAGGCAGCGTCGTACCTGCTCCACGAACCGTACTTTTCACGCATTCGTTCGTTCTTGCTTAACTACGCAATTTCAGTCCTGCAGGATGATTCAGGAATCCCGTTTCGGTTCTTTCGAGATGGCCGCTGGCAACTTTGGTTGTTCGGAACTTACTCAGGAACATTGGATATTTTCGCGAAGTATTATCAAAGCGACCTGCAATCAGCCTTCGCGACATCCCGGAGCCGCGGCACCGCTGCCTTTCGGAACGGGATACAAGTGGCGGCTCGGCGAATCGAACTTGATGCTGGCAATAAAGCAGCAGGCGCAAGCACCAGCAAGCGTGCCTATCCAGCGCTAGAAATTCGCCAGGCTAGCGGAAAAATCGCCGCAGAAAGTCTGGGTCGCGAAAGCCTGCCTTAGCTGCCGAGGCGAACAATGACAAGTTTCCTCGAAGATGACACATAGACCCGCTGACCACGAGAACCGACCATGGCAATCATGTCCGGCAGGTGCGCTTCTGGATAGACAAGCGCGCTTCCAATCGGCACGAGCGGAAATAGCTTCCTCGACGTCAATCTCCACGGCAGTCGTTCTCGGTCGCGAGCCGATTAAGCCAAAAGCCGAGGCCATAGATGGGATTGGCCGCGGAGCCAAACGATGCCTGGCGCACCAGGGAGGAAGGAACCAAAGGAAAGATCCAGTGCCAGCCCTTGCGTCGCACAAGGTGTCCGATAGCAAGGAGGTTGCGGGCGGAGACCTGGGCTCCCGCGCGAGAAGTAGGGATTGCCGAGCCGGTCACGTCTCCAACCGCCAGGGCGAATGCCAAGCGGACCGAAGAGAGCGCGCTCCATCCAGGTAAGCGGAGGTTCTCCCAGTTTCCGCGCCATGAAGAACTCTAAGACTTCGTAGTGCGACGGTCCGTAGGCGAACTTCTCCCCGGGTGGCTGCGATCAGGGGAAGATTGAGAGCTCTTTGATTTTTGTCGCGAACGTTCGCCGCGTAGAGTGCTGTCGTATCCTGGGCTCAGGCCAGATGTCTGGTTGAGCAGATCGCGGACGGTGATCCTGCGCTTTTGAGGATGGTTTTGCCATTCGGTAACGGTAAGACTTACTGGTTCGTCAAGCTGCGGGAGTCTCCTGCCCATGGCGGCAAATGCGCCCAGCGCGCAAAGGCTCTTGGTGATGCTGAAAATGTGCTCACGATTGCTTGGTTCAGCGCTGCTATAGCGCTCGAGGATGAGCCTACCGTTCTGCCAGACGAGCAAGGCCCGCTCGCCTGCGTTGCGCTGGAATAGCCAGCGGCTGCCTCGAGATCTCCAAAGGTCCGGCTGCTTAAGCAAACGAAGAAGGAGAGATGCTATGAAACCGCCGTAGTTGGGCGAAATAGGCCCTTGCTCATCTGGTTTTGAGGGATGCGCTTCATTGCCGGGCTGGTGTGCACTCTGCCGCGGATCGCAAACGATGACTCAGATGCCTGAAGCCCAGCGTTGCGAATTCAGTTGTTGCTTTTGATTTGGCCAGGCGCAATACTTGGTTGACACGAAAGAAACCATGAGCGCTACACTTACCGCCACAAGCCAACTTGATCAGCTTAAGCAATTTACTACGGTCGTCGCGGACACGGGGGATTTTGAATCCATCAGAAAGTATGCGCCACAGGACGCGACAACAAACCCCACTTTGATCTTCAAGGCGGTGCAGCTTCCCGAATACAAGCCGCTCCTTGACAAAGCCATCGCCGATAATCGCGGATCCTCGCTGAGCGGTCCCTCGCTTCACAAAAGATCATCGACGATCTGCTGATCGCCTTTGGAGTCGGAGATCCTCGATATCGTTCCGGGACGCGTCTCCACCGAAGTGGACGCGCGGTTGTCCTTCGATGCAGAAGCCACTGTGCAGAAAGCAAGATACCTCATTGGCCTCTATGAAAAGGTGGGGATCGATCGGAAGCGTGTTCTGATCAAGATTGCGTCCACGTGGGAAGGCGCTCGCGCTGCCGAGGTCTGCGAGAAGGAAGGCATTCACTGCAATCTAACACTCATGTTTTCGTTGGCGCAGGCGATCGCCTGTGCCGAGGCAGGTGTGACGCTCATCTCTCCGTTCGTCGGCAGAATTTACGACTACTACAAGAAGGCAACCGGCAAGGAATACGTTGGCGCGGAAGATCCCGGAGTTCAATCCGTTCAGAAGATCTACACCTATTATAAGAAGTTCGGAGTACAAGACGCAGGTGATGGGCGCGAGCTTTCGCAATGTCGGCGAGATTCTCGAGCTCGCAGGTTGCGACCTGTTGACCATCAGTCCGGATCTGCTCGGCAAAGTTGCGGAGGCCGAGGGTGAGGTGACGCGCAAGCTGGAGTCCTGAAGACCGCAAAGTCGGCCAACGTCGAGCGTATCGAGGTAACCGGAAAGGTGTTTCGATGGATGCTGAACGAGGAGGCGATGGCCACGGACAAGCTCGCGGAGGGCATCCGCAATTTTGCCGCGGATATCGTCCGGCTCGAAGCGATGATCGCCAAAGCGTTCTGAGCGTGTTCAGGTATCTGGCTGTCCCTGCTGGGCATCGCTCTGTGTCGCGCCGACACTTTGGGCAACGACGGCGCCGGTCGACCATCCTGGTTCTTTGCCGATCCTGCTCGGCGTCGACAGGGTTCGCGCTGAACTGAGACTGGATTCTTTGCAGCGCGCCTTGCTGGATTTCGCTTCGCGGTGAATACAGGTCTGCCGCGCGCAAGTTGACGAATCCATTGCCGCAAACAGCTCCAGGAGCGGGCGGTGGCGCACGCGAAAGCTTCTCCGGCTCAATGAACAGTTCAATCGGCGTGCCCTCTCGATACTTAATCCCGCACAGCGCGCGAAATTGTCGGTCGATCGAGGCCAAATTTCTTGGTGCCTACTCGTGCTGTATTCGCCGGCTGTGCAGGCAGAAGCTAGAAGCTGACCGATCGAGCAGAAACAGCGGATTGAAGCGATTCGGCAGAAAGGCCTGGTCTACGTCTGGGAAGGTCAATCGCAAGTTTCGAGGAGGGCAAAATCAGTCAACAGGCAGCGCCTCCAGCTCTTGCGGAGCCGGCGAATGGCGCAAGGTGCCGAGATGCTTCGACTTCTAACTCCCGAACAGCGCGACGCGGTGCTGGCGCTTGGGGGTAAAAAATCGCCAGCTGAAGGTTCTTCGTCTTCCGATCTCGGTCCTATCTCGCAGTCCGAAGCGACTGATTCTTTCAGCCGTGAAGCGATCAGCCCGAGTGCGCTGCTCGCGCCAAGGCGAGCCGAGAAAACGTTTGAGTTGCACGGACGGGTTTTTCCGCATGAACTGCGGAGACAACAATGAAGATCTATGTCGACGGAGAATACTATGGGAAGGAAGAAGCCAAGATTTCGGTCTTCGATCATGGTTTGCTCTATGGCGACGGCGTCTTCGAGGGCATCCGGTTCTACCACGGTCGTGTGTTCCGCCTGACGGAGCACATCGATCGTCTGTCCGATTCCGCAAAGGCCATCTGTCTCAAAGTTCCGCTGGAAAAGGCCGGCTTGATCGAGGCGGTGCTCGAAACGATCCGCAAGAATGAGCTCCAGGATGGCTATGTGCGCCTGGTGGTCACGCGGGGAAGCGGCGACCTCGGGCTGAACCCGGCGTTGTGCGCGCGCGCCACGGTCTTCATAATCGCTTCCGGGATTACCCTCTATCCTGAGGAGATGTATCGCAACGGACTAAGCGTTGTGACCTGCTCGACACGGGAGGATTCCGCATGGCGCGCTTAGCCCGATGGTCAAGTCGCTCAACTACCTCAACAATGTTCTCGCCAAGATCGAGGCGCAGCAGGCGGGCGCGGGCGAGGGACTGATGCTCAACGAACAGGGCTTCGTCGCGGAGTGTACGGGCGACAATGTTTTTACCGTCAAGCACGGCGAGATCCTCACCCTCCAATCTCGTCCGGAGCGCTTGCCGGTATCACACGCCAAGTCGTCTTTGAAATCGCCGCGGAACTCGGCTTTCGAATCACCGAGCCGGCAATGACCCGGTACGATATCTTCACCGCTGACGAGTGCTTCCTCACCGGCACAGCAGCTGGAAGTTATCCCGGTTGTTACCCTCGACAGTCGCACACAATTGGAGACGGCGTTCCCGGGCCGATCACGCGTGATTTGATGCGGCGGTTCCACCAGTTGACAGAGACCACCGGGACAGCGATTTATTGAGTGGTATGCAATGTGATGTTTGCCAGCAGAAGGAAGCGACGAGTCTTTCTCACGCAAATCGTCGGCGGCAAGATGCAGAAGGTAAATCTCTGCGAGGCCTGCTCGAAGGAAAAAGGCGTGAACGATCCGACTGGCTTCGCGCTCGCCGATCTTTTGCTCGGCATGGGTGCCGCTCAGGACATCGAGCGCTCTCCCAACGGAATCACCTGCCCGGTCTGCGGATTCACGCAGGCTGACTTCAAGAAGACGGGTCGTCTTGGTTGCAGCGCATGCTACGACGTCTTTGGCGACAGCCTCGAATCCATGCTCAAGAATATGCACAAAGGCTCCAGAGCATGTCGGCAAGACGCCCGCCTCGCTCTTGCGAAACCGGCAGCTGGATGCCCGCATCAAGCACCTGCAAACCAGTCTCGAACGAGCCGTCGCCGACGAGGAGATGAGAAAGCCGCCGATCTGCGCGATCAGATCCGACGGATAGAAGGCAGCCAGCGAGTATGAAGTTCTCCAAGGTTGTCGCCAAGACCGGTGAGTGGCTCGGTGGCGATGGTCCTCACCGGCAGATTGTGGTCACCAGCCGCGTCCGCTTGGCCCGCAATCTCAAAGGCAAGGCATTTCCGGGATGGGCCAAAAAGGCTGAAGCGCATCGAGGTGCTTAAGGCTCGCCAAGGCAGCGGTCATGCAGCTTTCGATGATGCAAGATGCCTTTGCCGAAAATCTGGAGGCGCTTGACGCCATTGGAGAAGCAGGTGCTGGTCGAAAGGCACTTGATCAGTCGGGAGCATGCCGCCAAGGGCGTGGGCAGCGCGGTGGTCATGAATTCCGCGCAAAGTCTGAGTTTCATGATTAACGAAGAGGATCACCTGCGGATGCAAGCGATCTGCGGCGGTCTCCAGCTCGGAAGAAGTTTTCACGATGATCAACCAGGCGGACAGTGAGCTCGAGCCTCTGCTCGAATTTGCATTCCATTCCAAGCTCGGCTACCTGACGGCCTGTCCGACGAACGTCGGCACTGGAATGCGTGCTTCAGCAATGCTCCATTTGCCTGGGCTGTGTCATGAGCGACCAGATGAACAAGATTATTAATTCCGTGAACAAGATCGGGCTTGCGGTTCGCGGGCTGCATGGAGAGGGCACGGAAGCAATCGGAAACTTGTTTCAGGTTTCCAATCAGGTCACCCTCGGTGAGGCCGAGGAGGAGATTATCGAGCGGCTGAAAAAGTGATCGAGACGATCATTGAGCATGAGCAGAACGCGCGTCTGCTGCTCTTGCAGCGCAAACCGGTCGCTTTGCTTGATCCAAATCGGGCGTGGCTATGGCATCCTTTGCACGCCCACTCGATCAGCTCAAAGGAAGCTTTGAATCAACTTTCGGTCATCAAGCTCGGCATCGATCTCGGTCTTTTCCGGAACCGCATCGCCTGCCAGTCGATGAAGCTCTTCATCGAGACTCAACCGGCCCATCTGCAAACCGGCGCTCGAGACACAAAAAATGTCGGCGGAGGAAAGGGATGCCTTGCGCGCCACCTTGATTCGCGCCAAACTGAAAGGGCGTTCCCGAGCCGGATACGAGCAAGATTACGATAAAACCCTCGGGACCTCAGGAAAATGATGAATAACTTCACACCTCGCGCACAGCAAGTCCTCGCGCTTGCCCGCAAGGGAAGCCGATCGGTTCAATCACAACTATGTTGGAACCGAGCACCTGCTGCTCGGGCTGATCAAGCTCGGGCAGGGCGTCGCTGTCAACGTGCTTCAGAAAATGGGACTCGACCTGGAGACAGTCCGGATGGAAGTCGAGAAGCAAGTCGGCTCCGGGCCGGAGACCAAAATGGTCGGCAACATTCCCTACACGCCGCGCGTGAAGAAGGTGCTCGCCCTGGCGGGCAAGGAAGCAAAGGCCTTGCAGCATTCTTACGTGGGCACTGGAGCATATTCTGTTGGGCTTGCTCCGCGAAGGCGAGGGCGTTGCCGCTCGTGTGCTCAAGAGCCTGGAGATCGACATCGAGCGCACCCGCAATGAAATTCTTAAGGAACTCGATCCCAACTTTGCGCCCGCAGGAAGCAGAGCGGAGGCGTTCCGGCGCGAGACGCGAGCGGAAAGAAGGATTCGAAGACGCCGGCCCTGCGCGCGTTCGGGCGTGACCTCACCGAGCTGGCGAAGAAGGTGAGACTGGATCCGGTAATCGGACGCTCGAGCGAAATCGAGCGTGTGATTCAGATTCTCTGCCGCCGCACCAAGAACAATCCTGTGCTGATCGGCGAAGCGGGTGTCGGCAAGACGGCGATCGTCGAAGGCCTGGCGCAGGAAATCGTCGCGCGGCGATGTCCCGGAGATCTTGCGCGACAAGAAAGTCATCACGCTCGACCTGGCGCTTGATGGTCGCGGGCACGAAATACCGCGGTCAATTTGAGGAACGGATCAAGGCGGTGATGGACGAAATTCGTCGCACCAAGAACGTGATCCTTTTCATCGACGAGCTGCACACCATCGTCGGCGCGGGTTCGGCCGAGGGCGCGATGGACGCGATCAACATCATCAAGCCGGCGCTTAGCCGCGGCGAGTTGCAATGCATCGGCGCGACCACGCTCAACGAGTATCGCAAATACATCGAGAAGGACGCCGCGCTCGAGCGTCGCTTCCAGACGGTGAAAGTGGAGGCGCCGAGCGTCGATCAGACCATTCTCATCCTCAAAGGCCTTCGGCACGAGCTACGAAGCCCATCACAAGGCGCGGATTACCGACGAAGCCCTCGATGCGGCCGCGCAGCTTTCCGACCGCTATCTGACCGGGCGCTTCCTGCCCGACAAGGCCATCGATGTGATGGACGAAGCCGGGATCGCGCGCGCGCATCGCGGCGATGACGCGTCCGCCCAATGTGAAGGATATCGAGGCGCAGATCGAAGCAGATCCGCGTCGATAAGGAAGCTGCCATCAAGGCGCAGGATTTCGAGAAAGCGGCCGCCTTGCGTGACAGTGAGAAACAGGCCAAGGATCGCCTCGAGCACGATTCTTTCGGAGTGGCGGATCAACAAGGAGGAGAAAGAGGTCCTCGTCACCGAGGACGATATCATGCATGTTGTCTCCAAGTGGACCGGAGTGCCGCTCTCGCGCATGGAGCAAGCAGGAGACGCAGAAGCTCGCTCGCCATGGAGAGCGAACTCAAGGGCAAGGTGATTGGTCAGGATGAAGCGGTTGTCGCTATCAGCAAGGCGCTCCGCCGCTCGCGTGCCGATCTCAAGGACCCTCGTCGACCGATTGGCTCGTTCGTCTTCCTCGGTCCGACCGGCGTTGGAAAGACCTTCCTGGCGCAGCACGCTCGCCGAGTTCATGTTCGGCGACCGCGATGCGCTCATTCAGATCGACATGTCGGAGTACATGGAGAAGTTCACCGCGTCGCGGCTCATCGGATCTCCTCCGGGCTATGTCGGCTACGAAGAGGGCGGACAGCTTTCGGAAGCGGTGCGGAGTCGACCGTACTCGCGTTGTGCTTTTCGACGAGATCGAGAAGGCGCACCCCGATGTGATGCATTTGCTGCTCCAGATTCTGGAAGAGGGCAAAGTCACTGACTCGCTCGGCCGGAAGATCGATTTCCGCAATACGATCATCATCATGACTTCCAATGTTGGTGCTGACTTGATCCGGCGACAGACCAACGCTCGGCTTTGGCGCGCCGAAACTGGACGACACGTTACGACGTCATGCGGGACAAGATCATGGAAGAGACCAAGCGCGTCTTCAAGCCGGAGTTCCTCAACCGGCTCGATGATACGATCGTCTTCCATACCTTGACCAGAGCCTGATCTCATTCAGATCGTCGATTTGGAAGTCGCAAGGGTGATTCAGCGCATCAAGGCGAAAGGATATTCTTCTGATCCTCTGAGGAATCCGCGAGAGGAGTTCCTCATTGAGAAGGATACGATCCGCTCTACGGGGCGCGTCAATGCGGCGGGCGGTGGAGCGCCACCTGGAAGATCCTCTGGCCGGCTCCTCCGTGGAAATATCAAGACCCACGAGAATCTTTACGTGAAGCGAGATGGTGAAAAACTGGCCTTTGTAAGCCAGTCTTCGCTCTCCGAGCCGACACCCGGCTGGTTTGTCTAATTATTGCTCGGAAGGTTTCCCTTGAGGCTCCGGCGCAAGCGCGCGGGGTTCGCGCCGATGTCGCTGCGTGGATTGCGGTCCGGCGGTCTGCTGCCATAAGCGCGCACGGCGGACAGGCCAGAAGCGAACTTTCAATTCCTTGGAGACTGCATAGAGTTTTCATCATGAGTACGAAAGCAACTTCCCTCTCCCACCGAAGACTCATCGGGTCGAGACGGACACGATGGGCCGATCCATGTTCCTCGCTGACCGCTGTGGGGTGCGCAGACACGCCCGCTCGCTCATTCATTTTCGACATCGGCGAGGACGATCAAGCCGCCGGAGTTAATTCGCGACTCATGGCATTCTCAAGAAAGCGCGTGCGCTCGCCAGCCGCGATCCTGGACAAACTCTCCGAGGAGAGGGCGAAACTAGTCGATCGTGCAAGAGCAGCTGACGAGGTGATCGCGGGGAAGTCGAGACGATCGTTCCCTCCTCGCATCTCGTGCAGACTGGCAGCGGAACGATGAGCAACAGTGAACGCGAGCGAGAGTCATCTCCAATCGCGCGATCGAGATTGCCCGGAGGAACTGTGGGTTCGAAGAGGCCAGATTCACGCCGAAGCGATGGCGTCAACATGTCATGCCAGTCGTCCGGCGGCCCGCGTTCCGGTAGCCGCGATGAACATCGCCGCAGCCCCGCGCCGTCGCAATCGTCGAAGCAACTGCTCTCCGGCCGATGCGCAAGCTTGCGCGGACACCCTGGGTGCCGAGGGCGCAGAGGTCTGCCTCGATGGTGAAGGTAGGACGAGCTCACCTGCAGGACGCTTCTCCGCGCGCTCTGCTGCCGGCAGGAGTTCCTCGGATACGTGAGCCTTTCGCGACGGCGATATCAGCGCGGATCCGAGGACTCTTTGAAGGGACTCTATGCGCTCGCGATTTGGGAACCTGCGGTCGGCACCGGACTCAGCTCGCTTCCCTGAATTTGAGCGATCGCGCTGCCGCGCACGCATCGCGTCGTTGACCGGGCTGCCAGCCTTCGTTCGCTGCGCCGAACAAATTCGCCAGCTACTCTTCTCGCTCACAGCGCAGGTTTCGTCTTTCGCGAGCGGGCGAACTCTCCAGAAAGCCTGGCTTGCTTCCTGCACGCCGAAGATCGCGAACGACGTGCAGCTGGCTCGCATCGGAGTCCATCGCTGCCGGACTCGGCGAGGCTGCGAATTCAGAAAATGAACCGGGGTCGTCGATTATGCACTGGGCAAAGGTGGATCCGACGCAGGCGAGTCCGCTCACGATGGCGTCCGCGCAAGAGCGTGATGAAACGATGTCGCCATCGGCATCGCCGCTGCCTCCAGGAAACTTCAGAGCTGAATGTGTTCAAGCCGGTTCATCGTTTTAATTTTCTCAGTTCAGTTCAAGCTTGCTGGCCGACGGGATTCAGTTCGTTCGACGAGCACTGTGCTGCGGGGATTTGGACGATAAGGAGCGTATCGCGGAGTATGCCGAAAGAATTCGCTCATGCTGGTTACCAGCTTTGAATCCGCACATCGGCTGATACGAAATCCGCGCACGCAGGTCGCCAAGAAAGCGCACAAAGAGGGCCTGATCTCAAGGAGGCCGCTCTTGCTCTTGGTCACCTCAGTAGCGGGGAAGATTTCGATCGCTTTGGAGTGCGCGCTTCGAGGGAGATGACGCACCCTTGATTTTTCCACTTTGGGAGCGAAAAAGTTGATGACACGCTGGCTTGCAGTGGAATGAAAGATTGCTCCGCGAGAGGTAGGCATGGCTCGCTGGCAACCGGTGGCAATTGAGTGCGGAAGAGTACACCGAATGGGCACCGCCGCCGCACGGCTCCGGTCTTGCCCGAGTCTAGGCTTACGCCGATCCCTGAGCATGAGCATGACTACGTGCGGTGTCGGCTTTGTTGCGCAAGTCAAGCGGACGGCGCTCCAACCGCATTCTTCGTATCGGGCTGCGGTCGATTTGCGGTTTGATGCATCGAGGGCGCCCTGGATGCTGATGCCAAAACGGGAGACGGCGCCGGGGTGGTAACCCAGATTCGCACAAGCTGTTTGTTCCTGAAGTGACCCGGCTGGGCCACACCTTTAGCGTAGGGAGGATCTTGGTGTCGGGGTGTTGTTTCTTCCGCACGACAATGCGTATACCCGAGCGCGCGCCAAGGCGATCGCCCAGGAAGGTCCTCGAGAAACGGGGCCTCTTTCTTTTCGGCTGGCGTGAGGTTCCGATCAACATTCGGGTGCTTGGCGAGAGAGGCGCAGGTGAGCCATGCCACGCATTGAGCATGTTCTCATCGGCAAACCGAAATGGGGAATGGCGGATGATGATTACGTGAGCGCCGTCTCTTTTACTGCTCCGAAACGAAATCGAGGACACCGCCGCGGCTGACAAGATCAGCAACTTCACACTACCTCCTTTTCTCATCGCGCGATCGTCTACAAGGGACTGCTGGTTTCGGCATCGCTGGAGAAGTTCTATCGATCTTTCAATCCCGACTCACGAGTCGGCGCTCTGCGTCTATCATCCAGAGTATAAGTGACGAATACCTTCCCGAAGTGGCCCTGGCCCAGCCGTTTCGCATGCTGGCTCACAACGGCGAGATCAACACCATTCGCGGTAATCGAAACTGGACGGCGGCGCGCGAGGCCGAGCTGCGAGCCGACTTTTGGGGCGATGACATCAACCTGCTCCAAGCCGATCGTATTCAGCCGGGCAGGATCCGACTCCGCAAGAGCCTCGATCAATCGTGCTCGAGGTCCTCACCATGAGCGGCCGCAGGTGCTCCACGCCATGTCTGATGCTCGTGCCGCCCGCCTGGCGGTTCCGACAAGAAGATCCCGCAGAGCGTGGCCGACTTCTACGAGTATCATCGCTGTATTTGTGAGCCTTGGGATGGTCCGTGCGGCACTTTGCTTTACCAGATCGGGATTACCTGGTGGCTGCATGTGTCTCGATCGAGAACGGCCTGAGGGCCTGCGCCGTACATGTTGAGCGATGACGGCATTCTCTGCCTTGAGTTCTGAAGTTGGCATCTCTGGCATAGCTCTCGGAACCTCGTCCAGATGGGGCGGCTGGCCCCCGGGAGAGATGATTGCCGTGGATACTGCCGGTGGACGTTGCTTTTCGAGCAAGGATGTGAAGGCGATGCTCGCCTCTCGCAAAGCCGTATGGAGAGTGGTGTTGCGCCAGAATCTTGTGCGCTTCAAACATCTTCGAGGACTTCTGAGAGATTTCGAGCCAATTCAGGCGAAGTTGACATCCTCACCCTGACTCAGCGCCAAATCGCCTTTGGAGTCATTCAGGCGAGGAGCTAGATATCGTCTTGAAGCCGATGTTCAAGGATGGCGCCGAGGCGGTCAGGTTCCATGGGGAGACGATACGCCACTGGCCAGTGCTATCACGCTGAGACCGCGGCTGCTCTACACTACTTCGAGCGGCTCTTTGCGCAGGTAACCAATCCGCCGATTGATCCGATTCGAGGAGAAACTGGTGAGGTGTCTCTTCACACAGTGCTTGGGTGGCGACGCAACCTGCTGTTCTGGAACGCCCGAGCATTGCCACCAGATCATCCTCAGAGTCGCCGATACTGCTGGATGCAGAGGTCAGAGCAGCTGGCGGCAATCGGCGGTGAGTTTCCCGCGAGAACCATTCCTGCCTCTGGCCGGTTTCCGAGGCTACTGGCAGGGTTGGAAAATGCGATTCATCGAATTTGTCGGGGAGGTCAGAGAATGCGGTCGATGAGGGCATTCGCCTGATCATTTTGTCGGACCGCGGTGTGGATTTTGAGAACATCGCGGTTCCGATGCTCCTGCTATGGGAGCTGTGCGCATCACCTTGCGTCGCGTGGGAAAGCGCATGAAGAGACGAGCATGATCTGCGAGAACGGCCGAGGCCCGCGACGTTCATCAGGTGGCTTGTCTGATCGGCTTCGGTGCAAGCTGCGTGAACCCCTATCTCGCCTTTTGAGACGATTCGCGAGCTCATCGAGAAAGGGCCGTCGAGCCTGACCTCGGGAAGGTCACGATGTGAGCTACAAGAAGGCGCTGGAAAATGGTCTTCTCAAGATCATGTCAAGATGGGGATTTCGCTGGTGAGCAGTTATCGTGGCGCTGAAGTTTTTGAGGCTAGTGGAATCTCTTCGAAGCTGGTCGAGGAATGCTTTACCGGCACGTGCACGCAAATCCGAGGGTGTGAGTTACACGAGGAGATCGCAGAGAGCAGGCCTTCACTCGGCATGCGTTGGCCTTTGGGAACGCAGTTCCGGTTGAGGGGCGGGCAAGCTCGATGATCCGGGATATTTTCAGGTTCCGGCGTGGCGGTGAGTTGCATGCGGTGCAGCCCGCCGGTGATTCAGAATCTTCCACACTTTTGTCGGAATCAAGGGGCGGACAAGGCGGGTAAAGCTGAGGACTACAAAGAGTACGTCGAGGCCGGTTTTGGCCAATCGTCCGCATTCCTTGCTGACAATCTTCTCGAGCTTGTTCCCTGCCATCTGGGCCGGTTTCCATCGACGAAGTGGAGCCGATCGAGGAGATCCGCCGCCGCTTCACAACCGCCGGGATGTCCTTGGGAGCACTGAGCCCCGAGGCGCACGAAACGCACTCGCGATCGCCATGAACCGAATTGGTGGCAAATCGAACAGCGGCGAGGGAGGTGAAGATCCCGTGCGCGTTCAGGGCGCCGCGAAGATGGGGATTGGAGCAAACAGCGCCATCAAGCAAGATTGCCAGCGGGCGGTTCGGCGTCACCGCAGGCCTATCTTGCCAGCGCCAAGGAGATTGAGATCAAAGATGGCACAAGGAGGCCAAACCGGGCGAAGGCGGTCAATTACCGGGCCATAAGGTCAGCGCCTATATTGCCCGCTTGCGGCATGCGGTGGCCGGGGTAACCCTGATTTCTCCGCCGCCGCATCACGATATCTATTCGATCGAGGATCTTGCGCAGCTAATCTACGATCTGAAGCAGGTTAATCGCCGCGCGCTCGCGTCTGTGTAAAGCTGGTCGCGGAGGCTGGGGTTGAGCACTGATCGCGGCGCGGGAGTTGCCAAGGCGCACGCGGACATCATCCTGGTCAGCGGACATGAGGGGGCACGGGCGCCTCGCCACTCTGAGTTCGATCAAGAACGCCGGCGGGGCTTGGGAAATGGGCGTAGCCGAAACTCATCAGGTGCTCCTTCTCAGTGGCAGAAATCGAGGTTACGCTGCGCACTGACGGGGCATGCGGTCTGGTGAGGATATTGTTTGCGCAACGCTCCTCGGAGCGCGAGGAATATAATTTCCGGAACTCGCGGCCCTGATCGCGATGAGGTGCGTCTATGTTGCCGCCAATGCCACCTTGAATACTTGTCCGGTCGGGAGGTAGCCACGCTCGATGAAAAATTGCGCGCGGAAAATTCAAAGGGCAAGCCGGAAAATGTGGTCACCTTTTCCAACGCAGTCGCCGCCGAGGTGAGGAGATCATGGCGCGGCTTGGATTCCGCAGCGTGAACGAAATGGTGGGTCGCACCGAATGTTTGCGGCAGAGACAAGTTCCCGACCATCCGAAGGCGCAACACGCTCGAATCTCGCGCCATTGCTCGTCGACGCGGCCGAAAGATGACTCGACCATGGTCCGGCACGCCACGCGCTTTCGCAATGACGGGCCCGAGGATCGCACACGCTCGACGGCATTGTTTTGCAGGATGCACAGGATGCCATCAGCGACGGCAGGCCGATCTCTCTCGCTTTACAAGATCGTCTAATACCAACCGATCGGTTGGCACTCGAGTGTCCGGCGGAAATCGGTTACCAGTATGGCGAAGATGGCCTGCCGGATGGCGCGATCGAGCTCTGGTTTACCGGGAGCGCAGGACAGAGCGCTTGGCACCTTCTTGGCCCCGGGAGTCCGACTCGTTCTCACCGGAGGAAGCCAACGACTATGTTGGCAAGGGGATGAGCGCCGTGGCGAGATCGTGATCAAGGCACGACGCCGGGCGAAAATACACTCCCCATGAATGCATAATCCTAGGCAAGCACCGTGATGGCGCGGTGCGACCGGTGGTGCGCTCTTCATCAACAGGCCGAGGTGGAGAGCGCTTTTGTGTGCGTAATTCCGGCGGAACGGCTGTGGTCGAGGAGCCGGAGATCATTGCTGCGAAGTATATGACGAACGGCACCGTCGTTGTCATGCGGAGCCACCGGCAAGAACTTTGGCGCTGAGGAATGACTGGCGGCGGTCGCCTATGTCCTCGATCTCGAGAGAAGAGTTCTCAAGCCGCTACAACCCTCAGCTGATTACACCCTCGCGTCTCGAAAGAAGAGGAAGACGTCACAGAGCTAGAAGGGGCTGATCTACAAACACTTGGAGTAGAACAGAGAGCCAGATCGCGCGGCGAAATTCTCGCCGATTGGCAGACCTATTCCGAGAAATTCTGGAAAGTGAGCCCGACGGTGCCAGCCGCCAAGCCTGTGCTGCCCGAAACCGACAAGACCAAAGCCGAAGCAGGGCCAGGTCATCAACGAGAACGTCACCGCTTCGCGCTAACGCCGGTCGTCTGTGAGAATCGTCGAGCAGCTAGCAGTATTTCTGGCCAACAAACCCGGAACGCTCGCGGAAGTTTGCGACGCGCTGGCTGCGGATCGTGTCAATATTTACGGACTCACCATTTCGGACACCGTCGACCACGCGGTCGTTCGCATGGTCGTGAGTGATACCCGAAGGGCCCTCGCCATTTTGAGTCGCGCGGAACCCTGGTCGTCGAGACGGACGTGATTATGATCGAGAACGACAATAAGCCTGGCGGCCTCTCCCGCATCAGCCAGCATTCTCTCGACGCATAAAGATCAACATCGAATATGCCTATCTCGCCTCGATGCCAACGCGCCAAGAAGGTAATCTCTTGATCGCGCGGGTCCGAAGATCCCAACCGGGCGCTCAAGGTGCTTTCAAAGGGTCTCGCCCAATCGCCGAAGTAAGGCGTCAGATTGTCGCGGCGATGTCCTACGCCATCGTCGATGAGGCGCTTACTTTCCGGCGGTGGGCTCACCGCCGTACAGCTAATCGCGGGCGCCGGCGCGGCGAGCGCCGCCTGGAGGAAGTTCCGGTTTGATCGGCTCGTGAGGCTCGGGAACTGCATCTGCGGGCGGCGGCGGAAGGGGCGGTGGCGCCTTTTCCTTCCGCGGCGGGTTCTTTAGCTGACCCGTTGTCGATGATTTCTTTGATGTGGGCGGCGTCGAGCGTTTCGAACTCGAGCAATGCCTTGGCGATCACCTCAAGCTTGGCACGATTGTCAGGATATGATCTCTTTGGCTCGGTTGGTAGACATCGTCGACCGAGCCTGCGGACTTCGCGATCGATCTCCTGAGCGGTGGACTCGCTGTAGTCGCGTGACCGCTGTGATGTCTCTTCCCAGGAAGACATAGTCCTCGTGTTCCCCATATTCGACCATGCCGAGAGTATCGCTCATTCCCCATTCGCAAACCATCTTGCGAGCCAAACGAGGTCATTTGCTTGATGTCGCCCGCGGCGCCATTGGAAATGTCCTGGCTATAGAGTTCCTCGTAGACACGTCCTGCTGGCAGTCACGGCGCAGCAGGTCGAGAGCCTCCTTGCGTTGGGTCGAGTATTTGTCACCCTCGGGCAGATACATGGTCGCACCGAGGAAGTTTGCTCGCGGAATGATCAGTAACCTTGTGCAGAGGATGGGTATGCTCGAGCAGAGCACGTTCACGATAGCGTGGCCCGCCTCGTGCCAGGCCGGTCGAGATCTTCTCTTTATCACTCATCGCGCGAGGCTGCGGCGCTCACGTCCCCAGCGCACCTTGTCGCGCGCTTCCTCGAGCTCCGGCCAGTGTGATCGCCTTTGAGTCCGCTGCGCGCCGCGAGCAGCGCGGCTTCATTGATGACGTTGGCCAGCTCCGCGCCTGAAATCCCGGCGTTCCGCGCGCGATCACGGCGAGATCGACGTTCGCGAGAGTTTCACCTTCTTCGAGTGAACCTTGAGGATTTCCTTCGCGGCCATTGACGTCGGGCAGGCTTACGGTCACCTGGCGGTCGAAACCGCCCGGGCGCAGCAGGGCTGGATCGAGCACGTCGGGGCGGTTGGTGCGCCGCGATGATGATGACGCCATCCTGCGTATCGAAGCCGTCCATCTCGACGAGCAGCTGCGTTGAGCGTTTGCTCGCGTTCGTCGTGGCCGCCGCCGAGTCCATGGCCGCGATGGCGGCCGACCGCGTCGATTTCATCAATGAAGATGAGGCAGGGCGCATTCTTCTTTCCCTGCTCGAACATGTCGCGGACGCGGCTGCGCGCCGACGCCGACGAACATCTCGACAAAGTCCGATCCACTAATGGAGAAGAAAGGCACGTCGGCCTCACCCGCGATCGCTGCGCGCGAGCAACGTCTTGCCATGGTTCCCGGAGGCCGACCATGAGAACGCCTTTGGGGATGCGGCCGCCCAGCTTCTGGAATTTCTTGGATCCTTAAGAAACTCGACGAGTTCAGAAACCTCTTCCTTGGCCTCTTCGACTCCGGCGACATCTTTGAACGTGATGCGATTCTTCTCCTTCGAAAGCATCCGCGCTTTGCTTTTGCCGAAGTTCAGCGCACTTCGTCCGGCCATCTTGATCTGTGAGCGGAAGAAGAAATAGAGGATGACAAGGAAAGAGTGCGATCGGGAGAAAGCTCACGATTGCGGAGGCGAGCACGTTAGATTCCGGCCTTACTGAGGGGAATGATATTGGCGGCGGCGAGCGCCTGCTCCATCTGCGCGTGCCATTGAAAGGCATATAGATGGGGAGTGCGGAAGGGCACCTCAACCTCTTCGTTCGTGGTCAGGGATTTACGTTTGTAGAAACCGGAGATCGCCTGGGTATTCGCGGCCCTCTTCCACAGACGATTTCGACCGGTCTCTGTTCGGTGGAGACGATTTTCCCGGCCTTGAGCAATTCGAGAAATTGCTTAGTTGGAAATCTCTTCTGTTTGAGTGAAGTTGCCTCCGCGGAAGAGAAATGCTCCGCCGATCAACGCGCAGGGCGACCGCAAAGAGCACGAGACCACGCCAGTTGAGCTGGGGATCTCCTCCTCCGGAGCGGTCGGCTTTCTTTAGGTGTCTTGGGATTTTCTTCAGACATTGACTAATACAATCCCGTTAACACACGCTTTCTGCAAATGCAAACGCCGCGCCGGGCCCCGGTCGTCTCGATCCACGACGTAGGCACTGACGAGCGCAAGCTCGTATTTCGCAATGATACGCGACGTTGCTGCCGGCCGGCAGTGGACCAGGTCGCTCTCTGGTCATCCCCAATCATCCATAGCAAGGCACCGATTCAGGAGAGATCGGAGTTTCGCGATTGGCTAAAATCATCGGCGCAGATGCACGGAGGTTGTGCTGCATGGATACTTCACAGCCGTCCGCGGAGTGCAGCCGGATGGTGGGACACCTTGGTTACGGAGCACTACACTGCTCGAGAGGGGGAGTTCTACGACCTTTCCGAACAGTGACGCGACGCTGCGGCTCGAGCGCGGCAAGCGTGAGTTCCAGAACTCAGCTTAGTCGCGCAGGTTTCATTGCGCCTGCCTGGCTTTTGGTCGCGCCGAGCGCGCGAGTCAAAGGGTCGGGTTTACGATGCACGAGCGCAACGCGCTCCGCACCTTCAAGGATGCGGTGCGTGGTCGTGAGACCGTTTCCCCAGCCGTCGTCCCGCAGGTGTGCGTAGTGCCTGGCGGAGAGTGAGCGAGCCTCGGTTGGAATGAAGGCTGCTTGCGGGCAAGCTCTTTCGTGCACCACTTTTGCGCATTGGATTGCATCGGATTGGATTGGCAGTGACAGCGCGGCTTCGAAGGACAGGCGCTGCATCTGGTGCGCAGCGCGCGGTTGCCGCTGCGCGAAGCGATCACCTGTAATATGGCTCGCGCGCTTGCGTTCCGAGCAATGAATCCTCCGAAGTCTAAGCCGATTTGCATATTCATTCCCGTCAGCAGCACGCGCGCTGCCGACTGTACTCCGCTGCCGCGAATTTCCAGCCAGTTATTCGGACCCGCTTCAATGTCGTAATCGTCTGCGCGACATCGACATGGATTTCGTAACCATCACCGATCGCAACACCATCGCCGGCTGCCTGGAGATTGCGCACTTGCCGGTGTGATTTTTGGCGAGGAGAGGTGACGGCAAATTCTTCCCGACGATGAGTGCAAGGTGCACATCCTGGTATGGGGGCTTACCGAAACGCAGCACCAGAAATCCAGATGCGTCGAGACAATGTCTTCGAAGTCCAACGCTACCTGGCCGAGCAATCACTCGCCCATGCTGTCGCCCACCCTCTACACAGCCCCGACGAGAAGCTGACGCCGCTCCATTTTCAGAAACTGGCAGCTGACCTCTTCCGTCACTTCCAGGGGTGCTAATGGACGATACCATGCGCGTTTGAGCAATGCGGCACGAGACGCTCTGCAATCGCTGGACCCCGTCGAGTATCGAAGCGTTTGTAGCACGCAACTGGAATCGAGCCGACCCACGATGAGCCATGGAGAAAAATATTCGTCGGAGGCTCTGACGACCATGGCGGCGTCTATCCGGCGCGAGCGTGGACAGAAGTGCCATGGTCCCAAGCGGCTCCGGCGAGTTCTTGGCGAAAGGTCCGCGAGGGCAAGTGTGCGGCGGCGGGCGAGAGGAGGCACGCCGCTCGCGCTCGCTCATGGCACTTACAGCACGGCTTTTCACTATCTGAAGGCGAAGCTTTCAATGCGGGGTAACGACGCCGGCGCGGGACTAATTGGGAGAAGGCCTTCTCGCGGTTTATGGAGGGCGCAACCGTCAACGGAGTTCAGCCTGGCGGAAAAGCTGCGGGTTTTCTCGGCGCAGGGGAGTTGCCACGGGAAAGATCTTTGAGATCGCCATGGCCGGAAAC
>ERZ1370068.9026-contig-7835_pt1 | contig 31416 bp, 35 predicted proteins | sample MGYA00561227_ERZ1370068 | MGnify/ENA primary metagenome ERZ1370068 (study PRJEB38410, sample SAMEA6850437) | metagenome | study: Metagenomic assessment of the ecological functions of the soil: analysis of the soil microbiota associated with the...
GTGATGTCGGCGGCCTTGGCGATGCCGCCCGTCGCCGGCGGAGTAGTAGACCTTGACGTTCGGCGGGACTGAATGCGCCCGCGTGCAGGTCGGGATGGTGGATGCCCGTCCGGGATAGAACGGGTAGCCGCCGATCACCGTGGTCGAGCCGGCGGTGGCGAAGCCGTCGGTCGAGCGGTAGAGGTCTGGTGCCGCCGATGATCACGAAGTTCGTCGTCGTCGGGCTTGACCTGGATGGTCTGGTCGTATCCGGCCTGCGTGCTGATGTCCACGGGGAGGCTGGCGGCGCGGTTCACCCACGTACCGCCGGCGCCGGAGCCGTCGCCGGAGACGTACGTGTACCTCCAGATCTGGTGTCCGTTGCGGGCGCGGACTGGCTGACGCCCTGGGCGAAGAAGTAGACGACGCTGGGATCTCGACGGCGCGAGCCCGATCACGATGCGGTTGGCGACGGTGGGAAACGTCCCGGGCTGGATCAGCGTCCACGCGGTGCCGCTGATCGAGCGCCACACCTTGATCAGCGCTCGGCGACCCGCGGTGATCGCGTACATCGCCCCGCCCGGCGTGATCGCGACGTCGGTGAACCGCGGAATCCGACGGGCAGGACCTGGTTCCACGAGCCGCCGCCGTCGATCGAGCGGTAGATGCCCTGCGAAGGTCGCGGCCAGCACCTCGTCCTGGCCCGCGTTGGCGGGATTGGTCGCGACGTTGATCACGTAGTCGAACGGGATCGGCGATCTGCGGGCGTCGCCGGTCGACGTCGAGGGCAGCAGCGTCCAGCTCGACGCCGCCGTCGGCGGACTTGAAGATGCCGTCGCCGACATAGAGCGAGCCCCAGCGCGTGGCGTTGGTGGTCGAGCCGCGGATCTCGCCGGTGCCCGACGTACCAGGTGGCGGTGTTGCCGGCGCGCGCGGTCCTGCGCGATGCAGGTGGCGCTGTGGATCTGGCCGGGGCTCGTGCGCAGCGACCACGACGCGCCGTCGTCCGGGAGCGCCAGATGCCGCCCGCCACGCTCCCGGCGAGCAGCGTGGCGGGACTGGCGACGTCCACCGCGAACGCGCGCGGTGCGCCCGCCGACGTTGTTGGGCCCGCGCTCGGTCCAGGCCGGCGGCTGCGCCGCGATCTCCGGTCCGGGCCGTTGCGGCATGCCGCGCGCGCCGGTCGGGCAGCGCCCGCGCGAACGCGATCTCGCGCCGGCGGATGTCGCGCGGGATCGCGTTGGCGCGCGGATCGCGCAGCATCATGAACTCCATCTCGGCCTGCGCGTCCAGGCAGATCCGCGCCGGTCGCGAGCGGGATCGCGTTCCGGCCCAGGCCGCGGGCGGTTTCACGGCGCCGCCGGGCCCCACGCCACACGGCGAGGAGCGGCAACGAGGGCGACGAGACCGATCAGGGTCACGATCGCCAGCGGGAGCGGTTCATGGGGTCCACCGGGGGGAGGGTCGATCAGCGAACGGAGTAGTTGAGCTCCAAGCCTACCCCTGGTCAATCGCGTCGAGCCCCAGCCTGCGCACCAGGGCACAGGTGGTGGGGGTCAGTCAGGCGACGGGAGCGGCGGAGCCACCCATCGCGGTGCGCGAATCATTGAGCCCAGACGCGCACCGATGCCGCACCGCGTCGCGCTCAACCAGCGGCGGCGCGTCCCCTCGGGCCATCGCCGCGCGTGAACTGCGCCGATCATAGAGGTGCGCAGCAGAAACGTTGTTCTGCGGATCAGCACGTCCACCGGCACGCTCCAGGAACAAGACCAGCCCGCCGCGGTGCCAGCGAAAGACAATCGAACGGCCCGTCGCCGTACGGCAGGGCGCCGCCCGGCGCAAGATAGCGACCCACCAGCGCACTCGCCGCCGAGTCCGGCGGCAGGTCGCCCCGCCAGCGGGGTTTCTCGACTGCGAGCCCGCGCCCCAGCTTCACGAAGTCCTCGCCGATCTCGCCTAACGAGCGTCGCCGGCGTAGTTGTTGCACAGGACCACCACGCCACGTCGTGCGCGAAGTCGTGATCATCACCACGTTGAACCCCGGACAACGCCCTGGTAGGAGAGTAAAGGTGCTGTCGGTGCCGAACAGCGTCTTCCAGGTGTCGGTGTGGATCACGTTGTCGCGGTTCATGGCCCGGTAAAACGCCGGAAGAGATCGCCGGCGGTCGAGACCAGTGATCCGCCGCCGGTCTTGGTGCTCATTTCCGGAAGGGCGCCACGGATCCGCGGTGAGTTCCTCGCCGCTCACCGTAGCCGTAGGCGCGGCTGGCCACCACCATGCCATCGCGCTCGTGCTGCGTGCGTGAGCCCCAGCGGCCGCAGCACCGCCTGCCCAGGTAGTCGTACCGTTGGCCGGTGGTGACCTTCTCGATCACGTAGCCGAGCAGCGCGTAACCGCTGCTGCTGCTGGGTGCAGGCCCCGGGCTCGAACACGAGCGGCTGGTGGTGCGCCAGCAACCGGACCAGGCTGTCCAGCGAGCTGGGCTCGCGCCCCTCCTCGTCGTACGGAATGCCGTTTGGTGCCTGGATCCCGGCCTTGTGGGTGCGCAGCACTCGAGCGTGATGCGGTCTCCTGCGGGAATCCCGGAACGTACTTGGCCAGCGGGTCGTCGAGGCTGAGCCGCTCTCCCTCCACCAGCCGCCCGAGCGCCACCTCGGTGAAGGGGCTTGGTGGGCGAGGCGATCCGTTTCACCTGGTCGCTGGCGATGTTCGCGCCTACCGTCGAGCTCCCAGGTTGAGCGATCGCCATGCATGCGCCTGCGTAGGACCGCGGTCGCCGCTGTGACCACGATCAGGACCAGCCGCCCTGAAAGGCCCATCAGAGGTCGAGATACGTGGCGCGGGTACGCATCGGCGCGCGCCGCTGAAGCTGGGGATCACCCGCAGCGCGAGCCGATCCACCGACGCGGCGCGAGCAGCCTCCGAACCCGCCACGGCGCCAGTCAACGTCACCGCCAGGATCCGCGGCGGCATGAGCGCACCCGCATCCGGCGTCATGCGGCAACCGGATGCACGTGGCTGCCCCGAGGTACGCACGGCGAGCGCATGGTGCGGACTTCTCACGAAGCCTGGGACCGGGCAAGAGGCCCCGGTGCCACGGTTCAACGAGCCCGCCTGTCATTACCGGATCCAGCAGGTATCGCGGCCGGGGGTGCACGTCCAAGCGCGTCCTGACCGCTTAGTGCCGAGGGGAGGTCCCATCTTGCTCCAGCGCTTTGAACGCCCAGCGTCCGCGCGCTCTGTGGGCTTACGCCGATGCGCATGGTCTGTGCGGCTGTATCGCAATCGGCCTTACCACGCGGGTGGCGCGTCACCAGCGACGCGTCCGCGGATTCGCAGCCGCCTCACCGCGGACCTTCCACGCTCGCCGCCCGATGTGCGTCGCGCATCTCCAGCGATGCGCACACCGAGATGCTGGGGAGCCATGCGGGCGGTGGTGCTCGATCGCTTCGCCTGGGGATCGGTCAGCAGCTACGCTGCCACGCGGTGCGTCTCGCCGAATCTGGCGAAGCACACACCCTATACGCCCGGAGCAGCTGCACTGTAGCGCCGATCTCAAAAGATGTTCGCCGCCATGGCGGCCTTTCAAGCCTCCGCCGACCAGGGCCGGCTTCTCGGCATCGGCGACTCAGATCAGGCTAGCGCTACCTGCCGGTTTACTGCCCGGACTGTCGTGGCGGGGCGTCTGGCGAAGGGCCTGATCCAGCACACCTGGGATTCGCGGATTACGAGGCGGTCGAGATCGGCGACGCGCAGTCACTTGGAGACTGCATGGCGCGCCGCATGCACTGTGACAGACGGATTGTCGCGCACGCGAAGACGCTCCGCTCGACTTTCCGCCCGGCAAACCCCAGTCTCCACCACCTTTGGCATAGCACCGGCTACGCTGTTCGGTGCTATGGGCCACCAGGTTCGATCCAAAGCACGCGCCCGCCGAGCCGTTCGAGTCCACAGCTTCCGTGCGCGGCAGCGTCCAGCAGGCTCGGCCGGCACGCGAGCTGGTCGGTGCGATACTTCGACCCGGCGTTGCACACGTTCCAGAGAGGGGCTCGCGGCTCCGGCTACACGCTGCGACCGATCTCGGCTGGCCGCCGCACGCTCAGCCGGTGGAGTCGCCTCGACTCGAAGCCGGGCTGGGGACCGTCCCGCGCCGCCTGCCACTGGCTCCGGGCCGGAAGCGGAGACGCCGGCATCCACTGCGACTGCGTGACGACCCTCTACCGCTGGAGGCCGGATCATGGCGGGCAGCGCGCTGGTCCGGATTCCTCTGGCGGCGGAAGTGTTCACGCGCCGGACTCGAACTACGGGCGGGCTGGTTCGTGGCCGCGGCTTTCGACCGCCGCCGCATGCGGCACAACGGGATCCTCCCCGGTTACGTGTCCGATTTCATCCGCTTCCCCGACGACTCGATCACCATCGTGCTGTTCTCGAACCTGCGATCGCAGCGCGGCTCGACCGGATCGCCCGCGACGATGTCGGCCTGCGCGCTCGGGCTCTCCTACGACCCGCCGGTGAGCGGCACCGGTGGTGCCGTTGCGCGGCGAGCAGGTCGCGGCGCTGGAGGACTTCCGGATGGCGGACGGAAAGTTGCTCACGATCCGCAATGCCCCCGACTATCTGACCGGCAAGCTCTCACCGACAGCTACACCGCCGGACTGATCCCGCTCTCCCGGTCGAGCTCCAGTACTTCCCGGGCTCGGGGACGGTCGCGCACTCTTTCACCCCCGATGCCCGGGGCAAGGGGCGGTGCGGCGTCAACATGCGCTACGGCGGTGAAGACCATGTCGCCGAGCGCGTGCCCGACGGCGATGACGGGTCGAAATAGCGCCCGCAGCGAGACCGACCATTCCGGCGCCTGATCTTGCTGCCGGAAAGCTCAAAAGCGGGCCCGCGGCCGAAATGGCCATTCGTAGGGCACCGCGCGTCCGTCGCGGTATTGCCAAAGCGCCGTTTCAGTTTCACGCCCTGACTTTTCCGGGTCACGGGAGCATGCGCAGCAGAGACACTGGAGGTGGGACATGGCAGCGGGCAAACCGAACATTCTGATCATCTGGGGCGACGACATCGGCTGGTTCAACGTCAGCGCCTACAACCACGGCATCATGGGGTACCGCACGCCGAACATCGACCGCATCGCGAAGCGAGGGCGCGATGTTCACCGACTGGTACGGCCAGCAGAGCTGCACCGCCGGTCGCGCGGCGTTCATCACCGGCCAGTCGCCGATCCGCACCGGGCTTGACCAAGGTCGGGCTGCCCGGCGCCGACCTGGGCCTGCAGCCCGAAGACCCGACGATCGCCGACGTCCTCGAAGCCGCTCGGCTACGTCACGGGCCAGTTCGGCAAGAACCACCTCGGCGACCGCGACGAGTTCCTGCCCACGGCGCACGGCTTCGACGAGTTCTTCGGCAACCTCTACCACCTGAACGCCGAAGCAGGAGCCGGAGAATCCGGACTATCCGAAGGATCCCGAGTTCAAGAAGAAGTTCGGCCCGCGCGGCGTGCTGCACTGCTGGGCCAACCCGGACGGCACGCAGAAGATCGAGAACACCGGCCCGCTCACACGCAAGCGCATGGAGACGGTGGACGAGGAGTTCCTCGACGCGAGCCTCGAGTTCATCGACAAGGCGCACACGGACGGCAAGCCGTTCTTCGTCTGGTGGAACTCGACCCGCATGCACGTCTTCACGCACCTGAAGAAGGAGTCGGAGGGCAAGACCGGCCTCGGCGTCTATCCCGACGGCATGGTCGAGCACGACGGGCACGTCGGCAAGCTGCTCGACAAGCTCGACGAGCTCGGGCATCGCCGACGAACACGATCGTCATGTACTCGACCGACAACGGCGCCGAGGTCATGAGCTGGCCGGACGGCGGCGCGACGCCGTTCCGCGGCGAGAAGGACACGAACTGGGAGGGCGGCTGGCGCGTGCCGTGCGCGATCCGCTGGCCGGGAGTCATCGAGCCCGGGAACGGTGTCGAACGAGATCTTCTCGCACACCGACATGCTGCCGACGCTGGCTCGCGGCGGCCGGCGAGCCCGGACATCGTCGAGAAGCTCAAGAAGGGCCACAAGGCTCGGCAACAAGACCTTCAAGGTCCACATCGACGGCTACAACCTGCTGCCCTTCTTGAAGGGCGAGGCGAAGGAGAACCCGCGCAAGGGCTTCCTCTACTGGAGCGACGACGGCGACCTGATGGCGCTGCGCGTCGGCAACTGGAAGATCCATGTTCATGGAGCAGCGCGCGCACGGGCTTGGACGTCTGGCAGGAGCCGCTCGTCCCGCTGCGCGCACCGAAGCTCTACAACCTGCGGAGCGACCCGTTCGAGCGGAGCAAGGAGGACGCGCCAGCATGTTCTACGGCAAGTGGATGGCCGACCGCGCCTTCCTGCTGGTGCCGGCGCAGGCGATCGTCGGCGAGTTCCTGAAGACGTTCGAGGAGTTCCGCCGCGCCAGAAGCCGGCCAGCTTCAGCATCGACCAGGCGCTGGAGAAGGCACGGCGCAGAGGAGAAGATGATCGCCAAGCCCGGGCAGTCCGGAGAAGACGCCCGGAGCCGGGCGATGGCGTGAAGTAGCTGAAGCCCGATCCGTCGCGCCGCGATCAACCTGCGGCGCGGCGTCGTTCGGGCCATCCAGCACCTCGACCACCCAGGGATCCATGGACCCAAAGCCGAGCACGAAGACAGCCCCGACTGAAGGAATGAACCGGCTTCGCGCGGAACGTTCCGGATGGGATCCTGACAAGCACTATCCCGAGGAGGCGCCGGTCCACAAGGTGAGGTGCGGGCTTGATCGGATCCGGCACACCGTCACCAGCCGCGAGTTCCAGCGCTTCGTCGAGGCCACCGGTCACGTCACGCTCGCCGAGAAGCCCGCCAACGCAGCCGGACTATCCCGGCGCCAAGCCCGAGCTGCTGGTGCCCCTGCCTCGGTGATGTTCCGCAAGACCGCGGGCCGGTCGACCTGCGCAACCCCTACAACTGGTGGACGTACGTGGCCGGCGCCGACTGGCGGCATCCGCGCGGGCCCGGACAGCTCGCTCGAAGGGCTGCTGCGATCATCCGGTCGTGCACGTCGCGTTCGAGGACGCCGAGGCGTACGCGCGACGTGGGCCGGGCAAGGAGCTGCCGACCGAGGCCGAAGTGGGAGTTCGCGGCGCGCGGCGGGCTCGAGGGCGCCGAGTACGTCTGGGGCGACGAGTTCATGCCGGGCGGCAAGCCGATGGCGAACACCTGGCAGGGCGAGTTCCCGTGGCAGAACCTGCTCGAGGACGGCGTACGAGTGGACCGCCGCCGGTCGGCTCGTTCCCGGCCAACGGCTACGGCCTCTACGACATGGCCGGCAACGTCTGGGAGTGGACCACCGACTGGTACCAGAACCACGACGCAGATCGAGCATGGCGTGCTGCACGCTCGACAACCCCCGCGGCGGCGAGGCGCGAGCAGAGCTTCGACCCGCGCACGCCGAACGTCCGGATCCCGCGCAAGGTCATGAAGGGCGGCTCGTACCTGTGCGCGCCGAACTACTGCCGCCGCTATCGCCCGGCCGCGCGCATGGCGCAGCCGATCGACACCTCGACGTGCCACCTCGGGATTCCGCTGCGTGGTGCGTGGAAAACGGGACGGAATAGTCGTCGGCCGGGGCGCCACGCCGGCTCACTTGCCGAACTGCGTGTTGATCGCCGCGAACATTCCCGCGCCCGCGCTGGGAGCGTGTTTTTCCGCGCCGAAACGGCCGGCAGGTTTCGCCGGGTTACTTCCGAACCGGCCGGAGCCGCAATATACCGCTGCGCTTGGAGCGCGTCTCTGAAAGCCGGGCCGGGTCACGCATGGAAGGTAACCCGGGTTCTCGCGAAAGAGAGGAACTCCATGAAGTTCAGCACCTCCGTCCGGCTCGGCAGCATGGCGCGCGCTTGCCGTGCTCGCCTCGTGTGCGCCGGCCACCCAGCCACCTCCCCGTGGACCGACCTGACCGCCGCGAGCCGCGGCTTGAAAATCGTGGTCGTGGGCGCCACGCCCAAGGCGCCGGTCCGCCGCATGTACGAGGACGACTTCGTCGCCGAGCTCGAAGACCCGGGGCATCCAGGGCGTCGGCGAGCTACACGTTCGCTTCCGGGGAAGGGCGGATCGACAAGGCCGCGGCCCAGGCCAAGCTGCAGGAGATGGGCGCCGACGGCGTGATCGTGACCCGGCTGGTCGACAAGGAAACCGTCCAGAACTACTACCCGCCCACGTACTCGGCGGTGGCGAGCGCCCTCGGCCTACTACGGTGGCTGGTACGGCTACTATTCGACGGGGTACAGCTACATGTCTTCGCCCGGTTACGTGGAGGAGAACAAGGTCTACCGGATCGAGTGCAACCTCTATGACGTCCAGGGCGATCAAGCTGGTGTGGTCCGGGCTCACCGAGATCGACGCTGAGGCAGCGGAGAAGCGCCGGAAACCGAGATCCGGCCGTTCATCGCCACAGTGGTCAGTGGACATGGAGAAGAAGAAGGTGCTGCCGAAGAAGTCCAAGTAGCGCTGGTCGCCGCACCCCGTTCCGCCTCCCTGCCGAGTGACGGCGGGCGGGGCGGAACGGCGTCTGCGTCTGAGGGCCTGGCCGCTGTCCCCCACGAACGAGCAAGGGAACGCGGCACAGACGAAGAGCCTGCAGGCCGACGCTCTCCACCGAGCTGTCGGCGCGCCGGACCGGGATGTCGTTCCAGCGCACGCGCATGAGCGCCGACCGCACTCTCATGTCGGTGATCCGCACCTCGCTCTCGCTCATCAGCTTCGGCTTCACGATCTTTCAGTTCTTTCCTCGAAGCTCACGTCATCCGGGGAGCTCGGAACGGCCGCCAGTGCTCCGCGCAACTTCGGTTCCACCCTGGTGTGGCTGGGGATCGGAATGCTGGTGATCGGCATCCTCTACCACGTGCAGTTCATGCTCGGGCTGCGCCAGGTCCGCGAGGAGATGCGGCCGAGGGCCTCATCTACGGCCAGAGCCGGTTTCCGGTGTCCCTGACCCTCGTGGTCGCGTTGATCCTGCTCGCGATCGGGATCTTGCGCGGTCGTCAGCATGAACTTCCACGTCGGCCCCTTCCACTAGTCGACTCTCCCGTTTCCTGTGGTGATCATGAAGCGCGACTGGAAGACGGTCTCCGCGGAGGCCTGACTTGACGCTCGTCCAGCTCATTCCGCTCGCCCTCCAGATCAGCGTCGCCCTGATCGTGGTTTCGGTGGCGCTGCGCGCACGCCCCGGCGACCTCACCGGCCTCTTGCGCCGGCCCTCGCTCCTGCTGCGCTCGCTGCTGGCCATGAACGTGGTCATGCCGTTTCTCGCGGGCGCTGATCGCCAGCTCTGTTCCAACATCCGCCCCTCGGTCGAGACGGCGCTCATCCTGCTGGCGGTCTCGCAAGTACCCCGATCCTGCCCAGTAAGGAGACCAAGGCCGGTGGCGATGTGTCGTACGCGCTCCGGCCTGCTGACCGTCTCGGCGGTGGTCTCGATCGTCACCGTGCCGCTCTCGGTGAGCCTGATCGGACGCTGGTTCGGCCTCGATCTTCGCGTGCCCACGGCCGCGATCGCGCTCGTGGTCACGAAGTCGGTGCTGGGGCCACTGTTGCTCGGGTTGCTGGTGAAGAGGCTGGCCCCGGCGCTGGCGGCCCGTCTCGCCAAGCCGCTTGCGACCGTCGGCATGCTGGGTGCTGGTGCTCGCCCTGCTGCCGGTTCTCGTCAAGATGTGGCCGGCATTGGCCGCCCAGGCGACGCTCACGTCGCTGGTCGCGATCATCCTGTTCACGATGCTCGGCCTGGCCGTGGGGCACCTGCTGGGAGGACCGGCCGCGGAAGATCGCACCGTGCTCGGGCTCTCGACCGCGTGCCGGCACCGGGGGTCGCCGTGACCATCATCACCGCGGCCGCCGCGGCGGAGCAGAAGAGTGTGGTCGTGGCGGCAGGTGTTTCTCTGTGTCCTGGTGGGAGCGGTCGTCACCGGCCCCTACGCCAAGTGGCGGCGGCGGGCCCCGGCGGCGGCGCCCGCCCGGCCCGCGTCCTGATCCCCGCGCGGAGAGCCCGTCGTGCGCGAATGGCTGGTGGTGGTAACCGAGTACGCGGTGGTCGCGATCGACGCGATGGCGACGCTGATCATCATCATCGCCACCATCGAGGCGTTCATCGACGGCCTGCGGGCGATCTTCTCCTCGAAGTCCAGCCACGTTCGCCGCGACGTCTGGCTGCGCTATGCCCGCTGGCTGATCGCCGGCCTCACGTTCCAGCTCGCCGCCGACATCATCGAGACCTCGATCCGTACCAGCTGGCAATCGATCATCCAGCTGGGCACGATCGCCGTGATCCGCACCTTCCTCAACTACTTCCTGGAGCGTGATCTCGGTGAGGTGCGCGAGCGTCAGCGCGAGCCGGACGCGCCCCGCTAGACGGCTGGTGCGCGCTTGCTGCGCCGCCAGGTGGCCGGCGACAAGCCCACCACGCGCTTGAACGCACGCGAGAACGCCGCCTCGCTCTCGTAGCCGACGTCCATCGCCACCTCGATCACCTTGGCGCCGGTGTCGCGCAGCTTTCCCGAGGCGACCTGCATGCGCCACTGGGTCAGGTACTGCATCGGTGGCTGGCCGATGAGCTGAACGAAGCGTTCGTGGAGCGACGAGCGCGACAGGCCGACAGCCTCGCGGCTCAGGCGCTCCAGGCTCCAGGGTGCACCCGGCTTGCCGTGCAGCATGGAGAGCGCACGGCCCACCGCCGGGTCGCGCATGCCGGCCAGCCATCCGGTCTCCTCGGGCGGCAGCGACTCGATGTGCCGGCGCAGCACCTCGACGAACATCATCTCGCTCATCCGCTCCAGCACCGCTTCGCCCCCGGCCGGCGCTGGTTCGCCTCCTCCACCGCCGAGCGCATGAAGGCCGTCACCCACGAGCCCGCGCCGAGCGCCTGCTGCCGGAGACGTGGAGCACGCGCGGCAGGGAGGCCAGCAGCGGGTTGAACGGGCGCGCATCAGGCCGAGGAAGCCGCACACCAGCTGGGTGCATTCGCGACCGCCCAGGTCACACCGGGCGAGCGTGGCTTCGGCATCCCGGATGCTGAGCTCCGAACGGGAGCTGCAGGCGGATGCGGGGTGAAGAAAGAAGTCCTTGTCGGCCCGCGGTGTGCGCATCCCGGGCTCGCTGGACATGACGTGCGCATCGCCCTGCGGGAAAGAGCACCACGTCCCCGGCGTCGAGGACAGGACCGCCGTCTCGCCGACGATCGCCGCCCAGCACGAGCCGGACACCACGGCATGGAACTCAAGCATGTGCTCGACGCCCGGCATGATTCCGGGAATGATCTCGGCGGCGCAGGGCGTCTCCGCCACCCACGGCGCCGCACCTTCGACGTGGTAGAACACCGCGCCACGCAGGCGTACGGTGCGCAACAGATCGGAGAGGGTGTCCCCGCTCATTGTCCCCTTGCGAGATCGGCCGCCCCGGAGCCAGCGGACTTCGGCATGCGAGGCGCCAACGTCCGGCGTGGTCCCCTTCGTGATTCGGCCGAGCTACGAGAGTCTTACCGACGTTGCCTCCGGCGTCAACCGGGTGGGCCCCGCCCGGCCCCCAGGGACGCATGGTGGGCCGGCTTTCGCCCGGCCCCCGACGACAGGCCGTTGTCGGGCAACCGGGGGCGCGAGCCCGTAGAATGCGCCATGGGCCTCGATGCGCGGTTCGTTGGCGAGGTGCTCCCGCGCTGCTGCTCGTTCTGCGCGCTGGCCACCGTCGCGGTCGCGACGGCGCACGCCGCCGAGTCGGTTCCGGCCAGGCCGCTCCTCGGTGGGTTGGAGGGCGACTGGGAGACGGTGATCGAGTCGCCCCGCCGGCCGTGGGCGTTCGTCATCCATTTCGTTCGTTCCGGGAACGGCTGGACCGGTGCCATGACGTTCCCGGGATTCCCGGACTTTCCGCTCCACGAGGTGCGGGCGGAGAGCACGACGATTCACTTCCGCTTTCCACCCGAGCTCGATTCGATCGTGTTCGAAGGCACCTGGCGGGTGAAGCGATCACCGGCCGGGTGCTGGAGCAGGGCCAGCCGGTTCCCACGCGGCTCACGCGCAGCATCGCGCTCCCCGCTCCCGCGACCGGCTCGAGGCGTGGCGGCAGGATCTCGACTTCCTGACCACGCACCTGGGCGAATACGACCGCAGCTTCTCTCCCGCGGCCCGGGTCGACTTCCTGCGTGCCATGGCACGCCTCAACCTCGATCTTCCGGGGCGGAACGACGACCAGATCCTGGCGGCGCTCGCTTCGGCCGTCGCGTTGAGCGGCAACGCCCACACCCGGATGCGCCTCGATCCGACGCGCGCGGGAACTTTACCACCGAGTTTCCACTCCGCATGGCGTGGTTCGCCGATGGGTGCTTCGTGGTCAAGGCGGCCCCGAAGCAGGCGCGGGCGTTGCGCCGCGCGTGGTGGCGATCGACGGCCACGATCTCTGCCAGGTGCGGCGCGAAGTCGTCCGGCTGTTCGCGGGCAACCCGGCGTGGGCCGACTACCTGACACCGATCTATCTCCACCAGCCCCGACCTGCTGCACGGCCTGGGGCTGATCCGCTCGCGCAAGGAGGCCGTCTGGACCTTGCAGGACGCGCAAGGGGCGCGCTTCGACCTCCGCGTCCCGGCGACCCCGATCGACCGCGACGCGGCGCCGGCGGAGTCGTGGCAGGATCTCTCCCCGCTCACCGTGACCGGTCGGCCGCCCTGGGCGCACGCCCTGGCGGCCGATCCGTCGCAGCTGCCGCACTACCTGCAGACAACCCGGGAAGGCCTACTGGTTCAGTACCTGCCGGATCCGGGACTGCTCTACTTCCAGTTCAACCGCTCGGGCGACGACGAGAACGGTCCTACGTTCGAGGCGTTCGGAGATTCACTGATCGGCTTCGGGCGCACCCAGGGGATCCGCGGCGTGGTGGTGGACCTGCGCTTGAACAGCGGCGGCAACCTCGAGGTGGCGAAGGACTTCTTCACCAGACCTGGCGCGGAGGACTGGGCCCGGCGGCCGGGACATCTGTTCGTGATCGTCGGGCACTGTACGTTCTCGGCCGGCCTTTACCACGCGGCGCAGCTGCAAGCAGCTCACGCCCGCGACGTTCGTGGGCGAGCCGGTCGGGGATCGTCTCGATTTCTGGGCGGAAGGCGGCGAGATCGTGCTGCCCAACTCGCGGGCCGTGTTCTGCTACTCAGACGGGTTCCATCGCTACTCGCAGACCGACTACCCGGCGTTCCGTCCCTTCTACGAGGAGCTGAGCATCCCGGCGCTGGTTCCGGACACTCCCGCGCCGCTCTCCTCCGCCGACTACTTCGCCGGGCGCGATCCGGCCCTCGAGGCGATTCTGGCACGCTTGCCGAAGTGATCCGCGCGGTCGTGCTCTAGACCAGGACGCCCACCGCGCGCGGCGGCCCGCGCGCCGCTCGGGCGCGTACTCCGCCCAGGCTTCGGCGATCCGGCGGATGCCTTCTTCCATGGTTGCCGGGGAGGAGACGAACGGCAGGCGCAGGTGGTCCGACCAGCGGCCCTCGGGCGGAGTTGACCGTGCCGGGCACGATCGCAACACCGCGGCGCAGCGCCAGCTCGCTCAGCTCCGCCACGTCGCCGGCGGGGATGCGCACCCACAGCGAGAGGCCCCCGCGCGGGCCGGCGATACGTCCAATCAGGCAGGTGCTTCCCCAGCAGCCGTACCGCGTGTTCGAGGCCGCTCTTCACCTGGCGGCGGCGGATGGTGGTGAGCCTCTGGGCGCGTTCCAGCACGTGGATCGCCACCGCCTGGCGACACCAGCGAGCTGCTCAGGTCGGACACCACCTTGAGACGCGACGAGCCGGGCGATGAGCGGCTCGGGGCCGCGGATCCAGCCCACGCGCAGCCCGCCCCAGAACAGCTTGCTGAGCGAGCCCACGGTGAGCACCGGCACGTCACGGGTGAAGGCGGCGAGCGGCGGCGGGACGCGCGCGTCGAGCGTGAGGTCGGCGAGCGTCATGTCCTCCACCACCACCACGCCTGATCCCTCGAGGCCGCGCACGATCGAGCGGCGCGTGGACTCGGGGGCAAACGTCCCCGGTCGGGTTGTGACAGGTGGGCATGAGATAGACGAGGCGCGGCGAGGTGCGCGCCACCGCCTCCCTCACCGCCTCGGCCCTGCAGCCCCTCGGGCGCCAGCGGCACGCCGACGAGGCGCGCCCCGAACGAGGCGAACGCATCGATCGCCCCCAGGTAGGTGGGGTCCTCGAGCAGCACCGGGTCGCCGGCCTCGATCAGGAGATTGGCCACCAGCGAGATCGCCTGCTGGGCGCCGCTCGTGACCAGCACCTGCTCGACGCCAGGTCGCGGAAGCCCCGCCCGCTCCAGGTGCGCGGCGATCGCGACGCGCAGATCGCAGGCCGACCGAGCGGAAGATAGCCGTGCGTGCGCTGGAGCTTGATCAGGTCAGGCGCGCCTCCTTCCACAGCTCGTCGAAGACCTCGGGCATGCCATCGAAATGGGCGCCCATGAACTCGATCTCCGCGCCGCTCCTCTCGACCAGGCCGCGGAACACCACGTTGCGCGCGTCGAGCACGGCGGCCGCACCCGGCGCGTGGCGGGCGCGCGGGCGGCCGGACGGCGCACCGTGGTGCCGCTCCCCTGCCGGCCCTCGAGCCACTCCTCGGCGCGACGAGTGCCTCGTAGGCCATCACCACCGTCGTGCGGCTCACCTCCGAGCCAGCGCGCCAGCACGCGCTGCGGCGGGCAGGCGCGCCCCGGCGGCCAGGTCGCCGCGCTCGATGCGCGGCCCGGATCGCGCCGCCAGCCGCAGCGGGTAGAGCGGCCCTCGCCGCGCGGCCAGTCGCCGAGGATCTGGAGAAAGCGCAGGCGCGTCATGCGGCGGGAGCCTCCCGGGGCCGCTGCCCCCGGACATCCCGCCTCGCCTGCCTTTGCCGATCTTCGGTTCTTCGTGACCTTTCAGCGCCCCAGACCACTTTCCATAGATTGGCGGTTATTGGCGGATCCATCTAACTCCGATGACGTCTCGGGCGTTGCACCGGTTTTTCCCATACCGCGGAGGCATCACCATGGAGCTCGCCGAAGTGGATCGTCAAATGGCTACCGTACCACCGCTCCCCGCTGGGCCTACCGCGACAGGCGGATCGTTCCCTACCGCGACTCTGTCGTTCGGACTGCTGACCCGCGCCGCTGAACTACGGCACCGGCCTGTTCGCCGGGCTGCGCGGCTACTGGAACGCGCGAGGAGCGGCCAGCTGTTCGTGTTCCGGCCCGAGGACCACTTTCGCCGCTTCCTGGATTCCCGCGCGGCTGTTGCGCATCTGAGCTGGGCGTGACCGCCGGTCGAGCCTGACCCGGCGGCACTGATCGAGCTGCTGCGCGCGCACGAGGGTATCGCGAGAACTGCTACATCCGCCCGCTCGCGCTCTACGCGCGACGAGAGCATCGGCGTGCGCCTCCACGGCCTCACGCCGGTGGTGGCGCATGGCGGCGGTTCCGTTCGGCTCCCTACCTGGGCAAGGAGGACGGCATTCACGTCGCGATCTCCTCCTGGACGCGGGTCTCGGACAACGTCATCCCGGCGCGCGGCAAGCTCGCCGGCTCGTACGTGAACTCGGCGTTCGCCAAGACCGACGCGGTGCTGGCCGGGTTCGACGAGGCGCTGTTGCTCAACGAGGACGGGCCGTGGTGCGAGGGCTCGGTCGAGAACGTCGTTCATGCTCGAAGGGGGGCGTGGTGGTGACGCCGCCGGTCACCACGGACGACGTGCTCGAAGGGTTCACCCGCGCCACCGGTGATCCAGCTGCTGCGCGAGGACATGGAACCAGGAGGTGGTCGAGCGCTCGATCGACCGCTCCGAGCTCTACCTGGCGGACGAGGTGTTCCTCACCGGGACCGGGGCCGAGATCTCCCCGGTCACGCGCGCCGATCATCGCGCGATCGGCAGCGGCGCGGATCGGTCCGCTGGCGGCGGCGCTGCGTGCCCGGTACTACGAGGTGACCGCCGGGCGGGTGGCGCGCACCGTGACTGTTGTGCCGTCGGTGCATGCCTGCTCGCCGGCGGTCGCGGGAACTGAGTGCCATCGCGGGACGGCGGGGGACGACACCACCGCCGGCGGCATCCCGCCTGATGCCGGGAGGCGGCATGTTCGATCTCACGCCGGTCACTGCTGGAGGGCCGCTCCGTTCGGCTCGAGCCGCTCACCCGGACGCACCGTGACGACCTGCTGCGCTGGGCACTCGAGCCCGACCTGTGGCGCTGGACGCTCCACCCGGATCGCCACGCTGGCCGATCTCGACGCGTACATCGAGATTGCGCTCGCGGGGCAGGAGGCCGGCACCGCGCTGCCGTTCGCGCACCGTCGAGTCGCGCTAGCGGCCGCGCCATCGGCTCGCACGCACGCTTCGGCCGGATCGAGCGCCGGCGAACCGCGAGGTCGAGATCGGCTGGACCCGGCTCGCGCCTCCCTACCACCGCAAGGTGTTCAGGCACCGAGGCCAAGCTGCTGGATGCTGGGCCACGCGTTCGACCCACCTGGGCTGCGTGCGCGTCGAGTTCCGGGTCAACGAGCCCAACCGGCGCTCGCGCACACGCGGTGGAGCGCCTCGGGTGCGAGGCATGGAAGGGATCTGCGCCACTGCACCAGATCGCCCCCGACGGGCGGGTGCTCGACTGGGCGCACTACAGCATCCTGAGCGAAGAGTGGCCCGGCGGTGCGTGCCGGGCTCCGAGCACGAGGCTGGCGGTCAACGTTCCGGCCTAGCCTTCGCCGGCGCCTCGGCCCGCGCCCGCCTACTTCTCACGAAGCGATAGCTGCCGTGGGAGTCGTAGTCGATGCCGTGCTTGCTTCTTGAGCTCCTGGATGTACTTCAGCTGCCCTTTCGTGTGCGGGACTCGCCACCCCGTCGCCGAGCGGCTCGTTGGTGTGGAGCAGGATCTCCTCCAGGCAGCTGGAGAGGCTCAGGCGCTTGTATTCGGCCAGGTCGAGGAGCAGCGCCACCAGCCGCTTCTCGCAGGCGCACCGGGACGTCGATCGCGCTCGATCGGGATCGGCGGTCCAGCGTTGAACAGATTATGCCCGAACGACAGCGGGTAAGCCGGTTCAGGTCGCGCACCGTGTAGTCGCGAATGCCGTACTCGCGGTCGCCCGGGCGGCTCCACCACCTCGACCTCGTTTGCCGCGCTGGTAGTCGAATAGCCTCGTCGGCGTTGCCGATCACGAAATACCACCGAGCACCCGCTCGGGTTGGTGTCCCTTGGAGAAGAACATCTGCATCCGGTCCAGCATCACCCACGGCGAACGTGGGCGGCTCCCCCAGGTGAACGACGGCGTGAAGCCGAGCCCTCGTGGTGTGAGAACTCGACCGCTGCGCGGATGTCACCCACCATCAGGCACGGGCTCTGCTGGTCGCAATCGATGCGCGGCGCAACCCTCAGGCTCATCGGCTTATCCTCCTCCCGGCTCACTGGATGGGAGTCTGCTGCATGGTGACCGCCTGCCAGCGACCGTCACGCCGCACGAAGCACGCGCGTGTACCAGATCCTGCCCGGCGAACGGAAAGCCGCGCATGGTGCCGGTGTTGTCGGCGATCGCCCGCAGCACCGCGACGTCACCGTAGACGCGCACCGTCACGCTGTCGTACTTCACCGTCGATCAGCTTGAGTGCGCCGCTCGAGATGTCGCGCAGGTTGTCGGCCCTGGTGCGCAGCGTTCCGAACCGCGAGATCTCGACGAACTCGTCGGCGATCATGCGCGATAGCGCGGTGGTGTCGGCGCGCACCAGCGCCTCGCCCGCGCGCCTGCTCGACCGCCCGCACCGAGTCCTCTGCCGCCGCGGGCACGGCCTTCCCTCGCCCGAAGACGCCCGGGCGCCGAGACACGCCCACGGCAGCAAGGCCAACTGTCGCGAGCAGCCGTGCCATTTGCAGCGGCCACCGGCCGGTGAAGGTCCAGCGAGCCATGCGATCCTCCGCGATCAGTCCGCGGCGGCGAGCGCGCGCCGCACCGCGATTCAGCTCCGCCCGCTGCGCCGCGTCGAGTTTCGGGTAGCTCATGATCGAGCGCCTCCAGCGCGTCCGACCATCGCCGCCGCGACCACGATGCGCGTGAACCACTTGTGGTCGGCTGGGATCACGTACCACGGCGCGTGCTTGCGGCCGTGGCGCGGATCGCCTCCTCGTAGGCGTGCATGTAGCGCTTCCAGCGCGCGCGCTCCGCCAGGTCGGCGGCCGAGAACTTCCACTGCTTGGCCGGATCGTCGAGGCGCTCGAGGAAGCGGCGGCGCTGCTCGCCGTGCGACACGTAGAGGAAGAACTTGACGCATCGCCGTGCCGTTGCGCGACAGGTAGCGCTCGAAGCCGCGGATGTCCTCGAGCCGCCGCTCCCAGAGGTCGCCTTCGAGCAGCTCGCGGCGCCAGCTTCCGCGCGCCAGGATCTCGGGGTGCACGCGCACCACCAGCACCTCCTCGTAGTACGAACGGTTGAAGATGCCGATTCGTCCGCGCTCCGGCAGGTGGCGCGCGCAGCGCCACAGGTAGTCGTGGTCCAGCTCCTCCGGCGACGGGGCCTTGAACGAGGCCACCTGGCAGCCGGCGGGATTGACGCCCGACATGACGTGCTTGATGGCGCTGTCCTTGCCCGCCGCATCCATGGCCTGGAAGATCGCGAGCAGCGCCCAGCGATCCTGGGCGTAGAGCAGATTCTGGAGGCGCACCAGCGACTCGATGCCCTCGCGCAGCGCCGCCCTGTGCCGCGGGACGGTCCTGCTCGGTGAGCCCGGCGGTATCGTCGGGATCGAAGTCGCGGAGACGGAACGATTCCCCGTCCGTGACCCGGTAGCGTCGGATCAGCTTGTGAATGGCTTGGAGCCTCGATTCAGCTTCCGGATTCAGCTTGCGCTTCGTTGCCATGTCTCCTCGCCCGCCGAGCCGTGGTCCGCGCGGGAACATACCCGCCGCGTGGCACGGAGGCGAGCGACGAGCGTTCTCCGCTAGGATTCCGCGATGCCTTCAAACTTGCCGGGCCCTTGCCCGGCGCCCTGCCGCCGCGTGGTCGTGGCCCGCGAGTCCTGGTGCCGGCCGCGATCGTGACTGGGATCATGCTCGCGCTGTGGATCGCCTGGTCGCCGCCCGGCGACAACGACATCACCGCCAGCGAGGGCTACTACGGCACCCAGGCGCGCGGGGTGCTCCTCGACCCCGTTTTCCGCTCACTCCGCCGCTCCGTCCCATGGGCGAACCGGGTTCAAGCCGCCTCTCTACCCCGCGCTGCTGGCGGTCTCGGTGCGCGTGCTGGGCGCCAACGAGGTGGCGCTCCGCTGGCCGTCGCTGGCCATGGCGGCGCTGGATCGCAGTGTCGCTCGCGGCGCTGGTGGCGCCGGTCGGCCGGCGTGTTCGCCGGCGTCGGGCGCCGCGGCTTTGCTCATGACCCTCCCGTGGTACGCCGACAGCTCACGCTTTGCCGCCTCGGTGATCCCGGTCACCGCGTTTGGCATCGCCGCCCTGGTGGTGCTGGCGCGGGAGCCGGTGACGATCGCCCGTGCCGCGGGGGCGGGAGCGCTGCTCGGCCTCGCCTACCTGTGCAAGCTGTGGCTCATGTTGCCGCTGTTGTGCGCCGCGCTGGCCATGATCGGCCGCCGTCCGGCGCATGCGATGGCGCTGCTGGCGGGGACGTTGATCGTGGGCAGCACCCACCTGATCGCGGTCGCGGTGTTCGAGCCGGCCCTGCTCCCGGGATGGTTCCTCTTCGGCTGGCGCGTGTTCCTGTGGGACTGGCTGACCGGCGCCCGCTACGCGGGTGAGCTCGTGCACCCGCCCGGCTTCTACCTGTGGATCCTGACCCACGCCTTCGTGCTGCTCCTCCCGCTCATTGGGCTCGGCGCGCTCACGGCGGTGCGCCGTTGGCGGAGCCGGTTCCACGCGCGCTCCTCGTCTGGGCACTGGGGGCGGCGCTGCTCTCGCTCTGGCCGTCAAGCTCCCCATCTATCTCTATGTCGTGATTCCGCCCTGGGTGGGGCTGGCATCGCTGGGTGCCGCGGCCCTCGCCGCGGGTCGCGTACTCCCGGGCTCGCGGTGTGGCTCGGGGTCGCTCTCCTCGCGGCCGTAGGATCGCCGTTCGCGGCCCGCGCGGCCGGTGCCGAGGGGCCCGCCTGGCAGGCGTGCGGCCGTGGCATGGATCGGTTTTCTCCTCGCCGGCATTCCCCGCGCGTGTCGAAAGCGGCGCGCGCTCCATGGTCCAGCGTCCGGCGGCACTCGCGCTGGTGCTGCTCGCGATCGGCGGCGGTCTCGCGCGCGAGGCGGGGCGCCTTCCGCTCCATTATCACGATCCGGGGCTGCGAGGGTCGCGCAGGCGCGTTGCCCCGCGGCTGGCCGACGTGCCGCCCGGCCGTGTCTCCGTACTCTCCGCGGACGCGCCGGCCCTGAGCTACTACCCGTTCCGCACCGCGCGTCATTGGTTTCTCGAGGAAGGTGACACGCCCGAGCAGCGCCCGGCGCGGGTCGCGGACGACGATTCGCTGCGTGTGTTCGTGATCGATCGCGATGCGGGTCTCTACGGCGGGGCGCCTGACCCGGCACTCCGCGCGTGGCTCGAATCGGCCACGCATGAGATTACCGGCGAGATCGAAGCCGGCGCCGGGCGGCGGCTGGGCGTGCGCGTGTTCGTGCGCGAGCCTGGGCGCCGCAGGCGCTGCCGAATGATCACGGCGCCTGCCGGGTGACGCCGGGGGCCGGCGGCAATGCGTGACGTCTCGAGGCCGTGCCAGCGGGAGATCAACCCGGTGGTGCGCGCTTCACAGGCGCGGAACGCCTCCTCGAGCCCCTGGGAGGTGCGCTGTCGGCCGACTGCGCCGAGATCGCGAGCTGGGTGAGCTGGTCCGCCACCGCGGAGAGGCTGGCCGGGCCGGGGCCGGCGAGCGCCGCCAACGAATCGCGCGAGCGCCGGATCGAGCGCGCTCCCGCGCGTGCTGCGGGCGCCGGTGATGGCGTCGTGGGCCGCCCACGCCCGCTGCAGCGTGGAGTCGATGGCCTGCGAAAGGCGGAGCTGGGCTTCGAGATCGCCGCTGGCGACCCGCACCCGGGGATCGAGGCGCACCTCGAGCGGCCGCGAGCGCGTCGTTGCGCCCACGGTCAGGGTCACGGTGTAGCGGCCTGGCAGGACGAACGGGCCGAGCGGGAGCGCCGGCGTGCCGCCGCCGCGCACCGCGGCAATCGAGGAGTGGAACGAACGCGCCGCCGGGCGCGGGTAGCACAGGTCCCACACGAAACGGTGCATGCCGGCCGTGCCCGAGAGAGCGCGCGCGGGACGAAGCCATCCCGACTCGTAGTAGACGTCCACCTTGAGCGACTCGGGCGGATCGTCGCTGCGGAAGCGGCGCACCTCCCGTCCCTTCTCGTCGGCGATCGTGAGCGTGGCCGGCCCGCCGGCGGCGGTTCGCGAGCCAGTAGTCGAATGCACGGCGCCGGTGGGCGGGTTCTGCGCCGAGCGGGGTCTCGGGCGGCGGCGGCGTGTCGCGGTTCTCGCTGGTCCTGAGTCCGCACCGCCGGCGCGGGCGCCGACCAGATGTACCGGCTCGCGCGCGCGCCGGCCGCGAGCGCGCGCGGCTCAGATCGTCCAGCACCCAGATGCCGCGTCCCCTGGCTGGCTGACGATCAGAGTCGTCGTGATGGCGCGAGCAGGTCGCGCATCCATCGAGGTCGGGAGCCCGGCGGCCAGCGGCTCGCCGAGTTCATCGCCGTCATCGAACGGACGCACGTAGACCGAACGATCGGTGCCGGCATGAGCAGGCCGCGCTGCCTGCGGTCGCAGCGCACCACGGCCACGAACTCGTCGGCCGGGGTCCCTCGCGTGATCCGGCCGCCAGCGCTGCGCGCCGTCCGTCAGTGGTGCGGAAGGCCAGGGGCGCGAAACGGTCCAGCCGGTGGGTGTCGACCGCGAGGTAGGCGGTGGCGGGATCCAGCGGCGAGAGGTCGATCGAGCTCGACGATCCCCACGGCGGGAGGTCCGGCGGGCGTGACGTCCAGCCAGTGGCGCGCCGCCGTCGGCGGTGCGCTTCACCAGGCCGTCGTCGGTACCCACCACAGCACGGTCGAGTGTCGCGCGGCGAGGGCGCGATGCTGAAGATGACGCCGTAGCCGCACGCTCGCGCCTCGAGCGGCGAGGGATCGTGGCACGGCGGCGGCTCCGTCGCGTCTTGCCGCTCAGGTCGGGGCTCACGACGTCCCAGCTCTGGCCGTCGTCCCGGGAGCGGAACAGCACCTGGGCGCCGAGATACATGGCATGCGGCGCGAGCGGCGAGATGACCGAGCGGCGTGATCCACGTGTCAGCGGTAGCGCACGGTGGTCGGGTCCGCGCCGTAGCTGCCGAGCGGCCAGGCCGAGGCGTCGGCGCTCTGTCGCGTCCGCCTCGTCGAAGCGCGACACCGTGCCCGCCGAGGCCGCTGCCGAAGCACGGTGCGCGGGTCCCGAGGCTTGGGCACCATGTAGTCGCGCTCGTCGCCGCCGCCACCGGGATGCCAGTCGCGCTTCCTCGATCACGCCGTAGGGGCCGCGGCTCGCGATCTCGACTGGTGCCGTTGTCCCGCTGGCCGCTGAAGATGTGATACGGGAACTGTTCGTCTGCGGCGAGGTGGTAGAACTGGCCGGTGGGCTGGTTGTACCAGCTCGACCAGGTGCCCGCCGCCGTTCGAGGCTCACCGCCGCACCTGGTCGGAGCCGCGCGATCATGCGGCGCTCGTCGGTGGCATCGACCCACAGCGCGTGGTAGTCGTCGCCACCGGGAGCCGCGCCACACCTCGAAGCGGCGGCCTCCGTCGCGCGAGATCCGGATCGAGCGCCCCATCGAGATAGACGCGTGGACGAGTCGGCCGGAGACACCACCAGCCGGCCGAAGTAGCTGCTCGCCGATGGCGGCGTCCGGCGTTCGACGAGCTGCCAGGTCGCGCCGCCATCCGTCGCTGCGATAGAGGCCGGCTCCGGGGCCGGCGTCGCGCTGGTGTCGGTTCCGGCAAACGCCTGAGGCAGGCGCAGACGCACCCGGCCCCCGCTGCCGCGCGCGACCGCGAGCCCGATCCGCCCACGATGCGCCCGACCGGCAGCCCGCCCGCGAGGCCGCGCGCCAGTGCTCGCCGCCATCGTCGCTGCGCCAGATGCCCGAGCCGCGGCCCGCCCTGCGGCATGAAGTAGTCGAGCCACGGGTGGAGCCGCAGCTGCCAGGTCGAGGCGTACACCACCTCCGGGCGAAGCGGGTCCCACGCCAGGTCGACCGCGCCCACCGAATCCGGCGCCGGCAGCACGCACCGCCAGTTGCGCCCGCCGTCGCGCGTCAGGTACACGCCGCGCTCGCCGCCGGAGCCGAACACGTGGCCGCAGCGCTGCGACCAGCACGCGATCGGCATTCCTTGGATCGCACGAGGATCGCGCCGATGTGCCGGCTGTCCGGCGAGGCCCGACGCGCGTCCACGATTCGCCGCCATCGTCTCGAGCGGTAGACGCCATCGCCGCCCATGATGTCGTAGCGCGCGTCGGCTCGGCCGGTGCCCGGCGTAGAGAATACGGGGCGCGGAGGGCGCCACGGCCAGCGCTCCGATCGCGGACGAGCCGCTGGTGCTGCATCAGGCCGCGCCAGGTGCGCCCGGCGTCGACCGTCTTCCACACGCCGCCGCCCGCGCCGCCGAAGTAGAAGGTGGCGGGCTCGCCCTCGATTCCCGCCGACCGCGGTCGCCCAGCCGGCGCGGAACGGACCCACCAGGCGCCAGCTCGCCATCCGGGGAGCGGTATCGGCGTCGGGGCGCGCCTGCGCGGGCGTTCGTGCGGCCGCGCGGACCGGTGGGGGGTCGCTTCGCGGCGCGCGAGCGCGATCCGGCGGCGCCGGCGACGAGCATCAGCGAGCAGGTCATCATGCAAGCGGCGGGCGATAGCAGCATGGCGGTGCCTCCGTAAGGGCGAGCAGAGCGATCGTGCCGGAACCTGTACCTCATCGACTGGCGCGGGCGCGGTGGGCGAACGCGTTGGACGAGCGCCAGCGTCGGCGACCGGCCAGCGAAGAGCGACGCGCCCGATCCAGGTTCAGCACCACCGCGACACCGATCAGCTTGGCGGCGAACGCGAGGACGAGCTCTCGCACCCGGACGATGGGCAACGACGGTGAAGCGCGATGTAGAGCAGCGACACCAGCGCGCCGGAGGCGGAGGCCAGCGCAGCCACCAGGGCGCGCTGGAGCCCGACGCGCCGCCGAGGCGAACAGCGGGATCGCGAACAGCACGACGTATGTCGAGGCGTAGAAGATGCCGGCCGCGTTGTCGAGCAGCTGGTTTGCCTCCTGCATGCCGACCTCCGCGATCCCGAGCAGTCCGAACACGAGCGCAGTCGCGCCCCACCACCACGATCGAGTTGACCGGCGGTCTGTAACGTGCTGCAGCCGCGTGAGCCACAGGGCCGGGCGGCAGGATCGTCCCCAGCCTGCCACCATCGGGAGCGCGGGCGTTGGCGGTGAGGTAGATGCTCATCAGCGCCACCAGCCGGCCGATCAGGGCGAAGATGACCAGCGACACCACCCCGCCCGCGACCACGCCGAACATGGCCGAAGCCGCGGCTCAGCACCTGGGCGATCGGTCCGATCAGGTCCACCTCGTCGGGCCGGACAGAACGCCAGCACCTGAGGCGGTGCCGAGGATGAACATCAGCGCAATGATGGGGGCGGCGATGATCACCGAGCGGCCGATGTTGCGCGCCGGGGGTCTTGCACTCCCGCCGCGAGGATCGCCACGCACTCGAAACCGGTGAGCGCGCCGAGGCGCCGGCTTTGCTGAAGATGTTGAGGCTCTTGCGTGAGCAGCTCCGGGTTCGAGAGGAGAGATCTCGGGAAGGCGAACACGATCGGGTGGAAGACCGCGATCTTCCCGGTCCAGCGGCTCACTGAACGGGAGCTGGGATCAGGGTGAGAAAGGTGAAGGCGGAGCAGCGCGCCGCCGGCGTTGTGCACCCATTTGCCTACGCCCAGCCCGCGGGTCGAGACCGCGACCAGGTGCCGACCATGGCGACAGCTGAAGCGCGGTGATGAAGAGCTTGTTCTGGCCATCCAGTGTGCGCCGGGCCCGACGGCGCGTAGGAGAGGTTCGTGACCACGGTGAGCCCGATCTGGTGGACATGACCAGGATCGCGAACACCCACAGGTCCCATGCCACCATGAACCGCACGAACTCGTTGAACCCGAGCTTGGCCCACTGGTAGGGCTCCACCCTCGAGCGGCATCAGGCGGTTGAGAACGATCACCACGGCCGCGAGGGAGGTAGAAGGTGAGGATCGCCAGCAGCCAGAAGAACAGCTGGTCCGGGCCGAGCTTGGCGGCGGTGCCCACCTGATGGTGCCGACCACGAACACGATCTGGTGTCAGGACCAGGTCGGTGGAGGCCGGTTCACTTGCGGAAGACCGCGCTCTTCTGCTCGACCCGCGCTGCCCCTCGCTGCGCACCTCGGCGAGGTCGGAGGCGTGGCCTGGCTGCGATCCGTCGGACATGCGGTCCCTCCGCCCCTGCGGCGCTGCTCGCGATGGCGCGCTGGCGGGATGCCGGCGGCACGGCGGAAAGTGGCGTAATACACCCGCGCTCCGGGCGCGAGAGCAGGCCTCCGGGCCGCGCGCGTCCGGCCGATCCAGGCTCGCGGCTTTGCGCCGGAAACGCATTTGATCTGCGCCGGCGGCCACCTCTCCAGTGGCCGCCGGCGGAATTCGCTCCGCGGATGAAGCGGGAGACTACTCCGGGAACATGACCCGCACCACAGCTTCACCTGCCTGGCGGCCAACGAACGGTGGCGCGTGGACAGAAATGCGGCACGCTTCCGCCGCGCATCATCGCATGCCCTGATCATCATGCGTCCGCCCGACGTCTCCCGACGGCCAGGTGGCTGCCGCGGGGCCTCTTCCCCGTCCGCCAGGGACCGCACCCGCCGGCCGGAGACGTCGCTAGACGCTGATCCGGACGCGCGCGCACCCTCGGGACCCCACCGCGTGTTGGCTCATATGTGCCATCCCGTCGTCTGCGGGCCAGGTTGCGGGGCATCCTGGCGCCGGTAGAGAGAGCAGGTCCGGCGGCAGGCCCGGTTGCGCGCCAGCACCGCCCCATGCCGCGGGATGTTCGGAACCAGGATCCTGTCGCGGTGTCGCCGGGCGCTCCGGGCCGCGGGGGGCACCGTGGGCGGCGGAGCGCGACTTGGCAGGCGGGCTTTGCCGATGGTGATGCCTTCCGGATCACTTGTCCACCGTCACGCCATTGATCTGGGTGAGGAAGTCGTAGTGCGCGCCGATCAGGGTCCGGCATGCAGAGTACCCACCAGATCCTTGAGCGAAGACGCGTGCGATGCGCTGAGCACGTACACCTTCCCGACGGTCGCGCCCGTCACGGGCACCGAGCTCTGACCGGGGCTGGTCTCGACCCCGCTCGCGAGAGTGGTGCAGTTCGCGTCGTACTCCGAGGATCTGGCCTCACATCACCGGGATGAAGGGGAACGCCGGAGTTGTCCTTGGTCTCCGCGACGTTGATGGTGAAGCGGCACTCGGCGCCTTCACCGGCGTGTAGTAGAAGAACACGCCCGGCGAGATGGTGCTGATGCAGCCGTTCTTGAGCCCGTAGTTGATGTCCGACGAAAGCAGATCGTCGGCGTACCGTCCGCTGAAACTGCTGCAGGTGGCGGTGGTGTGGGTCAGCACGCCGGTGCAGTCGCGCCAGTGCATGCCGCCGCTCCCGCTCGCCTGACAGCCGCGGGCGTCCGTGACCGTCACCGAGTAGGTGAGCGTATCGAGAACCGAGATGCACTGGGTTGTGGACCCGTTGCTCCACAGGGTACGATGTAAGGTGCGACGCCGCTCGACGCGTTCGCGCACAGCGAGATCGGCATGATGCCGCGCTGCGCACGGGTCTTGCTCGTGACCGAGATGGTCAGGGCATCGACCGTGATCTTCATCTGGTTCGCTCACCGGCGGACGGGGGCCCGTCGGGTCGTTGGTGGTGAGGGTAAGCGTGACGGCTCCGGGCCGCGATCTCGGCCGCGGACGGCGTGTACACGGCGTTCAGCGTGGTGTTGTTGGGGCTGAACGTTCCGCCACCGCCGCTCCAGGTCGCGCCTGGTCGCACCGTTCCCGATCGAGGCCTGCGAGCTGCACCTGGGGCGAGATCAGGCACACGATCTGATCAGGTCCCGCGTTCACCGTCACCGCCGGGCCGATCGTGATCGTCATCGCGTCGCTACACCGGCTGGACACGGTCCGCCGGGGCGGCGGCTGGTCGAGGGTCAGCGTGACCTGCCCGGCCGCAATCTCGGCGGCGCTCGGGGTGATAGATCGCGTTCAGCGACGAGCGGTTCGGGTTGAACGTGCCGGTCCCGCCACTCCGGGTTTCCGGCCGATACCATGCCGGACACGGTCCCGTGCAACGCGACCTGCCGGGCTGCTCGAGCACACCGCCTGGTCGCTCCGCGTCCACCACCGTGACCGGATCGATCGTGATCGGATCTGGTCGCTCACCACCGGGCACGGGCCGCTTGGATCATTGCTGGTCAGCGTCAGGGTCGCGCCGCCGGCCCGCGATCTCGGCCGCGGTCGGCGTGCAAGTCGCGTTGAGCGCGGTCGGCCTGGGGCTGAACGTCCCGGCCCCGCCGCTCCAGGTTCCGAGCGAGCCCCGCCCGCGACGCTACCCGCAAGCTGCGCTTGCGGGCTGCCCGCGCACACCCTGCGATCCGCGCCGGCATCCACGGTCGCCTCCGGCGAGATCGTGACCACCATCTGATCGCTGACCGCCCCGCACGGGCCGGCCGGGTCGTTGCTGGTGAACGTGAGCGTCACCGAGCCGGCCGCGATCTCGGCGGCACTCGGCGTGTAGACGGCGTTGGGCGACGGGCGCCGGGAGCTGACGACCCGTTCCCGCCGCTCCACGACCCGCCCGAGGCACCGCCGCCGAAGCTGCCTGACGAGGCACCTGGGGGCTGCTGGCACCACCGTCTGGTCGGCGCCCGCGGCGCGCCGGTCGCCGCCGGGAGATCGTAGACCACCATCTGGTCGCTGACCGCCCCGCACGGGCCGGCCGGGTCGTTGGTGGTGAAGGTGAGCGTCACCGAGCCGGCGGCGATCTCGGCCGCGCTCGGCGTGTACGTGGCGGAGGGCGAGCTGGCGTTGGGGCTGTACGACCCGCTCTCCGCCGCCTCCACGACCCGCTCGCGGCGCCGCCGCCGAACCCGCCGGCAAGCTGCACCTGCGGGCTGGTCGTGCACACGATCCGGTCCGCCCCTGCATTCACGGTCGCGGCCGGCGAGATCGTGACCACCATCTGGTCGCTGACTGCCCCGCACGGGCCGGCCGGGTTCATTGCTGGCGAGACGTGAGGCGTCACCCGAGCCAGCGCGGCGATTTCGGCCGCGCTCGGCGTGTAGACGGCGTTGGGCGACGAGGCGCCGGGGCTGAACGACCCGCTCCCGCCGCTCTCACGACCCGCTCGCGGCACCGCCGCCGAAGCTGCCTGCAAGCTGCACCTGGGCACTGCTGGCACACACGGTCTGATCGGCGCCCGCGCGTGCGCGGTCGCCGCCCGGTCGATGGTGATCCGCATCTGGTCGCTGGCCGCGACACACGGTCCCGCCGGGTCGTTGCTGGTGAACGTGAGCGTGACACCGCCGGCGGCGATCTCGGCTGCGCTCGGCGATGTACGTGGCGAGTGGGCGAGCTGGCACCGGGGCTGGAAGGAACCGCTCTCCCCGCTCCACAAGCCGCTCGCGGCGCCGCCGCCGAACTGCGCCGGCGGGCTGCACCTGCGGACTGGTCGCGCCACGCTGCGATCCGCTCCGGCATCCGCCGTCGCCGCCGGGTTGAGCGTGATGCGCACCTGGTCGCTCACGGCGGGACGAGGCGCCGCCGGAAAGGCTGGTGGTGAGCGTGGGCGTGACCCCGCCGGCCGCGATCTCTTCCGCCGTTCGGCGCATAGGTCGCGTTCATAGCCGAGGCGCTCGGGCTGAAGCTGCCGGCGCCGCCAGCTCCGGGTGCCGCCGGTCGCCAGAGCCGCCGACCGAGCCTGCGAGCTGCACCAGCGGTACTGGTCGCGCATAGCGTCTGGTCAACGCCGGCGTTGGCGGCGGTCGCGGCGCGCTGAATCGTGATCGGACCTGATCGCTGGCTGGAGCACATGGTCCGCCGGCCGCGCTCGAGGTGAGCGTCAGGGGTCACGCCGCCGGCGGTGATCTCTGCGGCGGACGGGGTGTAGATCGCGTTCGGGGACGAGGCGCTCGGATTGAAGCTGCCGGTGCCGCCGCTCCACAGGCCGCTGCCGTTGCCCACCACACCGGCGAGCTGCACCTGCGGCGCGCTCCGCGCACACCGTCTGGTCGGTGCCCGCGTCGGCGGTGGGCGTTGCGGTGACGGTCACCATTCCGTCGCACAGCTTGGGTGGACCCGCTCGCCCCGGTGGTGACCACCAGCCGGTAGCTGCCGGCGGTGGTCGTGTGGACCGTCACCGAAGTGCCAGTGTCGCTGCCGACGATCACGGCGCCCCGCGCAGTATGTTGTCGGCGAGCGTCCACTGGTACGACTCCATCCCGGTCGGCGCACTGTGCGTATTCGTGGTTCCGGCGCAGAACGGCCCGAGGTTCGAGACGCCGCAGCGGGGAACCGGATACACGGCGTCGGTCGACATCGACCGGTCCTGGCTGCCAAGGCTGCCGAGATTCCACGTCTGACGAGCCGCATGTGGTACGAGGGCCGCTGATGCCATCCGCCGAGCGCGGCGTTCCGTCGGCGTTGAATCCCCAGTCCCAGCGGCAGGCGATGTGCCCGCCCCACGCCAGCACCGCCTTCGGGCTGTTGGCGGTGAAGCTTGCACGCGCACCTGGGTGCTCGAGGACTTGAGCCCGAGAGTCACGTCTCCCCTCGGTCAGGTAGGTGACGTCGATCAGCGTGCCGCCGAAGAGCGTCATCACCTTGCACCACACCTGCCAAGCATTTTCCCAAAGCGCCTCTATGCCTGATACGCGGTTGCGAAGCGCCAAAGATTAGTTCTCTGAGAAGCAAATCAGGATCACCACCGAATTCCAGTCAGCTTACTGGGATCGACTTGCTAATTGTTGATACCAAGATTACCGGAAACTTGCAGCTCAGCAGTTTGGGCTTACCTGAATTTCAAATCTGGCCTTTGAACATCATTACTGTAACCAACAATCTTTTGATACCTATAATTTATTAGAAGTCTGATCATGTACGACACTTTGCATGATATCATAGCCTAAATCTGGTCAGCCTCTAGTCACCCAGTACCATCTGAAGTCAGCGCAGCTGGTCCATCACTGTTTTGATCAGGAGAAGAGAACGTCAGTGTGAGCACCTCAGGGATGAGTATGGGCGTTCTGGGGCCTGACGTTTCACCTGCTACTAGACCCCACAGGATCAGCGTGGAGTCCAGGAGGTGGTGATGCCCTGCCATTGCCACAGTATGCATATCCACGCCTCTGATGTTCAGGAGGGATACACGGCCTTTCTCTTAACGCACCCAGTGAAGGTTATGAAAAGAAACGGCCCCACCGTCCCCGGCGTTGGAAGGAAACCGACATACCAGTGAAGCCTCTTTCTCTCTTCTTCCACGACTCTGGCTGGGCGAGTCAGTCCCGGCGTATTATATCGGCGGCGCCGTGACGGTATCAGGAGGCGAAATTCCAGTTTTCGGTGTATCCAGCTTGACGGCTTCATCCACCACGCCGAGGCACTTCACCAGCATGCGGAGTGATCGTCGCAATTTTGCACGATTCGGCTGCCCGCAGAACGCGCCGAACGCGAGGCCTCATGTTCCCATCAGGATTAACCGGCACTGGACGTCACATCAGACGGCGCGCTTGGAACGGGAGCGTAGATAGCCACGCATGACGTTGCGGGGGTCTTTTGCCCCGCGGGGCGGGAGCTGCTCACTCACCCACCTTTGGACCGGGCCGACGCAAAGACTAAGAAGCGTGATTCACTGGTACCACCACCATCCCTTTCTCAGCCACGCGAGCCCGCTGCCGTAACCACCAGTCGGACATTCGCTTCACAGATGTGGATCAGCGCCATCATCACTTCCTATTCCTCCTTCAGCGGCCACTTCACGTCTTTGCTCTCCATGCACGCCCACCAGGAGGTACAGGATGGACTCTCGACGGCGCATTTTCAGCGCGTCGTGGGGACGATCACGATCCGCCTGATTTTAGCGATGGCGATCGTTGCTGATCTCAAGTCAGTACCATCGGATGTCAGGCGGGATGAGCTGGCGGCTCAGGTGCAAGGAAGCCACGGGGACCTCAAACTTTCCAAGCAAGGAAGAGCGGCTCGCAGCCGAAAAAAATACCTCAGAAGGTCGAGGTTCATAGGATAGTCACTGAATAGGGCTGAACTGGCAACTCTAAGCGGAGGAAGTACCCAGCGTGACCATAGCAACC
>ERZ1370068.10935-contig-9590_pt1 | contig 31413 bp, 39 predicted proteins | sample MGYA00561227_ERZ1370068 | MGnify/ENA primary metagenome ERZ1370068 (study PRJEB38410, sample SAMEA6850437) | metagenome | study: Metagenomic assessment of the ecological functions of the soil: analysis of the soil microbiota associated with the...
AGTGGCACTTCGTTCAGTTACGTATTGCTTTGCCGCCCCAGTGAATGACCGGCAGGTAGCCGATCTCGTCAACGATGAGGAGCGAGGGCCGGCACAGGAAGCGGATCCGTTCGCGGAGCTGGCCTTCGCGTTCGGCCTTGGCCAGAACGCTGACGATGTCGGCCAAGCTCGCAAAGTAGACGCTGCGGCCGGCCTTCACGGCCTCGACCCCGAGCGCGGTGGCGAGATGAGCTCTTGCCGGTGTGGTTAGGCTCGCCCTTTTCGCGCAGATCGCGGCGGCTGTTGCGGTCCCGATCGGCGGCCGATCGCGCTTGTTATGTCATATAGCGCACGATAGTCGCCGTCATTGCCGGGCGTTGCCAGGGGCGCGGAACCGCAACGGATTTTGCACTTCAGGAAATGGCTTCAAAACACCGCTTGACAGCCGCCGTGCACGTGTTACCCGGATATCTCAACTTGAAGGTAGTCATCTTTGTTACGGGAGGCCGTCATGGCGAAATAACACCGGCAAATTCGTCTGCTACTACCGGGTCGGCCCTGAAGCGCCAGGGCAAATCCGACGCTTGGCTTGGACGCCCAGCGCCGCAGTCGCCGTATTTGAACGGCGGCGATTGGTCGATCGCGGCCGAATTTACCGAAGAGATCCGGCAAAAACCGATCGCCCGGCGCTGGACAAGGCGTTGGCCGCGGCGCGGCTGCACCGCGCGGCCCTCGTCGTCAGCAAAATCGACAGTTACCCGCACGTCGCGTTCCTGTCCCGGTTGCTCGAGGCTGGCGTTGACGTCCGGTTTGCCGATCTGCCGCAGATCGAAGGCGCGACAGAGGCGGTTTATGCGCTTCAGCAGATGGTCTCGCTGCCGAGCTCGAGGCCGGAATGATCGGCGGCGCACCAAGGCGGCGCTGCCGCCGCCAAGAAGCGCGGCGTCGAAGCTGGGGCGGCAAGCGTGGCGTCGAAGCCGACTGGCGAAGATGCGCGCGCGCTCTACGGCGATCCTACAGGCGCGTGCCGACGTCGTGCCAGACATCGCCCCGACGATCAAAGCCTACAGGCGGCCGGCGCTACGTCACTGCGGGCCATCGCAGCGGGACTGAACGCACAGGGCATCCCGACGGCGAAGGGCAACGGCCAATGGTCGGCGGTGCAGGCTGGCGCGGGTGCTCGAGCGGATTTAGACAATTTCACAACAGCGCGACAGAAGGCCAGAAATTTCCAAATCGCAATCGCTCGGCATGCTGTCGCGCAGCATAACAGAATGTTTGTCATCGCGGCTTAATTGCTCGTCATCGCGGCGCAGCGCTTGCGGAATCGCGCGAACACTCATTTCAGTACGTATCACAACGCTTTGTTGCGCAAGGATTCGATGGCCCAGGAAAGATCACGCGAGGCACGGTGTTCGATCTGTTCCGCATCGCGAGAGCGCGAGATTGAGCTGGCGCGCGTGTGCGGCGTCAGCCTGCGCGATATTGCCGAGCCGTTCGGCGGTCGCCTGCTGGACCGTCGAAATCTGCGGCGCGGGACCACGTCTCCGACGCTGATCGCGCGCTCTATCTCGCCGACGTCGACCTGAAGGCCTCGCCGAGCGGGCCAACGCCGAGTCCCTGTCGCTGCTCGACTATCTCGCGATCGTCCGCTCGACGCTGCTGCAGCAAATGCAGATGGCGGCCGGTTTTGAACGATCGATCCGGCACCGCCGCGCTGGCCGGCCGGCTGAATGAAACTCTGAAACTGCTGGCGAGCCTGACCGGCGAATTGCTTCGCCTCAATCCGCACACCGTAAATCACAACGTGACAGTTTTCATGTCGAGCCCGCTCTACATCGAAGCTCGAGCAAATGCTGATCGCCACGCTGTCGGATCATCCCGGACGCGCTTGCGAAGGTTGTCGACGGCTTGCGCCGGCTCGAGGAGCGCGCACCCGCGCCCAGAATACGCCACGCGCCGCCGCGCTGGCGGCCAGCCCATGCGGGAGATCAATCCTCATGCGCGGTAGTGGCCCGAGATGTTCGGACGGCTCGCAGACGCCCTTTCTGGCAGCGCTGGCGGGTGCAGGCGCGGCCGGAGCAGCGCGAGCCGACCTGGCGACTGTGGCAACATGGCTGATCCCTGGCGGGCCGCGGCTGGGGCAAAAACCGCGACGCGGTACCGAATGCGGTTGCACGGTCACGCCGTCGCGGGCCATGGCGCGCCGGATTGCGATCGTCGCGCCGACGGCGAGCGACGTGAGAGACGTTCTGGTCGAGGGTCCGAGCGGCTTTCTCGCGATCGCATCGAACAGCACGCGCGCCGCATGGGAACCGTCGAAGCGGCGTCTCGAGGCTGGCCGACGCAGAGGCCACCTGCTTTCGCGCCGAGGAGCCCGAGCGGCTGCGCGGGCCGCAGCTGATCTTGCGTACCTGCGACGAGCTGGCGACGCTGGCCGCACCCGGAAGCGCTCGACATGCTCAACCTCGGTTTGCGCGTTGGCATCCGGCCGCGCAAGTTGATCACGACGACACCAAGGCCGAGCCAAATGCTCCAGGCGATCATCGCCGGATCCGACCACGGTGATCACGCGGGGCAAGACGGTCCGACAACGCCAAAAATCTGGCGCCGACGTTTCATCGCCGGCATCACCGACGATCACGCGCCCGGCACGCGGCTGGGCCGGCAGGAGATCCCGACCAGCCGAGCTGTTGACGGACGTGCAAGGCGCGCTTTGTGGACCCGCGACATGCTCGACGGCGCCAACGGCGCTGACTGCCGGATATGAAAGCGAAGCGTCGTGGCGGTCGCGGTTGATCCCTAGCGGAGCCCGCGGCCAGAAGGAGGACGGCGAAGGTTCGGTCGGCATCGTGGTGGCTGGCCTGGGTGCTGTCGGCCTGGGCTATGTGCTGGCTGACCGGACCTGCAAGCTCTCGCGCCGGATGGCTGGGGCCGTGTCGGCCGTCAAGGCGTGCCGCCATGAACTCAAGGCCGATCGGATCCTTGCAGAACGCAACTTTGGCGGCGCCATGGTCGAGCACGTTATCCGCACCGTTGATCCGGGCGTGTCCCTATCGCGAGGTGACCGCGAGCCGGGGCAAGATCGCCCGCGCCGAACCGGTGGCGGCGCTTGTATGAGCAGAACCGCGGGCGGCACGCCGGCGCGTTCTCAACCGAGCAGAGATCAGATGGCCCGCGATGACCGGCGATGGATACTCGCGACGGCTCGCCTGAACGAACCGACGCGCTGGTGTGGGCTTTATCCAGTTGATGACCGCCCCGCAGGCACCGCAGCCGGTGTTCGGCAGCTACGGGACCGGGGGTGGCTTCAACGGCGCTTACACAGTGCCCCACAGCGCGGGCTGGGGATCTACCTACGCGGTGAGCCGCCGGAATTTTGGGCCGCACGTGGCATTTTCATCCATGATCCTGGCAGAGTGGATTGATCGCGGCATTTGGAAGCCGCCAGCAGAGGATCAAAATGAACCGCACTCCAAAAACATCCAGTTGCTGTCACAAATCAGCCAGTCTAGCGCAAATGCCCGCTAGCGAAGTGCTTGACCCGCCGCGGTCATCGACGGACATCCTGCCTCGTCCAGGCTCGATCTTTTCGAGTCCTTCACCAGGCGCCCGGCCTGGCGACGACCGGTGGTCCGCTGATCCTCGCCTCCTCGCCCCACGCACGCCGCGGCGCGCTGTGGATGTATTCAAACGCCACTACGGCGCAGGTGGCGATCCGCTCATCCTCGTGGCTCACGGCGCGACCCGGACCCTCAATCCTTCATTGCCGCAGCGCGTGGTCGATCGCGCGCTGGAGAAGGACCGCGCCCGCGCGACGGCGGAGTATCTCGCGCAGTTCCGCACGGACGTCGAGGGCTTCGTCGCGCTCGAAATCGTCGAAGCCTGCACTGGCGACTATCGCGAGATGCTGCCGGCCGCAAACAACTTTACCGAGCTTTCACTGATCCGAGCGGCGGCTCCGATGACAGCTTCGCGCTGGCAATCTCGCACAAGTCCGAGGACCGGATTATCATCGATGCCATTCGCGAGGCCCGCCCGCCGTTCTCTCCTGATGCGGTGGTCGATGACTTCGCGGCGCTGCTGAAATCCTATCGTGTCAGCCGTGTGACCGGCGACCGATACGCCGGCGAGTTTCCGCGCGAGCTGTTCCGCAAGCATGGCATCGCGTATGACTTGGCCAAGCAGACCAAGAGTGAATTGTTCCGCGATCTCCTCCCGCTTTTGAACAGTGGCCGCATCGTCCTGCCGCGCAATGATCGCCTTCAAGGCCAAATCGTAGGGCTTGAGCGTCGCACCAGCGCGGTTGGCCGGGACACCATCTCGCATCCCGACCGCGGCCACGATGACGTGGCGAATGCCGTTGCCGGCGCGGCGGCGCTCTCCAAATTCGGCGGATACGACACGAGCATGCGCTGGGTGTCGGGCGACGACGACGACAGCGGCGCCGCCTGGCAGCGCGTCCGTCTTCAAGCCTTCATCAACAGCGGGGGCGCATCCGACTATGACGGAGTTTTGCGCGTCTCTCACGCTGAGAGCGCCAGGCATATTGCGCAGACTCCAGCGATATTTAGCACACAAAGAATTCAGGTGATCGGCATACTTAGAGACCAGGACCTGTCAATCGACGTCCGGAAATTTGGACGCCGATTCACAACGTCGGGCACGAGAAGTTTGGCGAGAATTTTGGGAAATGCAGTTCGTCTGTCGCGCGGGGGCGCGCTGTGATTCGCGCGCGCCCGTTAAATCAATTCAGTGGATCCTTGAGTTGTCGACCATGCATTTATTGATACCCTTACGATCCGCGAGCTGCTACCGAATCGGCCTCACGCCATAATTTGACGCAGATCGAGGTCAGGCGCGCGCCTGCTTGCGCGACCGCTTGTCGAGACCGAGCAGCGCTGGCCCATACGTGACGGAGAAGCCGAGAGAAAGCGGCTGACCAGGCGGCTGCCGCGAGGTGCAGAAGGGCATCGCTGTGCGCCGTCTCGATCACGGCGCAGATCCGCGCCAACACCGCGACAAGAGCGGCGGCATAGATGGCCTGGGTCGGCAGCGACGCAATCAATCTCTGGCCGGTGTGACCGAGGCTTGCGCGCGTCATCACCGCGAGCGTCATGATTCCGCGGATCCTGCCATCCAGGCGTGCAGTCCCGCGCTTGGAGGAAGCAAACCGAACGCGGACGCCGCGCCAAACAGAAAGCCGAGCGGCACGAAGGCATAGCCGACGTGCAGGATCAGTACCAGGCGCTCGCCAAAGGTTCGATCGCCGGCCCAGCGGCCGAGCCGCACCAGATGCAACAATCCTGCAACGGCGAGCGTGGTGCCAACCAACGCGCCTTCCTGCCGAACAATCCAAATCAACAGTATCACGGCGGTGATTGCCACGATCGCCACGTCGAGGCGGCCGAACGGCGCCGGAAGGCGGCCCGGCCTTTCCCGGGCCAGCCAGTTGCGAGTGAAGCTCGGAATGATCCGGCCGCCGATCAACGAGATCAGCAGAACGACGGTCGCGATGCCGATCCGAATGCTGACGTCGGCGGTGCCATTCAGATGGGCTTCGATATGGAAGGCAACATTGCCGGCCAGAAGCAGCGTGATCAGCACGACCACCTTAAGATTGCGCCAGTTCTTGCCGGCAAGGATTTCCCGCGTCGCGGCGGCCGCGACCAGCGCGAGGAAGCTGGTGTCAATCAGGAACGCCGCCAGCCAGCCGATCTCGGCGGAGGCCGTCACCGCGACGCGGCCGGCTATCCAGACCAGAACCAGCGTCAGCAGCGGCCTGCCCTGAATCGGCAACCGGCCGGTCCAGTTCAGAATCGCCGTGAACAGGAAGCCGGTCATCACCGCTGGCAGGTAGCCGAACAGCATTTCATGGACGTGCCAGTCGCGCGGCGCGAATGCCGAATGCAGCACCAATTCGCCATGGAAAACCGGAAGCCAGACTAGGATGGCGAGCCCCGCATAGATCGCCCCCAGCAGGAAGAACGGCCGGAAGCCGTACGACAGGATGGCAGGTCCCTGATAGGCGCGGCGCCGCGGCGCAGGCGTTGTCGTCGTGTTCATGTGGCAACGTCCAGCCCGCTCAAACGACCAGGTTGCGAGGGCAAGCGGCGCCAGCCTTTATTTCTTTTTTCCGTCGGCATCGAACTGCTTGAGAAAGGCGATCAGGTCGTTGGTCTTTTGCTCGTCCTTCAGACCGGCATAGATCATCTTGGTGCCCGGGATTTTCGCTTTCGGATCCTTGATGTACTCGCGGAACGTCGCCTCATCCCAAGTGATACCGGAATTCTTGTTGGCGTCCGAATACGAATAGCCGGCAACGCTGCCCGCCTTGCGGCCGATTATGCCATTGAGGACCGGTCCGACGGCATTCTTCGCGGTCTCGCCAATCTGGTGGCAAGTCTTGCATACGCCAAACACCTTCTCGCCGGCAGCGGCATCCTGAGCTCTGACTTCACCCGCGCCGGCGACCGCCAACAGTGCAACAAAAACAAATCCTCGCATCCTGTTCTCCTGTTTTGACCCCTTTGGGAGCAGAAATCTTCATCTTGTCGGGGGTGATCGGCCGGTCCGATCGTTCTGACTGCCGTCGGACCGGCACATCTCAAGCACCCAATACGACCAAAGTTCCGCCTGCTTCGACGATGCGAGCCTGCACGTTCGGTCGGATAGCCAGGATGTCCTGGATCCGCGACAGCGGCATCAAGCTGAAGGCGGTCGAAAGCGCATCCGCTTCGGTGGCAGTTGGCGCGATGACGCTCACCGTGCTGTACAGCGACGGGCTGCGTCCTGTCGACGGATCGAACAGATGCGTAAACCGGCCTTTGGAGTCGAACCGGAATCCAGCGCCTGCCGATGTCGCGACCGCGCGATCGACGAGGTCAACGGTTTCGGTGAGCGCGCCAGGCCTGTCAGGATCGGCGAGGCCCACGCGCCATGGCGTACCTTCGGGCCTCGCTCCGATCGCCCGTATCTCGCCCATGTCGATCAGCGTCGTCGACAGGCCCGCCCTGCGCAGCAAATCGACGACGCGGTCCGTGGCGTATCCCTGCGCGATGCCGTTCAGCGTGATTGCCGCGCCGCGTTTGACGAGAGCGATGCGATCCGCACTCACAAGCAGGCCGCTGCGGCCGACCTTCGCCAGCGTTTCGGCCAGCCTCTGCGGCGATGGCCCTTCCAGATCGGGCCTCTCCGAAGAGAAATGATCCGCATAAAGCTGCCACAGCGGTTGGACTGTTGGATCGAAGGCGCTGTCTGTCAGATCAGCAAAAAACAGCGAGGCTTTCAGCAGCGCCACCATGTCGGCGTCGGGAGAGACAAGAATACCAGTGCGGTTGAGGGCGCAGATCGCCGGAGTCGGCCCGATACAGACTGAACTGCTGCTCGAACCGCCGCACGTCCAGGACACACCGCGCAACAAGCCGTTCGGCCTCGGTCCGGTCCGGGTGATAAATCTCGATCGACACCTGCGCGCCGAGCGCCGATCCGTGCCACCTCACGGGATCGCCTGCCTGGGCCGTTCGGCCACCGGTCAGAAATGCCGACCCGGCCGCCGTCGCAACGATGGCGATCATGCGCCGGCGCGTGAGACTTCGATTTGACATCGGTCGCTCCTCGTCAGTTAAGACGCACATCGGAATGTTCGGACTGGTCGCCGGCGGTGTCACTGCCCAGCACATAGGCGCCCGGAATTTCAGCGAATGTCACAACGCGACCGCCGTTAGCCGCAGCAAACGTGTCGGCCGCCTCGCGATTGCCGAACGGCACCGCCTCGGCCGCACCCATTCCGCCCTGCTTGCGGCTTTCGATTACGAAGAACGCCTTGCGCGCGTCGATCCAGTTCGTCGCGCCAGGATCTTCCCAGCTCAATGCCCGCGCCATATCCGAGACGTAGATCGCGCGGATATCTCGGGGCTGGTCGGGCATTAGGGTGAACGCCACGGTGTCGCGCACCGACGTGAACCAGAACGGGTCGATCCTGCTCGCCGTGATGATCTGACCCTTCGGTCCCGGATGTTCGAGCAGGTTCATGCCGCAGAACACGCCCATCGCGTCGCTGTTAAGGGCAACAGGTGGCGGTGCGACCGAGTTGGCCGCGTCCTGGTTGCAACCGGTCAGGAAGATGATGACGAAGAAGGCGCACACGATCCGGAAGGTCATAATTCCCTCCGCGCAAAGAACACCGTCGCAAGCCCGAGCGGTGCGGCGATCCAGACCAGCAGACCCAGCAACAGCGCGCCAATCCCCGCGCTAGCCGTCCCGGCCAGGCCGGCCATCCCCGAAAACTGGCTGACATTAAATCCGGTCAGATTGCTCAGCCGGTAAAGGTCGGTCGGATTGAGGAAGAGCAGCGCCTCGAGGACGCCCGCCGAGATCACCCGTCCCTGATCGATCACCAGAATGCCGAGAAGTCCCATGTCGAACACCAGCACCATCAGCAACCAGATGCCCACCGAGAGTCCCGCAGCGGTGCCGCGATCACGGACCAGGCTGCTGATGAGATACCCGATCGAGACAAAGACCGCGCCGAGCAGGATCGAGGTTCCAAGCATGGAAGCAAAGGCATACCAGCTTGCCGCCAGCACCGAAGCCCCGGTGATCGCGAGAGCGACCGCCGCCGCGCCGTACCCGATGATGGTAGCGAACGCGAGGATCAGAACATGCCCGCAAAATTTCCCGAGGATGACCTGATAGCGCCCAACGGGATAGCTGAGCATCAGGATCATCGTGCCCCGCTCCATCTCGCCAACCACGGCGTCGTGAGATATCAGCAGTGCGATCAGCGGCAGTAGAAAGATCGTAAGGCTGGAGAGGCTGACGACAACGACATCGAGAGCGCCGGCGCCGACATTGCCGGTCGGTGCGCTGCCGAGGAATGTGAGAGACAGCGAAAGCGCGGCCAGGAGCAGCGTGGTGGCCAGAACCCAGCGGTTCCGCAACCCTTCCTTGATTTCCTTGCCGGCGATGATGACGATGTTCCTCACGCTGCCTGCTCCCGCGTGCGAAGAAAATGGGCGTAGAGGTCGTCGAGGGTGGGCGCCGCGATTTCGATGTTCGTGATGCGGGGATCGCTGGCGGCAAAGCGCAACAGGTCCATCTTCCGCGCCTCATCCTGCACTAACATGACTCGACCGTGCGGCGTTGCGGACGACTCGCCGGTCATCCAGGCAGACGGAACGTCATTGGTACCGGGTGCGAGATCAAGTGAGACCCGGATCGGCAGTCGCGAGATCGAGCGCAGTTCCGCCAACGTCCCCTGCGCCACCAGCACCCACGGTTCATGATGAGGACGTGTTCGGCGCGATCCTCGAGCTCGTTGAGGGCGTGCGACGAGATCAAGACGGTAGCGCCGTCGTCCCGCAGTTCGTTCAAAATCTCATAGAACGTCTGGCGCAGCGCAGGGTCGAGTCCCGTTGTCGGCTCATCGAGCAACAGCACCCGCGGTCGCCCCAGAAGGGCCTGAGCTAAACCCAAACGTTGCCGCATGCCCTTGGAATAGGTTCCGACCCTGCGATCGGCGGCATCCATCAGACCAACGCGGTCCAGCAGCGTCCATGCCGACGCTGGCTTGATTTGCTTCAGCCGCGCGTAGAATCTTATGGTTTCGCGCCCGGTCAGGGCGGCGTTGAAGGCAACGTTTTCCGGCAGATATCCAAGCTGCCGGCGTGCCGAGAATTCGCCGGCCGCTGGGTCCTCGTTCAGCACGCGGACTGCGCCGTGATCTGCGTGAATTAGTCCCAGCATTAATTTGATCAGCGTGGTCTTGCCCGCGCCGTTGTGGCCGACCAGGGCACTAAGCCGTCCCGGACCGAGGTCGAACGAGACTTTGCGCAGCGCGTTTATCGAGCCGTAGCTTTTCGACACGCCTTTCACGGAGACGGTAACGGTCATCTCAGGCTCCGGCTAACTGACGGTTTAGACGGCGGGGCCATCAGGGGATGGGTATCAACGACCCCGCCGGGATAGAGCGCCGGAAACTGCGCCTGCGCCCAGCGCAGCACCTGTACCGCGGGACTGTTGATCAACACCTTTGCGGACGGCGCGGTCCACAACACCCGATCGACCAGATCGTTGGGGCGGTAGGCTGTGTCGGCAATGCCATCACCGTTGAGGTCGAACGCCGGATTGTCGCTCCAGTAATTGCCGCGACCGCCCTTCGACCAGTCGAGGTCGCGGGTGCCGACATATTTCACCTGGTTGCGATTGCCCACAAAGGCGTTACCGGTAATCTCGTTGCCCTCGGAGCCGGCCGTGAAATGCACCCCGATCCCGCAATGTTCAAACCAGTTGTTCCGGAACTTGTTGTGATTGGTGTTGTAGATGAAGACGCATTTCTCGGGTCCGCTGCGAAGGACCTGCGTCGCCCTTGCTTCCGGGACCATTCCTCGCTCTTTGTCCGGACCTTCTTCCCGATCGCCTGCGATGGTGTCGAGCGATCCGCCGGCCACCCAATTGCTATCGATCTCGGAATAGTTGGCATAGTTGAATAAAAGGCCATAGTCGCGGTCGCGGTCCGAGATGTTGTCGCGGATCACAAGCCGGTTCGAATACATGATGGCATAGCCGATATGATTGCCGACCGAGACGTTGCCGCTCACTTCGCTGTCGTTGGTGTACATGTAATGGACCGCAAACCGCACCTGATCGAAGCGATTGTTGACGAAGCGATCCTTGCGGCTGGAAATCGTGAAGATGCCGTCGCGGCCGTAGCGGAAAGTATTCTCGGCGATGGTGACATCGGGCGCATTCCAGAGCGACACGCCGTTGCCGGCCTCATTGAGGCGGCCGTCACGTATACCTTCGACCACGTTCCGCAGGACGCGTGAACCCGCGGCGCCATGGACATAGATTCCGAACAGGTTCTCTTCGAAGCGATTGTTTTCGATCAGCGCGCGTTGCGCCGATTTCTCGAGGAAAACTCCTGAATCCATCGTTTGCAGATCGCGTCCCGATCCCCGGATGGTCACGCCGCGGATCGTGACGTCCGGCGCAGTGACCGTGACAACGTTGCCAGCACCGCCGCCGTCGAGCACCGCGCCCGGCCGTCCGGTCAACACAACGTGCCGATCAATCCTTATCGCACCTTTGTAGTCGCCCGGCGCAAGTTCGATGACATCTCCGGCCTGCGCGCGGTCCAGCACAGCCTGAAGCGGCTGGTCCGGAGCAGCCTTGAGCGTCTCCGCACCGGCGAAGCCCGAGGCTCCGGCGGCGAACATCGCCGCCGGAAGAATGCGTAGAAGAAAAGACACGTGTCGTTCCTGTCTCAAACCGGATTGTCTCAAATCGTCTCTCAAACCGTCTTGGGCTCGACAAACATACGGCCCTTCATTTCCATGTGCATGGCGTGACAGAACCATGAGCAGTAGTACCAGTAGACGCCGGCTTTATCCGCCGAGAACGACACGGATGCCGTCGCCATTGGCGCGACTTCCATATTGATGCCGTAGTTCACGATCGAGAAGCCGTGGGTCAGGTCTTCTACCGCATCGATGTTGGTGATGTAGACGGTGACCTGATCCCCCTGCTTGACCTGAAACTGCTCCAGACCAAACGCGGGCGCGGTCGACGTCATGTAGACTCGCACTTTGTTGCCGTCGCGAATGACCTTGGAGTCGGCTTCGAGATTGATACCATCGGCCTTGGCCTGCTTGACCGCATCGGAAAAGAACGCGTCGGCGCGATCCCAGATCGAAATCGGATTGATCTTGGACCGATGGACGATGGTGGCGTCATGCGGTTCGGCAAAGCTCGGACCGTCATGGATAAGCACCATCTTGTCACCGGAGATATCGATCAACTGGTCGTTCTCCGGCTTCAGCGGACCAACATTGAGGAAGCGATCCTTGGAGAATTTGTTCAGCGATATAAGCCACTTGCCGTCAGCCTCCTTGGTCTGGCCCATCGAGGAGTGGTTGTGGCCGGGCTGATAATGAACATCGATCTTCTGAATAATCGGATCGACCTTCTCGCCCTTGAACGCACGTTTTGCGAGATCGATGTTCCACTTGCAGATCTGGCTGTCGAGAAAGAGAGTCGTGTAAGCATTGCCCTTGCCGTCATAGGCCGTGTGCAAGGGTCCAAGACCAAGTTCAGGCTCCGCGACCACGACGTCGCGCGGCTTGATCTTGTCGTCGAACAATTGATCGAACAACCGGACGTCCATCACCGTGACGGTCGGCGAGAGCTTTCCCGCCGCAACGATGTGAATGCCATCGGGCGCGCTGTTCAAGCCGTGCGGATTGTTCGAGACCGGTACATAGCGCGTGTAGCGCGAGCCCTTGCGGCCATCGATCAACGGCACGCCGTTCATTTCCTTGAAGTCGCCCTTCTTCACCGCTTCTTCGATGCGCTTGAGATTGAAGATAACGACCCAATCCTGCTCGTTGGCGGTCATCTCGGCCAGAGTAACTCCCTCTTCCCCATTGTAACAGGTCGAGACAGCGTATTTGCCCTGATAGTCGGCATCAACATTGTCGAGATTGCCATCGACCATCACCTGCCAGGCAACCTTCATAGTGTCGCCATCGACCGCGGTGAAAATCGAATGATATTGCTTGCTGTCGTCGAGGATCTTGCCATCGTTCGGCAGCGGCACGGCATCCTCACCGTTACAGAACACATAGCCGGTGCGCGGGTATTTCTGGACGCGCAGGCCGTGCACCGTATGCTGGTTCGGAAGCTGAATGATCTTATCGCATTTCATGACATCGAGACGGACGCGCGCGACGCGCGTATTGGCCTTGTCGTTCATGAAAACGTAGCGGCCATCATAGGTGCCGTCGGTGAAGGAGACATGCGGGTGATGCAAGTCGCCGTTCATGTAGGTGCCGCCGCGATTCTGAGGAATTCGCGGGTCTCGGGAAGAAGCCCCTCGGTCAGGATCTTCAGACTCTCGTTGGTCTGGCCCCAGCCGGTCGCGCTGCAGCGGTTGAATACCGGCACGCGCATCAATTCGCGCATCGACGGAAGCCCGACAATGCGCATTTCTCCGGACTGGCCACTGGAGAAGAAGGTGTAATATTCGTCGAGTTCGCCCGGGGCTACTTCAGCCTTCTGGACCGCGGGCCGCGCTGCAGGCGCTTTCGGCGGCGCCGTCTTGGTCTGCGCGTCCGCAGCGGTGACAAAGCCCTTGCCGTCCGTGGTGAACGCAACTCCGCCCGCAAGGCCCACGCCCGCTGCTGCAGCAGTGGTCCCGAGCAAGGTACGCCGGCTGACGCTCTTTCCGTTTTCGTTGTCGCTCATAATAGCCTCCTAGGCTTTCAGGTTGCAGGTGGAGTGATGGCGTCGACGGGCGGCAGACCAATGGGCTTGCCTCCGGCGGTGATGATGGTGTTCGGACCTTTGCCGCCGCTACGCATCGAGGGCGACGACAGCGCATCGCGCTTCTCGCGCTTCAGCCGCACCTGAATCATGTGCGGGCAGCGGTGATCGTCGAAATACAGTTCCTGGCAGTGCATGCAGTAGATGCACTCATTGACGTTGATGTGCCCCTCCGGATGGATCGCCTGCACGGGACATTCCTTGGCGCAGCGCTGGCAGGGCGTGCCGCATTCGGGCCAGCGGCGCAGCCACTCGAACATCCGGATGCGGCCGGGAATCGCGAGCGCGGCACCAAGCGGGCACATGTAGCGGCAGAAGAACCGCTCGACGAACAGGCCGGCGGAAAGCATCGTGAGCGCGTAGATGACGAACGGCCATTCGCGCGCGAACTTCAGGACGATGGCGGTCTTGAATGGCTCGACCTCGGCCAGTTGCTCTGCAAAGGCGGTCGAGTACAGCGACATGCCGAACAGGCCGAGAAAGATGATGTATTTGATCGGCCACAGCCGCTCGTGCAGGCCCCATGGCAGCCTGTATTGCGGGATCTTCACCGCTTGGGCGATGTTGTTGAGCAATTCCTGCAGCGCCCCGAACGGGCATAGCCAGCCGCAGAATGGTCCGCGCCCCCAGAACAGAAGTCCTGCGGCGATCGAGGCCCAGAGCAGGAAGATCAGCGGGGCTGACAGGAAGTATTCCCAACTGAAGCCAGTCAGCAGAGAATTGGCGAAGGTCAGAACATTGACCACCGAAAGCTGGGCATTCGCATACCAGCCGAGCCAAACCAGAATGAAAAGCAAATAGCCGCGGCGGACCCACGTATAGACCCTGGGACGGCGCACCAGGGCATTCTGAAAAAGAAGATCAAAGTCAGCGCACCGAGCGCGACGATTGTCGTGCCGATTTTGACGACGTTGCCACGCCAGATTTTCATCCACAGCGGTTCATCTTCGGCGGCGGAGGATGCTGCGGCGTCGTGCTTTGCCGACGCCGGTGCTTCCGACGATGCCGCTGCTGGAGACGTGGTTGCCTGCTGCCGGACCGGCGGCGCCGGCTCACGTTTCATATAGGCATCCGGAAGCGTGTAGCCGAGATCGAAGGTGAGCCACGCTTTTTCCCGGGTGGCGACCACACGCTGCACCAGCAGTTGCAGCACCCATGGCTCGGTTGGATCGAACGTGAATTCCGGCGGCACCGCGAACAGGGCAATTTCGGGAAAGTCAGGCGCGCCTTCGGCCGCAAGATTCCCCAGCCTCGTGTGGTCGCGGTCGCGGAAGCGGATGCTATTGGTGTCCTGGAGCAATTCGATGCGGTCGAAGATGCCGCCGCGGACGTAAGCGGCCCCCTTGAACGAGTAACGCCCCGATCCCGCGACCACCAGGGCTTGCTGACCAGGCTTGAGCCGGCCGGCCAGACGATTGAATCCGTCGTCGCCGAGCAGGCTGCGGCCGATGGTCGGCACCGCGACATCAGCGACGTACAGGTCGACGAACGTGTCGTCCGGATTACCTTCCTCCGGCCGCGCGGCAGCACCTGCATTGCCCGGATTTTTCGAAGGCCTGATTCACGTCAGCGACGGAAAGTATCAACCGACGGACGGAGCCGTCACCGACGAGGCTCGGCCAGTCGCGGATTTCGCTCTTTCCGGGATCAATCGCCTTCGCGGCTTGCGGCGCCGCGCTGGCGGTCGCGCCGCCCGGAGTGCCGAGCCGACCACTCTTGATGAGCTTGGTCGCGGAGCGGACGATGCTGTCGCCGATCACCAGCACGGTTACGGTCGCGCCACTGACGATATCGACCTGTGGCGCGGGCGCGGCTCCGCGCACGACGCTTTCCATATCGGCGCCGATCAACTTGTTGACCGCTTCCAGAATGCGCTTTTCCGGAATGCCCAGGAGAACGATGGGCTCTTTGTGTTCGACGAGCTTGAGGCCGATCAGTACTCCCTTCGGATCGATGCCGACCAAAAGCTGGATCGGCTTTCCGGAGTAACCGGTGGAGTTGGCAAACTCGGAATTCAGGTAAACGAATCCAAGAAGACGATCGTCCTTGTATGCGGGCGCAATTGCAGGATCCCCTTGCAGCGGCCCGAAGCGATTCTGCACCGGCAACCAGTTCGGCCGGCTCGGCCTTGCCAAGGTAATCGTTCAGCCGGCCTGCAGCGCGCGCCGCCAAGGAGAGCAGTCCAGCCGAAAAGGGCCAGAACTCCAAAAAGGACATAGATGTTGACGGGTTTCCGCAAAACGCTTCTTCCAGATTTTGGCAGAGCGCCGTTGTTCTGGATCGCGAGCTTCGAAAATCTGTCTAGAGCACCGGGCGAGATTGCTACTTGCGCTGGATCAAACTTCCCACACTCTGATAGGTTCAAACTTATTGTGAGAAAGCGCCCGACATGCGCAAAGAGCCGCTTCTGACCGCAGTGCCGCCAGTTCCTGTGCGAAGCCTTAGCGAGCTTTATGCAATTGCGCTTGACCAGGCGCAAAGGGCCACGCAGCGATATGGCGCGATTGCCACCCAGATGGATGAGCGCCTCTCGCCGGTGCGCTCCGTCTTCGAGGCACTTGCGACACGCGAGCAAAATCGTTCCGATAGCCTGTCCGCAGCCTGCCTTGCCGCATGCGGTAAGCGTCCCGATGCATCCGATCTGCGCTGGGCACCGATCGATCTCGTTCCTGCGGCGGAAATCGCCGACATCAAGGATTCCAGTCTGTCGACGCCTTACACCGCGTGGGTGCTCGCAGCCCGCCATCGCCAACGCGCCTTCGTGTTCTGGACTTATGTCATCGCCCTTGCCGAAGATCCGCTAGTCCGGCTGACGGCGGAAACCCTGGCGCATGAAGCACTGTCCGACGGTAGCTTGTTGCGTCGCGAGCGGCGGCTGGCCTGGAGGGCTGAGCGGAAGATTGCCGCCGATGAGACTGCGGCTGCTGACGGAACCGACGAGCCCGCATCGGCAGCGCTTCTGGAAAGCCTTCTCCTCAAGGACATCATCGCATGGTCGCAAGGATTGACTCCCGCCCAACGCGACCACGTCACGACCATGGACCCTTCCCGCCTGCCGCCGCATTTCCTGATGCTCCCGGACGAAGGCGGCGCTGATCCGGCATCCGGAGAGATCGAACAGATCAAGCGCCGCGCGCTGCGCCGCGCCGAACAACTGTCGAACATCTATTTGGACGAGGCGGAAAGCGCCACCGACCAAAGCAGCATGGAGCTCGCGCAAAAGCTTGCCGCTCAATCCATTATGCGGCTCGCTGGTCTGCGTAACATTGCCTCTGCATCCGCCCTCGCGATGAGCGGTTAGTAACGCTGCTACATCCTTTGTTGGCTTGTGGCCGCCGTTCCGGTCGCTACTATGACTTTTTCGACGTGATCGCACCTACGCACTCAAACATGCGCGAGTCGAAGTTCAAGCGTCCCGGCATAATGCGCGAAAGCATCATCGGGCCTCGGCACCTCGGACATTCGGGATTTTCGATTGCGACTGGCGGAATGCTGGAACGCTGCGAATGGGATTCCGGCATGCTGCTTCCCTCAAAACAGGCGGGAGCACGAAACTCTCAGTCACCGGTGAAAACGGATCCGGAACGGTGATAGTAACCAGCATGCTCTTCCGGGTTCCGGAGCACCGGTCAATATTGCTCACATTCAAAAGAATTAATGATCTGGCAAGCTTCCTGTTAACGCTTTCGGGAAGTGAGCTGTATTGACCAGTACGTTGCGAAGCCGACGTGGAAGCATGTCCCATCACCGCCTCGTATCGGCACCTACCGGTGACTGAGAGTGTTGCGCTCCCGCCTGATCCAGGGCGAAGCCTCATGAGCATTCGGCGACCACGTCGCCCTAAATGCCAGACAACTTGATGCTGGCACGTACTACCCCGGAGCTTCGCTTTAACATCAGGACATTCGAATGTCCCGCTTGCGATCTGGTTTACCAGCTCGTAGGAGAGCTAATTGATCCCATGAAATCGCTTGAAAGAGCCCGGTTGGTTCCATGGCTTGCAAGCGCCAACGTAAAGATAGTTGGCGGAGGGCGCCTGCCTACTCCGGCTCGCGGAGTTGCTCTTCCAAATACTGCACCAGCCTTCCGAGCCGCTCGTCGGGACGGTCAAAGGGACAAACTCTGGGCGGGCGATTGCACGGCGTCCGAGCTAAGAACCGCCATGCCTGCCGAAGAGACCTCGAAGCCGCCACCTGATGAGCCGGTCGGAGCTATTCCGGAGGGCAGCAGTAACGTCGAGCAGCGCGGAGCTAGCTTCGTGGCTTCCTGACGACGGAACCGAACGACATAGTTGCGTCGATACATCCCAAGGCCATGCCGGTGATCCTCACCACCGAGGAGGAATGCGACGTGTGGATGCGCGCGCCGTGGGATGACGCGAGCGCTACAGCGACCGCTCCCCGACAATATGCTCACGATCATCGCAAGCGGCGTGCGCGAATTCGTTCGAGGTGGAATCGGCTCGTCGCGCATCCGAAGGTGTCAGAAGCTTTGCTTATTGAATCATCCCTCTCTATCTCGGGCTTTTCACGCAAAACGGCGTTCAACAGCGAATTGTGAACTTCTATTTTTCCATTATAGCTGATGAGTCCAAGTTTGCGGAATTTGTTCATGAAGTAGTCGTTACCAAAACATTTCGATCAGTGTGAGCAATATTGATCATAGCGTAGGGGTCGCGAGCGCGCATGCTGGCGGTCGTCGGCTACCGCACGACATCAAGGGGCCAAGGCAGGTGTCGGGGCTCGCCCGGCGACACCTCGATCCTCGCTGACCCCACTGTCGTTGATGACCTCATCGCCAACTGGAATAACCGGTAGGTTTAAGGGAGCTAACAGTATGCCCACGAACGATTACCGCCGCGTACTCGACGACCCCGCCTTCCAAAACCTTGTCCGGGAAAGGTCTGGTTTTGCCTGGTCTCTCTTGGCAGCGATGCTCGTCATCTACTACGGCTTCATCATGCTTGTCGCGTTCGCCAAGCCGCTTCTGGCGGCAAAGGTGGGAGGTGGCGTCACCTCCGTTGGAATCGTGCTCGGCCTTGCTGTGATTGTGTCTGCGTGCGTGCTGACTGGACTTTACGTCCAGCGCGCAAACAGCCGTTTCGATGAATTGACCCGCACACTTATTAGGGACCTTACGCGATGAGCCGCAATTTCACGTCGGTGTTGTTTGGCCTAATCGGTGCGGCCGCACTTCCTCGGTAGCGGTGGCCGCCGGTCCGGATTTAGGGACTGTTCAGAAGCAGTCGCTGAACTGGGCTGCGATAGGCATTTTCGCGTTGTTCGTGCTTGGCACCCTCGGGATCACGTATCGTGCGGCGATGCAGACGAAAACCGCGGCCGACTTTTACGCCGCCGGTGGCGGCATTACCGGGTTTCAGAATGGTCTCGCGATCGCCGGCGACTACATGTCGGCCGCCTCGTTCCTCGGCATCTCCGCGCCTCGTGTTCACGTCCGGCTTTGACGGCCTGATCTACTCGATCGGGTTCCTGGTTGGCTGGCCGGTAGTACTGTTCCTGATTGCCGAGCGCTTGCGCAACCTCGGCAGCTTCACCTTTGCGGATGTTGCCTCATTCCGCCTCGACCAGACCCAGATCCGCATCCTGTCGGCAACCGGTACATTGGTCGTCGTCGCGTTCTATCTGATCGCGCAGATGGTCGGTGCAGGGAAGCTGATCGAGTTGCTGTTCGGACTGGATTATCTCTACGCCGTAGTGATCGTGGGTGTGCTCATGATTGTCTATGTCGCCTTTGGCGGGATGAAAGCGACCACCTGGGTGCAGATCATCAAGGCGTGCCTTCTGCTCGCCGGCGCCACCTTCATGTCGCTCATCGTGCTCTACCGGTTCGGCTTCAGTCCTGAAGCTATGTTCGCCGAGGCGGTCAAAACGCACTCCTAAGGGCGACGCCATCATGGCGCCGGGCGGACTCGTCTCAGACCCGATCTCTGCGATCTCGCTTGGCATGGCGCTGATGTTCGGTACCGCGGGCCTACCGCATATCCTAATGCGCTTCTTTACCGTATCAGACGCGCGGGCGGCGCGGAAGTCCGTTTTCTACGCGACCGGCTTCATCGCGTACTTTTACATTCTTACCTTCATCATCGGCTTTGGGGCAATCACCTACCTCATGAATGATCCGAGCTATTACAAGCTCGGCGCTGGCGGCGCCTATAACAAGCTCAACGACCTGCTCGGGGGCACGAATATGGCTGCCGTCCATCTCGCCGCCGCAACCGGGGGCTCCTTGTTCTACGGCTTTATCTCAGCGGTGGCTTTCGCGACAATTCTCGCTGTTGTCGCGGGCTGACCTTGTCGGGCGCGTCGGCGGTGAGCCACGACCTCTACGCCTCAGTCATTGCAAAGGGGCGCGTCGCAGAGCAGAAAGAGGTCAACATCTCGAAGATGGCGGCGATCGGGATAGGCATTATTGCAATCGTGCTGGGCTACATTTTCGAGAACCAGAACGTCGCTTTCATGGTGGGACTCGCGTTTGCGGTTGCCGCAAGCTGCAACTTCCCGGTCCTACTGATGTCGATACTCTGGAAGGGTACCACGACCCGTGGCGCTGTAAATGGCGGCCTCCTCGGCCTTGTAAGCGCCGTCGTCATGGTTGTGCTCAGCAAGGCCGTGTGGGTGACCACGTTCGGCTTCAAGGATGCGCTGTTCCCGTACGACAATCCGGCGATCTTCTCGATGAGCCTCGCGTTCCTAGGCATCTGGGTGTTCTCAAAGCTCGACACTAGCCCGCGCGCTCGCGCGGAGCAGGCCGCGTTCGAGGCACAATATGTCCGTTCGGAAACGGGTATCGGGGCCGCGACGGCGCATGTCCACTAAAGGTGCCCGAGCGGCTGGGCGTGCTGCTCCCGCTGCATCGTGCTAAGGCGATCTGATGCAAGGCTTTGATGCCACTAATCCGCCGTTCGATCGCCTTTTGCAGCACGAACTCGATGAGCTGATTACATCGCTCGACGTCGGCTATTATCGTCCGGGCGAGTTCATCGTCCGGCAGGCGCACGCGTCTGAACAGCTGCCATGTAGTTATCAAGGGCTCCGTCGAGGTCCGAGAGAGTGGCAGCCTGCAGCTTGTGCTTGGTCCGAAGGACAGCTTCGACTCTCCGCGCCGTCGTTCACGGCGCGGCGGGGGACGACTTTGTGGCCACTGAAGAAACGCTATGCTACCTTATTCCCCGCGATCTGCTGCTCGGCCTGATACGCCGCAATCCAGCCTTCGCCGCCTTCTTCTACGCTGACGTGTCACGCAAGCTCGCCGCCTTCGCCGAAGCACGTCAGGCTGAAGGCGTAGAGAGCGTTCTCCGCTCGCGTATTCGCGACGCTCGTTTCGGTGCGGCAGTGTTCATCGAGGCAGACGCGACGATCGAGGAGGCCGGTAGAACCATGCACGACAATAACATCAATGCACTCTATGTTCGCGACGGCGAGCGCATCGGCGTCGTCACCGGCATGAACCTGTCGAAAGCCGTCGTGCTGCGTCGGCTGGCGCTTGACACTCCATTAAGCGAGGTGTGCCACTTCGACGTAGTCGCCATCGACGCAGACGACTTCATTTTTGATGCGCTGCTCCTAATGACGAAGCAAGACAAGCGCAGACTAGCGGTTCGCCGCGACGGCGTCTACGTGGGCTTTCTCGAGGACATCGACCTCACTTGGGCTTTTTGCTGGCAACTCGCAACTGATTCCGGGCCGGATCGAGCGCGCTCGCAGCCTCGACGATCTTGCGGCGCCGGCGCGGGATATCCAGGCACAAGTCGAGCGATTGCCACAAGCAAGGTCTCAAGGTCGACCTCGTCGCTGACATTACCTCCGACTTGAACCGCCGCCTGTTGCGTAAGCTATTTGACATGACCGCGCCGCCTCGATCCGGCAGCACGGCTGCCTCCTGCTCATGGGCTCCGAGGGGCGTGGCGGAACAGACCGCTCGCACCGATCAGGATAATGGACTTCTCTTGGGCGCGGATGTTCCTGCCGAGGATCTCGCGGCCTTCCGCGCCGACTTCTCGGGTGCGCTCGAAAGCTTCGGGTTCCTCCTGCCCAGGCAATGTAGTGGTGAGCAACCCGGTCTGGTCGCAGTCGGTGGCAAGCTTCATCCGCCAGCTCAAATCCTGGCTGCTCAGTCGGGATCCCGACGCAGCGATGAACATCGCGATCTTCTCCGACGCGGTCGCAGTCGCTGGCGATCCAGAGCATCTCGCCCGCGCCAAGCGATCCCTCGTTGAGCTTCTACGCGGCGAGAATGCTCTGTTAGCTCAATTTGCGCGTCTCATTGAAACCTTCACCACGCCAAACCTAGGAGTACTCAGTGTGATCATGGCGTCCGTTGGTGTCGGAGTTGACGAGGTCGACCTTAAGAAGGCCGGCACGTTCCCGATCGTGCATGGGGTGCGAACGCTGGCGATTGAGAAGGCCGTGTTAGCCTCCTCAACCGCCGGGAGGATTGCCAGCCTCGTGGAGACGCGCACGCTCGACTCGAGGTTTGGCCTAGAGCTGGTGAGCGCGCTTCGAGTGTTCATGGAGTTCCGGTTACGTTCCCAGCTCCGCGCGATCCACCGTGGTAGGCCCGAGCAAGAAGCGCTCGTGCGCTTGACGAGATTACTGCCGCAGACCGAGACATCCTGCGTGATGCGCTACGGATCGTGCGGCAGTTCCGCGAGTTCATTCGGGTGCATTACAATCTTGCGGCATTCTGAGATGGCCCGCTTCCTGCGCAATCTTTTTACCGCGTGTCGCTCGGCAACCCCGCCTACCGATTTCTGTTCCAACCGGGACCACCCGATGAGGTCGTCGTAATCGACTGCGAAACCACGGGCCTCAATCCGCGGCGCGACGAGATGATCGCAGTGGCTGCTATCAAGGTCCGGGGCCGGCGGATCCTTACCAGCGACGCATTCAGGGTCGTCATTCGTGCTGACAAGCCACCCACGGCGGAGTCGATCAAGGTGCATCATCTCAGAGCCCAGGAAGTTGCGCTGGAAGGCAGATGCATAAAGTTCTGCCAGAACTGCTACACTTCATCGGAGGACGTCCGATCGTGGCTACTACGTCGACTTCGCGACGTCACTATGCTCGATAAGTACGTGCTACCCTACATTCAAGCAAAGCTACCGAACCCGCGTATTGATGTTTCGGCGATTTACTATGCGCTGAAGTACCGGAACGCCCCACCGGGGACCGTGCACGACCTGCGCTTCGCGTCGATGCTGTCGGACTTGGGGCTCCCAGCTTTGCACCAGCACGACGCCTTCAACGACGCGTTGATGACGGCAATGATGTACGTGCAGCTGCGAGATATGCAGGAGCGCGGCGTCCAGATCAGCCGCTTGAGGAACGTCCAGCAGCACGTTCCTGTCTGCGCTTAGGTTTACATGTGCGGGCGGCGCTCCCCAATTCAAACTGGGCGGCCATTTTGCTCGGAACGCCACGCCTGCCGTCCCAAGCCTATGGACACTTCTTCCGCAGTATTCGCCTCCAAGCAGACCCGTGAGACACCGAAACAGAAATCCCATCTTAAAACCTAACCAGCAGCGTTTAGCGTTTGAAGGCAGAAGTCCCGCATCCACTTCTGCCGCATACTCGGCGGCCTTGTTGTGGTTGTCGCAATCATGTGCGTCGTCGATGTATTCCGGAGGCAAGATTATGGCGGCCCGGCCAATCAAAAGCTGAACCGGGCAAGTTGGGTCGATACGCTCAGGTAGTGTGGGACTCTTGGGTTATGATTCATGAATGCGAACAAGACTAGAACAACTCCCCCAGGACCCGTACGCACGGGTGGTGGAGGGGCGGAGCTGCGAGGCTCCCCCTATCCCGATCAATCCCTCCGATTTGCCCAAAAACAGAACGCTCTAGGACTTCAGGGAATACCAAATCACGGCTGCGGCGGCGGAGCCGCATGGGCTCCGCCGCTGCCACCCACTATAGTGCAGTCGTCACTGCCTTGACCTCGGTGTAGCTTGCAGGACCTCTTCGCCCATTTCACGGCCCCAGCCCGACTGCTTGTAGCCGCCGAACGGGCAGCGCCGCGTCGAACACGTTGTGGCAATTGATCCAGACGGTCCCGGCGCGTAGCCGCTTCGCCATCTTATGCGCGACGCCGACGTCGCGGGTCCACACGCTCGCCGCAAGCCCATAGATCGTGTCGTTGGCCTGCTTGGCGATCCGGTCGAGATCGTCGTCGTCGAAAGTATCCACCACCAGCACCGGCCCGAAGATCTCTTCGCGCACGACCCTCATGTCCGGCTTGGTGTCGGTGATCACGGTCGGCGCTCACGAAATACCCGCCGTCCTTGCCCACCTTGTGCCGCCGGTCGCGATCTTGGCGCCTTCCTTCTTGCCCAGACTCGATATAGCCGGTGACACGGGCGAGCTGTTCGTCGGAGACCAGCGGGCCCATCTCCGTATCGGGATCGAGGCCGGCGCCGAGCTTGATCGACTGCGCCACTTTGCAGATCCCATCGACCACCTGATCGAAGACCTTCTTGTGCACGAACAGCCGCGAACCTGCGCAGCAGCGTCTGACCTTGATTGAAGAAGATGCCCATCGCCGCTCCGGGAATGGCGCGCTCGAGATCGGCGTCGTCGGAAACACGATCGCCGGCGACTTGCCGCCGAGCTCCAGCGAGACCTTCTTGAGGTTGCCGGCGGCGGCCTTGACGATCAGCTTGCCGACTTCGGTCGAGCCGGTGAACGCCACCTTGTCCACCATGTCGTGTGCGGCGAGCGCGGCGCCCGCCGTCTCGCCATAGCCGGCGAGGATGTTGACGACGCCCTGCGGGGAAGCCGGCCTCCAGCACCAGCTCGGCGAGCCGCAGCGCGGCTGAGCGGCGTCTGCTCGGCTGCCTTGAGCACCACCGTGCAGCCCGCCGCCAGCGCCGGAGCCGAGCTTCCATGCCGCCATCAGCAGCGGGAAGTTCCATGGGATGATCTGTCCAACGACGCCGACTGGCTCTCGCAGCGTGTACGACGAGGAACTCGCCCGGGAAGCGAGAGTGGGATGGTGGAGCCGGTGATCTTCGTCGCCCATCCACCCATGTAGCGGAACATATCGATCGCGAGCGGCACGTCGGCCGCGCGGAGCGACGGCGACGGGCTTGCCGTTATCGATGGATCCGAGCTCGGCGAACTCATCGCTGTGTCTGCTCAAGCAGCTCGGCAAGCTTCCACAGCAATTTGCCACGCTCGGATGGCGAAATCTTGCTCCATGGCCCTTCGTCGAAGGCCTTGCGCGGCGGCTTTGACGGCACGGTCCACATCGGCGCTGTCGGCTTCGGCGACCTGCATCAGAATCGCGTCCGGTAGCCGGATTATAGACGGGAAAGGTCTTGCCCGAGGCCGCTTCGACCAGCTTGCCGTCGATGAGCAGACGGCTTGGCTGGTGCAGAAACTCCCTTGGCTGGCTGGCTCAATCGCCTGTCGAGAGTGACGGTATCCATGCCTTCCTCCTTGTTATTGGTTGTTATTTGTCCCTGTTCGGTAATCAGACATGCGCCACACACACGATCTCTGCGGTCATGACCAACTTCCGTCACCGTACTTTCGATGACGTGTTGTTGAACCCTTCTACAACGCGGGCACGCAAACGTTCGCAAATCTTGGCCCGACGAGTTGCTGGGCTCAATCGCCGTCAACTTCATTGGAGAGCCACAAGCCGTGCATTGTGGACCTTGGTTTTGTGTATCGAGCATGCACCAATCCTACGTTCGGCTTCAGCAAGCCACTCTCTATGGCGCACCCTTACGTCGGCGCTTGCAGTTGTCCGCGAAGCCATGCGTTCGTTCTGAGCGACTTCATCGGGTCGACTAGTAGTTCGACCACAGTCTGATGGACGTGTTTGCACGCAGGGCATTCGAACGTCCGGATGTCGAAGCCAATGGGGCCGGGTGTAACCCGCGCCAACACGGTTCTTGTTTGGCACGTGGGGCAAAGTGGTCGCAGGATGATCATGATGCTATCGCCTCTGGTTCAGGCGGGAGCGTTACAGAACTCTCAGTCACCGGTAGATACCGAGGGGGCGGTGATGGGACCAGCATGGAACCTTCGCGATCCCGCCGCTGTTCTATTTTGCTCACATTCCAGAATAATATTAACGCGTCGTTAGCGAATTGCTCCGTGATCCAAAAAGAGTTTTGCAACAGTATCCTCCCGAAAGAGACATCGGTCAGTTGCGCTGCCGGCAACCGACAGAAAGCCGCTCATCGCGATCAGAATCCTGGCGTCGATCCTCGGCACATCCGGAGTCTGGTCGGACCGCACCGGAGTTACTGAAACGCCAGACAGCGGCCAAGTAGCAAAAACGCTGAAGAGATCAGCGCCGCTGCTGTCGGCCAGAATGATCCACGTCGGCATTAGCCCGGTGAGGACACCTTTGGCGCCAGCGCCACTGGCGAGTGAAAACAGACCAGTCCTGACCCAAGCGCTATAGGTGCGCTCGGCGGCCAAGGCCGTCCGATTGGACGCCGGTTCCCTGCGGCGATCGGCGCTGTCCTCGATACGGACCGAGCTTTCCTAGCCGTGGGATTGCTCGCCGGGTGATCGATACCGTCAACCCGGCCGTTCCGGTCGAGCCCGAGGCAGGCTAAGTCACGAAGATGAACGCATTGGGCCTCGGAAGGTTCGGAACTTCCCTGAGCATGAATGGTTTAGTTCCCCGAGAGAACCAAGGATGGGTTGGAGAACATTTCGAGCGGCTGTCTGCCCATGTGCCGCCCTTCTCCTCATGATTGCGGCGGCCCACGCGGCCGGCGAAAAGCCCGCACACCCCTCTGAATTCATCTTCATCGTCCAGATCCTGTTGCTGATCCTTATCGGGCGCGGCCTGGGTGAGATCATGCAGAGGATCGGCCAACCCTCGGTTATCGGCGAACTCCTGGCGGGATTACTGTTAGGGCCGTCTTTGTTCGGCTGGCTGTGGCCGACGGCTCAAAGCGCAATTTTTCCCCCCGCCCCGAGCAAAAGGCCCTGATCGAGGGCATGGCCCAGTTCGGGATTTTGCTGCTACTGCTGCTCACCGGCATGGAGACTGACCTGAAGCTGGTGCGTAAGGTCGGCGAGAGCGGCCATTACGATTTCGGTAGCCGGCATCGTCGTCCCATTCGCATGCGGCTTTGCTCTCGGGCAGTTTCTCCCCGAGAGCCTGTTGCCGCATCCGGAGATGCGACTGGTCGCATCGCTATTCCTGGGCACCGCACTGTCGATTTCATCCGTGAAGATCGTCGCCGTGGTCGTGCGCGAAATGAATTTCATGCGACGCAATGTCGGTCAGATCATCGTCGCCACGGCGGTCATCGACGACACCATCGGCTGGATCATCATCGCCATCATCTTCAGCCTTGCATCCCGCGGAACTCTCGATGTCTGGTCCGTTTTACAGGCGGTTTTGGGGACGCTTGCGTTTCTAGGGATCAGTTTCACGATCGGCCGACGGCTGGTGTTTCAGCTGATCCGCTGGGCCAATGATAATCTCGTGAGCTCTGCCGCCGTGATTACCATCATTCTGCTGCTAATGAGTGGAATGGCGCTGGTGACGCATCTGATCGGGGTTCACACCGTGCTCGGCGCGTTCGTTGCCGGCGTGCTGGTTGGGGAGTCCCCATTCTGACCAAGCAGATCGACGAACGGCTACGTGGCTTGATCACTGCCTTGTTCATGCCGGTATTTTTCGGCCTCGCCGGGCTAAGTGCTGACCTCACTTTGCTAAGAGATCCGAACCTGCTGTTTCTCACAGTGGCGCTGGTGCTGATCGCCAGCATCGGGAAGTTCGGCGGTGCATTCGCAGGGGCGCGCTTGGAGGACTGACACGCGAGGAGACTTTTGCGCTGGCCAGCGGCATGAATGCGCGCGGTTCAACCGAAGTCATTATCGCTACCATCGGCCTCTCGATGGGTGTGCTGAGCCAAAACCTGTTCTCGATGATCGTGACCATGGCGATCCTGACCACGATGGCGATGCCTCCGATGCTGCGTGCAGCGCTTTCGCGGCTGCCTCTCGGCAAAGACGAAAAGGCCCGGCTGGAACGCGAAGAATTCGAGCAGAAAGGATTTGTCGCAAACCTCGAGCGATTGCTGCTGGCGGTGGACGAGAGCGCCAACGCGAAATTCGCATCGCACATTTCTGGCCTGCTGGCCGGCATGCGGGGCCTTCCCATCACGGTGCTCCACGTTGGCGCCCGGGCCAAAAGTCAGGAGAAAAAGCGCGACGAGGATGCAAGTCACGAGACCGTCGTTAAGAACGCGGCAAAGGCCATCGCCGAGATCGAAGAAGACAGTACCGGCAATGTCGATGTGACGACGCGGGCGCGTGAGAAACAAGCTGGCGAGGCCGTCATCGATGAGGCGCGAAAGGGCTTTGATCTTCTAGTCGTCGGTATAGACAAGGTGATCGGCGCCAAGAGCGGCTTCGACAAGAGGGTCGAGGATTTGACCGCGGGTTTCGAGGGACCGCTCGCAATCGTCGTTGCGAAATCAAGCCATCTCAAGCCGCCGCTGACGAATGATTTCAAAATACTGGTCCCAGTCTCCGGCAGCGGAGTGTCCCGGCGCGGCGCCGAAATCGCAGTGTCGCTGGCCCGCGTAAGTCTCGCGCCGCTGCGGCTCGTCTATGTCTCCACGACCCGAGACAAAGGTGTTCGCCGCAACAGTGCGAGCATGTCGCTCCTCAACGAGGAAGCTATTCTAAAGGATACCGCAGCGCTGGCAGCACGTTACGAAGTAGACGTCACGACCTCGGTGCACGCCAATTCTGTGCCGGAGGAAGCGATCCTACAGGAGATTCGCACACCAGCCGAGCCGATCTGGTGGTTATGGGGGTCGATCGAATTCACGGCGATACGCTCAACTTCGGCGGTGTTGCCGATGCGGTGTTGCGGAAATCCAAAGTGTCGGTATTGCTCGTCTCAAATGGCGAGGTCCAGCCGGTAGGACCGAGATGTGTCCGTTTACATGAGTGGTCTCAACCGGACGCCGCAACCACTTTATGGAGTCTGGGGACGCGAACCCAACGTAAAAATGGCGTAGAACTAGGAGTAAGTCATGAACGGACTGGAAGACAAAGTTCGACAGCGCGCCTACGAGCTTTGGGGGAGCAAAGCGGCAAGACTGACGGTTCGGAGATGGACTTCTGGCTGCAAGCAGAGCGTGAAATCGGCGCGGAAACTCTAGATCTGAGCCGCCAGAGGATAGATTGAATAAACGGGCGAGCGCCGCCCGGGCCGCCATGATCGATACCGTAGTCGCACAGCCGGCATCGGATGCCGCTGAACCGTCCGTGTCAGGCGTGTCATGGGCTGCCGTCACAGCCGGGGCTGTCGTTTCCCGCGTTGACCTTGGTTCAATGCCAGTAATCCTGACGACCGATGAAGAGCGCGACGTCTGGATGCGTGCACCGTGGATGAAGCAAAGGCGTTGCAGCGACCAATGCCCGACGATGCCCTCAAGATCGTGGCACGCGGAGCCGATACGGGAGATCAGGCGGCGTGATGTGAAAGCTCCTCGAGATCTGTATAGATTTTGGGAACTCTTCCCCAAAACCGCTGGATTGCCACTCGGCGATAACACGAAGAGGAGATGTCGATGAAATACGCATTGGTCGTCGCTGCAGTGAGCGCCTCGCCACGCTCGGGCATTCGCGGAGGAAGTTGGCGTAGGTGCTGGCGTCGGCCCAGGTGGCGTCGGCCCAGGTGGCGCCGGCGTGACCGTTGGTCAAAGCCGCGATTACGACGGTGACCGGGTTCGTGAGCGCGATACCGTAATCAAGGAACGTGAGCCAGCAGACCGCACGACTGTCATCAAGAAGGAACACGATGACGGTACGGCGCAGCAAGACTCATCAAAGAACGCGAATAAATAAGGCCCCGATGAGAATTCCGGGGCTTTTTTTTTGAATAGCGTACGATCCTCATGAGTTCGCCGAACACCACCGCTGATCTGTCGCGAATAGGAACAAACGCTCTAAGTCAAGATTGACCTCCGCACGCTGTCGTAAGGGCGCCACACATGACCAACCCGGATCAAGAGACGATAGCACGGGTCGTGGAGGACGCCAGGCTATCCTCGGAGAGTACATTCTGGACCCGGCGCAGGCGATGCGACGCTAACATTGGACCGACTAATAGCCGTACTGTATAGACACGATTTTATTCATGCTCTTGACCGAATGAAGAGGAGCCGAATCCTTCGACTTGTGGAATGAAACGGCCATGAAAACGCGATTTGGCCTTTGTGGTTTTGTGCCTCACTGGAGCGATTTTAGCGGGTGTCGGGAGTATTAAAGCCAGCGGATTATAGAGCCCATCGTGGCATCGGACTTCCGCAGTTCGGTAAGGGGCCCGCTCTGCGAGAGCGCTTGCTCAAACTCCGGAATGCTGAAAGATACAGAGGTCGAGCGAGCGACCGCCCGCTTGACCGACCGCGCAGCCGCCAAAAGCTCTTGAGGCAATTCAAAGCTGAGCGGCAACAGAAGACGACCAAAAGCCAGACGGATCAGCGCTAGGCGTTTTGTTGCGAAAATGGTTCCTCGCGGAAGGAACTAGTCTGTCGCGTCGATGCTTCTTTTCCCGGCAGGATTGATGATCAGGGAGGCGGTTCTCCATGGAGCGCCGTCGGTTTGTGCAAACCGTTCCCCTGATCGAACGGCTCGCCCAAGAGGCTCAACGGATCAGGGAAGAGGCCAAGAAACTGCGGCCAGGCAAGGAGCGCCAAGAGATGCTGCGCAAGGCGCGGCAGGCCGATATCGCCGCCAGCATCACCCAATGGATTTCATCACCTGGATTGAAGCCGCCGGAATAAGTTTTGCAGCGCAGGAACGAGTGTTCGCTTTGTAACTTAAGGTCTCACCGGGCAGCGGTGAGCCATGAACTTTTTCAGCAGCGATAAGCCGTCAGGCAAAGAGACGCGAGAAGATCGCAGGTGCCAGCGCTGCGATGCGCAGCCTCGCTTGGTCCGCCAGATACTCGATCCGCGTACCGGAAGGAGTATCCGCGTGTTCGAATGCAAGTGCGGCGAACGCACCTGGAGCGATTAAGGCCGGCCCGGCCCCGCGCCTGCGCAAACAAGCACAGATGTCAGGCCGCTGTTCGAGCAAGCTCCGATAGGAACGGCGGGCGGGTGACGGCGTTTTAGGAGTATGCGCCTGCCACACGGCGCATTCGGAGGAGAAACTTACGGGCCCAAGGCACGCCCCCACCCCCGATGGTTAGCCGTTCCTTTTTCCCGCATTCAATCCGGATCGATATAATGGGTTTCGGCGCTCGTTCGTTGAACAGGAATGGCCCGTTGATCTTCTAAACGCTCGATTAGCGCGGCGGGCCAAGAGGTCCGCGACCGCTGGCGCGGATGCCTGGTGCCGAGGTATGCCGCCGTCGAGGCGGCCCTTTCACCGAGCAAGCAACGAACACACATGTCCCGTCCACAAGCGGAGCTATCACCTCCCGGAAGAAGCCTTCATCCACCTTATCAATCTTCGCCGCAATTTTAAGCGGAAGGCCCGCAGCACGGGCAATAGCAATGGCACGGTCGGGCCGTTTCTCCGGCGAGATGCGACCAAGAAACGCAAGATAGCCGCCGGCCGGCTTCCAACTCGGCTTATGAAGATCAAGCGGCAGCCCGTGATATACCGTTCCGACAAAATTCGCGCTGCCCAATGGGGTCCGTTGGGCGTTGGAGATGGAGATCAGCGGCATATCTGAAAACCGGCGATAGAACGGCATGTGATCGGCAAGGTCCTGGCGGCCGTGAAGCGTCGTCACAGTCCGCACCGCCTTCGATCGAAACAGCGGAAAATGCAGGTAGTCGACATGAAAGTGCAGGATGTCGAAATCGGCGGCGCGCTCCCGCACTTTGTCCAGCATCAGCATATGATGCGGAATTGGGTCACGAACATCCGGATCGAGGCGCAACGCACGGGAAGTGCACGGAACGAGCTCGGCGGAGGTGATGGAATCCCCGCTCGCGAAAAGTGTTACTTGATGACCCTGCCTGATCAGCTCCTCGGTCAAATATGAAACGACCCGCTCCGTTCCGCCATAGAGTCGTGGCGGCACGCTCTCGAAGAGCGGCGCAATTTGTGCAATCCTCATAGCAATACGTAACTGAACGAAGTACAC
>ERZ1370068.8802-contig-7628_pt1 | contig 31400 bp, 50 predicted proteins | sample MGYA00561227_ERZ1370068 | MGnify/ENA primary metagenome ERZ1370068 (study PRJEB38410, sample SAMEA6850437) | metagenome | study: Metagenomic assessment of the ecological functions of the soil: analysis of the soil microbiota associated with the...
GGTAATGGCGTTCAGTTACGTATTGCTCTCGTTCTCCGGAATAATCAGTTCGCCCTGAGCGCGGCCCCGAAGCCAGCCAGCGGATGTCGTTCGAGATCTTCATGCAGCGACGCTGCCAGCGTCTCCAGAGCGCCCTGCGCGAACACGAGTTCATCGTGCGCCGACAGCGCGGCGAAACTTGTTCGGATGCGATCGGAAGGCGAGGCCCGTCAGCTCGGCGATCTTCTTCGCGGCGCGCTCGGCGAACTCCGGGTGCGCATTCAACCCCGTGCCCACCGCGGTGCCGCCGATTGCCAGATCAAATAGTCCAAGCAGCACCTGCTCAGGCGCTTGATGTCGCGTTCCAGCAAAGCTTGCCCAGCCGCTGAATTCTTGTCCCACGGTCATCGGCACGGCATCTTGAAGATGCGTGCGGCCGATCTTCACTATCCCCTCGAATTCCTTCGCCTTGGCTGCGATCGCGTCGCGCACTGTCTTGATCGCCGGAATCAGCGCGCGCTCGCACTCGCTCGCGCCGCAGCGATGTGCATCGCCGCCGGGAACGTGTCGTTCGACGACTGCGACATGTTGACGTCGATCGTTGGGATGGATCGGCTTCTTCGATCCCCATCTCGCCGCCCGCGATTTCGATCGCGCGGTTGGAGATGACCTCGTTGACGTTCATGTTGGTCTGCGTGCCGCTGCCCGTCTGCCAGATGCGCAGAGGGAACTGGTCGTCCAGCTTGCCGGCGATCACTTCATCGGCCGCCTGCACGATGAGCTTGGCGTTGTCGGGCGAAAGTTTGCCCGAGATCCTGATTCACCAGCGCGCAAGCTTTCTTCAAGCATGCCAAATGCGCGAATCAACTCGGGCGGCATGACGTCGCGGCCGATGTTGAAATGCAGCAGCGAGCGCTGCGTCTGCGCGCCCCAGTAGGCGTTGGCCGGGACTTCAATGTTACCCATGCTGTCGGATTCGAAATCCGCGCATGCGGGTGACGGGCTCAGTGGTGGTCGCCATGGCGTCTTTCCTGATCAAAGCGTAAGGATGGTGGTAACTCGAGGTATAAGCGCGGATGTAGCTCGCATTGTGTGTGCTGCAACACATGCTCCTGTGACGCGCCAAGCTCCCCCGAGACCACGTGCTAGAATCGCGAATTGTAGAAGGCGTCGCGGCCACGTAGCAGGCCGGACGCAAGGATCGTACACCTTGGCCACCACGGACTATATTCGCGTCACCCTACCACGCAAAGCAGGCTCACTCCCGGCCCGACAGCTGGACGGACGTGCTCGTGATCGGCGCCGGGCCGACAGGTCTGGCCTGCGCCATCGAGGCGCAGAAGATTGGCGCTAAGGGCCCTGGTTCTCGAAGGATGCCTGGTGAATTCGGTCTTTAACTATCCGACCAACATGACCTTCTTCACCACTCCCGAACTGCTCGAGATCGGGGACATCCCATTGCGTGCGCCGGACAGAAACCGACCCGGCAGGAGGCGCTCGAGTACTACCGTCGTGTCTGCGGAGCACTTCAAGCTGCACATCTGTCAGTACCAGTGGGTGAGACTGTGACCGGGAAAGACGGCGATTTTCGCGTCACTGCCACCGACCGTTCCAGCAAGATCCCACGACTACCGCACGAAGAAAGTCATCGTTTCCACCGGATACTACGACTTGCCAAACAGGCTCGGCATTCCCGGCGAAGATCTCGAGAAAGTCCATCCACTACTACAAAGAGCCTTATCCGTATTACGACAGCGACGTGCTTGTGATCGGAGGCAAGAACTCGGCTGCCGAAGCGGCTCTCGACCTGTGGAGGCACGGCGCGCGTGACCCTGGTGTACCGTGGAGATCAAGTTTCTCCCAGCGTGAAGTATTGGGTGAGGCCGGACCTCGGAGAAATCGCATCAAGAATGGTGAGATCAATGCGTTCTTCAAAAGCTACGTGCAGGAAATAGGTTCCGACTTCGCCGTGCTCAACACCCCGAAAGGCCCGACTCGGCTGCCCAACGACTTTGTCTTCGCCTTAATCGGCTACCATCCCGACTACGATTTTCTAAGCAGCCTGGGCCTGGAACTTTCTGACCTTCAGCACCGCCCAGTGTGCGATCCGAAAGCCTTCGAAAGCAACGTACCGGGAGTCTATGTGGCTGGCGTGATCGTGGCTGGTTCTCGCACCAGCGAAATCTTCATCGAGAACGGCCGCTTTCACGGGAAGCTAATCGCCGCCCACCTCCGCCGAAGCTCGAACCCGGCCGTAACGTGGCGGAGATGTAGCGGGGCCTCGACGCACACCGTAGTCATTTATGCAAGCTCGCACACCTCAGAGTGAACCGCTGAGCTTTCGTCGTTCGCGATAGTGTGCCTACGACGCGGCATCCGTTACTTCAGTTCAAGCGCCTCGCCAAGCTGCTGAGAAACCAGTCGCCCCACCAGCGGCTCAACCTCTCTCCGGTCTTCACCAGCACGAAATCCTGCTCCGCGTCCGACCAGTCAAGCTTGAAGCTGGTCGTCAAAAGCACAGAGATCCATCATATCGTCGTACAGGCGCATTCGGAGAAACTACGAACCGCGCGCCGTCTTCGAAGCTGATGTGCAGCGCGCCCGACTGGTCCTCTACTTCGAGGTCCGCATCGTCTTCCGCTGCATACAAGATCTCTTTAGCGAAGCAAAGGCTTCGTCGGACCGCTTGCGAAATTCCAGTTCGTCCATCATGTGGAGAGTTATAGGTGGCACTGACTCCGATTACGCGTCGGCGTAGAAAGTCAGCTGCGAGCGATCGTCACCTGGGGCAGTGACCCGACTGCAATGAGGGACGTTAGGACGACAGACGCGATCGGACCATGTATAGCTTGCGTAGAAGGTTTGTGGAAAACAGGGCTGCATCTAGGCTGACGCGAGCGCGTCAACGTACGCGGCTCGCCAAGAAAAAGGCCCGGAGGACTTGCCTCCGGGCCGACGAGTTTGAGACGAGGGTAAAGTCGCGAGAAATTTATTTTCGTCCGCGTAGTGGCGGCGGTCACCGCCGCCAGCAGCACCAGCCCGCCGCCCAGCAGCATAAGCGAGCGTGGAGGGTTCGGCCTTTGAACCGGCAGAAATGCGGAAGCCAGTAACACCATCGAAGAAATCAGCATGAAAACTTTGAGGGCTTTCGAGGCATTCGGTTCGTCCGTGTTCCCTCGTAAGAGTGCAAGCCTGTGTCCAAACATCCGGGCTAAGGCGGCAACGGGTCGCCGCATAGCCGAGACCCTAACCGGCTGAATCCCGGGCATTGCCTGGCATGTCCGCCGACTGACAAATCTTGTCAACTCGCGGCGGGGATGCGTCCCTCGCACTGTCAATTTCTTTGCCTCGTTGACGGAATCGGACATTTCCAGCCTTCTTCAGTTCCCTGCATCAATATGTCCTGCAGCGATCGGCACGAAGTACATCTCAATCGCCGCTCCCGCCTCCGCACACTGATCTGGCAGATCGATTATCTTGAGGAACCGCGAAAATTATGGAACTGAGCCCGAGCACGAGGTGAATGCGATCTCACTGGGGTCATACGTACGCCTGGTGCGGGAGAACTGCAATTTTCGCCGCCTTTGGCTCGCGCAGATCGTCAGCGAGATCGGGGACTGGTTCTATACCCTCGCGATTTACAGCTTGCTGCCGCAACTGACCGGGCGTGCGAGTTCGGTCGCGCTGGCGCTCGTGCTGCAAGTGCTGCCGCAGACTTTCATCGGACCGACGGCCGGGGTGGTCACGATGACCGCATCAGCCGCAAACGGGTCATGATCACGGCGGACCTGGTGCGCGCAGTATCGTCCTCTCCATGCTCCTGGTGCGCTCGCAAGGCGATGGTCTGGCTGGTCTACCCACTACTCCTGCTGGAAACAATCATGGCAGCCTTCTTCGAGCCGGCGCGTAGTTCGGTGATTCCCAACATCACTCCGCGAGAAGATGTCATCATCGCCAGCACGCTTGGCTCGCACCACGCGGTCGATGAATCTCGTTCTAGGCGCTACGCTCGGGGGTATTGTCGCTGTTCTGCTTGGCCGCGACGCCGTATTCATCTTGAACGCATTGTCCTTTCTGGTATCCGCATTGCTGCTCATGGGAATGAACTTTGCAGGACCGCATGCCGAGGCGGCGAGTCCTTTACGGCTGGGCGAGTTGTTTCGACTACTCGCCGATCCTGGAAGGAGTGCGCTACATCCGCGGGCAACGGGGCCTGGTCGCCACCGTGTTCGCCAAGGCCGGCAAACCTGGTCATCGGTCCAAGCTGGGTGCTGTTCACGGTGATGGGGCAGAAATATTTTCCGGTGCGCTGGCACAATATGGATCCGCAACGCGGTGCAATGCTGGGAATGAGCTTCGCTGCTCGGAGCACGCGGACTGGGGTGCCTTCATCGGACCAGCTCGTCAGGCGCGCCTTGGGCGGGCCGTCAGGATCGGCGCTTGCGCCTTGGTAATTCTGGCACGGATACCTGGTGATTGCGCTGGGGTACGCGTTGATCGGCAAGGCGGGAAACGTGTGGATGGCCTCGCCTGTGGGCCGCCGTGGCTCACTGCGGTGGCGCAACCGTCTGGGCCTTCTCGACGACACTGCTGCAGTTAAACACCGACGACCGCTTTCGCGGACGAGTGTCCCGCCGACCTTGGACTCTGCATGCTGACGATTGCCCTGGGCGCTTGGGTATCCGGATGGCTCCTCGACGTCGGAATTTCAGCGCGGACGCTCGTCACGGCGACGGGCATCATCATGGCTGATTCCAACTGCGCTGCGGGGCGTTGAGCCATCTGGAGGTCGGAACCTGTACGTTCTCCGGCCATTTCAGAGTAGTCCGGCTTTCACTGATTCAATCGGCGCTCGCCGGAGTTTCGCAGAAGCGTCAATGATAGATAAGCGCCAATCCACGAGCCCAGCGCCGCGAAAGACCACGTACACCAAGTTCTCCGTGTAACTGATGACGGCGAACGCCGACAAGAGATGCCACACACTGCTCCAGGCTAGCGGCAGGCGCGCCGTCGGGCGGAGACGGCCGCGTTGAAACATGACGTACACAGCATCTGTTGCCGCTGTAGAGCAGTACTCTGCCGCCAGCAGAAGATCTACTTGCCCGACCATTTTTGGCCTCCCGCCCGGCCCGCTGCAAATCAAGCGATCCGCGACGTCCGATCATACGAAAGTCTTCGCGACCAGGGCAGGCAAAATTGAAGAGAATGGCAGAATCAGCCCTGCAGAAAAACGGGAGGCCTACAGCTGGTCGATCTTCGCAGCCAGGATGGAAATCGCTCTCGGTGAGTCCATTCACTTTGTGCGTCCAGATGGTGATTTCGACTTTCCCCAGGCGAGAAGAATGTCGGGATGGTGGCCCCTGCTCTTCGGCGATCGCGCCCACGCGATTCACGAAGTCGAGCGCTTTCTGAAAATCCGGAAACTTGAAGGCGCGGGTGAGGTGATGTTCATCAACAACCCGCCAGTTCGGAAGCTGGTGGGAGAGGTCGTGAAGCTGGCTACCTTTCAGCGCGAGCACGTCGCCTTTGCAGGGAACGCAAGTCTTGCTGGCCCAAGGTCGACATGTCCGATGTCTCCTCCCCGAGCGATCCCGCTGATCGAAGGGGACCGCCCAGCAATGTCGCTGTTAGAAGGGGATATCTTCGTCCGTAATCGGCGGGATGCCCCGGCCGGTTCGGCGCTCGGGCGTGCTCTGGTCGAAGTGGATTGGCTGCGCCACGCGAGCCGCCACGCAGCCCTCGCCTCCGCCGCCAGCGTCGCCACGCCCACTTAGCAAAACCAGATCGTTGGCTACGATTTCCGTCATGTACTTCTTCTGGTTGGTCTGCTTGTCGTCCCAGGGCGAGTCTGCAGGCGGCCTTCCGATGTAAACCTTGCCGCCCTTCTTCAAATACTCGCCGGCACATTCCGCAAGGCGCTCGCCGAGCACCACGTTGTGCCATTCGGTACGGTCCTGCCACGCGCCACTCTTGTCTTTGAACCGTTCGTTGGTGGCCGCGGTGATCTTACAACCGCCAGTGCCCTGCGGCGTGTACTTCACTTCCGGATCCTCGCTCAAGATTGCCGATAAAGAATGACCTTGTTAACGCTCTTTGGCATGAGTGCGTATCTCTCCGGAGGTCACTCATAGCAGAAAGGGATAGGTGGAAATTGTGGTATCTGGACAGGTTCAGTGTGACGAATAGCGTGCGGGGAACCTAAGGTTCCGTCGCACCGGGTTGGCGAAATTCGCTCGTTTCGCGGTATAATCGCCGAAGCCCTGTGCCCTGCCGAAACCACGGGAAACAAAGCTGCTGGGAATGGTTCCAGATGGAGTTGAAATTCGAGGCCGAGTCACACCGGGCTCACACCTTTACCGGAAAAAAGCCACAAAGAACTGGCCGTGATCACCGAGTGCTGCACTGGGCTGCGCCGAAGCTCGCCGCCTGCGTCGAGTACTGCCCGGTCGCCAGATTGCATGTTCTGGGTTCCCGATGCAGGACACCCCCACCGTTCGGGCGCATTCCAGTCGACCCGAGTCCTGCTGCGTTGGCTGCAAAAGTTGCATCCAGCAGAGGTCCGGACGGCTGCTTCCTCGGATGGCTGCCCGTCGGGATGCGATCCGCGATGGTGCAGTACGACCGAGGTTAAGAAGAGTTGGGAGGTGATGACAATTTAGCTGCTCAGCCTTCAGCTATCAGCCTTCAGCCAAGATACGCGCGCCATATCGGCGCTGCGGTTTGATACCGTCGTTGCTCGGAGTCGTTGAAGTGCCAAGAGTCTATTGCGCAGCGGTCCTGCGATCCCGGATCGCTTTGTCTGCCGTCGGCGTCGCTTGCTGGCGAATGATGATCGGGAATCCTCGGGAAGGGGTCGCCGATTCAAATGGAGTGACGGCCCTGCCAGAGTCGTCAGTTTGCCCCACGAGGTACAACGCCCTCAGCCTCACTCCCAGACCTGATCGGTCGCCCTGGATCCACAGGTTGCCAGCTCGGCTCCCGACTTCACCGACCCGCCCGTCTGCGCGAGGATCAGGTGCGTAGCCGCGTCCGCCAATCGGGCGACCGCACATCGAGCCGTTCCACCGATCGCCCTGAAGCTTCGCAAAATCAGGCGCGCCTGGTGGATCACCGTGCCCCTGCTTTGTCGGCATCTGGCGACTCGGCCGCTGATCAGGGCAGTGATGGGTCGCCAGTTGCAGAGTGAGACGATTTGCTGACGCCGCGTGCTCCATCGCCGTAGCGGGCAAGAGAAAGGGCTGCGTTGCCGCTGCACAGAGTGGCGACGGATGCTTTGAGCATTGTCAGCAAGGCTTCGATCGAAAGCGCTTGTCGAAGTGTCTTGTCCTAGCACCCATGCGTCCGTGTTCCGGACTTCTTCCACAGGATGAGTGGCAAGCCGCACCAACTCTGGATACCGCTTCGTTACGGCGGCATCACGTCGCGACATCCGCTCGCCCATTTGCACCGGCGCGCGCTGTATGTGGCGCGGATGCTTGTCGTCGCGCAGGTACTCCGGCAACCTGGTTTGTCCGACCGGGTGCGCGTCGAACCACGTGTTTCCCACCGGAACATCACGGGCATGAACGCAATGAACCACGCCGTCACGAAAAAACAGAATGCGGTGGCGCGTCGACATGACGCTTGGCAGGTGTCTCGGCAGGTGTGCTGGATTCCAAGGGAACGGGAGCTGTCATATTCGGGGAACTATACCTAGTCGACCACATCGGCGTCGAGCACGCGATCCTGTTCAGATAGTGTGAGACGGCGTACTGGGCGAGCAACGGTGTCTGCAGAGTGATCTCGGCGCCGATCCATTCGCCCTTCGGATGCGGCACACCCAGGCGGATGCCTACACGGACGCTAAGAACCAAACTGGGGCGAAGGCTTGCCTTTTGGATGGGATCAAATTGGAGGCTCGTCCATGCTTCATTCCAATCGTCGGAGACATCGATTCTGGGTCGAACGATAGCCATTAAAAAGTATTTTAAATGGCGCGGTGAGCTGATGCCCGCAGTCGGCATCACGCAGCGAACCGGTGATAGGCATGAAATAAGAAAACAGAACGCCCGTCACCGGAAACGTACAGCCATAGTGGAAAGGTCAGCGGGCGATAGCGCGGTGGCGATCAAAGCGCGCTCGCGCAAGGCCCGGGTCGGCGTGATCACCAGGGGAACGATGGCAGCAGCCAGCATACGACATGTGAAATCAGAATCGTGAAGTAAACGGGCGAGACCATCCCGTACCCTGAAATCGTACCGAGCCAACGTGTGCGTGGTAATAGAGGTAAGAAATCAGAAACAGCGTCGAAACGTGATGACGGTACGTGATCATCGTCAAGCGATGAGCAGCGATCCTCCGTTGGCCGATGAACCATCGTCCGACCAGCAGCAGGATGATTGCAGGCGCCGTTTCGAAGGCTGGCGTTGATGATGGGAAGATGGCGTATTGAGCGGGGATGGGCATCGTCTTTTGAGGATAACCGCGTGTGTCGAATCGCTATTGCACGGCTGGTTATCACCAGTATCACAAGCCTGACAGTCCGGGATTCACACGAACCTGATTTCACATGCGAAATTGAGCGTCGTACGATCAGAAGCAGCAAGTGAGAATAACAGCTTGGCGGTAAGGGGACCTGCTGACAACCTCGTAATCCCCAGATCAGGTCACGGGCGTCCACCTTAACGTCGGCCTTTTGGGTGCTTATGGTCGAAACGTAAACGTAAGGACTGCTCGGGTTTCTGGTCTGTTGCGGCGACCGATGAAAACGGCTCTAAAGCTCTGACTGCTCGAGAGATCCAACCCCTGCGACGATTTTCCCAGCACTGCCTTCGGCGGAATCGAGAGCGGTTCGTCGGGAGATCGTGGAACAAGCTGCGACAAGAGTGACCACAGCGGGATGATGTTCAACGTGGTAGCTGTCCAGGAGAGCTTACTCATCGCGATGTTAACGATCGCCCTTCCGGGGTTTTGGGGACTCCCACCGTATGGTTTCAGTAGCGGATGCTGCAGCTCCACGGTCGGGGTGCGCGCTTCCCAGTTCTTCGTGGCACCATCGTGACTGCCCGAGTGAACAGGCTGGGTACGGCGGGGACGAAGACGACAAACTCGCAGTCGGAATAGCGATTTGCGGCTTTTCTGCGCGCTTCCGGTGTTTGTCGCAGCGCGATGGCCCGATCTCAACGCCGCCGGCTTCCGGTCGCCTCACTGCAGATTGGCTCGCGCAAACGCTGGCTCCAAACATGAAGAGCGAGAACTGCTACTAGCGTTGCCAGCGATGCCGCCAGCGGCGCGTATCGTGTGGGAGCGTCGGGATAAAGCTGATGCCTCGCCGAGCCTCCACGCCGTACGTGAGCGGGGATTAATCCGCATCACGCGACGCGCAGCCAGCCACGCGACGCTCCACGACGGCGGCGAGAACAATGCGCCCAGCAGCCACAGCGGGATCGATCGAGGGCTGCAAAAATTGATGCTGATCATGGCGTGGAAGGCGGAGGTCGAGTCCATTGAGCCAGGCAATCGCGAAGCCGAGCGCAGTCATGCGCAAAGGAAACCAGGAAGACGGTCAGGACGATCAACGGCAACGCTCGCCAGCCCAGACGTGTGCCCGCCAGGGGCGCAAGCAGAAGAAGATCAAGCCTCCTGCAATCGCTGCGACAGCGTGCGTTCCTCCGAGCACTTTGCACCAGCTACAATGTAGCGAACGCGGCACTCGGAGCGACCAAGTACCGACAGCAGAAATCCTCTTTGCGGTCTTCAATCACCGACATCATGGTGAAGATGGCGGTGAAGAGCACGATCGCGATCAGCGCAGCCGGGATAGCGTAATCCAGATAGTGCTCTGTCCCGGTGCTGCCGGAGCGGAAGGGAGGTCCCCAAATCCCGAACCCAGCACGACCAGAAGACCAAGGGCGACGCGATGGACGCTCCGACGACGCGGCTGCGCTGGCGGTGGAAACGCACCAGTTCTCGCCACCAGAGCGTGGAACGCCTGGAAGCGCCATGCCTGCGGATGCCGGGGACGCTGCGTGCCGATGGAGCTGTAGTTTGCGCTGGCCAAAAGTCAGCTCATTTCTTTGCCGGGGGCGAACTCTTCTGTTTGCCCGGGATCAAACCCACAATCGGCGGCATTCCCAGAACGCATTCCAAAAAAACAACCCTGACAGGCTCAACAGAATCCGCAGGCTCATGAACAGCCCGTCGACCGCGTCACTTGATGGTGCCGGCCTTGCGATCGTCGAGACAATTCCCAGCAAGGGGAGGTGCCAGTATACCGCAGATACTGCCAGCATCATGGGTTGTGCACGCTTCCTCCTATTGCGAAGTTCCGGCGGCTCAAGTCCGCTCGCGTACTGCTCTTCCTCTTCCGATTCGTGGTTCGACGGCGAGGACGCCTGTCGCTCCATTATCACTCCTTTGGGCGCTTCGTCCGTCCCGGTCAGAAGCGATGGCCGGTACGGTGGATGGGCACGTCCTTCCAGCGTCGGCTTGCTGGACGCTCACGGACTGATCGCTCCTAGGAACACGTCGACCAGCCCGGTGACAAATCGATGGCGCGTTTTCCATCTCAATTCGTACCCAGTGAGCGCGTGTCTGATTCCCAGCACGGTAGCGTCAACACTGAAAGCCGCGTGCCATCGCGCGCGCCAGCGCCTCGGCGTCCCCGGTCACATCCAGCAGAATAACGTCGCCGCCGATCTCGATGCTTCCGTTCGGTCGGGGTACCCAGCGCCACCAGTTTGCGCCTTCGTTCAAAATCGCAGACGATCGCAGCGCGCCCAGGCTTCCTCCATCAGGGTGCGTCAGTCACGAGTAACGGAGGACCCGCTCCTCATCGCGGAAGGATCTGCAAGGTACTGCGCTGAAATCGCGGACAGCGCCGCGGATCGAGTCCGGTCGTTGGGGCTCGTCGAGACAGCAGAACCGAAGGATGATCGCAGCAGGCCCTTGCCGAGTTCTACGCGGCGCGCGTACCGCCGGAGAACGTCTCCCACACAGTTCCTTCTCGCGATCGGCCAGGCCCACGCGGCCAAGAATCGCGAATGCGCGTAGTGACGCGGCTCCGTGTAGCCTCGCACAGGATGTCCCTGATGCCACATGCTGGTTCTCAGCGCGACGATGAAGTTTTCCCATCCACGCTTTTGGGCTTGAAGACCACGCACGATCTGTCGCCGAACGGAGGCGGGGATCATGGCGGCATCGAAGCCCATGATCACGGCGCGAGCCGCCGTCGGCAGGCATCAAAGTCGAAGAATTCGGAACAGGGGTAGTCTTGCCGCTGCCGTTTGGCCCGAGCAAGCCGAAGAGTTCGGCCGGGCGAACATCAAAAGAAACGTCGTCGAGAGCTGTCCGGCTCTCGTGGCGGTGCACGATGTTCTGCACCGAGATGACGGCAGTAGCGATGGTTTCCGCTTCAGCGCCTACTTCCGCGTATGCAGGGGTCTTGGAAGCCACGGGCTAGTTCCACGACGTAGATCCGGCTCAGCATCATAAGAACGAACAGCAGGGGAAGGTATAAGACAGAGTGGCCTGAAGTAACTGCCGGGCGCGCGCTGTTTCGAGAGCGCGCTGAGAGAGCGCGAAGCGCGATCAGCCGCCAGCCCCACGTAGAGGAGCGCTGCATCGAGAAGCAAGCGCCAATCAGATACGCGCGACCCGACATTCCCAGCAAAGGTTGAGTCAGACTGACGGGGATTAAGAGCAGGGAATAAACCAGGATCCGACGCGCAGTGGACTTGCCATCCGGCTGCACGACCGGCAGCATGCGGATTTCGTCCACGGCATATGTCATCGCGGTAAAGCCCACGCGATCGAGAAAAGTGCGGGAACTGCCGAGAAACGCGATCGCGAACAAGAGCAGCTGCTTCCCACTCAAGCGTCGCGCGGGCGGCGGTCCACCCGGGCGCTCAGGCATCGCTCCGGAAGCGCCCCACGAACGTACACACCGGATGCACCTTCTTCAGGGGCGTATAGGCGGCCAGGTGCACAGAAGGCCGTCACGAGGATGCGAAGCGTGCCGGTCAGCGTATTCAAAGTGACGTCGAGGTAGAGGGCACCGCCGACCCGTCATCGCCATGCCGACGATCGTCGTGCATGCAGAACGCTTATGCGCCCCGTGGGCAGAGGTCGTTGCGCCGTGCGCCGCATCCGTCCGTCGATGTCGTGCTCCATGACCCGTCATTCAGAAGCTGCAGTACCACCCGAAATGAGGCCCAATGCCCAGCAGCGCGTGGCAGTCCCCACGAAAGGAAGGGATGCCCGCCTTCAGGCAACCGAAGTAGTAGCCGCACCACGCGGTCAGCACCACCAGCGTCGTGACCCGCATCTTGGTCAGTTCAGCGTAGTCGCGCGCCATCATCGCAATGGCGCTGAGAAGGGAACGTTCCAGGATTGGCTGGCGGCGCTCATGCGGCTTGGGGCGTCCGTCTCAGCGCCCGGAACTTCTCGGCAAATGCGACAGACTACATGCCGCCAGACTTCGGATTGCCAGCACGACGGTAGTAGCCAGTAGCGGCGCGCGCTGCGCTACGTGTGCGCGACTGTCGAGATCACCATCGGAAGTTTCTCAGGCTGGCACGGCATCGCGGCCCCAGGCCACGCGCGTCAGAAATGCGGAGAAGCCGAGGCAAAAGTTGCGCGATCAGGAGCGACGCAACATCAGGGATCGCCGGTCTGCGTGATTAGCTTCGATATTCCGGAAGTACACCGACTAACGGCTCGCACCGCCGTCCAGGTCAGCACGAACGCGACCACCACCGCATGCGCCACATGCGGCCACCAGCTCATGCCGCGATGGCGGAACATGCCGCCCAGTATAAGTTGCACGTACAGCACGACGATCGACAGCACAGTCAGCGTGAAGAGGCTCGGACGGCGAGTATCAAATTCAACCTCCGGAACTTCTTCCACCCATCTTCGCCCGGTGAAGAGAGCGATCGAGACGGCGATGCAGAAGATAATGTTTGTGCTACCAGGGCGTGTGCGGTGGAGACAGCGGGAGGTTGCAGCATCAGAACCGTCATCCCGCCCAGCACGGCCTGCGCGATCACCGTGCCCAGCGCTGCTAACGCCAGCTTTCGCAACCAGGACCTCTTCTCTACCAGCAAAGTCCACGCTGCAATCGCCAAAGTCAGAACGACGAGCGATCCTGCCACACATGCGGTGGCTCCACTCGAAAGCGGACGCCGCCGACAAAATGTGGGACTCTTACCAGATACCCGAATGAGGTCGGCCAATCGGGAACGGACAACCCTGCGCGTCGTTGCTGGTGACGGATGCGCCCGCCATGATGACGAGAAAGGTGAAGCACGCGGTGAAGACTGGCAAACGCGTGATGGGCGCGGTAGTACTGAGTGGCGATCGCCTTCAGAGCAGAACTCCTTGGTCCGGTGAACCTGGTGGGACTCGGCGCGAGCACTCCCACGCTACTCGATTCAGAGAGCTGCCGGATGCGATGACCGGCGGGCTCTCAGGAACGGAGCATTCTAGCAGACGAAACGGTTACATACCGCCGGCTTTGGATGCACGTGATTGATCCGCGGTCGCTTGGACTCCCTTCACGGACCGACTGTTACCTTCTGGGTCTGTTCGCCGAGCTTCTCGTGCACGAACGCGATGGTGTAATCGCCCGGCGGCAGGCCTTTAATCTCGTACTTTCCGTCCTTGTCGGTGACGGCATAGAACGGGCTCTTCACTACGTTGACGTACATCTTCATCCACGGGTGCTGGTTGCACTTCACCGGCAGCATGATTTCTTCGCGGGCGAAGTTCTTCTCGATGGGCGCGGCCTGCGGAGGCTGCGACTCGTTCCACTCGCGATTGTCTTTCGGCGTGGGATGGATGTTGTGCGTGGTGGGATCGTCGTTCTTGATCTGCACGGTCTGGCCGGTCATTACGCCGAGCACGTGAGGATGGTAGCGGCAACCGCTCTGATCAAGAACAACCGGATCTTTCGGGACATCGAAGGTGCGCGAGCCAAGGCCGTCTTTCACGTAGACAAATACATTGGCGAGATTGCCCTTATCCGAGACGATCGTTTCGGCTTCGTTGGCGCCTTTGCAGGCAGGATCCTGCGACATATCGATCTTCGACGGCTTCGGGGCCGCGCCGTCGAGTTTCACTGCGCCGCTGACCGATCCCACAGTGGCTGGATCGATCGGCGTTGCGGTCGGGGCCGCGGGTGCGGAAGCAGGGGCCGAGGTGGATTGCTCGGTGTTTTCTTTCTTGTTACACGCTGCCAGCAACAAGAGACCGACAAGGGCTAGCAGGGGAAGGATTGCTAACCGGGAGTTCTTCATGATGTGTACCTTTCTTGTAGTTTTAGATCGTCGTGCGAAAACTCTCTATTTTAGCGCGAAATGTTAGCGCGAACCTCCGGCGGCTGCGCCTGAACGTGGCGCTGCGTGGCGCGTGGCTCCGACCGAGGGCTTCTTACTCGCCGGTGCGGAGTTGGAAGCCGTCGAGCGACCCATCGACGAGGCCACACGGCGCTGTTCTTCCGGCGTCAGCTGGAAGATGTAATCCACCAGCAGCTTCGTGTGGTCCTGCGTGTATCCCTGGAACGACGGTGGCGTCGGCCCGGCAAACACCCACTGATCGTTTACCTTGTTGAATAATCCGGACGGCATTGACGTACCAGGGCTGATCGCTTGCGGATCGGTGATCCAGCGCTCCACCCAATCGGGCTTCAGACGTTCCTTCGCAAGCAGGAAGTTTGGCGCGGTGGCGTGCGCATCGTGTTGCGCGTCGCCGGTCGCATGGCACTTCAGGCAAGGAGCCGCCGTGCTCGAGAACAGGCTGCGCGCCATCTCTGTCTCTTTCGAGGTGAGAGTCGGCACGCTCTGAGGAATGTAGGGCAACGGCTGCTGCGACAGCGCCTGGAAGAATCGGACCAGCTTGCGCTGTTCGTCGTCCGAAAGCGAGAAGGTCGGCATGCGCACTTTAAGATAGGCGCGGACGCCGTTTCGGTTGGTATCCGTATCGCTTAAAGATGGATTCGCCAGGAAGCGGCGCAGCCATTCCAGGATTAACGCGGGCTCCCTCGGTGTAAAGCTTAGGCGGAAGCTGTTCTTTCCAGTCGGCATCCTGATACTTCTTCATCTTCATCAGGCTGGAATCCTGGCCTGGGAAGAACTGATGGCACCCCACGCAGTTGTACTTGGTGACAATCCACCAGCCTTCCTGAATATCGCGGCGCGTGTCCTGCGGCCGATACTGGTAGTTGGCAGGCAGACTGCTTTCCTGGCTGCCGAGCAGGAAGGTGGTCAGAGCCTGCACCTGGTCTTTCGCAAGGTGCAGGTTGGGCATGCGGAGCGCTTCGGTCTCCGACTTGACCATGCCCTTGTCGTAGATTTCGGGTTCCGCGAGTTTGTGCTCGAAGAATCCCTTGTGGTCGTACCACGGAGCCTTTGCCGGACCTTCCGGCAAGCGGGCGAGATCCTCGGGATTGGTGATGGGCTCTTTGCCGCGCTCCGCGCCTTCTGTAAACAGAGCGAAGTCGAGGCGCTCGATTGGCTTGCTGCCTTCGAACGTTAGCTCGGTCCCGATGCGGCCTTCGTCTTCCATGCCGGAGATTTCATGGCATCCGGCGCACCCGTAGTGACGAATCCACTTCTTGCCTTCCATCCTTCAGCTTTGGGATCGTCCATGAAGGAAGCGTCTGCGTAGGCAGAGGGTTCCTGCTTCTTCTGGGTCAGCAGGTAGGAGGCGATGTCTTGTGCGTCTTCGACGCTGAGGCGCAGGCTCGGCATCACCGTCATGTTCTGGACCTGGAGTTCATGCCCGTCGTTCGGGCACTTGCTGTGCGCCAGATCAAACACGTAGGGAAGATTCTTCTTGGCGTAGTCTTCGGGCCCGATGTCTTTCTTCTCTCATACGGGCAGTAAGGACGTGTGCGTTCGCGCGCGTTGTGAATCCAGCGGACCAGGTAATCGTAGTTCGCCTTCTCGCCAACGCGGGTCAGGTTCGCAGAGAACGTGCCGCCCTGCAGATCGTCGGCCTTCGCCAATGGAGTGGCAAGCCAGGCAGCCGCGCGTCTCAAACAGTTCCTTGCCGTGATCGGCGTTCCCGGGTTTCTGGTGGGGCAGCGAATCGGTGAAGCCCGACTGCCAGATGTACGCCGAAATCGCCTGGATCTGCGCGTCGGTCGAGCCGGAAGTTCGGCATCTTGGTGCCCGGACGGAACTCGCTGGGCTTCTTCAGCCAGAGTCGGAATCCAGTTTTTGTTGAGCTTGAGGCGGACGTCCTTCAGGTTCGGCCCGACTTTCTTCACGTCCTGCATCAGGCTGTGCGCACGGAAGTCAATCTGCTGCAGGCGGCCGTCAATTCTGCTGTTCGCCACGCGTAGCGCCAACGGCCTCATCGTTCAGCTTGTTTGCCTCTTCGTTGCTTTCGGCGGCGTCGGCCTGCTTCATCAGATACGCCGACTGCTTGGTGTTGTCGCGCTTTTCGCCTTCGAGCTGTTTGATTTGCTGGTTGAGAGATTGCAGATCTTCCGGCTCCTTGTCGTAGCCCTCGTACCGGTGGCAGCCCATGCAGCCGCGCTGGCGGAAAAGATCTTTGCCTTTACTGATAGTCCAGCCGACATCGCCTGAAACGAGCATCATGTCGGCCGCGTGGCAGGTCTGGCAGCCCGCTTCGAGATTCTGTTTGGTGTAAAGCGGCCAGAGCCAGTGCTCGTAGTTGCCGTGGGCCTTCTCGATGCTCGTCGTGGCGCGCCCATTGCCCTGGTGGCACGGCGAGCAGCCGAACTTTTCGGGATCGTGAACCTGCAGCAACGCCGGGTTCGGATGGCTGACAAAAGCCTTGGCGTAGTCGTCAGGGGACTTGGCGCCCTGTACGCTCATCGAAGCGGCCGTCAGTTTCACGGGTTCCCGCGAGCCCATGTGGCAGGATTCGCACCGGTCGACGATATTTGCTTCGGCAACGTTGATCTGCTGGATCGTAGGATCCGAGATCTTCGGTCTTCTTCTCAAGCCCAGCGATCTGCGCGGGCGTCAGATCGACCATGTGGTCGTTGACGTACTCATCGAGCGCAGCGCTTGGCCTGCGTCACCGGCTTCAGCGTATCGCCCAGTTCAGCATTCAGCTTGGCTCGCTGATCTTTCGAGACTGTTGTATGTTTCCTCGAGTTGCTCGAAAGTGTATTGCTGCTTGCTGCCGTCCGGATATTCGACAGCAGCTTTCTCGTGCCTTGTACCTGTCCAGATCCTTCTGAATGCTCTGCTTGGACGAAGGGTTGCTCTCGATCTGATAGGTGAGAGCGTTGACATAGGCGCGGCGGTCGGTGAACACGCTCTGCACTGCCAGAATTTTTGCGCTCAGATCGCCAATCTGCTTCTGCAGATCGCGAACGTGCGGGGTAGCTGCTCTGCGTGGCCTGATCGAGGTTTTGCTTGAGCTTTTGATAGTCGGAACTGCCTTCTACTTCCTTCTCGGAGGCATCCGACTTCGAGCGCGCCGACTTCAGGAACGCGGAGTAGCGTTGCTTCCATTCGTGCTGATACGCCTTCCACGGGCGCATCCCAAATGCCTCGTCCCAAAGCGCCCAGAGTAGGGAAGCCGTAAGCAGAGCCACGGCGATCATGTAGTGCGCCGCGTAAGACTTGGTTACGATCGGATCATTATCGGGGACTGGTTTGTCGGGCACCGCTTCCTCCGAAGTTCGCTGATGGCTTGTGGCTGATGGTCGTCGCCAAAACCCGTAATGCGGCCGTTTCGCTATTGGCTATCAGCTATCAGCCATCAGCTAAACGTTAAACCACGGCGTTATCCACACGTACTTGATGTGCCACAACAATCGCAGCATCATCTTGAGTGGCAAAGCAAGCATGATCAGCAAAAACGACTGCGTGATCGAAAACTGCAAGATGCTCATGCGCGCGAAGTCTTTCGGCATGTAGCGCCGGAACAGCGAGAACACCGCGAAGCCGCCCAAGGCGAAATATCCGCCCACAACGATGGCTCCGAAGATGCCCTTGCCCCAGTTCGACGCGATGCCAAAGAGGTCCGGCAAGTCGCGGTTCACCTCGTAAATCAATCGATTGTGATCCCACGTTTGCCCCGGCCAGAACCATTGCCATCCTGGGCCACGGATGAACGTGCCGATGATGATCATCGCGATCCACAAAATGATGAAGCCGAACAGGAACGTCGAAATCGAAAAGCGGCGCTGCTTCCACGTGTAGTAGCCGCTGCCCATCGGGTTCGTGTCTATGTAAGGAATCACCATCAACCCGACGATGATCAGCGTCGGCATCACCACGCCTGCAATCCACGGATCGAAATACACCAGCATTTCTTGCAGGCCGAGGAAGTACCACGGTGCTTTCGCCGGATTCATCGTCAGGTTCGGATTGGCCGGTTCTTCCAGCGGAGCGTTCAGAGTGATCGACCAGATCATCAAGATGATCGTGACGATAATCGCGGCGAGGAACTCGATGCGCAGCAGGAACGGCCAGACGTGCACTTCCTTCTGCCATCCCGGTTTAAAAGGCCAGGTCTTGCGATGGTGCGTCTTGGCCATCGCTGGATCAGCTTCCAACTGCGTGATCAGCTGGTCGTTGGCGTGGGCCTGCTTCCACGCGAGATAGATGTAGAAACCCAGGAGCGGAATTAAGCCGACGATCGGGACATTATCGGGGGCAGAGACGATTTCCCAGAGTTGACGCCAGTCCATGCATGCTCCTCGTAGCGCCGGCGTCTCGCTCGGCTGTCCAGAGGGCGTCCTCGCCCTCTCACAACTAAAGTTTCAGCCGAAAACCGTCAAGCGCCTGCTGCGGATCGGACCTCGCCGTGGCTTATCCGCCTCGGCCTCCAGCATCACCGGCGCCGGACCCGAAATGCCTCCGTCTTTTCGAACACGCCAGAAGTGCACAATCATCAGCACCGAGGCGACGATCGGAATCCCAATGCAATGCCATATATAGGAGCGCAGCAGCGCATTCGCGTCCACGATCGATCCGCCCAGCAACCCGAACCGGACGTCGTTGTAGGGCGTCATGTGCAATTGCGGACCGAACGGTCCTTCGTGACCCAGCAGCGGCGTGGCGCGGGCCATGTTCGTGCCGACCGTGACTGCCCAGAATCCCAGCTGATCGTCGGGCAACAGGTACCCGTGAACGAAAGCAGCAACGTGAACACCAGCAGCAGCACGCCGATGTTCCAGTTGAACTCGCGCGGCTTCTTATAGGAGCCCGTCAGGAACACGCGGAACATATGCAGCCAGACGCCGATCACCATCAAGTGCGCGGCCCAGCGGTGCATGTTGCGCAAAAGCTTGCCGAAGGGAACATCGTGCTCCAGGTACAGGACGTCGCGGAACGCCTGCACCTTTGTCGGGTGGTAGTAGAACATCAGCAACACGCCCGTGAACGTCAGCACAATAAAGAGGTAGAACGTGATTCCGCCCATTCCCCACGTGTAGCTGTAGCGGACCGCGTCGCGGTTGATCTTCGCCGGGTGCAGGTGCAGGAACACGTTCGACAGCACGCCCAGCGCGCGATTCCGCGGCGTCTCGTCGTGCTTGTGGCGGAAGATTGACGTGTAGACCTGGGTCTTAGTCGGATCCTTCAGGCCCTCGATCTGATCCTTGACCTTTGCGGGCATGTCGGTCTTAAGCGACTGCATGTCGCTCGAGAGTTGGTCTTTCACTTTGTCGACCAGGCCGACCTTGCCGCCGTTTTGTCCGTTTTTCTCTTCAGCCATTTCGTCCTCTGAGCCTTCCGCAAACCGCGATTGCTTGCTATGTCGACAAGAATGAACCCGGATCGCTGAACTGACTGGGCTGTCCCTTCGGCCATGAATAGAGTTTCGACACGTCAACAATAATCTGACCGTCGGGTGCCAGATCTACCTTGGCGCGATCCATCGGACGCGGCGCCGGCCCTCGAAGTTGATGCCCTCGCTGTCGTAACCGCTGCCGTGACATGGGCACTTGAATTTGTTTTCGCTCGGCTTCCAATCGGGAGTGCATCCCAGGTGCGTGCAGCGCGCGTAGATTACGAACAACCGGTCCGGCGTGCGATCGACCCAGATGCGGTATTTCTGTTGCCACTTGGTATCAACGCCCAGCGCGTAGTCCGACGGGTACCCGATCTTGAATGAGGTACGCGGCTCGAACAGCGTTCGCGGCAGGAAAAAGCGGAAGAAGGCAAGGAACCATGCGCCCAGAAATGCCGTGATGCCGATCCACGCGAGACGACGGCGGCGCTGGTCGACCTCGGAGTTGTCCGGGACCGACTGCCGCAATCCCGCCGGCAGCAGCTGCTTTCGATGTTCCGACCGCAGGTGTGCCGACGTACTTGGTGGCCGGAGCGCTGGGAGCGGCTTCCTTGCCAGCTTGCGGATTCTGCTTGACCGGATCGTTCTCCGGACCCGCCATGAGTTCCTCCTGTTTCGACTACCTCGGTCCCCTTTGGTACTAATCAGCCGCCATCAAGGGCGCGGCAACATTTTCCCGGGTCGGTAAAGCGAAGCTCTCGCGCATCGCTGCCTGCATGACAAGATGCGCTAAGGCCTCGATGAATTTGGGCGAATCGTTCAGGCCGGTAGTCATCTCGAATTGTCCTAAGCCGAGTTCGGCTGCCTCTTCGCGCGCTTCGTGATCGATTTCCCCAGCGTCTCGACGTGATCGGAAACAAACGACACGGGGACGATGCAAACGTCGCGAACTTTCTCGGCAGCAGGTCGCGCAAGGTGCGGTGCAGCGATGGTTGCAGCCACTTGCTTGCTCCAACCTTACTCTGGTAGCAGAGGCGGTGATGGTTCTGCCACCCCCTCGATCCATCAAAAGTTGCACGGTTTCTTCGATCTCTTTCTGGTAAGGGTCGCCCTTATCGATGATCGACTGCGGCAGGCTATGCGCGCTGAAAACAATTTCCGACCCGCTCGAGGAAGGGAAACGTCCCAAAGCCTTGTCAATTTTCTCGATGCAGGCATCGAGATACCGCTCGTCCCGATAGAAGCTCTGCACAAGGTGAACAGGCATGCCCCCGCGGAAATGTCGATTCCACTCATTCAAACTGCTGCCAACCGTCGTGCTCGAATAATGAGGATAGAGAGGTAGCAGGACCACCCTCATCGCATCCGGTTCGCTGCAACTCTGCTACGGCTTCGGCAGTGAAGGGATGCCAATAGCGCATCGCGACGAAACAACGAGCGTTGACTCCCTGTGCTTCAAGTGCAGCTTCAAGGGCGCGAGCCTGACTCTCGGTAAACCGCCGGATCGGCGAGCCGCCGCCGATTACTGAATAGTGGTGTTCAACTTTTTTGGCGCGGGTGGTGGCGATCAGCCTGGCGAGAGGACGGCGCCCGATGCGGGCGAACGGGAAGTCAATGATGTCAGGGTCGCAAAACAGGTTATAAAGAAAAGGTTGGATGGCTTCCAGCGTGTCGGGTCCGCCGAGCTGGAACAGAACTATCCCCAAACACCTCTCGGTTTGAGACATCCCCACAGGTTCCCCAGAAAGCGACCGGATGTTAACTCGTTTCAGGCTAGCGCGTCAAACCTTGCTTTACAAATCGGTGCGCGAAAAAACCTTGCAGATGTGCACAGCAACTCAGTCCAACTCGTCGATCGGCAGGTTATGTTTGATCGCGAACACAACGAGTTCCACGCGAGTGGAAACGCCGATTTTGTCGAAGATATTGCTCAAATGGTGCTTCACCGTGTCTTCGGCAATACCGAAGCGTTCGGCAATCTCCCTTGTTGGCGCGCCCTGAGACCACGCCTGAGATGATCTGCAACTCTCGTTTTGTCAGGCACGTAATTATCTGAACGACCGGAGGGTTTCACCGGAAGATGAGTTCGTAGATAAGTCTGCAAATCTTTCACGGGACTGGTTCCAACCCACGCCCCACCGGCCATTACGTTCTGAATCGCGAGAAGCCAGTTTTTCGGTGGCTGGTGCCTTCAACGCACCAGGCCCCGCGCACCCAGATCGAGCGCTTCGCTACATCGTCGGTGGATGCTTCCGCCGTTAAGACGATCACGCGCGTGTGACGAGTGTGCGCCATCTGCGCGAAGATCGCGCAGCGCTTCGAAAACCGTCATGCTTTGGCATGGACAGGTCGAGCAGCAGAATGTCAGGGTCGAGCTTTCGAACCAGGGCAACGGCTTCCATGCCATCGGCGGCTTCTCCGACGATCTCCAGTCCAGCGTATTCCAGGGATCGCCGCAGCCCGTCGCGAACCATGGCATGGTCGTCGGCGATGACAACGCGGATGGGCCTGTCTTTCTTCACTTCGGACATAAACAGCGTCCTGCGTGGCGGCGTTGAATCTAGCCAACGCGAGTGGACTCGTCGCTTACGTTGAGCCGTACTGGAATTTTCCATCTCCTCAATCACGGCGTCGGCAAACTCGGATGTCCTGTTCTTTCCGCCCACGTCGCGGGTGAGTTTGTCGCGCGTCTTCTACACGCGTTCCAGAGCATTGCGGACTCGGTCGGCGGCCTCAGATTCTCCCAATGTGGTGCAACATCAGCAGGGCAGACCTCAAAACCGCGGTCGGATTGGCGATGTTCTTCCCGGCGATGTCGGGCGCAGAGCCGTGCACGGCCTCAAAGATCGCGCACTCGTGGCCGAAGTTTGCTCCCGGCACCAGTCCGAGTCCGCCCACCAGACCGGCGCATAGATCGGAGACGATATCGCCGTACAGGTTCTCGAGCAGCAGAATATCGTACTGGTACGGATTCATCACCAGCTGCATGCAGGTGTTGTCAACGATGTGTTCGGCGTACGTGACTTCCGGATATTCCTTCGACACCTCGCGGGAACAGCGCAGAAACAGTCCGTCCGACATCTTCATGATGTTGGCTTTATGAATGCAGTGGATTTTCTTGCGATTGGTCTTGCGCGCGTACTCGAAGGCAAAGCGCGAAGATGCGAGTCGAGGCTTTTTCGGTGATGATCTTCAGACTCTCGACCACGCCCGGAATAACTTCATGTTCGATCCCCGAGTAAAGTCCCTCAGTATTTTCGCGTAACGACGATCAGGTCGATGTCAGGGTAGCGAGTCGGAATATGCGGCAGATTGCTGAACCGGTCGAAAGTTCGCGAACAACTCAAAGCGCTTGCGCAGCTGAACGTTGATGCTGGTGAAGCCGCCGCCTACCGGCGTGGTCACCGGACCCTTCAGTCCGACCCGGGTGCGCTCGATCGACTCATTCAGTTCCTTGGGAATGTATTCCCGGTGATGCTTCTCGAACGCCTCGGCTCCGGCCATGAACGTTCCCACTCGAACTTGATGCCGGTGGCTTCGAGAATGCGCACGGCTGCCTGAGTGACCTCAGGGCCGATGCCGTCCCCGGGGATGAGGGTGATGCTGATACGTCATGACGATTTCGTTCCTGCGTCTTCCATGCAACGGCTTACTTCGCAGTTGCCTTACGCGAGTTTGCGGTTCAGGTTCCTTTGTCTTCAGCAAATCTCTTCAATTCCGTCATGAACTCCTGCACGTCCTTGAAGTCCAGGTACACCGAGGCGAATCGCACGTACGCCACCTTGTCATACCGGCGCAGGCGGCTCATGATCAGCTCGCCAACCTCGCTGGTCTTGCGTTCGCGCTCCGCCGACTCGATTACGAAGGACTCCGGCTTCGTTCACGATCTCGCTCCAACTTTGCTGATCGGTACCAGGCCGCTTCTCGCACGCGCGCAGAAGCCCATTCGAGCACCTTTTGCCGATCAAACTTCTCGCGGCGGCCGTCTTTCTTGACCACCATGTATGGGATTTCGTCGATGCGCTCGTAGGTCGTGAAGCGCTTGCCGCACTTCAGACACTCGCGCCGGCGCCGGATAGAATTCGGCCTCCTTGCTCTCGCGCGAATCGACCGACTTTGTCTTTCAGGAACCCGCAGAAGGGACACTTCATGGCGCTTTCGATTGAACAAATTCTATTGCTTCGGAAACATCAAATTGTAGCAGGAGCTTCGAGATGTCCCCGGCGCGACCGAGTTATCCAGTTCGGTCCGCAGGAGACGAGGGATGACAGTCAGATTGGCCCCACAGAAGAAAGCCGCAGGACTGCGCCTCAGCGAATTTGGCGGCCTTCCTTAGCGCCCTTTGCGGTTAAAAGCTTTTGGGAAGATGAGCACGCTCAAGCGGCAGGATTATCCGCGCTCGACTGTTCCGCCTCATGACTCTCCTGCGAAAGCTTCCGCAACGAAAGCCGCTCGCGATGGGCTGGCAGCAACCCGACCGGCGCGATGGCGATAAACGATCACCAGCCACAGCCGCGCGATGCGCACCTTTGGTGGCCAGTTCCGGCAGGAACGCTACAAAAATATGATTCAGCGTCTCAATCGTAGCGAACTGCGAGAGCCGCCGCCGCCGCTCCTGGAAGCTGAACCAGCAGAGCCCACCATGCTCGACGCCATCAGCGAAAAAATCTGTGTCTGCGGGATTTCCAGCTTGGGAGTCTGTTGTACGCGTGCTGCGACTTCCGTGTAGGCGACCGCGATCATCGCCCACATCCAGCACCGACACCCCGATGAGCATGAGCGGCGATTTTTTGTCGTGAGTTGTATTCAGCCCGCTGCGAAACTCCCGCAGATTCGAGATCCGCGATGCGCTGGCCAATATTGGAAGCGCGATGCGCGAAGCGCCGTTCCACCCAGCCGCGGCTAGTGCTTCGCCGCTGCGATGGACGGCGAGCGCGCCGAAAGTAAGGCCGACCACGATCACGATCAGAACCACCGCGATTTCTTCAAAAACGCCGCGCGAGCTCATAACCGCTTCGGCGCCGTGGCAAGAAGGCCGCCAGCACAAGGAAGGCGTGAACCCGGCCACGTCGAAGATTCGTTCCACCGCCCAGACGGCAATCTGCGAAGAAAAGAGCGGGCAGCTCGCGCCTGCAATGAGGTAAGGACGGATCAATTCCCCGGGGCGCCCCAAAGCGCGAGCCCGGTAAATCCGGTGACTGTGGGCGCGACCAGTCCGATCGCTGACGCCTCGGGGCCGGATCGGCCGGAGAAAGATTTTCCAGCGCACACCGCTCGCAGCACGTAAGCGAGAATAAATCAGGGCAACCCCGTGCACAGGATGTGGAAGGCGCTGACGCTCCGCGTCCGTCAGGAAAAGATCCCAATCGAAGTTCTTCCACATCCGAAACTGCGAGTACGCCAGACCCGCCAGCGGGGCGAGCGCGATTCCGGTAAATACGCCGCACGTCTTCGGTCCATGAATTCAGGGGATGCTCCAGCGGTGGTGTTTACAGATCAGACCTGAAAGAGGCACAACACAAGGTAAATGAGTCGGAGGTGAGGGGTCAACTTGCGAACAAGGGTGCAGAGAGCCTGGCGATCAGTTTCCCGTCGCGGCTGCCAGATCGCTTGGCAGCGGATTGCGGAAGCACGCGTCGTCTTCGGAGTATCGGCCTGCTTGGCGGCCGTTTGCGACTTGCTCTTGGCCTGAGGTTGGCGGCGACTTGGCTGTCAGCGAATTCGCGGCCCTCTGCTGCGCAATCTTTTTGCGGTTGAAATCGCGCACAATGCTGGCCACATATTTCCGCGTCTCCCAGATACACGGAGGCACGCCGCCGTATTGTTCCACGCGGTGCGGCCCGGCATTGCCAGCAGCGAGTGCCTTTGACGAGATCGAAGTTGTGGCGCTCAAGCAGTTCCCGCAGATAGCGCGTACCGCCATCCACATTCGCGCGTTCGGATCCGAAAGGCGTTCTGACACACCGAGGTTCGAGGCGGTACCTGGCATCAGTTTGCATCAAGCCCTGCGCGCCCTTCGGAGAGATGGCGTGAACCTTGAAGCCGCTTTCGGCCCGGATCACGCTGTTCACGAGATCAGGATCAATCCGGTAGCGCCCGCTTGCGCTGTTTACGGCGTCCGCACGCAATATCCGCCGGACGCGGGAGCACTTGCCGGGTGGGCGGCGGCACCGTTGCAGAGCAGGGCAGGATTCGCTGCCGCGGCGGGCGGGCTGCAAGTATCTCCGGAGGACTTTTCCGGAGCAGCCGGAGCATTCAGGTCGGGTTCGATCTGAACGATCTCGGCCGTGGGCACATCCACGAAGCTGGACCCGTCCAGCCGTCGGGAACAGGCGAAGTCGTCTCGCCCAGCGGCGCCAGCTGGCATGCATGCCGAATGGTGAAGCCGTTGCGCAGAGTGGCGACATCGGTCGCCGAGGCCTGCATGGCACTGGCGCCCAACAGCGAAACAGATCGCGAGACTCTTTCCTCGGAATTCATCCGGCAAAAACCACTCAGATTCGAACAAAGTTCCGGCTGGGGGTTGTGCAGCCGATTCACAGCAGGATATCGGCGCTACGTCCCGACCCCAGCCCTGGCGAGATACAGGTTCCGGGGCGGCCCGCCACGCCGTCCTGATCGTTCGTCGGGAGTCACCTTCCAACCCCGGCTGCGCCGAGTCTTCCGACGCATTCCGCGATAACGCCGGGTATCCGCGAGAGGCAAGCATTTCTATATCGTTGTAATTGTCGCAACGGCCATGACCTGGTTCAGGAGAGCCCCCGGAACGCCGCCCAGCGTTCCAAAGCGTGCCCCTTCGAGCACCCCTGGTTCAGGATGTCGACAATGGACAAGTCCCGGACCGGGTACTCCGTTCGCAGCACCGTAATCCGCTCGTTCAAGATGGGGTTCTGCAATGCGGCCAGCGCCTCGTGCATGCGGGCAATCGACGCAAAACATGGCCTGCACGGGTCGATTACCGAGTCCTCGATCGGAATCACGAAGTCATGATATTCAGATTCTTCTCCAGCCACCGCGGATGTCTGCGTTTTCAAGATCGTTCAAGTGCTCAGCACAATCGACCGCTGGCCTTGTTATCGAGGTCAAGACCGTATTGCCCGGAACTCGATCATCGCCCACAAAGCTCCCGGCACGGGTTTAAGCAGCAGCAGGTGCGGTAAGAAAGTCTCTCCCGCGGGCTGGCAGTAATCGCCATTTGAACTGATCAACCACAGATCATTGAACGCCCAAGCTGTTGTGCGATGGGCATGGCAAAATCATGACGCCGGCCAGTTACCGGCGACCTCAATCCCGGCAGCACGAGCACATGCAAGGCCGACAGGTTGGCCTCGGAAATCATAAGGTGGGAGTTCAGCAGGTGCCGTCGATATCGAAGCGCGCCAGCGCAAGCGGATGGAAGGCATGAAAGTCTTTTAGATTTACCATCTGAGCCGGGGCTACCCCGTGATCAGCGACGCGTCGATTTCTGCATGCTATAGTGCGGCACATTCATGGGAATTCTGAGCGCTCTCTACAATCTGGCTGGGGACTTTCCTTGTCGTTGCGCTGGCGATCATCCATTTCATTCGGCGTCGTCGGATACTTACTGGCTTGCGTTCTGTTCTGGATTCGCTTGGTGCGGCTATCTACCTAGTCGTCGAAGCCTTGCCCGACCTGGGCTTGCTTCGTCAATCGTTCAAAGTCTCCGAAGACGCGCGCCGCGCATTGCGCGGGGCTTGGCGGTGCTGGAACAATCCTCCGCCGGCAACTACGAAGAATTGGCCGACCATATCTACATGGAGGAGGACAATTTTCGAGCCCGGGATTACGACAAAGGCCATTTCGTCGCGCACCGATTCACCGACCCGTTTACCGGCGTGGAGTCTGCGAAATCGAATTGGGTGAGCTACGCTTTGCCGTGCAGGACCTCGAAGCGCGTTGTTCAGAAGGACCCCGGCTACGATTTCCATCGCGCGAAAGGACTGCTGGCCCACGCGCACGCCAACTCCGGCCAGCCGTCGAAAGCTGATCTGTTTCGCCAGGCAGTCGCGATCTCCACGCTTTCGGGAAACCCTATTACAACTACGCGCTCTTTCTCGCGGCACAGAACCGACTAGATGAAGCCCGGGAATGGGCGCAGAAAATTCTCGCCAAGAAGCCGACCATGCCTGGCTACCTGCGCCGCCGCGAGCGCCCTGGTTCCGCAAAGCCTCCAGCATTGCTGAAGCGGCTCAAGCCGTAGCCTCATTCTTCGTCTGCGCCCCAGTCTTTAGACTCATCTCCGCCATGGCCCGTTTAACCCATCTGGAGTGCACGCGGTGCGGCCAGCAACTCTCCGCCGATAAGCCGCAGACCATCTGCCCGAAAGACGGCGGAGTCCGCCTTCTACGCGCGTTACGATCTTTCCGCGATCAAAAAGCCTTGTCTCGCGAGCAGTTATGCGACCGCCAGAGTACTCGCAACCTGCGCGGACGATCCTGCCCGAAGGCCACGCCCGTTTCCTTGGGAGAAGGCTTCACACCCGCCGATTCTAGCCGCGAACATCCCGCTGTTCTCATCAAGGACGAAGGGCTCAATCACAGGATCGTTCAAAGCTCGCGGGCTCTCGGCAGCCATCACTATGGCGAAGCATTACGGTCTAAAAAAGTGGCGATCCCCCTCTGCCGGAAACGCCGCCGGTGCGCTCGCCGCATATGCTGCCGCCGCGGGCATCGAGCGCATCTTCATGCTACAAAGAATCGCCACATAGCAAAGACCAGATCGAATCGGAATATTACGGGGCTGAGTCACTCTTCAGATGACGGGCTCATCTTAAACTTCTTTGCTGAATGGTCAGCGGCCGCAAAGAGAAGAAGGCTGGTTCTTCGATATTTCCACTCTCAAAGAGCCCTATCGCGTCGAAGGCAAAAAGACCATGGGCTACGAAGTCGCCGAGCAACTCGAATTGGCACCCGCCGAATGGAATCATCTACCGACCGGAGGCGGGTCGGCCTGATCAGCTGGAAGGCCTTTGACGAGATGGAAGCGCTGGGATGGATCGGCCGGGAACGCCATCTCGCATGGTCACAGTTCAATCAACAGGCTGCGCACCAATTGTTAAAGCATGGGATGAAGGAAAGACGGCGTCAGATGTGGGCAAACGCGGCCACATCGGCCATCCGAAGTTTGCGCGTACCAAAAGCGTATGGCGACCTGCTCATCTGTTTATCCTGCGCGAAAGCAAAGAAGGCATCGCTGTCGCTGTGACGGACGACGAAATCATGGACGCCCCTGCGCCAGTGGGCGCGAGTAGAAGGCGTCTTCGCCGCTCCTGAAGAGCGCAGCCGCACTCGCTGCCTATCGAAAGTTGCGAGCCAGCAATTTCTTCGCGGAAGATGACAGATACAGTTCCTGTTCAACACCGGCACCGGTCTCAAGTACCTCGACATCTTGGAAAAAGGGAGGGCGGAGATAAGAAACTGCCCACCAGTCGCCAGATCGCAAGGAATCATCGGCCCGTACGACCGTCATTAAATCTGAGCAGACCACCGTCTTTGTCGTAACCACCCGAGCAAAGGCCGACTTCAAGTAATCCTTTAGCAACACCTCACCCGCATCACCAGACGCCCACACCACCGGCCCCACACCACCATAAAATGGATGCGTATGACGGATCGCCTCTACTACCACGATTCCTTCCTCTACGAGTTCGGCGAGATCACCGAGGTGGTTCCCGCCGCTCAAATCAACGCGCGGTATGGCGTCTACCTCGACCGCACCGCCTTTTACCCCACCAGCGGAGGCCAGATCCACGACACGGACTGGATCTCTCCGTCGGACGGGAAAAGTTCCGCGTGGCCGAGGTCGTGGAAGAAGAAGATAGTCGCGTCGTACACTACATCGAAGCCGACAAAGCCCGGAACGTGGCGCGCATTCGCAGATGATTCGCGACCCAGGCCGCCGTCGGAGATCACATGCAGCAGCATTCCGGACAACACGTTCTCTCGGCAACCTTCATCCGTCTCTTTAACATGCCCACCGTCTTTTCACATGGGAGGAAGCTGTATCCATCGACCTCGATACTCAACAATCCAACCGGCCCAGGTCGAAGAAGTCGAGGATTGCTCGCAAATCAGATCGTCCGGGAATCGCCAGGTCGAGATCGCTTTGTAACCCAGCAAACGGCGCAAGACCTTGGGCTTCGCAAGCCCCGAGAACTGACAAAGACGAGCTGCGCTTGGTCGATATTCAATTTCGATCTCTGCCTGCGGTGGAACGCACGTTGCCAACACCGGCCAGATCCGGCAGCATCCTTCTTCGCAAAGTTGAAAAAGGCCCGGCAAGGCTCGCGGTGGAATTCGTCTGCGGTCAGCGCGCGTGAAGACGGCGCGCCACGACCTATCGGCCCTGACTGAAGCGGCCGCGCTCTTCTCCGGTCACATCTGGGATGTACCGCAGCAGGTGAAGAGAAGTCGCTCCGAGAAATCAGACCGCTGGGAAGGCCCCGGGAACATCTGCTCCGTAGAGTTGGCGGAACTGGAGGCCTCGGTCTGCTGGTCGAGACTCCTCGCAGAACCAACGCAAAGTCGTCGTCCGATCTACGCCGATCTGAGCCTGACATTCATCCGCCTGCTCGCGCAGAAAATCACGCGTCTCGACCCGAGCTCCGTTGCGTTGCTGGGTGCTGCCTTGGGCAATCGTCTCTAGTCTTCGCGCGAAAGCAACGGGTCCCCCTTCGATCTGGGAACGCTGCTGAAAGAGATCGTGGTAGCCAACGGAGGAAAGGCGGCGGCAACACGCGACATGGCGCAAGGCGGCCTTCAGTGCTGGGCTGATCGAGAACGCGCTCGCAGGCGGCAGCAAAAGTAAATTCATGGCCTAACGTGCTGCCGATAAGCGCACAATAGTACAGTCGCCAGGACCGCTTACGCCGACGTAAACCTCGGCTTCGTGCTTTTACAATTCGCTAATCCACTCCGATGCCCGACCAGAAGCTCATCCTCGTTAACTTTACCACCGATCGCAAACTCGGCGTTGCCGCCGCGGTTTCGAGCTTACTCTGGTTCATCCCCTCGAATTCAAGAAATTACTATTCCGTGAAGAGCGCACCACGCGCCAGAAGGTCTACCTCACCATCTGGTTCGCGACGCCGATCGCTCTCGCCGTCTGGATCCGGTTATCCAGGAAGAGTTTTCTCGCCGGCGACCTGTCATTTGAGACCACCCTACTCCTCGGCATATTGGGCGGCCGTCTAACCGGAGCGCTGGGCGGCACATTAATGGGCTTCCCGGCATTCCTTCATGGTGAGTGGATTACTCTGCTCTTCAACGTCCTCTGCGGACTGGCCGCTGGCCAGCTTCGCAGCCTGGCTCAAGATAAGGAAGACGTCTGGTCCTTTTCGCCGTTCATCGACCTCAGCATCTACCGCTGGATCCGCAATTTGCCGAAACCTCGCTTCGACTGGCAGATCATGTTCTTCGCGAGCCATCATCGGTCTGCGCTTTCTGCACAACGAACTCACGCGCGTCTTTCCGCGCTCTACGTTCAACCTGGAAGTTTCAATCTCTGGGTGGAAGTGCAGATCGCGACGTCGAATCATGTTGTGTTTGAGACGAAGATCTTCAACGGCGTCCGCATTCAGATGAAGCTCGAAAGAACAGCACCTGCTCCTTCTTCAAGCGCGCATGGAAGCTACAAGAATCAGATCCAACCCGCACTTCCTCTTTAACACCCTGAATTCCGTCTCATCATAGCAATGCGTAACT
>ERZ1370068.7610-contig-6517_pt1 | contig 31399 bp, 50 predicted proteins | sample MGYA00561227_ERZ1370068 | MGnify/ENA primary metagenome ERZ1370068 (study PRJEB38410, sample SAMEA6850437) | metagenome | study: Metagenomic assessment of the ecological functions of the soil: analysis of the soil microbiota associated with the...
AGGCTGCTGCGCACGTCAGCTGAAAAAGCAGGTGCCTCTTAAACATAAACAAAGGTAACGGTATTCAGAAACAGAGACTTCATATAACGAGTTTGGTGGATTGACCCATATGACTGCTGATGATGGATTCATCTCCATGATAAACGTCGGACCTGGCTGGCTTTTGGTAAGGTTAAAGGAACTGGGCCAGTGGGAAAACACAGGTGTGGCAGTAGGTCAGCGGCAACTCGGCTTCTGTGTGGTAAAGTTGCGCGTTTCTGGTTCTGGTCTCGATCATTTTTCCAAATTTCCAGCAACGGCGCCTCCGCGCCCCGGATCACCGGATGCGCCCGTAGCCCCGACCAGCCGGCGCGATACAGGTTAGGTGAAATGCTGGTTGCCTACGAAATGCCGCGTAAAGCATGCCGGAAAGATTTCGCAGTTCAAAAACGTTCTTGTTAATTTGGGGCAGGACCTTCATTGGTTAACCCAGTAAAGAAGTAACTGGCTTCGACCGCCGCCAAGTTTCTCGCGGTCGGCTTCGTGATTTTAGTTTCGGTTTCTTCGTCGCCTTCTGGTGGACTCGCAAAGTTCATGCCTGAGCGTGGGCTCGAAGGAAATATAGATCCAGGTCGAAGAAACCCCCGTCTTCATTCTGCACGGGCTGGGGGAAGCCGCGGAACGATCGCCGCACGATGACGCCAAACGAAGTTGATGGTTTAGGTGTTGATGCGATACCTGATGCCCATGGTGGCGCGCTTATCTCCTGATCGCGGCAACAAAATCGTGCAGAATTTCCTGCAGTTGTCCGCCGTTGGTGCTGGTGCCGGCCATATCTTACACTGCCGCGATGGCGCTTCGTTGCTTTTGAAGTTTTTGCGTGCATAATGCGTGCGCCTTCGCGGGGTCTGATCGCGCCGCTGGAAATTTGACTGCTGGCAGTAACGGTTAATCCCGTCTCCTTCGCCGGTGATGTCTGAGGTGTCTTGAGTCAGGCGCTGGCCCAGCATACACTCTCGTCATCGCCATGATGGTAGCCGCCGCGTTTTACGGCAAAATATGAAGTCGTGTTGGGTCGCTCCGAATACGGGCAGTCTTTTTTCGCGCCTCTGAGTGATTTTGTCGTTTTCAATCGATCGCCGAGCAACGGCTTTCGTGCGCTATAACGCATCATTTATCGAGGCGAAATGAAAAGAAGCGGCTTGATCACGATCTTGAAAACGCATGAGATCATGGATTTCAGTTTCCGAAAATCATGCACAAACATCATTCAGTTGTCGAAAACAGCTGGGATCAATATCCAGCAATAGTGGAGAAAGGGGATTACTTGATTTTGCAATGACATTGGGAACACCCGTTGCTTGAGCTGGCGGATTGCGGATGCCGCTTCCCAAGGCGCTGGCGTCGTTGATCGCATGATTCATAAAGCGTGCCATGTGGTCAAAGCCGAACCTTCGCCGGTCAGCTGTTAAAGTGGTGAATTACCAGCTTAACCTGACATTGGGGGAGGTGGCAGGCGTTTATCAGCATGGGGTATCGGTGCGGTGGATCATTCCTTGGCTCGATTACGCTGGCAATGCAGGTCGCGCGATGCTGTTGCTCATCGCGCCCAACAAACGGTGCGTGTTCGTTGCCGCCGGGGTATGTGGTCGGATCAGCGCGAAGTGTTTCGATCGTGGATCACAAATCGATACTTTGCGCCATCTGCGTCGTCGTGATGATCGTTCGTGGTGTCATAATCGATGGCATTAAAGCCGGATGCAGGAGTGGATTTGAATCTGGTGCTGATCGATGATCCATCGCGGCGGAGCGCTTTCGCCGCAGCTTCCGGGCCATCATCACGCGATTAATCGATGGCGCATCCGCATTTATAGGCTCGCATCCGCAGAACGACATATCGACTTCAGAATTTACGCCATCTGTAAACATGAAAAACCCTGGAACCTTCTTCGCGAAGAAGGCAGACCCGCCCCGGTCGGTATCGAGCCGGAAAACAATTTCGCCGAGACCGTGAAACCGCCGCTGATGATCTGGTTTGGCAGTTTGCAAAGCTGATCTGACTGGATTTCGCGATCTGGCCTTCATAAAACGCAAGTATTCCAAAGCGTGGAAAATTAAAAAACGCGGTGCCGCGAGAAAGAAGACGGACAAACACACCAAACGCACCCTTCTGAGCGGCTCGTTCGCGATCGTGGACAACTTCTGGAGTCGGCCTTTCCGCCGCCGACGAGCGAAGGCGTCAACGACTCGCCGATTTATTCGGAATGAGCCTGGTCTTGAAACAGCTGCACGGATTTCCTCGCCGAGAACGGACTGTCCAGCTGATCGACGCGGTGGGCAAAAGTTCGATCCGAATCTGCACGAAGCGATCGCGCACTGAAAGCCGAGCGATGAAGTCCCCGAAGGAGTGGTCATCTGCGACAGATCCGCCGCGGCTATCGGCTTTCAAGGATCGCGCCTTCGGCCGCGTGCTGTCTGTCGTCTCGAAAGCGGCCAAAGAAGTGACCGTAAGTGGAAAGTGAACGTAGAACTCCGGCGCGACTACTGCTGACTTCTCGTCACCGCCAGTTCACCTGATCACTTTCCCGGATGACAACCAAGAAACGCGATTATTACGAAGTTTTGGAGCGTTCGCAATGCGTCCGAGGATGAAGATCAAGCGCCGCTATCGCAAGCCCGCGTCAAATTTCATCCTGATAAAAATCCGGACGATCCGCACGCTGAGGAGAAACTTCAAGGAGCTCGGCGAAGCTACGACGTGCTGATCGATGCGACAAGCGCGCCGCCTACGATCGCGTACGGACACGCCGCCTTTGCGCAGGGGGAGCCGGATTTGGCGGCGGTTCCACGATCCATTCGATATTTTCCGCGAAGTCTTCTGGCGGCGGAGGCGGCTGAGCGGCGGAATTTTCGAAACGTTCTTTGGTGGCGGCGCGTTGGCCGCGCTGACGAACGGCAGTCAGCGTGGTTCCGATTCTGCGTTACGACATGCAGATCACGCTCGAGGAAGCGGCCTTCGGCGCTGAAAAGCAAATCGAGAGTCCGCAAGCTCGACGCCTGCGACAATGTCACGGCAAGTGGCGCTGAGCCGGGGTCGCGCGCGATCAACTGTCCGCATCTGCGGCCGCGGGCAGGTGATCAGCTCACGCGGGTTTTTCCAAGTTTCGCAAACCTGTCCGCGCCGTCGCGCGTGGGCCACGATTGTCGAGAAACCCTGTCGCGACGTGTGAGCGGCGAAGGCCGGGCTCGAAAATCGCAGCCGGATCAAAGCTAAAGATCCCGGCTGGCATCGGCTAACGGCTCCAGCGCTTGCGTTCATCGCAATGGCGAGGCTGGCATTCGCGGTGGGCCGCCGGGCGATCTTTACGTCGTGATCCACATTCAGGAGCATCCAGATTTTCCAACGCGATGAAGACAATCTTTACTTGCGAAGTGCCGATTTCGTTCCCGCTGCGCTGCGCTGGCGGCGAGGTCCCGGTGCCGACGCTCGAAGGCAGAGCGAACGTGAAAGTGCCCGCGCGGACGCAAAGCGGTCAGATATTCAAACTGCGCGGCAAAGGCGTCGTCCAACGTTGACGGGCCGCGAGCGCGGGCGATCTCTCTCGCGCGTGCATGCTGTGGAAGTGCCGACCGCTGAACGCGAGCAACGCGACAAAGCTGGAGGAATTCGCCGCACTCGTGCGGCGAAGAAAATACGCCGCTGCACAAGAGCTTCTTCGAGCGCGCGCAAGAACTTCCTTTTCCAGGTAAAGTCAACCGCGGATCAGCGCGGATGGAAGCGGATAAGAGTTAATCTGGAAGCCTAGGAACCCAGGAGCGCCAGGGAGGCTTTGCTGAATCTTTTCCGGATTCTCGTCGTCATTCGCAAGACGAGAATTTTATAAGCAATTGCTCGAGGCTTTCTCGACGTTCTGGCTGCGTCATCCGCGGTTCGAAGTCCTTTTCTTCATGGACCGCTTCTTACATCGCGCCGGAAAACTGGAACGTGGCTAGACGCGCTGCGTTCTGCGCGGACGCGGAGGCCCACCATGCGCGCGATGTGCTTGCGGCTCGAAGCCGCGGCGATCGGGTCGCGGTTCTCTTCAACGGGCGCGGGACGCGAGATCACGGCCGAGATTGTCGGAGGTAACTTCCGGGCGACGAAGTCTTCATCTCGCAGGTTACAGGAAACTGTAACGCCAGGCGCAGGTGCCGCGGTTGCATCGTGAGATCACGCTGGCGCAAGCGGCCACCTGAAGGAAAATACAGTGGACTCTGATCGTGCAGAAAGGCGGTCGAGCTCGGGCGCTGCGGAAATCGCGCCGCTCATCTCCGGAGCGCACGATTGTTCGATCTCCAGGGCAAGGAAGCGGTTCAGAAGACAGGCGAAAATGGCAAGCAGGCAGGTCGCGATCGAAGCCGCCAAACAATGTGGCTAGAAAACTGGCTGCCGCCGGTGCACGACGCCGCGGAAGCTGAAGCGATTTCTTTGACGGCGTAGCGCCCGGCAACTTCGGCATCGTTCGGTCATCACTTCCTAACCTCGACGCGGTGCACTTGAAAACAGTGCTCGGCTGATTACGAGCGTGACCAGCAGTCCGAGATCGGCCGACCAGCGTTCTGATGTGCAGTGGGCCTGAAGGCGATTTCACGCCGGCGGAGCTCAGGCCTCGGCCGAAGCCAGCGGCTGTCTGCCGCATCACGCTCGGCCCCATTATTCTACACGCGTGGAAACCGCCGCGATCTATTGCCTGAGCTGCTCCTTATGAACTGCATGGGCTTCTGGTTGACTCCCGTTAGAGTGTATTTTTGGCACGATCTCAGGCATGACATTACCGCGACTTCCATACGTGCCCATCGGATCACCGTATGGATTTGAGCCTCCTTACGCCCTGGCGTATCGAAAACTCGCGATCCTCGGCCATTTGCGTCAATGTAATTGTAGGTCCGTGACGTGTCACCTGCTCGACCGCAACTCCGCCGTCTGAAGAAGATTTCGTGCGGAAGGAGGCCTGCGCGCATGGCTCGTGCTCGGCTCTCCGCCGCTCGCGCCAAACGGCGGCAACGCCCGATGACTTCACACCCCTGTCGATCCTTTTGTCCTTCAGGTGCTAAGAATGGCGCCGGAAGTTGGCGAGATTGACTATCAAGTGTCCAAGGTGTCTTAGTAGACGTACGGTTGCGCGAAACTTCAAACGCGTCGCGGATTAGTTCGAAGCGCGGTTTTCGCCGTCCTCGGCCAGGACAATTTCGACGACATCGAATCGCGACAGAGATGTCGGAGTTATCAAGCAACTGCAGCCAGGCCAAGAGCGCCGCGCGAAATCAATTTGCTGCTTTGGCGGTCGATCGCTTCTGACGGGCGCGCGTGGTAACATCGCGTCTACGGGTCTTTACTTCGATGAAGACGAGTGTGTCGCCATCGCGGCAAACAATATCGACTTCTCCGCCGTGCCGAGCCCGGAAATTGCGGTAGAGAATTTTGTAGCCCTGGCGTCCGGAGAAAACCGCAGGCCAGTTTCTCTCCACGGGCGCCGAGTTGCAGGTGCTCAGATCAATTCCTTTCGAGCGCGAGAAGCGGCTGCGCCACCGGCTCGAAAAAGATCGGCGATGGATTGGACAAGGCCCATGTTCATGAAGTTTGATGAGGTGGAGTTCGGTGCCGTAGCGCTTGTGCTGGCCGAAGCAATACTCGGGGAATTGCGTGCAAAATTCACGCATTAAGCGATCGCGCGTGTCACTTTGGCGATGACACTGGCGGCGGCAATGGATGAACTGATGACAATCGCCATCGATGATCGCGGTTTGCGGCAGCGGAAATGGCGAGACTGGAAGTCCGTCGATGAGCACGTGCTCGGGCATGGCGGTCAGCCCATCGAGCGCGAAGCGCATCGCTTTGTGTGTAGCCCGCAGAATATTGATCTGGTCGATCTCGACCGTGATCGACGATGCCAACGCTCCAGAAGATATCGGCGCACAGAGACCAGCTCATCGTAAATTTGCCTCGACGCAGCTCCGGCAGCAGCTGTTTCGAGTCTTTTAATTTCCGATGGCCGGAATTTTTCCGGCAGGATTACGAGCCGCCGCCACTACCGGGCCGGCGAGGCGCCCCGGCCCGCTTCGTCGATTCCGGCTATACGGGACGACACCGAGCGCGCGCAGTTTCTTTCGTAACGAAACCCGCAGCGACAATACATCGGCGGGAGATTACCCGATTTTCGGGATCAGGAAGTTGCGGAGTGTGAATGGTGACTAGGTGATCGGTGAATAGAGGCTCTCCATCGTCGCGCACGATGGAGCGATAGATCAGTGGCAGGTCCGTGTTTACAAAATCGTCAGCTCGGTCGATCATTCTCGAAAGCATTCCGCCAATGGCTTGATAACTGAGGCGTCAAGTCTTGGAGAGTCTTCCTACGACAGATACCCTGTGGTCGAGGCGTCATCCAACCAGGATTGTGTCCCGTTCGCTTCGCCGATTGCTTCATCAATCTTGTTGATGAATGCCGCTTTATAACGTCGGCGGGCCCACCCTTCCGCGATCATTGCTTTGACTGCTCGCGAGCTCTTTCTAATCTGATCGGTTAACGAGTAGCGCTCCTCTGGTGGGAACGTTTTGCTTATCGCGAAAATGCGGCGCGCGGCCTCGCGAGCGGCCTGATACACTCGCAATTCACGAAAACTTTTTCGCGCCAAGACTGCTATTCACTGAGTGCACGGAATAACACCCGTTCACCTCTGCCCGTGCGCTATTCGGTTTCGAGCGGCGGTGGCTTCCTTGCCTTTGGCAGAGTGCGCCCAGGTAATCTCGGCCCGGCAGCGGGCGCGGCCTCTCTTTCCACTTCCACTTTGGCAATGCGCGGTGAATGCATTGGGAAGACGCGCTCGGACTCCCTTCTATACGCCGTAAGAAATTACGGCGCACCGTAAACGTCGTTTCGCTTTCAGCCCCCCCTTTCGCCCGATGACGATGCCGGCGAAGATTTGGAACACGTTCGCTCTTTGTCGCCTTCGAGCAGACTCAGAGTATGGACGCGAACGGAATCGCCTACCCGAAACGCCGGTATCTCGGTTTTGAATTGTTCTTTCTCGATGGCGTCGATGATGCGGTTCGCATGCCAGATGGGTTATTGGCCGCGCAGGCCGAGATCAGCGAGTCCGGCTACGGTAGCGGGCGCTCGATCTCCGCAGATACCGGCGGAACGCAAGTGGTCGCCCGGACTGGGTCTCTGCAAAATGTGGGAGCGGCCACCAGTGCCGGTACGACTGCTGTCGGGACGAGAGCCTCAACTGAAGCAAGGGGAAGGCGAAGCGGAAGAGGCGTCTCGCGGTTGCCTGGGTGAGCGGTTTCGTGATTGGAGCGCGCCGACTTATACCCCGGCTCCAGCGCCAGCGCCCGGCAGCTCAACTGGATAGAGCGTCAGCCTCCGGAGCTGAAGGTTTAGCTGCGCTCGAGCGCCGCGCCGGGCGCATTTTTTAAAGTGAGAGTGATTGGTGAAAGGTGGGGAAGATCTCAGTGCATTTCGTAGATTTCCGGATTGATCTGACGGCAGATTTCTTCGCCAGCACTTCATCGACGCCAATCACGTTCGAGCGTCACAGTGCATGATTCGGCGCTTCGCCGCAGAGTTGCGGCTCAAATCCGTAGCGCCGCTCTGCGAGTGCCGACACCTGTCACGGCGACCCCAAGCGGCGACGGTCCTTCGACCCGCCGCTACAGCGAGGTCGGGGCGCTTAGCAGATTCAGCGTGGCATCGGCGAGGCTGTGTCCATCCGGCCGACCAAATCTTTTCTTGCTGGTCGCGTTACCAGGTGACCTGGTGCGCGCACCTGCCCGTTTTTGAAAATTAACAGCGTGGGAATGGCGCGTGAATGTTTGAATTTAGCGGAGAGGCTTTGGTTCTCGTCGACGTTCACTTTGCCTGCTTTTGATCGGAACCGGCTTTTTCGGGAGCCGATTTCTTCAGATCAGATGGCGCAGTCAGTTTGCAAGGCCCACACCATTCCGCCGAGAAATCGACCAGGACGGGCTTGTCGCTATTGTTTTACTTCACGATCAAAGTTCACGATTCTCGATTAAGGGTGATGGCGTTTTCCATCACGAAATATGATTCCCAAATCTCATTAGATCAAAATGGCGGCTGCTGCCACCAGGGCCAGATCCCCAGCAAGTGAGGTGGGAATGCTTTCGATAACCGGCTGGGGCGCCATTGCGGGAGAACAGTTGCTGTGGCGGGGGCAGTTGGCGGGGCAACTGGAGTCGCCGTCAACGGTAAGAGGGTTGCTGCAGTTTTGGATCGTCTTCATTAGGGCCGGATTTCGGTTGTGATCGGGCAGTGATAACTGATGCGGGCCGTTTCTTAGCCGATCTGGCGCAATTGTCGGTGGCTTGCGGCCGGGGCAGCGGTGCGGCGGCCGGGAGCCGGGGCGCCGCTGCCGCGGTTCCCATGGGTCGAGCGCGGCAACGGGCGTTTTGGCAGCGGGCAGCCGGAGGTGGTGGAACAGCAGCTACTGGGGGCGGCGGAGGCGGGAGCGAATGTCCGCGATACCCGGCACACTGGCGACCGGTGGTTTGGGGAGAACGGAACCTGCGACACCGGCGGTCGCGCGGAATTGGGACGTTACCGGGTTTCAGCACTGAACGGTATCGGCGGAGGCTCTCCGACGTCGGTGGCCGCGCCGGGCAGGTTGATCCGCACGATATCTCGATCATCTTGCGGGGCGACGGCATCTCCGACATGACGTGGCGGGAGAGTAATCCGGACAGTTTCTTTTTGGTTGGTTCGGCTTCGGACCATGGTTACGATTGACGGAGTCGGAAAAATAAGATTGCCAAAAATTGGCCAGGTTGTCTCACTGGGAAATTGCGTGAATCACTCGGTAAAAGGTGGCGTCTCCATCGAGGCTCTCTTTTCCACTTTTGTGTGTCTTTCGTGTTTTCGTGCACGACCATCTCTTGGAGTAATGAAGTATTGGAGTGGTGATATCCTCCGTCAGCCAGACTCCTACCTTAACTGGCGGGAATACTACGCCAACAGATCATAGCCGCGGCTGCCGCGAATCTGCCGCATGATGAACTCGCCGACCGGCGCCGTTCAGGAAAGCAATACGCGCGCGTCAACATCCGGCGCGTCGGCTTCAGTTCGGGCGACAAGGGGTTGATCGACTAACAACTTCACTTCGGTCCCAATCTTAGCGGCGGCGATTTCATGCGCGACTTGCTGCAATGTCACTGGCACGACGATGGCGTTCGTTTAACCTTCGCCGGAATTTGCCCAGGCATTTTAGCTGCGCGCGATCCTTCCTCCCGCGAATATTTGAAAATCCCGGAGCCGCTCGAATCGCGTTCGGTCGAGAAAATCCAGCAGTGTTTCAAATTCGACTTCGGTTTCGCCCGGGAAGCCGACAATGAACGTGGTGCGCAATGCCACCCCAGGAATTCCGGCGCGCAACTTCGCGATCAAATCTTCGATATGGGCCCGGGTGGTTTCACGCCGCATCCGGAGAAGCATGGATTCGTCAATGTGTTGCAACGGGATGTCGATGTAACGCGCCACGTGCCGGCATTCGGCGATGGTTGCGATCAGCTCGTCGCTCCAGTGCGCCGGATGAGTGTAAAGGAGTCGGATCCAAAAGTCGCCCTCGATTTTCTCGATCTCGCGCAAGAGCCCGGCGAGCGTCGAGCCCGCGAGCGGAATCGACCGGCTGACGCGGGCCGGCTTTTTCTCACAAATCCATTCCGTAGTAGGTAGTATCCTGGCTGATGAGACTAATCTCAGCGCACGCCCTCTGTCACCAGGGCGCGAATCTCGGTCAGAACTGATTCCGGCGTGCGGCTGCGATGGCGCCCGCGCATTTGCGGGATAACGCAGAAACTGCAGGGATGATTGCAGCCCTCGGCTATCTTCAAGTAAGCGGAGTGCGGCGGAGTGTAAGCGAAAGCGCGGCGTGTCGTAATCGGGAATGTAAGTAGGGCGCGGGGTGACGAAATTGAGCGCTGGCTGATTTGCATCAGAATCAACATTCAACCCCCAACTTTCTGCATTGGACCTTGAGCGTTGAGCGTTGAGCGTTGGGCGTTGTTGTAAAACTCGCTCAACAATGGTTCCCAGCTCGCGTACCTGATCGAGCCCGATGAATGCATCCACCTCCGGCAACTGCTTCCGAAGTTCGTCGGAGAAACCGCTGTGACATGCAGCCGCTCACAATCAATCTTTGCTTCGCGCGTTTATGCAGCCCGCGTTGTTGATGTGCTTCCAAAATAGCGTCGATCGACTCTTCCTTGGCTGAATCGATAAAGGCGCAGGTATTGATTACGAGCACGTCGGCGTCTTCGGCGCTCGGAAGTGATTTGCATGCCGCGCTCGAGCACGCTCCCAAGCATGATTTCGGCGTCGACCAGATTTTTGGCGCAGCCGAGACTGATCATGCCGACTTTGGCGCGCTGTAGTGGCAGCCATGTCGGCCGCTCGAGTTCTGGTTTTGCGGCCGACACCTGCCTTCGCACGGCTTCGGCGTGGCAGGCGGCTGCCCCTACAGCGACATTAGGGTTCACTGCGCAGTGATTCGCAAATCAGTGTCGCTGTGTGGAGACGATCTTGCCGTTCTTGCGGATCTGAACGGCGTCGCGATCGAGAACGGTTACGCTGAAGCGGTGACCGCGGAAATTCCACCGTGCCGTCGGAAGGCGAGACCCAGCGTTCGAAATGCAGGCTTAGTGGGGTCATCATCGATTGTCACCCGCACATAAGTCTTCTTTAGTGGTTTGATGTCGACGAGATTCGGAGCGTTGGCGTCCGCTACTGCGTTTTCAGCCTGAGCAGCAGCGAGTTCTTCTGGTCGCACCGGCTGGGCGCGGCGAACTTCCGGCTCGACCGCGCGTGCAGCCGGGATGGTTGGAGTTGGCGACCGCGATGGCCGTCGGCACGGGCAACGCAATCGGAATGGTCGGCGTGGCTTTTACCGGTGGCGTCGTCAGTTGCCGTTGCCGCTGCGACCTGGGCGGACGGTGCCGGCGACTCCACTGGTTCTGCGCGAGGAGCCACAATCCTCGCAACCGGAGCGGTCCGGACTGGGAGTAGCGGTAGCAGTTGCTTCGGTCGGCCGCGGAGTGATGCGCTGCAGAATTCGAGATAAAGCGAAGGAACCAAAAACCGGCGACCAAAATTGCCAGCCCGAGCAAAAATGGGAGAATGGAAGCCGAGCATTTTCATTCCGGCGAAGTCACTTGTGTGCGCGGCGCTTTCGGTGCGGGTGCATCCTGCAGATAGAATAGCCGTCAACGGTGAATGTGGCCGGACGTTTCAAACGCATCCAAATACGGGCGACACGTCGACGTCGAGAAATTTGCCGTAAATTTGGAGGAAGCCCTTGGCGTAAGCGAGACTGGGAAGTTCGAGAAATCGTCGGATTCGATCTCCGCCAGGCGCGACTGTCTAATTCTCGTTAGCCTGGCAGCTTCTTCGAGCGTAAGATTGCGCGCTTTGCGCGCTTCCTGAAATTTTCTGCCGAGTCCTTCGATGGACATTTCGTGTCTCTCTCTTGCCGATTACACCGCGGCGTCGAGATCGACAAGAATCTCGCGCGGCTTCGCACCTTCAGCCGGGACCTAAAATACCGCGTTGCTCGAGAATATCAACGATGCGCGCGGCCGCTGAGTATAGCCAAGTCGCAACCGGCGCTGCAGCAAGGAAGTCGAAGCGCGTTTCTCCTGACGAATGATCTCGAGACATTTCTCCACCAGTTCCTCGTCTTCCTCTGTAACATCTTCCTCCGCAGCGGCTCGCCGACTGGAGCTTTTCCTGCATCCCGGTATCGAACGCCGGTGCACCTTGTCCGGACACGAACTCTACCAGTTCGCGGATCTCGTCGTCTGTCACCAACACACCTTGGGCGCGGATTAGCCGCGATGTGCTTGGCGGGAGATAAGAGCATGTCGCCCTGGCCGAGCAACCTGATCGGCGCCATTTTCATCAAGAATCACGCGACTGTCGATTTTGCTCGCGACCTGGAAAGCGATCCGACTCGGGACGTTCGCCTTGATCACGCCCGGTGATGACGTCGGCTCGCGGCGTCTGTGTTGCCAGAACGAGATGAATCCCAGCGGCGCGCGCGCCATCTGCAGCCATCCGCGCGATCGCGTTCTCAACATCAGCCGGTGCGGTCTGCATCAAATCCGCCAGTTCGTCGATAATGAGCGACGACGTGCGGAAGCTTGTCGGGAATGATCAGTTCGTCCTCGCGCGGGACGCGGATTTCTGTAGCCGCGGTCGCTGATCGCAGGCCGGCGTCAGCGGCGCCGGCTACAGTGTCATCATCCAATTCCTTTCGTGTTTTCTTCGGCGGCCGAGCATTGAAGCTGGTGATGTTGCGAACCCCACCCGCGCGAAAATCTTGTAACGCCGATCGATTTCGTCGTTCAACCAGCGCAAGCGCGATCGAGCACCTTTTTCGGATCCGTCACCACCGGGAAAGCCAGGTGCGGGCAATCTTTCGTAAATCTGCATCTCCACCACCTTGGGATCGATCATGATGAAGCGCAGTTCTTCGGGCGTGAAGCGAAAGAGCATGCTGGAGATAAGGGCGTTGATGCAGACGCTCTTGCCGCTGCCGGTCGTTCCCGCGATGAGCAGATGCGGCATTTGCGCCAGATCGGCAATGATTACGTTGCCGTAAACGTCCTTGCCTAGCGCCAGCGGAATTTTGCAGCGCGTTCTTGGCTTCTTCCCAGTCGGCCGATTGCATCAGTTCGCGCAATGTCACTTTGATCTTGCGCGTGTTTGCGATCTCAATTCCGACCGTGTCCTTGCCAGGAATTGGTGCCGAGAATGTTGATGCGTTCGGCCCGGGTAGCCCGTGCCAGATCGCGCTCGAGCGAGACGATTTTGTCCACGCGCACGCCCTTGGCCGGGTAGACTTCATAACGCGTGATCGTCGGTCCTTTAGTGATGTCGCCAGCGTGCAACGGCGATGCCGAATTGCGCCGAGCGTTTCAATTAAGACTTCCTGCACCTTTTCGAGTTCGGACAGGTCGGTTCCACCGCGGCCTTCGGGATCATGTTCGTCGAGCAGGTCTATGCCTGGAAGCACGTAATGTTCGGCGTCAAATTTGCGCGCTTCCGTCATCTTGATTGGCGCCTTTAGCTTCGACGGTTGCAATTCCGCGAGCGACGGTTTTTTCCGCGGCGGCAACACCACGCTCTGGCAGCGCCGTGGTGTCGACAACTTTCGGTTTCGGACGACCAACCAGTTCTGCGTGGCGGCACTACCGTTCGCTCGGGAACCGGTGCGCCCTTTTCTTCAGCTGCTTTTCAATTACGCGGCGTTGCTTGGCCAGCTCGCGCTCGCTAATTGCCAACTGACCCCTGATATCGGCGCGGCGCATTTCGCGGCGCAATCGCCATTGGCGAAAGCGAACCACGCTAGTTGCAGAATGCCACCGACCGTTTCGCGGACAAGATGGATTGGGCGCAATCCGGTCATCAGAATGAGCGCGCTGAGATAGATTCCGGCGAGAAGAATCATCGAGCCGACGTCGCCCATCGCGCCGAGCAAGAGTTTTTGCCAAAGAAATAGCCAATCGATCCGCCCGGCCCTGGATGTTTAGTTTCTTCCATTCGAAGAAATAGCGGGTCTGCAGTTGCAACAGACACGCGCGCCGGAAAGGAGGAACAGGACAATCCAGGGCAGACGTGTCAGCACACGCAAACGCGGGTAGAAAAGTTTCGCGGCGCCGAAGCCGAGCAGGACGGCGGCGAGAAAATAAGAGGCCGCGCCGATGAGTAGATAGAAAATGCTGGCGAAGATGGCGCCGAAGGGGCCGATGAAATTTCGTGCCGGACGGTTCGGCGGCGACAGGTAACTCCACGGCACCCATGAAGGGAGATCACGCGGGCTATAGAAATCAGCGCGAAGAAGAGCAGGGTGCCGGTAAGAAGCAGAATGATGGCGAAGACTTCATTCCACGCGCTATTATTTGCCGACCGAGCCACTTGTCGGGATGTAATCCCGCCCGCGCGCCTTTCAATTCAATACCCAGCGATTGGACCGTTCCAAGCGGTGACGCATTAGGCAAAGAAGACGGGTTTGGGATTGGGCCGCGTGCCGAATATTATTAAGAGCGCACGATGGTCGATTCGACGTCGCCGGGAAGTCCGGATCACCTCCGCAATGGTATCCTGACAAATTCTGCCAACTCTTCTTCGCTACATTCTGAGGTCGACTTGAAGAGCCGCGCGACCCGCTCAGCTTGGTTGCCGGCGCCTTGCATCAACGCGCGCGAAAGCCAGTCTTTGGCGAAACTCCAGTCACTCAAGATCGTTTTTTCCGGAGCATTTAAGACCTCCGCGATTTCTCGCGTGTCCATTCCGCCGAAGAACTTCATCTCTACGACCGCACTTGCCCGCGGGTAAGTGAGCCCGAATCGTTCCAATGCCTCATCTAGCGCGATCAGGTCTGGTGCGCCTTCCTGATGTATCCCACGCGTTTCATCCAGGGAAACCTTCGCCCCTTGATCGCCGCGTTTTTGTCTGTTGTGATCACGGGCGTGCTGCACCAAGATGCGGCGCATCAAGGTCGCTGCGACGGCGCAGAATTGAGCGCGGTTCTTCGACGTGACGCGGTCTTCAATTGCCAGTTTCAAGTAAGCTTGGTGAACAAGAGCAGTTGCCTCAAGCGTGTGGTCAGGGCGTTCCCGACGGAGTAATCGGACGCCCGGCCCGCAATTCCTGGTTGACGAGCAGCATCAGACGCGAGGCTGCATCGCGATCGCCGTCGTGCCATTGGTCCAATGTTTGAGTGACGTCGGCGGAATTGTCTGGAGGGACTTCCATCTCATAAAATCTACTATTTTTGGTATTTAAAATGAAGATTTTTCTGTGTCCTGAGGCGCAAGTGGTTGCGGCCGAGGCGCAAAATCTTGTCATCCACTCACCTTTGTTGATGTCAGGCGGAGCCCTGCAAAGACCTCGAGCCAAAACACGTGACCTGCACCAAAGCTGAAAGCGGTGGAAGTTTGTTAGGGGCCGCAATCGCTTCTTGATAGGGTTGGATGGTTTCCCTGATCGACATCGAAAACCTGGAAAATCATGTCCGCACGGCGGTGGAAATCTGATTATGTCTAACGACAATTGGAAGACACCCCAGCAGGCTGTCATTAATGCGACGGGCAAGGCACCGCCCAATGATCTGGAGTCAGCCATCCGGCACACCTTCACGCCAGGTAGCTACACCGCGATTGTGCATGGGAAGAACAACACCACTGGGATTGGTTCTGGTCGAAGCCTACGATCTGGATGAGTCCATTGGCATAACCCTAACGAATGTTAGCAGTACGCAGCTTTGTGGATACCGACCAGAACGTGATGATTGGAGGCTTTATTTCCGGGGACGTGATCGTGCGGGTGATTGTGCGTGCGCTGGGACCGATGCTTTCAGCGTTTGGAGCTCCCAATGTACTGGCGGATCCGACGCTGGAGTTGCGCGATCTGGACGGGACCCTGATCACCTCTAACGATAATTGGAAGGACACGCAGCAGGCGGAGAATTCAGGCGAGCGGCAAGGCCCCACCCAATGACAATGAGTCGGCCATCATCATTGTTCGGCCTGCGGCCAACAACACCGCGATCGTGCGCGGGGAAAACAACACTGGCAACGCCCTGATCGACGCCTACATCCTACCCCCGTGCACTGGCACCTCAAGGAGCGGCTGTTTCCAAACTGCCGACCGAAACAAACCTGCCGTCGGCGACCGCCGCCACTCGCCGTGGCGAGCTCCGACCTTTGTGTCCGTTTGCGGACGTCACCGTGAGGCCATTGTTTTGGTTGCGTCATCGCGGAATTCTTCGTTAGTGTTCCCCTCACTCATGAGCTTCACACGATGCGCTGGCATCATTTTTACTGGCGCTGCGCTTCTCCTTTCCATCTCCTGTGAAAAACATCACCTCGGCGAATATCCCGAAATTCAAGAGGATCTAACGGCAACGCTGGACAAGGAAGCGTCCAATCCCGCGCCCGGCGGATCGGCGACGCCAACTCCGGTAAAGTTTTTCCCTGAGAAGAAACCTCCGCCTCCGTGAAGACAACTCATCCATGGCCAACGATAAATACCTGACTTTCGCCGCCGAAGATCACCACTCATGCCGCCGGGCGTACCGTACATCATCGGCAACGAAGCGGCCGAGCGTTTCTCCTACTACGGCATGAACTGGGATCCTCACGCATCTTCATGCGACGAAATATCTCGCTCGATAAGATGGGGCATCTGAGCAGTGATGCCGGCCGCCATCAGGCCGAAGGCTTGGTATCACACGTTCGTCTCGACGCTTTATATTCTTCCGATCTTCGGCGCCATTTCTGGCCGACGCGCTTCTTTGGAAAGTTCTAGGTCGTCTTCTGGTTATCGATCGTCTATTGCGTTGCGGCCACGCCACCCTGGCGCTGATGGGCTCGTCGGTCGCGCACATGCATCGAGCCACGATACTTCGCTGGCGATCGGTCTTTTTCAGATCGCGCTGGGCGCCGGCGGCATCAAACCGTGTGTTTCGACCAACGTCGGCGATCAGTTCGGCGAGACGAACAAGCATCTTCTGCCGACGCTCTTCAACTGGTTCTACTTTTCCATCAACGCGGGCTCAGCCATTTCAACCCTGATCATTCCGTGGCTGCTCGAGCCGTGGCATGCGGATCGGAACGGCTTGATCAGAAAGGCTGGCCCGGCGCTCGTCTGCTTTCTGGAGAGCCCGCGTCTGCATAGCCCGGACATCGCTTTTGGTTTACCGGGCATATTCATGGTCATCGCTACCGATTATTCTTCTGGGCGGGCACGCAAGAATTCGTGCATATCCCGCCGGCCGGCCGGCAGTTTTTTGACGATGCCGTTCCGCGCGAGAAGCAGATGCCGTTTGCGGCGATTCTCGGCTTGTTGCTCGCCGGTTTGCTCATTGGCTGGTGGCGCAATCTGGGGACGCTGTTTTTTGCCATTGATATCCTCCTGATCATTGCCGTTGCCCTTTGGGCGATTCGGCCGGTCTTGCGCTACATTTTTATGCCGGTGCCGTTTGTCGCAATGTTCTGGGCGCTGTGGCAGCAGAATTTTTCTTCCTGGATCGTTCAGGCAGAGTCGCATGGATCGGCATCTTTTCGGCATTGAGTGGTTGTCGTCGCAAATTCAGACGGTCAATCCAATTTTCATCCTGATCATGCTGCCGCTCTTCTCCTACTGGCTCTATCCGTTGGTGGAAAAGCTCGGCATCACACTAACGCCGCTGCGGAAGATCGGTGCCGGATTGTTCGTCACGGCGGCATCATTTTTTATCGTTGCGATGATTCAAACGCGCATCGACGCCGGCGCGCGCCCGGCATCATCTGGCAGGTTTGGGCGTTCGTGGTCCTGACCGCGGGCGAAACCCTCGTCTCGCCGACACACCTCGAGTTTTCCTACACCCAGGGGCCGGTGAAACTCAAATCGCTTGGTCATGTGCACGTATCTGCTCGCCGTTTCGCTCGGGCAATCAGTTCACCGTCCGCGGTCAATTTCTTCATCCAAAATCCGGACGGCAGTGTGAAGTTACAGGGCGCGAGTTATTTCATGTTTTTCGTGTGGGTGATGCTGGGGACCGGAGTCGCTCTTTGCCATCGTGACGCCATTCTACAAGGGCCGAACCTATTCTGCAGGACCAGGCCGAAGCCTCGACTGAGGCGGAGACTACAGGCTGGCTTTGCCGTTCAGCCGGAAGCGTAATCGATACAAGCATTGTAGGGCATCCGCCGCGGCGAGCCGCGAGACCGAAAACTATGAATAAGATTGCCTATCTTCTGTATTATTCTCGTTAGCAATGCCGTTCACAAGCGTTCGCGCTACTCCGCAGGACGAGCAGTTTCAACAAATTGCGCGTGATTACATTGAAGGATACCTGGCCGCCAGTCCCGAGGATGCCACGGAGCTGGGCGATCACCGGTTTGATGACAAACTGACTGATTACTCAGCCGAAGCCGCAAGCCCGGGAATTGGCGCGTGCTAAAGAGGCGCGACAGAAGCTCGAAGCAATAACCGATCTTTCGCACGCTGACCGGCGCCAACAAAGTCGATCTTCGGTTGCTCAAGGATAAGATCGACTACCAGATCTTCAGTCTCGAAGAATTGAAGGAATGGGAATGGAACCCGCTCGTTTACAATCAGAGCCTCGCCAATAGCATTTATTTATTGGTAGCGCGCGATTTTGCTCCGGCCGAGCAGCGCATCCCGAATTTGCGGAAGCGCCTTGAAGGAATTCCCGCAGTCATCGCCCAGGCCAAGGCCAATCTGAAACATTCGCCGAGGATTCATACCGAAACCGCCATCGAGCAGACACAAGGCGCGATCTCGTTGGTCCGCGAAGGTCTTTCACCTTTGCTCGAATCAGGCGCCGCAGGCCGCGAAGATTTGGGACCGATCCAGGAAAAGACGGCCAAAGCACTGGAGGACTACAAAACGTGGTTGCAAAAGATTTGCTTCCGCGTTCGGACGGCGATTTCCGAATCGGCGCGGATAAGTTTCGTAGAAAACTAAGGTTCGCTCTTGCCTCCGACCTGTCGATGGAAGAGATCATGCAACAGCGCGCAGGACTGATCTCGCCGCAACCCAGAAGGCGATCTACGAAACCGCGCTGCCGTTTTACAAAAAAGTATTTTCCGAATGCGGCTGAAATCAGCCTCGGATGACAAAAAGAAAGTCACCGCCGCTGTGCTCGAGAAACTGGCGGAGCAACATCCGGACGACAATACCATCGTCGGTTACGCGCAAAAAATTGTCCGCGAAGCAACCGATTTCACCAAACAACATGACCTCGTAACCGTGCCGGACAAACCGCTTGATGTCATTGTCATGCCGGAATTCAAACGCGGCGGCGGGATCGCTTACTGCGATTCGCCGGGACCGCTCGAGCAGAATGGGAAGACATTCTTCGCCGGTCGAGCCGACGCCGAAAGATTGGAGCCCGCAGCGCAAGGAGTCGTTTTTCAGGAATACAACAATTACATGATTCGCGACCTGACCGTGCACGAAGCGATGCCGGGACATTATTTGCAACTGGCGCACTCCAACGAATTCAGGCCGCCGACCTTGGTGCGCGCAATTTTTCAGAGCGGCACGTTCATTGAAGGCTGGGCTGTTTATTGTGAGCAAATGATGGCTGAACAAAGTTACGGCGGGCCGGAAGTGAAAATGCAACAGTTGAAAATGCGGTTGCGCGTTATCTGCAATGCCATCCTCGACCAGGGCATTCACGCCAGGAAACATGAGCGAAAAGGAAGCGATGGACTTGATGACGAAGCAAGGTTTTCAGCAGGAAGGCGAAGCGGTCGCGAAATGGAAGCGGGCGCGGCTTAGTTCGGCACAACTATCGACCTACTTCGTCGGTGTGACTGAGCATCTTGACCTGCGCGATCGCGCCAAGGCGAAGATGGCAGATGCCTTCGATCTCAAGAAGTATAACGACACCGTTCTCTCCTTCGGCAGTCCCCCGGTAAAATACGTCCGCGAATTGATGGGTTTGTAATTTTCTCCCGTCATCCCGAGCAAAGTCGAGGATCCCTGACGCAGCAGTTACCTTTAAGCTTGAACGGGATGGAAGGCCCGGCCTCGCCGACTATGTCGGCTGCGTTGCAGCCTCGACTTCGCTCGGAATGACCGCATATCATGGCCCCATGACCTTCACAAAAAACATCGGAATGCTTTTGCTGGCGATTTATCTGATCCTTGTCGGCCTGATCGGAGTTTTCGGATTCCACTTCGGCTTTATTACTGGAATTATCGCCGTTCATCGCCGGCATCTTCATCCTTCTGGGTCGCTAACACCGGTCATCTCCGAGCGTCAGTCGAGGGATCCCGGTGCGTTACCTTTAAGATTTCATCACCGGGATCCCTCGACTTCGCTCGGGATGACGGCAAAGTTGTTAAATGCGCAATCTCGCGACCTGGATGCGGCGTTCTGATGAAAAATATTTCGCTCCTTTTCTCTCGCGCTATCCAGAGGTGAAGGTTCGGAACGCTGCCAGGCGCAAAGTTTCGATCGAACAAATGAACGGTCTGTTGCTAACCGGCGGCCCTGATATCGCTGCTGAATGTTTAAACCAGCCGGTGCCAGATCCATCTGTGATAGAAAAGGACGTGCACCCCGACCGCCGATCGCTGGGAACTGAATGCGATCAAGCAGGCGATCGAGCGCGGCCTGCCGGATATTCGCGATCTGCAAAAGGATTACAAACTCTAAACGTCGCACTCGGCGGCACGCTTAAACCTCGACATCCGCGGTCATAACCTGCCGGATCAGAAGACGCACGACGTTCAGCCGCTTCGCTCCGATCGCAAAACGCGCCATCGCTTCGAGAAAGTAAACAGCTCGCATCATCAGGCGATCGACCAGCTTGGTGCCGGTCTTGAAGTAGAATCGTGGTGCGCCACAGATGATATCATCGAACAGGTAAAATTGCGCGACTATCCCTTTGCCCTGGCGGTGCAATATCATCCCGAGCGCGGCCGGATTTATGATGAGTTGTTCGACGACTTTATGTCGCGAGTGGCCAATTCGTTAAAGCGTTGAAGAGTCGAAGCGTCGAAGCGGGCTTTCGACAACACGCATTCGTTTCCCACCGCTTTAACGGTTTAACGTTTCAGCCCTTAACACAGTGTCCACTTCCGCAAAAATACCATCGCCATCGTCTACGATTACGATCAGACACTGAGTCCGAGCTATATGCAGGACGAAGTCGTGTTTCCTGCGTTTGGGATTAACGAGCGAGATTTTCTGGCGGCGTTGTTCTGAACTGGTGCGCGATCATGGCTACGATAACGAGCTCGCTTACATGAAGGTGTTGCTCGACCAGCTCGGGATGGATCGGCCCACCAATGAGGAACTCAAGAAGCTGGGCGCGGAAGTTGAACTTCTACCAGGGATTGCCGGAAATGTTTGAGGAATTTCGCGGCGGCGAAGGTCTGCTTACGGCCGAGCATGGTGGCTCACGGCATCACGCGTCGAGCATTACATTATTTCATCGGGTATGAAAGGTGTTGATCGATGGCAGCCGGCTCGCACCTTACGTTCGCGCTATTTTCGGCTGCGAATTCGCCACTGATTCCGAAGGCCGCATCACCTTTCCCAAGCGCGTGATCAGTCACACCCAAAAAACCCAGTTTCTCTTCCGCATTAACAAAGGGTTTCTCGATATGTCTCAGGACGTGAACGACCACATGGACCCGGAAATTCGGCCGATTCCTTTTTCCGAACATGATTTACGTCGGCGACGGGCGCTACCGATGTGCCGTGCTTCACCGTGATGAAGAAAAACGGAGGACAGGCGATTGCGGTTTACAATCCCGACGATTCGCAGCGCGTTGGTTTTCAGAAATGTTATCAGCTTTCCACGCACGCCGACCAGCGATCAGACACATCGCGCCGGCCGATTATCGGAAAATACACCACCTGCGCGATGTTGCTCGAACAGATGGTGGAAGAAAATCGGCGAATAACGCGGATGGTCCGAACAGCGGAGGCTCGCAAATCGAGACTGGCGCGGTCGCGCGCGCCGAAGCATTGAGAATTAACACTGCCGCCATCAGACGGCGCGTGCCGCGGATGCGTCGGAAAGATGAGTTTTAAGCTCAGTGAAATCCAAATGGTTAGGGCTTGCGGGACTTAAGGCCCTGTCGGGACGCGTTGGCCTTACTGTTTTCGAGTTGCCGCGTAATTTGACCCCGCCTTTGCATTTCGGGGTTGCCATTATGCTTGGCCGTTTTCGTCGACCCACCATCCAGCGGCCGCCGCAATATGCGTGCCGGTCTCTGCTTAACATCAGACCATGTGTCTCTTTGAGAGGATCCGTGGACCGGTGCGCAGATCGAAATTTAGATCAGTTCAGCGCTGCGGCATCGGCCCTGACATTCGGGTTGACGCTTTGGCTGGATCCGTTAACGAAAAGCGTGACCTTGTAGCCCGTCCGATCGCGATGCAGCGAGCGCGTCGGAAGAATAATGTCCGGCGGCATCGGTCTTTGCGATTTTTGTAAATCCTTCACCACTTTGCCTCAATCGGACCTCGGCGTCCTTTGATTGGATGTCCGCCGGAATCCTTCGCCGTTCCTTGAAGCGTGCCGGCTCTTGCCCAAACGCTCGAGATGCACAGCAATAAACAGATCATGTTCCAATTCCTCTGACAGATAAACCTGCGCTGTTGACACCGCAACGGCACCGTGACAAACACTTTTGCTTCCTCACCGGGTCTGCCATTGCTTCGGAGCGCCCAATTGCCCTCATACACCCCGCTGCGTCGGCGCCCAGATGAACTTGTGCATCTGCAACTTGAAAACGCGCTCCAGACTCTGCGGGAATCGGCCAGCATCCATTCTACAATCTCGCGTGGTTCGATCCTGCCAAAAATCGGCGAAAACAAAACGGCATGACAACGCGCCGCCAAATTGTGTTCGCGCATTTTTTCGCGCGACCATTCGTAATCTTCGCGTGAGCCGACGACGAACTTCACTTCGTCGCGCTTCGTCAGATGTTCAATGTTCGACCACAAGATTGCGCTCGCACTTCGCCGCTCCCGGCGTCTTCAAATCCATGATCCGATGCACCCGCGGATCGACCTGGGAAATATCGTGTGCGCCGCTCGTTTCCAGGAGCACGGTTTTGCCAGCGTCAGCCAAGCGCGGCCATCAAGCGGCAGAACGTTTTTTTGCAACAACGGTTCGCCGCCGGTGATCTCGACCAGCGGACAATTGAATTTCAGAACCTCTGCCGACGATGTCGGGCACCGTCTGCTTTTCGCCCTCATAAAAGGCGTAAGCGGTGTCGCAATAATTGCAGCGCAGATCGCAGAACGTCAGTCGCACAAACACGCAGGGCAGTCCGGCCCACGTGCTCTCACCCTGAATCGAGTGATAAATCTCGTTCACGGTCAGCGTCTTGGTGCGCGGTTCGGCGATGGTTTTCATGGAAAATGGAGCAGCAACCGGATGGCGAACCATACCATAACCGCTGCGCTGATCGCTTCGATACCCGATTTGCCAGCTCGCGTGGGCGGAAATATGCGCCATTTCGGCGTTGATCAGGTCCCGGTGGCCAGGCAACCGACCAGCCTATAATATAACCGTTTATTAGGGTGCTCAGCGTCATCGTTTCAAGTGGACTAATTCTGCGCTAAGAATGCCAGTGATGCCGGAACGAATCGAACGTCTTTTTGCCCGGTGCCGGCAGGAGAAGCGCGCCGCGTTCATTCCCTACATTTGCGCGGGTGATCCAAATTTTGCGCGTACGCTGGAGGTCGGTCTGGCCTTGGAAAGGCGGGAGCGGATTTGCTCGAGCTCGGTGTTCCGTTTTCCGATCCATTAGCGGACGGGCTTCTCGTCAATCAACTCGCCGCCCAACGCGCGCTTGAGGCCGGTGCGACTGTTTCGGGTGTGCTGAAATGTGTCCGCGAGATTCGCAGCGCGTCTGAAATCCCGGTCGTCCTCTACACTTATCTCAATCCCTTACTACGGTATGGCGTCGACCAGTTCGAGCGGGACGCGACAGATGCCGGAGTCGACGGCCTTCTCATTCTCGATCTGCCTCCAGAAGAAGACCCGAACATTTGCGAGAATGAAAAAGGCGATTCGACGAAAATCCGTTTCTGGATTCGTTTAATTGCACCGACGACCCCGGCGCAGCGGATAGCCGCGCATCGCTGCGGCGGCGCGCGGGTTTATTTATTATGTTTCGCGAGAAGGCGTGACCGGTGCGCGTGATTCGATCGCCGAGTCGCTCGAACAAAAGCTAACGATAATTAGACAGCACTACTCATCTGCCAATTGCAGGTCGGTTTTGGTATTTCCAATCCGGAACAAGCTGCGACCGTTGCTCGTGTGGCCGACGCCGTCGTGGTCGGCGAGCGCCGATTGTCGATTTGATCGGGAAGATCGGTGATCGCGAGGACCTGGCCGACTGTGTCGGCAACTTTGTCTCGCCAATCGTGTCAAAAATCTGGTCATCCCGAGCGTAGTCGAGGGATCCCGGAGCGAGAGCTTAAAGGTAACGCCACGGGATCCTTCGACTCCGCTGCGCTTCGCTCAGGATTACCGGCATGGAGTTGGCAACGGACGGGCCCTGGTACGACACAAATCACGCAGTGTGCTGTTTGTTTGCTTTGCGGGAACTGGTTCGTCGAGCACGCCGTGGGTGCGACGCCCACCGAACCAGAGCGAACCGGTTGGGCCGAGGGGCGAGGAGGTCTCCAGGTCCAGTGGAAGCGGGGCCAGCGGCGGATTCGCCGGATCCGGACGCTGGCGGGTGACGACGAGCGCGCCGCCTCGCACCCGGTTGAGGAAGAGGACCGACGAGAGGCGGGGATGCGCGCTCGCGCCCGGTGCTGCTTCTGGCGGCGCCTCTCGTCGCGGTCGCGGTGAAAAAGTCCACCCGCACGTCGTGGGTCCACATCCGGGAGAGCCACCACTCCACGCCGCCGAGCCGATCGCGCGGGAAGTCGCGGGCGGAGCGCGAGGAATGACCTCCTCGGTGACGGCGGCTGGGTTCCGCTCGAGGTCGAACCGGAACGTCGTCTGGTAGGTCGGCCGCAGCCGCTCTTGCCCCAGCGCGCGCACCCGGCGGCCGGGGCGGCGAAAGAGAGGCTCGGGCGGTATGGCCGGTTCGCCGGACCGTGACCAGCGGAATCACGGTCTGAACTCGACGCCGGCGAACTGGGGATGCTCGTCGGATGCGACCGCTCGACCCGGGCGTGGCTCGGCGCCGTGGGGCGCCCGGGCGGTGGAGCGGGCCCAGCGCCGCAGCCAGCGCACGCGCCGAGCGGTCGCGCCGAGGCCGTACGGACCGTCGCTGGCGACGGTGGTCTCCGGCCTTCGCCGCCGCAGCGCTCGACCGGCGCCCACCCAGAAGCCGGCGAGCAGCAATGTCACCACCGAGTCCGGGTCGATGCGCTGTAGGTGGAGAAGGATGCCGCCCGGGGCGAGCAGCGCGCGGAACCGGGCCAACGCCTCCAGGTCCAGAATCGCGGGTTGGCCTCGGGCGAGAACGGGTCAGAAGCAGATGACGTCCTGTGGAGCGCTCGAGGTTCGCGCAGCTGCTCCACGCGCGTCACCCCCGCGGCCATCGCCAGCGCAAGCCGCCGAGGCCGGATCCCACCGCCCTCGCAGGAGCACTCCAGCGGTGCCCGGTACTCCGCCTGCCAGGGGAACGCCTGGGATCGGAGAGCGCGAGCCGGAGGGGCCCTCGTCGCGCTCCAGGCTGGTCAGCATCCAGCGGCCGTCCCGTCGCACCCGCTGCGCGCAGCGCAAGGACCGCCAGCGCGTTGGTCGCCGCGCCTAGCCCGACGTCGAGCGACCCGGCACCGGATCCGGGCTCCGTCGGCGCGAGCCGCTCCGCCAGGCCGGGTCTGCTCCACGTAGAGCAGCTCGGCTCCCGGCGCGGGCCGAGGCCGGGATGCATGATCTCCCCGGCGCGCCGCTCGCGGATGCTGGCCTCGCCGGAGCGGAGCACCACCGCTCGAAGTCGCTCATGCCCACAGCGCGGCATCTCCCCGGCGCCAGCGCGGCGAACGTCCCGGCCGAGGATGGCCTCGCGCATCCGGCCCATCAGCACCTGGTAGTGCCGGAGGTTGTGGATGGAGAGCAAGCCGGCTCCCGCAGCGCGTGCTTCCCGCGCATCAGGTGCTGAAGGTAGCCACGGCTGTCGGCGGCGGCAGGCGAAGCAGTCGCAGGTCGGGTCGAGCGGGCACGTCCTCCATCCGGTGGGCCATCCGCGTCGATCCGGCAGCAGTCCCTGGAAGGTGTAGGCGTAGCCCTGCTGCGCCATCTTGGTGGGGATGATGCAGTCGAACATGTCGACGCCGCGCTCCACCGCCTCCACCGCGAGTCCAGCGGCGTCCACGCATCAGGTAGCGCGGGCGATCGCGCCGGCAGCTGGTCCGCCACCCGGCCGGTCATCGCGTCCCGGTCGGCGTCCTCCTCCCCCACCGCCAGCCCGCCGATGGCGAAGCCGTGGAACGGATGGGCGGTGAGGAACGCGGCCGACTCGCGTCGCGCAGCGCGGCGTCGATGCCGCCCTGCACGATCGCGAAGAGCGCCTGCCCGGTGTCCGCGCCGCGGCGGCCAGGCTGCCGCAGCGCCCAGCGGTGGGTGCGCTCCATCGCCGCGCGCGCGTCGGCCTCGCTCGGCGGTCGACGTCGATGCACACGTCGAGCACCATCATGATGTCCGAGCCGATCGCGGTCTGCACCTCGATCGATGCTGTCTCGGGCGAGAGCAGCTGGCCGGCTGTTGTCGTGGAAGCTGCGGAAGCGCGCGCCCGCGCTCGGTGATCGTCGCGGTCCTCCGGCAGGCGAGAAGATCTGGTAGCCGCCCGAGTCGGTGAGCACCGGCCCGTCGCCAGCCCATGAAGCGGTGGATGCCGCCCAGCGCGCGCGAAGACGCTCGCGCGCCGGGCCGCAGCATGAGGTGGTAGGTGTTGCCGAGCAGGATGCCGGGCGCCGGCCGCTCGCCTCGTCGATCGCTCACGTGCCGGAAGGCCGGCGTGGGTCGCCACCGGCATGAAGACCGGGGTGGGGACGTCGCCGCGGCGGGTGTGAAGCGTACCACGGCGCGCGCACGGCCGTCGATCCGCTCGAGTGTGAAACGAAGGTGGCTCACCGTGCGGCGGCCACCCTGCCTGAAGGCGGCGGGGGACACCAGTTGGGCTAGGGTTCGCGCGCGCCCGATGGCGTCCGCCCCGCTCGCTGCGCTGCTTGCCTCCGAGCCGACCTCCGACCCGGGCGTGCTTCTCGAGCGCTTCCTGGCTGCCAGGGTCCGCTCCACCGGCCTGGCGCTCTACCCGGCGCAGGAGGGAGGCGTTGCTGGAGCTGATGGCCGGTCGCCACGTGCTGCTCGCCACGCCCACCGGCTCGGGGAAGTCGCTGGTGGCGGTGGCGCTGCACTTCAAGGCCCTGGCCGAGGGGAGGACCTCCTTCTACACCGTGCCGATCAAGGCGCTGGCCAACGAGAAGTTCTTCGCCCTCTGCGACGCCTTCGGCGCCGGAGCAACGTGGGGATGCTCACCGGCGACGCCAGCATCAACCGCGACGCGCCCATCGTCTGCTGCACCGCCGAGATCCTGGCCAACCTCGCGCTGCGCGAGGCGAGCCGCCAGGTGCGACGTACGTGGTGATGGACGAGTTCCACTACTACGGCGACCGCGAGCGCGGCGTGGCGTGGCAGATGCCGCTGCTCACGCTGCCCGACGAGCCACCGTTCCTCCTGATGTCGGCCACGCTGGGCGACACCACCGCCATCGAGCAGAAGCTCCAGCGACCTCACCGGCCGGAGGTGGTCGCGGTGCGCAGACGACGCGAGCGACCCGGTGCCGCTCGAGTTCGAGTACCGCGAGACGCCGCTGCACGAGACGCTGCAGCGACCTGCGTCGGGGCGGCGCGGCGCCGGTCTACCTGGTCAACTTCTCCCAGCGCGCCGCGGCCGAGCAGGCGCAGAGCGCTGACCTCGATCAACGTCACCACCAGCGAGGAGCAGAAGGAGCCATCCGCGCGGCGCTGATCGACGCGCCGCTTCGACACGCCGTTCGGCAAGGACATGCAGCGCTTGCTCTCGCGCACGGCATCGGGCTGCACCACGCCGGGCTGCTGCCGAAGTACCGGCTGCTCGTCGAGAAGCTCGGCGCAGAGCGGGCTGCTCAAGGTGATCAGCGGCACCGACACGCTCGGGCGTCGGCGTGAACATCCCCATCCGCACGGTGCTCTTCACGCAGCTCTGCAAGTTCGACGGCGAGAAGACCGCGCATCCTCATCGGCGCGCGACTTCCACCAGATCGCCGGGCGCGCCGGGCGCAAGGGCTTCGACGACCGCGGCTGCGGTGGTGGTCCAGGCGCCGGAGCACGTCGATCGAGAACCTCAAGCTCGAGCGAGAAGGCCGCGCGCAGGGCAAGAAGGTGGTGAAGAAGCAGCCGCCGCAGAGGAGCTTCGTGGACTGGGACCGCGCACACCTTCGAAGCGTCTGCTCGCCCAGCCGCCCGAGCCGCTGGTCTCGCGCTTCGACGTGACCCACGGGCTGTTGCTCAACCTGCTCAGCAGCGCCGAGCTGCCACCGGCTGACGCCGGCGGCGGCTACGCGGCGGCTGGTGCTGCATCGTCGGCGGCGCACGTGAGCCGAGTGCCGCGAAGCGCAGATCTGCTCGGCGACAGCGCGCGGTGCTGTTCCGCACGCTGCGGGCGGCCGGGCTGGTGAGCGACCTGCAGGCAGCCGCACGCCCGGGCGGCCGAGGTGCGAGGTCGACGCCGACGCTGCAGCGCGACTTCTCGCTGCAACCAGACCCGCTCCCTGTACCTGCTCGGACACTCTGCCCAGGCTGGACCCGAGGCGCCGGACCTACGCGCTGGACGTGCTCACGCTGGTGGAGTCGATCCTCGAGGACCCGAACGTCGTCCTCTACGAGCAGCTCGACGCGCTCGAAGGGCCGCGACGGTGGCGGAGCTGAAGGCGCAGGGCGCGTGGAGTACGCCGAGCGGATGGAGGAGCTGGACAAGCTCGAGCACCCCGAAGCCGCTGCGCGGACTTCGTCTACGGGACGTTCGACGCCTTCGCCGCCAAGCACCCCTGGGTCGGGCCACGAGAACATCCGGCCCAAGTCGGTGGCCCGGGACATGCCTGGAGCGGTTCGCCACCTTCAACGACTACGTGCGGGAGTACGAGCTGCAGCGGAGCGAGGGGCGTCTGCTCCGCTACCTCTCCGACGCGTACAAGACGCTGGCCCAGACCGTCCTCGAGTCCTACCGCGACGAGTGCGCTGGAGGAAGCGCTGCAGAGCCTGCGGACGCACGGTCCGCGAGAGCCGACTCCAGCCTGGTCGACGAGTGGGAGCGGCTGCAGCATCGCGGAAACCGCCGTCGCCCCGCGCCGCGGCGGCGAGGGGACCTCAGGGGCCGACGCACGAAGGCCATTCTCCGCGCCGCATCCGCTCCGAGCTGCACCGGTTGCTCAAGGCGGTGGCCGATCGCGCCTGGGATGCACGCCTGGCTTGCCTGGCGCCCGGGCCAGGACTGGACAGCGGCGTCACTGAGGCGCGAGGCGGCGCCCCTATTTCGCTGCGCACGAGCGCATCGTCCTCACACCTGAGCGCGCGGCGCCCGAGCATGGCGGTGGTCCGTCCGACGGGCCCGGTCGCTGGGAGGCTCGCCAGAAAGATTCTCGCCCCGACGGCGAGGCGGACTGGATGCTCGACTGTAGCTCGGCGACTGGCCCTGACCCCGACGCCGCGACCACTCCCCGATGCCTTCCCGCCGCTTGCCCACCCATCAGCATCGGGTTCGACTGGCGGGTCTCGACATGCAACGCGGTGTCAAACACACCTCTCTCGTATTTGCCTCCGTAGGCCGCCGTGGATTCTTGAAGTTTCCGCGGCCTGGGCCTTATGCGGAGTGCCGCGCCGCCAGCCCCGGTTCCCAGCGGCCCCTCACCACCTGCGCTCCTGCCGTTCTGCAAGTCACCCAGGGTCACCAAGGCCTACGGCCAAAACGCCTCTTCGAGCGACGTCGACGTCGCCTTCTCCGAGCGGCCGCCGCTACGGCCTGACCGGTCCCAACGGCGGCCGGGAAGACCACTCATGAAGATCCTCGCCGGCGAGCTCGGAGCCCGACACCGGGACCATCAGCCGGCCCAAGCGCACCTCGGTCCTCAAGCAGGACCAGTTCGCCTACGAGGACGTCCGCGTGCTCGACGTGGTGCTGCAGGGGCAACCGATCCTCTGGGCCACTATGCAGGAGAAGGAGGCGCCTGCTCCACAAGCTCGAGCTCACCGGACGACGACGGGCACCGCCTGGCCGAGCTGGAGGCCATCATCGGCGAGGAGGACGGCTACACCCGCCGAGAGCCGACGCCGGCGACGCTCCTCTCCGGACTCGGGCGTCCCGAAGCGGACCATGCACCGGCTGATGCGGGAGATCCCCGGCGGCTACGAAGCTGCGCGTGCTCTTGCTGGCGCCAGGCGCTCTTCGGCAAGCCGCAGGCCCTGCTCCTCGACGAGCCCACCAACAACCTCGACCTCGACTCCATCCGCTGGCTGGAGGGCTTCTCCTGCCACGGTACGAGGGCATCGCTGATCGTCATCTCGCACGACCGGCACTTCCTCAACGCGATCTGCACCCACATCGCCGACATCGACTACCAGACCGATCATCACCTACACCGGCGGCTACGACGACATGGTGATGGCCAAGAGCGCAGGTCCGCTCGCGGATCGAGTCGGAGAACGCCGAGAAGCAGAAGAAGATCGCCCAGCTCAAGGACTTCGTGGCCCGCTTCGCGGCCGGCACGCGCGCCAGCCAGGTGCAGAGCCGCAAGAAGCAGATCGAGAAGCTGCAGCTCTCCGACCTCAAGCGAGTCGAACATCGAGCGGCCGTTCATCAAGTTCGAGTCAAGAAGCGGCCCAGCGGCAAGCAGACGCTGACCGTCGAGGGCCTGACCAAGCGCTGGCCGGGCGTCACCGTGTGCCGACGACTTCAGCGCGCTGGTGACCGAGGGCGAGAAGGTCGCGCATCATCGGCCGGAACGGCGTGGGCAAGACCACGCTCTGCAAGATGCTGATGGGCGAGCTCGAGCCCGACGCCGGCACGCATCACCTGGGGCCACGAGGCCAGCGTCGGCTACCTGGCGCAGGACCACCGCGAGGGCATCCCCAACGACACCACCGCCGCGGAGTGGCTCCACTCCTTCGACCACACGGCAACAGCGAGGACATCCGCGGCCTCCTGCGGCGGATGCTCTTCAAGGGCGAGGAGGGCTGAAGCCGACCGCGCCCTCTCCGGCGGCGAAGCGGTGCGGCTCATCTTCGCCAAGCTGATGCTCACCAAGGACAACGTCCTGGTCCTCGACGAGCCGACCAACCACCTCGACCTCGAGTCGATCGTCGCGCTCGGCGACGGCGCTGTCGAAGTACGAGGGGCACCGCCTTCGTGGTGACCCACGACCGCGATCTCATCGAGCAGTTCGCGCACCCGGCTCTGGGCCTTCACCCCGGCGGGGCTGGTCGGACTTCCGCGGCACGTACGAGAGAGTTCCTGGAGAAGATGGGAACGACGCGACGCCGCGGCGCGGGGCGCCGCGAGGCGGGAAGCGGCGGTGACGCATGACCGGATGGCGCTCGCCCCGCCGACTCGAGGCGATCAAGAGCGACTTCGTCCGCAGCGCGGCGGCCGACTCCATCCCCATCGCCGACGACGCGCCACCAACGGCCGCGTCCTACCTGAACAAGGCGGTGGGCTTCCGGCCTCGACAGCGGGCGAAGAGGAAGGCAGGCAGGCGAGGCGGGGCGAAAGGCGGCGAGGGGCGGGCGGCGGCGGGGCGGCGGGAAGGCGGGCGAGAGGAGGCGGCGAAGGCGGGCAGAGGCGGCGGGGCGAGGCGAAGAAGGCGGAGGAGGAAGAGGCGAAGGCGGAGGA
>ERZ1370068.9605-contig-8370_pt1 | contig 31394 bp, 47 predicted proteins | sample MGYA00561227_ERZ1370068 | MGnify/ENA primary metagenome ERZ1370068 (study PRJEB38410, sample SAMEA6850437) | metagenome | study: Metagenomic assessment of the ecological functions of the soil: analysis of the soil microbiota associated with the...
GTTGTACTTCGTTCAGTTACGTATTGCTCGAAGTTGAGGCGGCAGTCGCGGGAGGGCGGATGCGCCAATTACTCCGCTAACCCTGGCTAGTTTCATCGGGAGCGGGCTGGTAGCGGCATCGAATGGAGAACCCGAAGCAGCAAGCAAGCCTTTCGATCTCACCCGGGAATCGGGTGTGCTCGCGGAAGGCGCTGGAATCTTCATTGTGGAAAACTACGAACGTGCCTTGGCCAGAGGTGCCCGGTCCTACCGTCGAAATCGCGGGCTTCGGAAACAGCGGGACATCGATCGTAACAAACCAGCATCAGGGTTATTTGATTCGATGAAACTGGCATTGGCCAACGCTGGTCGGTCGATAAACGACGTCGATTATATATCGGCCTACGGGACCGGTGATCCAATACTGGATGCGGCCGAGGTTGCGGCCATCAAGCAACTATTTGGAGCGCGAGCTTACGAAATTCCGATGAGTTCTATTAAGGGGGTAACCGGCAACGCCCTGGGTGCCAGCGGACCCTTACAGGTTATAGCTTCAGCCCTTGCCATCCGTGACCGACAGATCCCGCCGACGGCCAACTTGCGATCGTTCGATCCGTCATGTGACCTCGACTTCGTCCCTTGCCAGCCTCGAAGAGCTAAAATCGACTGCGCCTTAATCAACGTCAGAGGCATTGGCGGAAGCGCCAGCACGCTGCGATACTCCATCGGTTGGCTGACTAATGAACAGCGCGACAACTCCCATTATTGTGGCGCTGCTCGGTCAGGATTGGTCTGGCTTTCGCAGTCTTTCAAGCCAACCCCAAGCGCCGCTCGAACCAATGCTTCCTCCTGCTGTCGATGGCGATCTGTGTTTGGCTGATGTGCCGCTACTTCGGGCTAAGCACTCGCGTACTGCTGTCGCGGAGCTTTGTATTCGGGAATCTTGCGCGGCCGGCGCCGTTATTCTCGCGCTTCTCAATCTGCTGCGACTTACCATTCGAAATCGACAGAGCCGCTGGCGCGACTTACTCAGGGAGTCGATACCCTGGTTCGCAGTCGGCCTTGCTGTAGTTGTCCTTTGTCAAACCAGCTTCTTTATCAAGGGAGTCCGGCTAAATGTAGATAATATCACCGGGCTCTCGGCGCCGGATCCGATTCCCGGGGCGGGCTTTTTAATCTTTAACATCTATTTCCTCGCGGCGATCGCGACCTTAGGTTTTCAGCTGACGCGCGACCTGCGAATGCTAGCCGGTTCGCAGCGCTCCGAGATGGCTTTTATCATGATCGGAGCAGTGGTGATGCTGGTTTCGTCTGTGCCATTGCAGCTTCTCCTGAAGCTATTTGTCGATACTTCCAAGCTACTCTGGCTCGGTCCATTTCGAGTCGTCCTCTTCAGTCTGATCATCGCGTACGGGATTTCGACGCGAAAGATCATGGACGTCGGTCTTTTTCTGCGGCGGGCGATGTCGTACGCAGTTCTCACGGCTTACTTACTTGCGCTCTACGGAGCGGTCTGGTGGCTGGTGGTTTTGGCAACAACTGCTCTTTTTCTATTCGACCGATCACACCTTTGCACATATCGCCGCAGCACTGGCTGTTACCTTTGCCATGGCGCCGGCGCGCGGCTTCTCCCAATCGTTGGCCGATCGCCTTTTTGTCGGCGGCCGGCGGATCGATTTTCGCACCACGGTTAGTAAGGCGGCCGCCATTCTGGAATCAGTCACGACCTTGCCCGATCTTTTGAGGCAGATTCGCGACTACGATTGGCCGGAGCTGTTGGCACCGACACTGTAACGATTTATCTCGCGCAGCGTAAGGTTTTTCGAAAAAGCTATCCCGTCTCCAGTTCACCCGGACCAGTCGAAGAGTTAACGGAAGACAGTCCGCTTGTGCAATGGCTGACTACTCATCACGAGCCCGTCATTCTGGAAGAACTCTTGCGTGTTCGTGGGACGGCCGCGACCTTTGCTATTCGCAACGAGCTGGAACGCGCAGGCGTCGCGGCCGCGGTAGGAATTCTTTCACGCGAACATCTCGTTGGCATCATGTTACTAGGACCCCGCCTTTTCGGTCGTATTTATGGCAGCACCGAACAGACTGCATTGCAGGTGTTGTGCGGCCAACTCGCGAGTCGCGATTGATAATGCCGAGCTATTCACCGCGGTCCAAAATGCGCGGATCTATAATGAGATACTAGTCCAAAATTTAACCACCGGAGTCGTAGCCGCCGATGCCGACGGTCATATCACGGTGTTCAATCAGGAAGCGGCGCAGATTGCCGGTCTGAATACCAACGGCGTTGAACGAACAGTTAACGATTTGCCGGCACCATTACGCGAGATTATTCAGACTACGTTGACCTCAGGTGAGCGGCTAGGAAGATCGGGAAGTGGAGCTGGCTGGAGGGACATTCGCTCGTGCCAGCAGCGCGATCTTCCGGGGGCAAGGATGGCGAGCTTTTGGGCGCGCTCATGGTGGTGACTGACATCACCGCGTTGAAGCGCCTTGAGCTGCAAATTCGGCGCAGCGATCGGCTCGCCAGCCTCGGAACGCTTTCCGCCGGAATGGCGCACGAGATCAAGAATCCGCTGGTGTCGATCAAGACCTTTGCTCAGCTCCTGCCGGAGCGCTATCACGAGTCCGATTTCCGCGAAACCTTTTCTGGTCTCATTGTCCACGAAATCGATCGCATCGATTCGCTGGTGAACCAGCTGCTACGGTTCGCTCGCCCGGCCAAGCCATTGCTGCGGCCGATGCGCGCACGAAATACTGGATAAAACGCTCCGACTTGTGCAACATCGGTTGTATCAAAAAGGAGATCAAAGTCACCCAAAGTGGGAAGCACCGATCGATACGATTCGGGCAGACGGAGATCAAATGGAGCAGGTTTTCTTGAATTTCTTCCTGAATGCGATGGACGCGATGAAACGTGGGGGCGAGCTCACAGTTTCCACTGAAACTCGCAGCGGTGAGTCTCTCGTCACCCATCTGCTGCCGGAGGACGCGGCAGGAGAAACGAAGCGCTGCACATTTCCATTCGCGATACCGGGGAAGGGATCAAGAAGGAGGATATCAGCGCGGGTATTCGATCCATTTTTCACTACCAAAAACTTTGGCACCGGCCTCGGTCTTTCTGTTGTCCATGGAATTATCGAAGAACATGGGGGACAAATCGAAGTTGAGAGCGAACTGGCGAAGGGAACGTCTTTCCACATCTTTTTACCGCTGGTCCACTTTGATCAAAGGTGGTGGCCGCATGAGTGCCGCTCCTGTTTGCATTCTTTATACCCAGGACCCCGATCTGGTCGCGACGAGTCAAAGCCTATTTGCGTACCCATGGCGTCGGTCCGTCACGTCACCGATCCCAATCGGTTGGAGGCCGTGCTCCAGCAAACTTCGCCTGCAGTTGTTTTAATGGACCTGCGAGCAAAGGATTGCCGCGACCTGCTGGACCTACTGGAACGGGAGTGGGTTGAGTCGCTGGTGAGTCAAGCTCTCGGGGCGCCGCGCTCAGAGCCGCTGCGGGAGGCCGAGCAATCTGCCATCTATGCGGCAGAAGATCTGCAACTGGATCGGCATCGTTTTCAAAAACCCTTCTCGGGCGTGCCTTCGACCATTTGCGACTGATGCAGCAAAACCGTGACCTACGCGAACAATCGTATTATGGCCCGGCCATGGAGCCGGCCCGACGGGTAACTCCGATGATGGAGGGTTGCCTACTGCATCGCGGCTGCCGCTGCGTTTTCCGCGGGTATTTCGACGGCTCGACAATGTGGAAGGGTTGCTGGCCAGCGTGGTCGGAAGGAGTAGCAGACGCTGCCGGTGTCACGCGGGTGGGGATTTTCTCGAAAATTCGGCCGGGCGATCGCTATTGCCTGCGCGCGGGTCTTCGCTGTTTGCCGGAGACTAACGAGATCGAGTACCGACGAGCGTGATCCCGCTGGTGCGGTGGCTTGAATTACATGGCCACCTTGTTTCTCGCACTAACCTCGCCAACATCGTTTCGCAAAATCAGCGGCCACTTTTGCGTCGTGCCCTCGATACTTTTGGCGCGGAGGTCATTGTTCCACTTTACGCGCGGGGCCAAATTATTGGTTGGCTATTTTTGGGCCATCGCGTCACTGGTCTGCCTTTCGAGTACAGCGATCTCGAAGCACTAATGGCCCTGGCCGAACATGTCTCTACCGTGCTCGAGAACGCGCTGCTTTACCAAGAAGTTACGCTGCAAAAACCCTGGCGGAAACGCTATTGAAATCGATCCCACCCGGCATTGTGGCCATCGACGAGATACGGAACTATTCGCTGGTTTAATCCGCCGGCGGAATCGATTTTGGGAGTGAAAACTTCCGATGCGCTCAACCGCCCGGCTGAGGCGGTTGGACGGAAGCTCGCAACCATGTTGCGCGAAACCCTCGATGCCAGGACAAATCCGCCCGCTCGACAATGGATCGATCCGAACACGCGCCGCTCAGTTTCCGTTGAAAGCCGCCGCCTGGTCGACCAAAACACTCCACTCGGTGCCGTCGCCGTCATTCATGATCTGACGGCCGAGGAAGATTTACGACAAAAGCAGGATCTGGTCGATCGTGCCGCTTTTGGACGGACCTGGCCGCGAGCATGTCGCATGAAATTCGGCAACCCGCTGGTCGCGATCAAAACTTTTGCGCAACTTTTACCCGAACGTTTCGACGACCCCGATTTCCGCAAGAATTTCAACCAGATTGTCGTTCAGGAAATCGATCGGCTCGATAAAATCGTCAGTCAGATCAACACATTCGCGCATCCGGCGGAGTTAAAGATGCGACCGCTGGACATTCGCACTCCGGTCAAACGTGGCCTCGAGCTTGCGCGGAACAAGTTTCGCGTCAACGGCGGCGTCGCGGTGGAGACAGAACTGCCATCGAATCTGCCAAAGGTGCTCGGCGATGAAAGCGCACTCGCCGAAGCGGTGGCGCACCTGGTCGCGAACGCGGCCGAAGCGGTGACAGAGCAGGAGAAACCAAAGATCACGCTCTCGGCCAAGCCAATCCGTGAGGGTGGCCGCGACAGCGCCGTGCTCGTGACCGTGCAGGATAACGGCCGCGGGATCGCGCCCGAAATGCGCGACAAAGTTTTCTCGCCCTTTTGGCCGACGAAAGCGCGCGGTATGGGGTTAGGCTTGCCGATTGTCAAACGCACGGTCTTCGATCACAACGGCCGGGTTGACATCGATACGAGCGACACCGGGACAGCCGTGAGCATTGCGCTGCCAGCGACGGCTAACGGCGATTAAGCTTGCCCGCGCTGGGGTGGATCGAGCAGTCCCATGCTCGATGCCAAAAATAAGGCAGCTTCGCCGTAAATTTACCAGGCACATCGTCTCGGCGGTGCGGCCGATACACCCCGAACTGTTGAACGTGCAAACTGACCCTTTTTTGAATGAAAAACGGCGCGTCGAACGTTTTTCTCTAATTTTTGATATCTCGTTTAGTTGAACAGCGCCAGTGTCGACTCTTTATTGATTCTTCTATGAGCAAGCCGCTTGAAGCGAAATCCGTTGCCGAACTTAAAGCAAATTTGCGAGGCCCTGTCATCGAACCACGCGACGCAGACTACGACGATGCTCGCAAAGTTTACAATGCGATGATCGACAAGAAACCGCGCCTGATCGCGCGTTGTGCGGATGTGGCCGATGTCATCCATTCAGTAAACTTTGCCCGAAAAATGATCTCCCTCCTTGCCATCCGAAGCGGGGGACATAACGGCGGCGGCCTCGGAATTTGTGATGACGGATTGGTGATCGATCTCGGACTCATAAAATACACGCGCGTTGACCCGACGGCGCGCAAGGTGACTGTGGGTGGCGGATGCACCTGGGCCGACGTCGATCATGCGACGCATGCTTTTGGTTTTGGCTACTCCCAGCGGAATTATTTCGACGACCGGTGTGGGCGGATTAACTCTCGGCGGGGAATCGGACATCTTACCCGCAAATGCGGGTTAACTATCGACAACCTTGTTTCCGTCGATCTGGTCTTGGCCAATGGAAGCTTTGTTAAAGCTAGCGCCGATGAGAATTCTGATTTGTTCTGGGCTATTCGCGGCGGCGGCGGAAACTTTGGCGTCGTGACTTCGTTTACCTTCAGACTGCATCCGATCGATACCTGTTTATGCCGGCCCGATCTTGATACGGAATTGAACAGAAGCCGCTGAAGTGATGAAGTGGTATCGCGAGTTGATTACAAGGGCGCCCGACGACTTGAAATGGCTGGTTTGCTTTTATCACCGTTCCGCCTGCGCCGCCTTTTCCCGAGAATCTTCATTTGAGAAAGATGTGTGTGCGGTTGTTTGGACATGGACGGGCGACCCGCAACGAGGCGAAGAAACGTTTAAGCCAATTCGCGCTTTTAAAAAAGCGGCGCTTGATCTGGTTGGGCCACTGCCGCAGCCGGCTTTGCAAAGCATGTTCGACGGGCTGTACCCCGCCGGGGTTGCAATGGTACTGGCGGGCGGACTTTGTGAGGGAACTCAGCGACGAAGCGATTGCGCAACATGTTAAGTTTGCCAACGCGCCTGCCAACGATGCATTCCACCATGCATCTTTATCCGATCAACGGAGCGGCTGGCCGGGTTGGCAGACAGCGAAACGGCCTGGAACTATCGTGATGCAAACTGGACGCAGGTCATGGTTGGCGTTGATCCGGATCCGGCGAACAACGAGAAGACCATCTCCTGGACAAAAAGTTATTGGGACGCGCTTCATCCATATTCGGCCGGAGGCGCTTATGTGAACTTTATGATGGATGAAGGCGAAGAGCGAGTGAAAGCGACCTATGGTGATAACTACAAGCGACTCGTTGAGATTAAGACTAAGTACGATCCGGGAAATCTTTTTCGGGTAAACCAGAATATTAGACCAGCCAAAGCAAGGTCATAGTTTGGATACGACACATAATCATATGGGGTCCTCTTATGGTTAATGTATGAACGCCGAGACGCTAAGATCCCTGCAGGCGCCGCTGAAAGAGAAATACCGCCAGGAGCCAAACACCGCGCTGTGTTACATTACGAGCTGAAGGACGGTTAGGTGAGGGTATTACCTGCAAGATAGAAACGGGCAAAGGCACCGGTCGCAAGCCGGGCTTCATCCTGCTACAGGCGGCGACGGATTAAGCGCTTGCTCAGGCGATATGTTACTGGAGGCATTGGTCGGATGCGCTGGCGTAACGTTGAATGCGGTAGCGACGGCGTTTGGGGATTCAGCTCCGCGACGCAAAGGTTCGCGGCGGAAGGCGACCTCGACTTTCGCGAGCACTCTCGAGATATCGAAAGATGTGCCGGTTGGTTTCGAGGCGAATTCGACTGCAGATTCGACCTCGACACGGACGCAACCGCAGAGCAGGTTGCTACGCTGATCTCGCTTGACTGAGCGGCTACTGCGTGGTTTATCAGACATTGAGTCGCCCGGCTAAGATCGACGTTGAGTATCGCCCTGCCTCAGGATAAGTTGCCGCCGCTTCGAACTAACCTATGCCAACCTACATGGACATTCACGAGATTCCGGGAGGAATCACTGCCGACGAAGTTGCGAAGGCCCACGCGCATGATGCCGCGGTGGAGGACAAATACGGCGTTCATTATCATAAGCACTGGGTCAACAGAGCGCGCCGGGAAGATCTTCTGCCTTTGTGAGGCGCCGAACGCAGAGGCCGCCATGCAAGTCCACCGCGAAGCGCACGGTCAGGTCGCGGAAAAGATTATTCAGGTTGAACCTGACGTGGCCGATCTGTTTCTTGGCGGCAGCGAAGTAAATTCAGCGTGGGGCGGTCCTTCTTCCGGGTGGCGCAGCAGACGCGCGAGACCCCGGGATTCGCACCGTTTTGTTCACCGATATCGTCGAGTCGACGTCGCACACAAACCCTTGGTGACGACGTGGCGATGGAAGCTTCTGCAAATTCACGACAGTGTCGTGCGGGACGCGTTAAAGGCATTGCACGGACGCGAGGTCAAACATACCGGTGATGGAATCATGGCATCCTTCGTTTCGGCGGCGGCTGCCGTTCGTTGCGCTGCGCAAATTCAACGGGAATTGGCGCAGCGTGCGGGAGAGCAGAGTAATCATCCCGTTCGAGTACGGATTGGCGGCGCGGCCGGAGAGCCGGTCGAACACGGCAACGACATCTTTGGCTCGACCGTGCAACTGGCGGCACGGCTTTGTTCGCACGCCGAGCCGGAACAAATCGTAGTGTCGAGCGTGGTAGCGGACCTGTGTATCGGGAAGGGTTTAATGTTCCGCGCTCTGGGCGAAGTCTCACTCAAAGGTTTCGACCAGCCGGTGCATGCTCACGCCGTCGCAATGGTCGGCTTAACATTTGGCGCGATCACGGATTCAGTCCAGTTCTACGTTAGCCAGGCGGTTTTTCGTATGATGGCCAGGCCGATCCCTCCGAGAATGAGCAGCGATGCGAGCAGAAGGCGCAACGTAATCGACTTCGCTCAAAATCAGATATGCCACCGACAGCGGCTAGTACCGGCACGCCTCAGCTGCACGGTAGCGGCCGTGGTAGCTTTCAGTCCGGGAAGAGCGCTATACCAGATCACATAGCCAACACCGGAAGCAATCGCGCCCGAGACAATCGCGTAACGGATGCCTGCAGGATCGAGGTTGGTCCAGCGCAGCAGCGCCATGCTTAATACCGCAGCGAAGACAACGGAGCGCCCGAAATTGCCAGCCGTAACACTGGTAGGATCACCTGCGCCTTTGCCGCGGAGCGAATAGATTCCCAGGCTATACCCGCGCCTGTCATCAATAACGCTCCACCGATTGGCGGAGCGAGATAGCCCGGGAAATACCAGTGCGACCAGCCCGCCTAACGCGATCGCCAGACCAAACCATTGTCGTGCGTTTAATCGTTCCCCCTTCCGCAATCCCCAGAAGATCATGGTGGCCTGACCATGCCAAAGAGAAGCGTAGCGCGCCCGTTCCCACAGACAAAGAGATGTAGGCGAACGAGAAGGCGGCAGCATACGCGAACAACGCAAGAGCTGAAGTCCAATTTCCGGTAGTAGTCCAGCCGGGCTTGCGCGTAATAACAATGAGCCAAAGAGCGATAACGCCCGACAAAAGGCGGATCAAAGTAAAACTCGCTGCATCGATCGTAGTTTGCCTCAGCGCCAGCCGGCAGAGCAGCGAATTGCTCGCAAATGCAACCATCGCCAGCAGCGTAAGGATAACAACTCGCATTCCATTGATCATCACGCTAAACGCCAGACTTCACCAAGCTTGCAGCGCGGCGGCAGAAAGGACTCAAGATGAGACAAACTCTGCAATGGGCAGGATGCCTGTGCTGCCGCGGGATGATCGGCATATCGTTTGCTCCGAGAAAAGGAAGGCGTGAACCGGTCGCTCGGCCTTCTTCGCCCTCGCGGGCGCCTCGTTATGCCTGCGGTCTATTCAGCTGACTCGGCCGGATCCGCAGGAGAAAGCGGTTTTGACGCTCATGTCCGATCCCTATCGATTGGACAAAATTTACCGCTCCATGGAGGATCCATGGTCGATACAGCGTGGAATCCACCTCGGCATGGTGGAAGAATCTCGCGTGCAGTGGGTATACTGGACTGGAAACTGAGGTCCTCGATGCGACCGGCGCGAAAGCCAATTTCGCAGGAGTTTTTCTGTCATTCCAATCTCACTTTCGCCGAACGCAGCGGCAGAACCCCTGCCAAATACAATCAAGAGATGGGCGGGAAGACGCACCTCGACTGGCGACTTTTCACCCTCGTTCCAGGGCCGACTCTTCCATTGAGCTTCCGCAAGGCTTCGGTGTTCCTATCCCGGCCGATGCCGCCTCTCGATTACGTGACGATGTCTCTAAACCTGAACGAACGAGATCACGTCGTGAACGTTCAGCATGCGGACCACGGTGCACACGTATCGCGGCGCGATCAGCCGGGCGCGCCGACGAAAGGCGCTTGTTTCGTCGTGCGCTCTACGTTCTGCAGCCTCAACGGTGTGTCGGCGAAGATGGGACCGGCCTGTATGGCGAAAGCCGGAATGCACATGGGAGCTGGATGCGCAGAGTTGTCGAAAGTGAACATGTCAGTGAAGAGTCGCCTGCGGACAAACCTGGCGATGGTCTGATGAACCATTGGATCGTTCCTCCAGGTCACCACATCTACACGACGGAGATCACGCCGCAGTTGAATCTCCCTTTCGACACTGACCATTCATTATGCCACGATGCCACGTTCATCCATTCGCGCGAGGAATGGAATTGCGTGGATCTGACAACGGGGACCACGATCTTTCGGCTGAATTCGCAGGACTGGCCGGACCGGGTCGGCGTTGCTCTACGTCGAAGAGTTCAAGTCGACCGAAGGGCATTCCGATTCAACGCGATCATCGCTACGAGCTTTCGGCAGAGCATGATAACACTTGACAGACGCCGAAACGGATGCGATGGCGATCCTTTACTCTTTACTTTCTGGAGAAGGATCTGAGTATGAGCGTCGGTTGGTGTTGTGTTAACTCGCTAAGCGTTGAGAAGAAACAGGCAACGGGCAAAATGCCTGTGCTACAAGGCGAAGAATTGCTTTTCGGTTTCGCTTTCTCGTTTTAGTTTCGGGCCATGATTGTGACGACGGCTCAGCTTTACAGGTCGCCGACGGCAAAGTTCGTCGTCGGCGCCAGTGCAACCAGTGACTTGGTTAAACTAACTACCACCGAGAAATTGAAGGAGACATCCATGAAATCTATCGCCGTTAACGCAGAACAATTGCAAAAATTAAGACCGGTCCCGGTTTCATTGCGGCGCTGGATCAAAGCGGCGGCAGCACGCCGAAAGCCCTGCGTCTTTACGGAATTCAAGAGAATACGTGGTCCAGCGATGAGGAGATGTTCGCCATCGTCCATCAGATGCGGACCCGCATCATCACTAGTCCCGCCTTCAACGGGGAGCGGATTATCGGCGCCATCCTGTTCGAGAACACAATGGACAGGGAAATCGAACGGCAGCCCACCGCGGACTATCTTTGGAACGTGAAGCGGGTCGTACCGTTTCTGAAAGTGGACCAAGGCCTTGCCGCTGAGAAAGACGGGGTTCAGTTGATGAAGCCCATGCCGATCGCTGGCCGCGCTCCTCGACAAAGCCAGGGCCAAGCGAATCTTCGGAACCAAAATGCGCTCAGTTATCAAACAAGCCGACGAAGCAGGTATCAAGAACATCGTGATCCAGCAGTTCGAAATCGCTCAGCAGATTATCTCCGCGAACCTCGTGCCGATCATCGAGCCGGAGATTGATATTCACTGCCCGGAAAAAGGAAAGGCGGAGCAATTACTCAAAGCAGCCATCCTCGAGAAAGTCAACGAATTGCCAGATGGTCAGTTCGTCATGCTCAGCTTACGCTGCCGGAGCAGGACGACTTCTACGCCGAGTTTGTCAAACATCCCAGGGTTCTGAGGGTGGTTGCGCTCTCCGGCGGCTATTCGCGGGAAGAAGCAAACAATCGTCTGCGCAAAAATCATGGCGTGGTCGCCAGCTTTTCCCGCGCGCTGGTTGAAGGGCTGACGGCTCAGCAATCTGACGCTGAGTTCAATGCTATGCTCGATAAATCCATTCAGAGCATTTTCGACGCCTCGAATACTTAAGCGGGAGATATCGGCAAGTGGTGGCGTGAACTCGAGAAAATTGCGAAATTATAGACCGCCGGTTTGTCACCGACGCCCATTGTGATGTACGGCTCATCGAGCGGGCCGAAATCAGCAGTCGAGAGAATTAACGCCGTCCGGAGGAAAACAGAGTTGGATACGCGTTGTCATCGCGAGTCGCGCAGACGACGAACGATCTCTCGATGGGTGTGTGATCAACGACTTATGGCAGATCCTCGGCTGTCTGCACGGCCGGATTCTGGCAAGCGCGGTTTCCGAGTGTGCGGCTGTCCGATCTTTGCACACCATCCAAATGTTTGGGACGCGACAGTGCGCATCCTCAAACTCAGATAGGCGCTTGGCACAAGCGCCTCTACAATTTAGAAAGAGAAAGTGACGCTTACTCTGGAAGAGATCGCGAAGTTGTCCGGCGGAAAACTCGAGGGCGATCCCGACACGAAAATCACCGGCGCAGCTTCCTTGGCAGAGGCGACCGTCCACGAGATCTCGTTTTTCAATAATCCACGTTACCTCGCGCAACTGCGCAAAACGCGCGCGCTGCCGCTGTCATTGTGCCGCCTGATTTCTCCGAACAAATCGGAGCAGCCGTCATTCGACGCCAAACCCGGCAAAAGCATTCGAGCAGGTTGTCATCAAGTTCGCGCCGCCGCCGATAAAATTCGCGCCGGGAATTCATCCCAGCGCAGTCATTCACCCGCGGGCGAAAATGGGCGATCACATTTCCATTCAACCGTTGGTGGTGATCGAAGCGCGGCGCGCGTATCGGATCACGCGCGGTCATCGGCGCCGGCAGTTACATCGGGCACGATGTCGTCGATCGGTGACGGTTGCATGATTTATCCGCGAGTGGTAACAATCCGGGAACGCTGCCGGCTTCGGGGCCCGAGTAATTTTGCACAGCGGCGTGCGTGATTGGCGCAGACGGATTCGGTTTCGAAATGACGCGCGGAAGGTCAGCAGAAAGTGCCGCAGATCGGAATTGTCCAAATCGACGACGACGTGGAAATCGGCGCGAACACGACGATCGATCGAGCGCGTTTGGTCGCACCTGGATTCAGGCCGGCGCGAAGATTGATAATCTGGTGCAGGTGGCACACAACGTAGTGATCGGAAAAGACACGGTGATTGCCGCGCAAACCGGGATCGCTGGGAGCGTGCGCATCGGCAAGAGAGTGATGATTGGCGGGCAGGCCGGAATCATTGGGCACATCGAAATTGCTGATGGCACGATGATCGGTGCGCAGACTGGGGTCTCAAAGAATCTCAACGGAGGAGTATGGTGGGCGACGCCATCCGTGCCGCTGAAGGAAGCAAAGGTGCAGTTGGCGTGGGTGCGGCGGTTGGGAGAGTTTTTCGAGCGAGTGAAGAAATATAGAAGCGAAGGTGAGGTAAGAGAGCCGAGCTGGTAGTTCACGCGCTGGCGATGGGGAGACTGCCAAAAGCGCAGTCTTTACCGGATCAGGCACTTGCCTGCGGCATCAACGGTAAGCATTTGAACGGTAGAGCGCTTGTGCTGCATTTGCGCCTGGAGAAAGGCTGGCAAGGTTGTTGCTATTGTAACTATTGAATTTATAGCAAATGCAGAACACCACTATCCCGCCGCTGAATTCCTCCTCGTCGATCGATGATCCCAAGCATTTCGGAATTTCTCGCCACCTACCTGTCCAAGAGAGGACATCCCTGCAATGCTACTCGTCCGAAGCAGACAAGGCTCTCGATTGGCTTCAGTCGAAAATCGATGCGAAGTGGTAGTTGTCGATCTCAATTTGCCGAACGCGTACCGCGAGCATCGTTGATCGCATCCGTTCGCGCGATCGATTCCAGACTACCGATCGTGGTTTTCACCGAGAAACGGTTGTAATGAGGCGCAAGTGCGAGCGGCAATGCGCGCCGGCGCGAACGGATACGTGAGTAAGAATTTGCCGATGGAACAGCTGTATTGCGTCCTCGCGCGAGTGCTAGCAGCCGCGCGCTACAATGCGCGGCGCGTTCGACTGCAGCGAGAATTACTGGGCGCAGCCTAGTTCGGCACCGCTTCGTCAATCAGCGCCCGCAGGTTCTCGATCGAGATACATTCAGCCCCGCACGCGCTGGCGGTTTCCCGCTCCAGTAAATCAGAAGTCGCCACGGTGAGATCAAATTTCTCAGCGTATTTGCTGGCGAATCGTTCGATAATCGCGTCCGCGGTTTGGTCCGGCGCGCGAATAAAAAACTTGCACGCTGTGCGGCTCGGATTGCTCGGTGGCGGAGGTGCCTTTGCCGTCGAAAACTACGACGACGCGAACGCCCGTATAGTCCTGGTAATCGCGCAGTTTTTTGACGAGGGCATCGCGTGCGAGTGAGGAGCGACGGGCGTGGAGCCGTTGCATTTCCGGCCAACCGAAGATCGCGCTGTGGCCATCGACAATCAGATAGCGTGCGCGCACGGAAGGCTTATTCCGTGCGCAGCTGGCGGTGGTGAGGCCGCCGCGGATTTCTTTGGTTTGGCGCGTGTCGGCTCGCGCCGCATCGATTTTGAGTTTGGCTCGTTCTGCGCTCGAGATAAGCCTTGCGACGTTTGCGTTTGGCGCGGTCTGCGAGTGTTGTTGACCCATGCGGACGATCTATAGGGTGGGTGGGACTTGGCGCGCAAGAATTGGGCAACTGCCCAATTTTCCGGTCGGATCTTCCCGGTTCGGCAGTCTGAGTCTGCGCGCGAATCGCGTGTCCGATAAACCGCTGTATCGAAATCTTTCCGGTGTTGCTAATTGGGCCGTCGTTTTCGTGTAAAAGTTAGCTTCCCGTATAAACCGCGCCCTCGTGAATTCTCCCGAAGCCGCTCATCGCTATTTCGGCATTTCGTGCTCTTGCTCGCATTCCAGCCGTGTTCGGCGTTCTGAATGGAAGCAAAACCAAGGCCTTGCGGAACGACGATGGCGGTCGGCTAAAAATCAGACGCGAAACGGCGGCCGATCGCCAGCGTCAGACGGCGGAGAAAAGTATTAAGGACCGGGAAGCGAAGGTTGCCGGCGGAAGCTAGCGAAGGTTAGTGAAAACGAGAGTCGGATAGCCAGCGCGGAAGCGGAACTGGTGAAGACACAAACCGAGAAATCGGATTTGCAAGGCAAGCTGCAGGCGAACGAAGCCCAAATCGCGGAGTTGCAGAAACACATCGACGAGATGAACAAGAATTCGGCGAATCCAAATCCTGGTGCGCCCTCGGTAGCAGAGCTACAGGCCCAGCTTGATGACGCGCGGAAACAATTGGAGGGCGCAGAACACGAGAAAACCTTCATCGCCGAGAGACTGGGGCCGACGCGCGAACAAATCGCGCGGTCCGGAAGTGATGGTCCAGCGCCGCGAGCCGAGTTTTCATCCTTCCGTCCGCGGAACCGTGCTGGCGGTGAATCAGGCCTACAATTTCGTCGTGCTCAATCTCGGCGAATCGCCAGGGATTAGAGCCGAATGCCGAAATGTTGGTGCTGCGCGAGACCACGATTATTGGAAAATTCGCATTTCGTCGGTTGAACCGGCGACAGCTATTGGTGATATTCTTGAAACAGCCTGGCGCGTGGCGTCCAGGTGCAACCAGGTGATACCGTACATTTATGCTGGCTCGAATTCCTAAACGAACAATCTCCGCTTTCCTGCTGACTGGCAGGCTGCATGGCCTTTGCCGCCTGCGCGACGCAGAAACCGCAAGTGGCGCTGGTCGATGATCCTGATGCCAAGAAAGAATCCCAGATTCCCTGGAACAAACAGGAGAAGTGGGAAACGCAAGGCCAGTTCGCCAACATGACGGACCGGCGTTAGGCGTCGAATCCGAAATAGCCGCGAAGTAATTTTGTGGCACAGCCACTTTGTGCTGTGCGGCCAATCGCATCTTGCCCGGGAGAGGCGACCCGCTAGTCAGATCCAGAAACCGGGCGGAATAGTTGCGTTCTTCGGAATCACCACAATCCCGTCGCGGATGTAATAATTTTCCGCGTCGAAATTGTCCGGTTTCCCTTCCGGCGTAATCACAACGCCGTCGGCAATGCGTGCGTTTTTATCAATGATGGCACGATCGATCACGCAATTGCGGCCGATACCAATGGGAATTTCCTCCGAGGGACGATCTTTGCCGAGTTCGTAAAAATCGGCGCCCATCACCACGCTGTTGCGAATGGTTGGCGCCGCTTTGAATAATGCTGCGCACCCCAATTACGCTGCGCTCGATGTGGCCCATCGGAGATGATGCAGCCATCGGAAATGATCGCCTGGCGCAGGGTGGCGCCGTTGATTTTGCTGCCGGGCAGAAACCGCGGATGGGTATAAATCGGCGCATCGGCCTCGAAGAAACTGTAGGCGGGAACCAAGTCGGTGAGATCGAGATTGGCTTCGTAAAAGGCGCGAATCGTTCCGATATCCTCCCAGTAGCCGTCGAAAATGTAGGCGCTGACGTTGCGCGTTTGAATTGCGGCCGGAATGACGTGCTTGCCAAAATCAAAGAGATCGTTGTTGAGACACTCGATCAGCACGTTGCGATTGAAGATGTAAATGCCCATCGACGCTTGAAATAATTCCTCATCCTCGCCGTGCCCGATGGCCGCGAGTAAAGCGCGGTCCATTTTCATCGCATCGAGCTCTTTCGCTTCCTTCGGCTTCTCGACAAACCGGGTGATGCGCCGGTCTTCGCCGCTCGACATGATTCCGAAGTCCGATGCCTGATCGCGTTTGACCGGCTTGGTCGCGAGCGTGATTTCTGCACCCGAGCGAATGTGCTGATGCAGGAGCGCGCGAAAATCCATCCGGTAAAGCTGGTCGCCGCTGAGAATCAAATAAAACTCAAACGGATGCTCGAGGAAGTAGCGCATATTTTGCCGCACAGCATCGGCGGTTCCTTGATACCACTGCGAACCTTCAGGCGTTTGTTGAGCGGCAAGAATATCGACGAAGCTACGGGAAAAATTGTCGAATTTGTAGCTCGCCTGAATGTGGCGATGCAGCGACATGGTGTTGAATTGCGTGAGCACATAGATCGAGCGCAGGCCGGAGTTCAGGCAATTGCTGATCGGGATATCTACCAGCCGATATTTTCCGCCGAGCGGTACGGCCGGCTTGGCCCGGTCCTTGGTTAATGGAAACAGTCGCGTGCCCGCTCCGCCACCCATGATGATGGCGAGGTGCGTTGGGTCGTCCCCGGTGGAAGCGCAGGCGCTTGCATCGCGCTAATGTGGCCACAAACGGGATTCGCTGCTCGCAAAATTTTTGCGCTCGCTAAAACCACCTACCGCATCGTCATCCCGAGCCGCGAAGGCGGCGAGGGACCTCGCCGAAGGTCGGGACATTTCGCGAAGTGCGCAGCGCCTAATATGCAGCCGAACGAATGCATCGCGCGAGTTCGCGACAGCCGTTTGGCCTTTAGGTGAGATCCCTCGCATCGCGCGCTCAGGCGATGAGCCGGACCGTAGCGCGCACAACGGCGAGAAATATGCTATAATCCCCCTCCTGAAATTATGTGTGGAATTGTCGGATATGTCGGCCGCGCAGAAGCGGCGCCCATACTTCTGGACGGTCTGCGGCGGCTCGAATATCGCGGCTACGATTCCGCCGGCGTTGCCATCGTAAACGGGAAACAGATCGAGACGCGCAAATGCGCCGGACGGATCGCGAACCTTGCCAAACTGATGACCGAGAAACCGCCCTCGGGGCAGCTGCGGCATCAGCCACACGCGCTGGGCTACTCATGGAAAAGTGACCGACGAAAATGCGCATCCGCATTTCGACCAGAGCGGAAAAATCGCGCTGGTGCACAACGGCGTGATCGAGAATTATGCGGCGCTGCGCGAACGGCTGGAGCGCGAAGGCGGTCACAAGTTCACTTCCGACACCGATACTGAAGTGCTGGCGCATTTAATCGGCAGCATTTATGAGCAAATTGACGGCGCCGATTCCAAGGCTCGCCTGGTCAACGCCACTCGCGCCGCGCTCAAGCAAGTGATCGGCACCTACGGCATCGCGCTCGTTCACTCCGACATCAAAGAGTTCATGATTGGTGCGCGCCGCGGTTCGCCTCTCGTGCTCGGCGTCGGTAAGGATGAGAATTTTCTCGCCAGCGACGTAAGCGCGATCGTCGCTCACACCCGCGACGCAGTTTATCTTAACGATTTCGATATTGTCGCGGTCTCGCGCGATAAATTCGAGATCAGCTCGGTCGCAGGCGAGTCCGGCAATTATCAAATCAGCAAGGTCGAGTTTGGCGCGGAAGACGTCAGCAAGGGCGATTTTCCCCATTACATGCTCAAGGAAATCTTTGAGCAGCCGAACTCAGTGCGCGACGCCATGCGGGGGCGGCTCAACACCGAAGAATGCACCGCTAAGCTCGGCGGACTAAACATGACCGCGGGTGAGTTGCGCGATGTCTCACGCGTCGTGCTAACCGGTTGCGGGACAGCATTACACGCCGCGCTGGTCGGGGAATATCTCATCGAACAGCTGGCAAACATTCCGGTAGAAGTGGAATACGCCAGCGAGTTCCGCCATCGCAACACACCAATGAGCGGCAACACGCTTGTTTTCGCCATCAGCCAAAGCGGTGAAACCGCTGATACCCTGGGCGCGTTGCGCGAAAGCCAGCGCAAAGGATTTCGCACTCTCGGTATCTGCAACAACGTCGCCAGCACGATCGCGCGTGAAAGTGATGGCGGGGTTTACATGCATGCCGGGCCGGAGATCGGGGTAGCCGCGACTAAATCATTCACCTCACAGGTGACCATTCTGGCATTAATCGGATTGCTGCTGGGGCGAATGCGGCATCTCTCTACTTCGCAGGGATCGCGCGTGATCGCAGCACTCGAAGCCTTGCCCGACCAGATCGAATCGGCGCTGAAGTTGAGCGATCAAATTCGCGCGATTGCGAAGAAATATGTCGAGGCCGAGGGAATGCTGTTCTTCGGCCGCCAATTTAATTTTCCGGTTGCGTTGGAGGGTGCGCTGAAAATGAAAGAAATCACCTATCTTTTCGCCGAAGAATCATCCCAGCGCGGAACTGAAACACGGTATCATCGCATTAGTGGGACCGGATTTGCCTTCGGTTTTCGTCGCACCCGATGATGCGGTGTTTTCCAAAAATCTGAACAACATCGAGCAGGTCAAAGCGCGCAAAGGACCGATCATCGCGCTGACCAGCGGCGACGGTGCCAAGCGGTTGAAGGGAATCGCCGAACGATATCATCGAGATCCCGAGTGCTCCCGAATTCGCTACCCCGGTCTTAACAGCGATTCCGCTTCAGTTGTTTGCCTATCACGTCGCAGTTGAGCTGGGTCGGGACGTGGATAAGCCGCGGAATTTAGCAAAGAGCGTGACGGTAGAATAACTGGAGGATAGGCATCCGAACGACTGGTCCGGCTCGACCCTAGCGTCGCGCCGATGGGCATCCTGCCCATCGAATCTTGCACGACGGCTTGGCGGACGGGGTTTTGACAGGATTGACGGACTATTCAGTGATGACAGGAGCCCACGGTCCGGATGTCAACCTGGCTGTGCGCTCGAATGGGTCCCGTCATGCGCTGACGTTCAGAGGCTTGCGACTACCTCAATTGTCCAGGCAAACTTTATATGTTTACTATAAAGCCGATGAAAAGGCATTCCGATGTCTTGTCGTTTTGGTCTTTGATTAATCCGACCGCTGAAGCGTTTAAGCGGTGAAAATTCCCGCTTTCGTCTCGATCGATGAATTGCGCCGTTTTGTTTGTTGCCGCTTTAACGATTTAACGCTTCAACATGGCAGCGCCCTATTTCCGCGGTTCGTCTTTCGATTTCTTCGCTTCGCCCGGTCGATAATCTTCCGCTCGGCGGCGGCAAAGGCCTTCTCAGGCCGACCATGTCTTCGCCTGGGCGCAGCGTATCGAACGCTTCGGATTCTTTGCGCAGTTCTTCCTCGGAGTAGTTCGCCGCCTTAATGGACAGACCGATGCGGCGCTCTACTTTGTCCACCTTGATCACGCGAGCCTCGACTTCCTGCCCGACCTTGAGCACGTCTTTGACCTTGGCGACGTGATCTTCGCTCAACTGGGAAATGTGAACGAGTCCATCGATATCATCCTGTAATTGAACGAACGCACCGAAGCTCGCCAGCTTTGTTACCTTGCCTTTAACCAGATCACCGATCTTGTATTTCTGATCGATATTCTTCCACGGATCTTCGCTCCAGTTGTTTGATGCCGAGGCTGATGCGCTGGTTGACCTTGTCGATATCGATGACGACGGCTTCTACTTCGTCGTTCTTCTTAAATACTTCGCTCGGATGATTGATCTTTCGGGTCCAGCTTAGATCGGAAACGTGAATCATCCCGTCGATGCCGTCGGCCAGTTCCACGAACGCGCCGTAAGCGGTCATGTTGCGAATCTGGCCTTTGACCCGGCTGCCGATCTCGAACTTCTTCTCGATCTCATCCCACGGATTGGGTTCGAGCTGGCGCAAACCGAGCGAAATTTTCTGTTCTTCCTTGTTTACGCCCAGAACAACCGCTTCGACTTCCTGACCCGACACTTAAAATATCGGATGGCCGCATGATTCGTTTCGTCCAGGAAAGTTCCGAAACGTGGATCAAGCCTTCCACGCCTTCCTCCAGCTCCACGAACGCACCGTAAGGAACAAGGTTGGTGATCTTGCCTTTGACCTTCTGTCCGGCCGGGAAGCGTTCTTCGATCTGGTCCCACGGATTCCTTTGCGTCTGCTTTAGCCCGAGCGAGACGCGTTCCTTTTCCTTGTTAATATCGAGGACGATTACTTCGAGCTGCTGACCGACCTTCACCATCTCGCTGGGATGCCCGAGCCGGCCCCAGGTCATGTCGGTGATGTGAAGCAAGCCGTCCATGCCATCGAGATCGATGAAGGCGCCGAAATCGGTCAGGTTCTTGACCGTGCCGTCGACGCGATCGCCGACATTCACGCCTTCGAGGAATTTCTGGCGCTTCTCGCTTCGCTCCTGCTCGATAATTTCGCGCCGGCTTAGAACAACGTTGCGGCGATCATCGTTAATCTTAACGATTTTGAAATCGTAGGTGTTGCCGACGAACTGCTGCAAATCTTTCGGCGGAACAATATCGATCTGCGATGCCGGCAAAAATGCTTCCACGCCGATGTTCACCATCAGCCCGCCTTTGACCACGGACTTCACCTTGCCTTTGATCAGGCCGTCGCCCTGAAAAACGCTGGCAATCTTGTTCCAGTTCTGGCGGTAAGCCGCTTTCTCCTTGGACAGCACGACCATGCCTTCGTCGTTTTCGAGACGCTCGAGCAACACGTCCACTTCGTCGCCGACTTCCAGGGTATCGATGTTATCAAATTCGGCCGACGGAATGACGCCCTCGGATTTGTAACCGATATCCGACCAGCACTTCGCGGGGACGAATTTCCAGGATACGTCCTTTGACGATGCTGCCTTCGCGAAAGATCGCGGAACGATTTCGCCAGTAAATCCTGCATTTGAGCCATAATAAATTGAGCCTCCTTCGCGCGATGCAGCGCAACCGCACCAGCGAAAATGGGACGTCACCTTAGGCGGTTACCGCAAATGGGTCAACTGGTTTGCGAGGTCACAGGCTGTCGTCCCGAGCGAAAATGCCAGTCCGGCTCGGACCGAGGGATCCCGCGGTCGTACGCTTTAAGGCCTCGCGGCCGGAATCTCCCAGCTGCGCTCGGGGATGACGGAATGGGTCCTACCGTGAATTCGTTTCCCGAATTCACTTTCGACGTAATCTGCTGTCACCTTCCTGGAACATAGGACGACCCATGGCCGCCGAGCCTTCTTCAGTGTCAGAGCTTGAATTGGGGCATGTCCTGTTCATGGACATCGTAGGTTACTCAAAGCTCCTGATCGATGAGCAGACCGATTTGTCGAGACAGCTGAATCAAATTGTTCGCAATACCGAGCAGGTCCAAAGCGCGGAAGCGAAGGGAAAACTGATACGTCTGCCAACGGGCGATGGCATGGCCCTGGTGTTTTTCACTAATCCTCAAGCACCAATGCAGTGCGCCGATCGAAATCCAGCCGGGCTCTAAGGAAAGGCCGACCATCAAACTCAGGATGCGGTATCCACAGTGGCCCCGTTAACGCGGTGGCAGACGTAAACGAGAGGGAAAACGTCGCAGGAATTGGAATTAACATGGCCCAGCGCGTGATGGATTGCGGTGACGCTGGTCACATTCTTCTGTCCAAACGCGTAGCCGAAGACCTCGCGCAATATGGCCGCTGGCGTTCGCAGTTGCACGAACTCGGCGAGGTCGAAGTCAAACATGGCGTCAAAGTCGGCATCGTAAACTTTTATACCGATAACATCGGTAACGCCGCGCTTCCTGAGAAGATTGCGTCGAAGCGCAAGGAACAAGCGAGCGTTTCAAAAGTGAGCAGGCTCGTGCGCGAGCGAAGCGGCGCGGCCTCGAGCTCATTCTCCTTCTCGCGGCGATATTGATCATTGGGCTCTCGATTTTCGCTTATCGCGCTTCGCGGAAAGCAATGACGGCGACCACACCATCGATCGCAGATGCGATTCCGGAAAAAGCATCGCGGTGTTGCCATTTGAAAATTTGAGCATGGAGAAGGAAAACGCCTTTTCGCCGGATGGCATTCAGGACGACGTGCTGACGAGCCTGACCAAGATCGCCGATTTGAAGGTCATCAGCCGCACCTCGGTGATGCACATATCGCGGCACGGGCACCGCGTAATCTGCGCGAGATAGCGCAAGCGCTCGGGGTGACGATCATATCCTGGAAGGGACGGTGCGGCGCGACGGTAATCGCGTCGCTTGTTAGCGTGCAGTTGATCGACGCGCGCAACGATCGGCACATCTGGGCGCAGCGTTACGACCGCACCATCGCCGATTCGATTGGACTCCAGGGCGAACTCGCTACCCAGATCGCGACGGAGCCTCAAGGCAAAGCTCGACTTCGGCGGAAAAGACAAGCCTCGGAACGAAGCCGACGAACAATCCCGAGGCCTACGTCGTTTATCTCCGAGCTCTCGATTACGAGCAAAATGCGGAGGTCCCGCTCTCCGAATACTACCCCACACTCAATCAACTCTACGCCCAGGCGATTGCACTCGATCCGAAGTTTGCTCTGGCGTATGCCCGCGCATCGATGAATTACAGCAACCAATTCTGGCAGACGCATGAGCTGGCGCTGAAAGCGAAAGCGCGCAACCTGGCCGAAGAAGCGCTGCGCTTATCGCCTGCTCTTGGTGAAGCTCATCTGGCGTTGGGTGTCTACTTCGATTTGGTCGAACTAGACTACTCTGCCGCCCTCGAGCAGTTCGCGATCGCCCTGACTGCCTTGCCCAACAACGTCGAGGTTCTTCATGTCCAGGGCGAGGATTTACCGCCGGCACGGCTCGCTGGCGCGAGGCGATAGCGGGTTTTGACCACGCCCGGAGCCTCAATCCTCATGCTGGACCCTGCCGCATACTGGTGCGCACGCTTGCTGGGCAGTGCGTGATTGGCGAAGCGACTGCGTGCCGCAATCAAACGCAATCTCGAACGGCAGTCGCCAGGATGTGCCATTTGCCAAAAATAGGCCTGGCCCAAATTGAAATCGTGACCCACTGCGATGTGGCGGCGGCCAGGGCCTGAGTTGCGGGAAATACCGGCCGGCGTCGGATCCCGATGGGGAGGTAACTCTGGCCAATTGGAATCTAAGTATGCTGGAACGAGACTGGGCTACCGCGGAGAAGTGGTTGGCCGACTTCCCGTCAGATGAGTTTCCGGATGTTGGTCCGAAGAGTTTTTATCAGGCCCAGACCGCCCTCGCACGCGGCGACGTGGAGCTGGCGCGCACTCTTTTTGAAAAAGTGAGACCGGCCCTGGAAAGCGATGTGCGCGACTCATCCCGAACAACTCTGCTGACCCACGCTGCTCTGGGAAGACTCTACGCCTTATATGGGACGGAAAGAGGACGCCATTCGCGAAGGTCGCCATGCGCGTTGAACTCTGTCCGGAGAGCACCGACGCCCTCAACGGAGCGCATGCGCGCGAGCGACCTGGCTCTCATTTACGCGCTCACGGGCGAGGTAGATCAGGCCATTACCGCTAATCGAACGCCTCCTGCGGACTCCTGAGTGCGACCACGCGAGAATCTTCTTTTATGACGGAGGCATCACCCAGGCTGAGCTACGCCTGCGCTGGCAATGGGATAAGCTGCGAAAGGATGCGCGTTTTCAAAAAATTCTCGCCGAGCCCGAACCAAAGACGATTTACAATTAACAACCAACTACTCCGGTCACATGACAGCGGACGTTGCTCTTGAGGTCGCTCATGTCCTCTTCATGGACGTGGTCGGTTACTCAAGCTATTGATCAATGACCAGACCGAAGTACTCAGCGCAATTGAATCAGGTTGTCCGTTGCTACTGTCCATTTTCAAAAGCGGAGGCGGAAGGTAAGCTGATTCGGCTGGCGACTGGTGATGGGATGGCGCTGATATTTTTCAACAACGCCGAAGCGCCGGTGAAATGTGCGATGGAAATCAGCCAGGCGTTGCAGAGCTATCCAAGTATTCAATTGCGCATGGGTGTCCATAGCGGCCCGATCAGTCGAAACCGAACAGTTCCGCATCTTCCTAAACGGGCTGTTCTCGACGATTTGGACATCATCGGGCATAATACTGTCGAGCGACTGACGCGCGCTCCCTCATGACGAGCGAACCAAACAGCGATTCGCCCCTTGAACTCGCCTCATGTGTTGTTCACCGACATTGTCGGCTACTCCAAACTGTTAGGTAACCAGCAACGAGAGCTATTCCAGCGACTCAACGGAATCGTTTGTGGTACGCGCCAGTTTCAAAGCGCGGACGCAGCCGGCAAACTAGTGCGCTTGCCAACCGGCGACGGTATGGCGCTCGCCTTTTTACGACTCCGGACGCGCCGGTTCGTTGTGCATGTGAGATCAGCCGGAAGCTTCAGGGAGCATCCCGAGATTCGCCTTCGGATGGGGATTAATAGCGGGCCGGTGGAAGAAGTCACTGACGTGAATGGACGGCGCAACGTGACCGGAGCAGGAATTAACCTCGCTCAGCGCGTGATGGATTGTGCAGATGCGGGTCATATCCTGCTGGCGAAACGCGTCGCCGACGACTTGGCCCAGTATGGTGAGTGGCAACCATGCTTGCACGACCTGGGCGAAGTGGAAGTAAAGCACGGCGTTCGAGTCGCCCTCTCAAACTTTTTTGGCGACGGTTTCGGTAATTCCAAATCACCCGATAAAATCATTCGAGCAAAGCAGGTCCGGCGCCGAAGGCTTCTACTCTGGCTATCAGCCATCCTGTTGTTTCTGGTCTGTCTTGGCCTCGGCTCCTGGATGTGGACGCGCCGCGCCGCTTTGACGAGCGCCTACAAAATTGGCGCCGCCGGCATCAGTGACAAGAGCATCGCGGTCCTGCCATTTGAAAATCTGAGCGAGGACAAAGAAAACGCCATTTTCGCCGGAGGCGTGCAGGACGAAATCCTCACTAATCTCGCCAAGATTGCTGACCTGAAAGTCATCAGCCGCACGAGCGTGATGAAATACAAAAGCGGCCCGGAACGCAACCTGCGCGAGATCGCAAAAGCTTTGGGTGTTTCGCATGTGGTCGAAGGCAGTGTCCAACGCGCGGGCGGACGCAGTTCGCGTGTCAGTGCGCAGTTGATCGATGCGCGCACCGACGCCCACCTCTGGGCCGAGCATTACGATCGCGACTTCGCAGATGTCTTTGCCATCCAGAGCGAGATCGCGCAGCAAATCGCCGATCAGCTTCAGCAGCCAAGCTCTCACCCGCGGAAAAAGCCGCGATCGCGGAACGGCCGACCGCCGATCTGGTAGCTTATGCCTTCTATACCAAAGGCCAAGGCAGCATCGACGTCTGGAGCGATTGGGAGGGCGCGTGAAAAACTCCTGAACCGAAAAGTGGAACTGCTCGAAAAGGCTACGCAGCGCGATCCGAACTTTGCCCTGGCCTATTGCGCCCTCGCGAAAACGCAGGTCGACCTCTTTTCAGCGACCGCGGATCGCAGGTTTGTCGCGGACGCACCTCGAGTTGGCAAAGAAAGCGGCGGACGCCGCGTTGCGAGTGCGTCCAGACTTTGGGGAGGCTCATCTAGAGCTGGCTCGCTATTACTATTACGTCGGTATCAACACTGGTGATTTCGACCGGGCACGTGACGAGTTGGTTATCGCTCGTCGCACGTTGCCGAATGATGCCGAGGCGATTGTAATCGCGGCCCGGATTGATAAGCGCCAAAATCGCTGGGATGAATCGCTCGCCAATATTCAAAAGGCGAGCGAACTCGACCCACGCAACGGTGAGGTCGCATACCATCGCAGGCGTTACTTTACGTGAGATGCGCCGCTACAACGAGTTGGAACAGCTCCTCGCGAAGGATGCCGCGAGCGGCATGATACATGGACCCTTGGACTCAGTTTCAGCTAGCTGAGCTCAAACTGGCCGAAGGTGATCCAGTCGCGGCTCAGGCGCTTCTCGCACAAGTGCCGCTGGACTTTAGTCCGTTATGGAGCAATATGGAACACCCGTTTCACCGCAGCCCTTTACCTGCGTGATTACGACGCGGCGAATCGGGTGATTGCCGCTACTCCTGCGAAGTGGGCGGATGACGCCTTCGGTGGACCTTCGGAGTTGGGCTGACGGACAGGTTGCGCGTGCGCGCGGCGATAAGCAGAAAGCGCTGGCGGCGTTTGCAGCCGCGCGGAAAAGGCTGGACGCGACGTGGCAGATCAGGTTCAAGGATCAACCGTACTTCGCGCTGGCCAGTTCGCGACGCTTGATGCCGGGCTTGGCCGAAAAGAGGACGCGATCCGCGAGGCACGTCGAGCGGTCGATCTCATGCCGATTGCCAAGGACTCGCTATTGGGGTCCGGGCCATAGTCGCCAACCTGGCGCTGGTTTACGCGTGGACCGGCGAGCGCGACCGCGCGCTCGAGCAACTCGAAATTGTCGCGACGATCCCGTGGCGTCGGCGGCCGCGACATACGGCGATCTCAAGTTCAATCCGTGCTGGGATGATTTGCGCGGCGATCCGCGCTTCGACAAGATCGTCGCCTCGCTCGCGCCAAAGAGCGGTGAAATAGTAAGGATTATTGCGTGTCTCGCTGAACAACCCGGCGTTCGCCTTGAGATCGGTCATGTTTTGTTCATTGACATTGTCGGCTATTCAAAGCTGCTCATTACCGAGCAGACGCGAGACTAGCTGCGCCGCAAGCTAACTGCGGCGGTGCTGAAACGCGGAGCAATTCCGAGCCGCCGAAGCCGGACGGTAAAGCTCATTCGCTTGCCGACGGGCGATGGTATGGCGCTGGTTTTCCGGAACAGCCCGGAAGCACGCTGCAATGCGCGCTGGAAGTTGCAGCAGGCAGCTCCAAGTCTCCACCCCGGAAGCTGAACGCTGCGTGATGGGCATTCATAGCGGACCGGTCAATGAAGTGACTGATGTTAACGGGCGAATCAATATCACCGGAGCCGGGATCAACATCGCGCAGCGAGTGATGGATGCGGCGATGCCGGTCACATTCTGCTTTCAAACGTGTCGCGGACGACCTCGAGGGCAATATCCGCAATGGCGTGAGCATCGAACTGGGCGGCCGGTGGAGGTGAAACACGGCGTCAAGCTTAGTCGTCGTTAACTTCTACAACGCTGAAGTCGGCAACGCTTAGCTGCCGGAGAAGATCAGCTAAGGCGGCCAAAGGCCAGTCGCGCCGCAGTTAGCTCCGACGCAAAAGGATTTTCGTCGGCTGCGAGCACTTGTTGGCGACCGGTCCGGCATCGGCCTTTGGACTCTTCTCATCGTGCAGCTTTCGCGGATTGCCGTCCGAGTTCCGACAAAAGCATTGCGGTGTTGCCGCTGGAAAATCTGAGCGAGGAAAAAGAGAACGCTTACTTCGCCGACGGCATTCAGGATGAGCTGCTGTCGAATCTTGCCAAGATCAAAGACCTGAAAGTGATTAGTCGCACTTCGGTCATGCAGTATAAGAGCGGCATCACGCGCAACCTCAAAGGAAATCGCGCAGCAATTAGGCGTCAGCAACGTGGTGGAAGGCAGTGTGCGCCGGTCAGGGAACCATATTCGCGTTTCGGTGCAGCTGATCGATGCGCTAACCGATCGCCACATCTGGGCGCAGAACTATGATCGCACGCTGGCCGATTCGCTTGCTCTTGCAGGGGAGCTGGCCACGGAGATCGCGGCGGCGTGTGGGCGCGACGCTCAGTCCGCAAGGAAAGGCGCGCGTGGAAGCCAAGCCGACGAACAATCCTGCTGCCTACGATGCCTATCTGCGTGGCCGCGCATTTGCCAGCTGGCTCGTCATTCAGACAAGTCCGACGTGGAGGGTGCGATCCAGTCATTATCAGGAGGCAGTGAAGTTGGATCCCAGTTTTTGCACTGGCTTGGGCACGTCTCTCCGTGCGCAGAGTGGGAGCTTACTGGAGCTTCGATCCAAGCCAGCGCGGCTGGCGGCAGCCAAGGATGCTGCTCGATCGTGCTCTCGCGCTCGACCCAAACCTGCCGGAAACGCACCTTGCTCTTGGCTATTACCGCTATTACGGGCAGCGCGATTTTGCGGGCGCGTTGGCTGAGTTTCAGCTCGCGGAACAGGGTCTTCCGAACAATGCTGACATTGTGAAGTGCAATCGCTCTCATCCACCGGCGGCTTGGCCATTGGGACGAAACGATCGTGACGCTGCGCTCGTGCTCGTCGAACCTGATCCACGCAACACTGCGTCCGCTGCGATGCTCGCATGCGCTTACAGGCAGCGTCCGCCATTTTCTCGGACGCCCTTGCGATGGCCGATCTACATCCTCGCCGTCGAACCTGCGGAATGCAGATGCCATTGGGATCAAGTTAGATTGTTTCTGGGCGACGGGAACCCTGGAAGCGGCAGACGCCGCTGGTTGCCAATCCTGAATGCTGACCTCGTGGTTCCGCGGCAGAACGCTTTGGTCCAGCGACGTTATTCAGAAGGCCGTTCAGATATTCTGACGAAAGCGATTGAACGACAAGCCAGAGCGATGGAGAAAGCACTGACTTCTTCTACGATTTGGCCAGCTCAGCAGCGTGCGCGGCGTGGACGGCGCGGCGCGCGCTTGCCAAAGAGCGGCGCGAGGAATCTCCAGCGCGAACTTGGGAAGGTCAGCGCCGGGTTGTCCGGCCGAGTCGTGGCTTGCATGCCGGTCTGGGTCGGCGCTCATGCAGGGTTGGGCGAGGCTGGCCTCCGCCGTCAGCCGAAGGGCGAAAGGCATATGCCTTGGAGCCACCTTCGGAAGACGCGTTGCAACGGCCCCGGGGAGGAGGAAGCAATGGCGCGACATCTACGCTCTGCTGGGGGATGCGGATCACGCGATTCCCATTCTCAAGCGGCTGGTCCGCATGTCGCCACCCTACCGAGACCACGCCGGGGCTGCTGCGCCTCGATCCGGTGTGGGATCCAGATCCGGAACGATCCTCGCTTTCAGGAACTGGCCGCGGAAGAAAGGGACCGTGAAACGTCAAAGACGATCCCCTGGCGGAACTGCGGCGATCCGCGGATGTAGAGTGGCTTGATGGCGGCGGAATCATCAGCGCGATTCGGAGCTGAAGATCGCACGTGTTGTTCACGGACATCGTCAGGTATAAGCTGCTGAGCGACGATCAGCAGGAGATATTTCAAGTGTTCAGCGACATTGTTCCGGAACACGCCGCAATTTCGCGCCGCGGAAGCCGCAGGTAAACTCGTGCGTTTGGCGACCGGGGATGGAATAGCGCTGGCCTTCTTCACCACGCCCGACGCGCCGGTGCGTTGTGCGCGCGAGATCAGCCGCAAGCGAGAGAGCATCCGCAGCTTCCGCTGCGCATGGGAATCAACAGCGGACCGGTGGATGAAGTTTCCGATGTAAACGATCAGCGCAATGTGACCGGAGCGGGCATCAACATGGCCCAACGAGTGATGGATTGCGGGGACGCCGGGCCACATCCTGTCTTTCCAAGCGGGTAGCTGATGATCTGGCCCAGTATAGCGAATGGCAACCGTAGCTTGCGACCTTGGGCGAAGTGGAGTAAAGCACGGCGTTCAGGTCGCCTTGGCAAACCTTTTTGGCGACGGTCTTCGGTAATCCCAAACCACCGGCCGAAATCATTCGGGCCAAACAGGGTCCGGCGCCGAAGGCGTCTACTCTGGCTTTCGGCCATTCCGTTAATTCTGCTCCTTCTCACAATCGGCTCCTGGGTCTGGACGCGCCGCGCCGCTTTGACGAGCGCCTACAAAATCAGTGCCGCCGGTATCAGTGAAAAGAGCATCGCGGTACTGCCGTTGGAGAACCTGAGCGAAGAAAAGAGAACGCTTACTTTGCTGACGGCATCCAGGATGAGCTGCTGTCGAATCTTGCCAAGATCAAGGACCTGAAAGTGATCAGCCGCACTTCGGTGATGCCAGTACAGACCGGGATCAACACGCAATCTTAAAGAGATCGCCGCAGCAACTGGGGGTAGAGCAAAGTAGTAGAAGGCAGTGTGCGCCGCTCCGGAAATCATGTCCGTCGTTTCGGTCCAGTTGATTGACGCGCTAACGGATCGTCATCATTTGGGCGGAAAACTATGATCGGACACTGGCCGATTCGCTGTCGCCCTCCAAGGTGAACTAGCCACGGGAAGATTGCGGCCGCGGTGGGCGCGACGTTGAGCCCGCAGGAAAAGGCGCGGGTGGAAGCTACGCCAACGAAAAACACGGCCGCCTATGACGCCTACCTGCGGGGGGCGCGCTGTTGCGGGCGAGCTTGGCGCGGCCAGACTTCTCCAACGTGGAGAAGGCGAACGGCCGCGGTCATACCAAGAGGCTGTGGCTTTGGATCCCCAGACTTTGCCCTGGCGTGGGCGTATCTTTCGGCGGCGGACAGCGCGGCTCTATTGGAGTGGAAGTCGATTCCAACGCCCCGCGCGATTGGCGGCAGCCAAGGACGCCGCCGACCGGGCTGTCGCGCTCGAGCCCCAAGCTTGCCGGGGAGACCCATCTGGCGCTCGGCTATTACCGCTTACTACGGGCTGCGCACGATTTCAAAAGGCGCGCTGGCCGAGGTTCCAGTTGGCGGAGAAAGTCTTCCTGGCGGCACGTCGGGGTACTTACGCGCGATCGGCTTGATTCAGCGGCGCTTCGGGCACTGGGATGAAGCCATCGCGGTGCTGCGCCGCGTCTTCGCGTTGGATCCGCGAAATATCCAATCAGCGGGACTTCTCGCCGGATGCGTCGCAGCCAAGCGTAATTTCTCTGACGCCCTGGCCGTGGCCGACCACATTCTCGCCATTGAGCCGTCAAATGCACAGGCCATCGGGCTCAAAGCATTTTGTTTTTTGGGGACTAGGAAATCTCGATGCGGTTGACGCTGTACTCGCGACTCCTGGCGCTCCCTTGCATCTCCGCGGCCACCAGGCTTTGAACAAGCATCACTATGCTGAGGCGCTGGATCTATTTACAAAAGGCTTGCAGAACGCACGAGTGAAGAAAAAGAGAGTTTCTTTTCGATATCGCTCGCACACAGCAGCGCCTCGATACAATGTGCCCGCATCCAGGGTGGCCTATCAACAGGTGATCCAGGAACTCACCCAAGCTTTAGCCAGGATTGATAAAGGAGGACATCTTCGGTCTTGCCGGATTGCATTCTTTTAAGAGTCGTTTACGCCAATATGGGCGATGCGGCTTCGGCTGTAGCCGAAGGACGAAAGAGGATGGAATTGCAACCAACTGAAGATCCATTTGAAGGCCCCCAGCGAGAGGGAGGCAATGGCGCTTATCT
>ERZ1370068.7849-contig-6742_pt1 | contig 31381 bp, 51 predicted proteins | sample MGYA00561227_ERZ1370068 | MGnify/ENA primary metagenome ERZ1370068 (study PRJEB38410, sample SAMEA6850437) | metagenome | study: Metagenomic assessment of the ecological functions of the soil: analysis of the soil microbiota associated with the...
GGTAATACTAGTTCAGTTACGTATTGCTTAAGAATCTGATCTGCTACTCCGGAGAATCTTCTGCGCACTCTTCTCAGGAATCGCGCTATCACTGCCGCGCTTAAGCCATTCCTGAATGTAGCCCTCACGGCAATACTCCGCGCCTTCTAAGCTGAGCGCTTCGCAGCAAAGCAACGCTGATCGGCTTCCGCTTCCACTTCGCGAAGGTTTCGTGGCGTAAGTTCTGAATCGTTGAAGTCCGCTTCGACGTATGACCAAGCATCACGTGTGCGACTTCATGGAAGAGCTGTCTTGTGCGGCAGTTGTGCGACGGGATTGATGGCTATCTGTCGCTGCTTCGCGTATCCCTGACAGTTGCCGTCAGTAGCAGTGAACGCAACGCGCTCAATGTCTAACGCGCTCAGACATCTCTCTGCGTCCCAAGCTGGCATCGGCTGGCAAGTCCATTGCTTCGCCACCCGTTTGAGCTAAGACAAACCAGCGACGCTTTGTAAACAAACGTCGTGAAGCTGGCGTCTGCTCCTCGCCAGTGTCGCTAGTTTCCTTGCGCTTGACTGTCACGGGCATACAGAGCGTCAGCGCTTTCGCACCTCGCTTGACGTGACGCTTCAGATCCTGCCACTTGGGAAACGTATTGATTGGCCCAGGCTCAATGCCTCTTAACTGGCATTGAACTAAGGCTAGAAGCTGATTACCGATCGAGTAGTTATGGAATGCGGAATAAGCCTTCATGATCGTTCCAGGCTCATTGACCGCTTGCTGTAGCAGAGTGCTAAAGTTGGGATTAGCCATGATTCTTTCTCTCAGTAGAAGGTTTGTGGTTAGAAGCCCGTGAGGAGCGGGACGCTCTCGCGGGTTTCGCTGAATTGATGTAGTTATTCAGTCCGGATCGCTTTCTAGGAACGGCAATTTATCATAAGCAATCGCACGTGCGTATACTTACACGCGCTCCGTATCGCATGTCAGCAAGCATTTCGTGTGCTGCGTACTACACGCTCCGTGTTATAGTTCTATCTATGATTCGATTCCGACTAGACAAGTTACTGAAGAGGCGCGATTGGACCGCGTATCGGTTGGCGCAAGAATCCGGCATTCATCAAAACGTGATCGGTAGTATGTAAACAACCAAGTGAAGGAAATCGATCGAGACGTTGAATACTATGTGCAAGTCTCTAAGGGTGCCGACCTGGTATTGAGCTGATCGAGTTTGTACCTGACAGAAAATAAAGATTACTACGATGGGCCAGGGGGTATCTAAATTGAGTTGCTCAAAAGGAACCTGCAAGATCGGGCCGGGGAGTAGGTGGAGCGGTGCGTCACGACGAAAACACATCCCATCTAATATCCACAACACTTGGCCGTCTTTCTTGTCGCCGCTATTAGGTCGGCCTGATACGATAGTGTCTAATCTGAGAACTGGAATCAAAGGATTCTGAAATGGTCTTTGACCGACAAGTATACTCTGGGTCCATGGCGTTAAGATGATTCTTTGTGTTTACTGTCGCGAGAGCTTCCGCGATCAAAGTCGCGACAATTCATCTCGAAAAGAAATTATGCACTAGGAGCAGGCGAGCGGCCCGAAAAATCTTCGTGCTCTCCCTCTAGGAAAAGAATCCTGCACAAGCGGACTCCCATCATTGGGCAAACGCAGCATGGCAACTCCTAATCTAATCTTGAGAACGCCTTGAGGACTTTGAGGCCATAGAAAGTGTAAAGTCTCAGCAACCCCCAACTCTCAACGGGATTGCGCCAACAACAGGGCCAGCACCGGAATGTTGGCCCTGTTGCTTTATCTAACTTTTGGTGATATAAACCGCTCGCAGCACGTATTCAAGAACTTATGCCAACTTTAAGAATCTACCCCAAAACATGGCGCTCCATCGTTTACAGTCAAGCCGACCAGCGTCAGTACACTGACTTCCAGCTTAGTTGCTAGTCAACACGCCGACAACGAAGCAGAAGATTCACCAAAGCATAGGCTACATCATGCTTCAAACATCGCCGCTATCGTGCCAGAGATGCCGGACTTCGAACCGTGGGAAGGATCGGGCGTTGACGACCCAAAGGTACAAAAACAAACAAATCTAAAAGATTTAGGGCTTGTACTTTATCTTTCGGATCGTCCTGGTTCAGACGACCATCCGATTGATATTCCGGCGCTCTCCACATTCCGATCCTGACCGATCCGCCAAGCGTTTCGCTTTTACCACTTCGGCGTAGAAGACAAACTCGAGTAATTCCAAAAATATCTACGTCGCTATTTCGGAGGTTGTTGGCATTCACCTTACAAATTTGCCGTAACGAATTGACCGTCTTCCGCTCCCTAACCAAATCTTTGTACCTCTAACAAAAGTTAACTTTTGAGTTTGCTCATGCGAAAAAGAAAACACCTTCCGCTTGCCGGTCTATGCTCCAATACTAACAAACGCTCCAAACTCGATAACGTGCTGACCAAAGACGACACTCAATTACCATCTACTGGCATACGCTCAACCCTTTCCATGAACCAGCAGCCAAGTTGATACAGCCTTATTGCCGTATCCACTTCAGAGACCCCACTACCAGCGTTCTCAGTCTTCTTCAACGACAGCCATCTTCTCTGAAATAGAATTTTTGTAGTAGACGGCATGGCACCGCTTCGCCAAAAACAAAAGAGATCGGCCCAGGGATGGAGATAACCGCCACGCTGTGACATCCTAAATAGAATGGTAAAATAATGACGAAATCGCCTTACTCCTGCTGGCAAGCAGTGAGGAAAAGTCGCGCATCCCTGGTGATCAGGCGAGCCTTAAACCTTCTTTCGGGAACGGCTATCAGGGAGGCCAAAAAATGGTGAGAAAGAAACAATCGCGTCGTGAGAATTCTAGTACGACCACTACCACTATCAAGGGGATTTACCGTGAAAGGGAGATTGCGACCAACATCAAAGAGATACATCGATCGCCTTGAGCGTCGGGTTCAAATAAATGCCGATGGTTCGTTCCGATTGCCTCACAACTCTTCCAAATAGTTGGAGCTAATCAAGCATGTTGCGGTGTTGTCGCTCACTGGAAAGCAATCCAAGGTCTAATGGCCAGAAGACTTCTCGAAGGCCTTCCCATTCAGAATTGATTAAGGACGAAGCGTGGAAATAGCCGCCTCTGCGTACTTCACGTATACGAATTTCTTTATAAAAGCCTATCGACGAGGCGTTGGAACAATTGTGTGACGAAGCGTTACTTCAAACCTCATCAGAACACGGGCTATACTTTCTGGTGAAAAAATCGCCTATCTACCTATGCCGAGGCTGCAAATTGTTTCCGGGAGCGCGGCCAGTTTATCGCCTTAAGAATGAATTCGCGGACCTCAACCACTATTTCTTCACCAAAGGCCATTACGAGAATGTCCTCGCGTCGGCTATCAAAGAGCTTAGCATGGATAATGAGAGGAAGCTGCCCATCACGCTTGAGAACGTAGCCGAAGAGTTGCTACCTAATGAAAGTACCGGCGACCAGGTCGGCGCGATTCCATAAAACAATGGAATAAGAGTATGAAGTGGAGCTGGATCAGGCTACAAGAAGGCTGAAAAGAGAAGAGTTTCCGTTAGGAATACCTCCCTTTTTAAAGTTTACAGAGTGTTAGTCTGAGTCTGTCCGAGTTTCGGCAGGCTCTTTTTGTTTGGGAGACTTTTCAACTATGAAATTGATCGAAGCAGCAGAACTCGCGGAAATCCTCAGGGTCAATCGGCAACGCGTGTACGAACTAGCTCGCCGGAACGTGATTCCGGTTGTTCGAATTGGTAACCGCGAGCATCGGTTTGACGCGGACGCTATCCAAGCGATGGATCGAGGATGGGGGATCGATAAGCCATAGCGCCAATCCGGAGCACGGGAGGGCAAGTGCCGGTAGCGGGGATCTTCAGTACTATCGGACTGCAATCCTGGCTAGTTGGGAATGGCCGATGGCGAACCGTCAGTTTCAAAATGATCTGGCCGCCGTTTTCTCCAACACCAATGTCCGTTTCATACTGTCATGCTTTCACCGGCGAAGGACTTGGCTACCCGGCCAGAAGAGAGTCAGTTTCTAGACGGAAAGTTACCCGAGACCTATGGGAAGCTAAAAAAGCAGCTTCTTTAATTGGTCGCAAGACCTGCGATTACATACAAGGGAGGCGGCAACCTAAAACGCCCAACTCAGTACATCGTCAATTACCTAAATGAGGCTGCCCAATTTTTGAGAAGCAAAGTTGAGGCCGACCAGGAATCTATTCCGCTCGCCGCTAAGGTTTCAGAACATCTGCCTGAGGCAAGAGAAAATTTCTCCCCACCGTTAGAACAGAAATCGGCCGGACGCGGCACCCTTAAGGCAGCAAAGACAACAAGAAATACAGGGGGCGGCTTCTACAGCAAGGACTGATCCTGAACGATCTCTCAGAGCCAGGTATCGCAGCTCTAAAGTATGCCGACGAAGGGCATTTTGTCGTGCCACTTTATTCGGCCCTTGATGGTATTTGCGACTGTAAGGAAGGGGCTGATTGTGTGCGACCGGGTAAACATCCCCGATCAAAGAAACATATTCAATGTGCCTCCCGAAACCGGTGGGTTATTGCGGAATGGTGGCGACGCTGGCCGAATGCCGGAGTAGGACTCGCCACAGGGCGCTCGCTGACAAAGGAATCCATTTGATTGTCATTGATATCGATCGACGAAGATTCGGGCACGGCTCTTTAGCGATTCTCCTTGATGAGTTGGGAGAAGGGCTACCGGAAGCCTCAGTTGGTGATCACCACAGACGGTTGGCACTATTACTATTGGGTTAAATCGAATGTGCCGCCAAGCTCCTTTGCTTATGCGTGGGAATCGAAATAAAGCTCTTCCGGGATTGTTTGTCGCTCCTCCGACCACTCGCAACGGCCATATCTACCACCTAGAAAGTGAAACAGAGATATCAACGCTTTCGGGTCCACTCGCTGATTGGTTTCTGACACGCGGACGTCGATCGAAAGTGCAAATTAAGGATCGCCACGGTTTCTCTTCATTTTGATGCGGTCGAGCTCGCCGGAAACAACCTCAGTACAGAAGAAATATTTGGAGCGCTACGCGCTCGCCTGTCTGCTGTGAGTTGGGCGGACGAGTTATTGACGACGAAGAGCTGCGACGGATCGCCATGTGGGCCTACGACACAGAGGTACGTGAGTCAGAGAGGTGAGATTATGACAAAGAGTCTCGAAATCTGCGACCAGTGATAACTGTTGTGGACCTTGTGGTCCATGCGAGGCTGTGGTGTCCCTGTTGAAACAGGCGAATGGACCATTAAGGGTCGGGGCGATTCATGCGGGTTTGTGTGGAACAGCCCCGCCAACTGCCAACAGTAGATAATGCTGAACCTTTTCTGTTTGAGGATGCCTCGCTTCGGAGGTTGAGAACGCAAAGCGAGATCGGCGCAACGAACATGTTTTTCGATGGCGCGTCTTGCGTCTCCATCGACGTTCCGCCTTGCTGGACAGCTCGCCAGGGTTTACGGGGTAATGCAGGACGGCCAGTTCCGCTTTCGTTGGCCCAACTCACCAAGCTTAGTCGGCTGCCTTGAGAGTTCAATATCTGCTCGGCTTCGAGATTTTAAACGGCGCTTTGGAAACCACGCGGTAGTGCGTCGCAGACTTGAAGGATCGTCGCTTACTTACGAGTACAGTTGATCGTCAATGGGGCCAGACACAAGAAGATCGGAAAAGCAGCCTAGCAAAAGGAGTTGAACGGACAGATTCTCGAGTATTCCGAGAGCGTTGCAGAGTGGTGCATGGCTAACGCTTCCAGATCCACGCACAAACCAATGATCTATTTCCAGCATCAGCGCCCAAATTCGCCACTTGCGAAAGCCGGGGGCACGGTGCCCGCCATCAGAAACGACGGCGGGGGACAGCCGAGAAGAGGGCTGTTCGAGTACAAACTTATTTCGCCAGTGAATGAGGACCAATCAACTAATGGCGATTTGTAGGTCCTAGATCTATTAGGCGATTACGCGTGCCGATATCGATGAGATCAAGAGCGCGATCTCGAACGTGTTGGCTGAGGATCAGCCGTGCACAGTACGGCAGATTTTCTATCGTTTGGTGATTGCCGGCGCAATTGGTAAGTCTGAATCCGAATACAAGAACGTTGTAATCCGGCTGCTGAGTCAAATGCGGCGCAATGGTGAAATTCCCCTTTAGTGCAATTGCTGACAACACTCTGCGCTGGATGAGAAAAACCGGCCAGCTTTTTCTTCGCTACTTGAGTCAATGCTCAAGCGCTCGGCTGAAAGCCTACCGTCGATCCATCTTGGGACAACCAGGAAGTCTCACGTTGAGGTCTGGCTTGAAAAGGACGCCTCGGGCCGGCGTTCTTTTACGACATAACGGCAGCTTTGGGATGTCCCTTTCTGATGGTCAAAGCCACGTGGTTTCGCGTCACTGTCGTTCCTGCATTCTGCCGCCGAGACGATCGCTCGAACAGGCGTGGAAATGGTAAGCCAAACCTATATCTACTACTTTGGTGACCACGATCCTTCCAGGTCTTCAAATTGATAAAACGATCGTGAACGATGAGAGTTTACGACGGTTTGCGCCAGACGCCGAGATCCATGTTGAGCGCCTGCGCCGTTACTCCCCGGCAGAGTTGAGAGATTGGATCTGCCAACGCGGCCAACGAAAAAGAAAGGAACGCATAGTAAGAACTTCATCGGTGTGAATCGGTGGAAGTCGACACGCCATCCCACCAAAAACTCTTTCAGCAGAATTGCTCAGCGCTGCATCACCCAGCATCTAGATAAGACTGCTTACAACAGGTTGCGCCAAGCGGGGGCAGAGGAGAACGAGAAGTTTTTGATGTCTGTTGCTCGCCAATATGAAGGCTTCGCGGGAGGACTGCCATTTTGATACCTGAAGACAAGTCATCAATGGTTCGCCGACTGTGCGAAGCCGTTCTGGACGATCGACAGCAGGTAGCGAGAGGGAGGCTGGCAATGCACATCATCGGCACTAAGCCACAGAGTGGTTGTGCCTCCTCCACCCGAGCAGCGAGTACAAGCTTGGTTTGATGGGGCTTGCTTGAGTAACCCAGGCGGCCACAGCAGCTACGGAATCATCGTCAAACGCGGCGGGCAAATCATTTTAGAGGAGGAGAATACCTCGGGAAGGTCCACACCTCACGAAGCAAACGTAGCGGAGTACGCGGGCATGCGATTGCGGTCCTTCGGTTCTTGCTGAAAGCACGGAATCCAATGGGCCACCATCTATGGTGATAGCCAGACTCGTAATCAAACAGCTTGAGGGAACGCGCAAGGCAAAACGGGGACAAATATCTTCCTTGTGTTCGAGAGGCTCGTGATCTGCTTAGCAGGCTGCCCGAAGTGCGGTTGAAGTGGATCGCTCGCGGAGCCAAACGTGTAGAAGCGGACGATCTGGCCTCACGTGCGCTCAAACGTCGAAATATAACAACCAAAGTCTTGAGAAAACACTCTAAACAACTCTAAGGTGGAAATCATGGCCGAGTATTCGCCGGACATCGAAAGGATGTCTTCGGAGTCTCATGCTCCTCTTGAATATCCGAGCGCTCAGAGATCTGAAGAGTTGTTGGGAAGTTAGCGACGCAAAACGTATCGCCCAACACGAAGGTATGGCAGCGTAAATGAGAGTAGTCCTCTATTGCCGTGTGAGTTCTGATATCCAGCGTGAGGCTGGAACCACCGAGAGCCAAATTGATTGCGCCAGGGAGTACTTTGCCGCCTTCACAAGCCATCAATTCTTGAAACTTACAAAGATGATGGCGTTTCGGGAACGATCAAGGTGGGTGAGCGCCCCGAGAGAAGGATCTCGAACGCTGGCCGATGCCCGCATCGGAAAGTTCGATACTGTTTTAGTCTTTAGGATCGATCGGTTAGCTCGACGAACGAGCGATCTCTTGAACACGGTTGAGCTGCTGAGAGAGTGCGGTGTGGCGCTCCGAAGTACAGACTGAACCTTTCGATACCTCGCCAAGCGCCACAGGAAAGTTCATGACTTCGTAATGCTCGGCAGCATTGCCGAATCCGGAAGCGAGCCAACATTGCGGAACGCTCACGATCCGGAATGGAACGACCGCTTCGCGCGAGAAGGCCGATGATTTAGGTGGAAGCGCCCCCTTTCGGGTACCGCAGTTCTCGATGGACGATTAGTACTACACGCAGAGCAGGCCCAGATCGTAAAGGATGTGTTCCTTTGGTATTTATGTGGCGAAAAGAGTACGGGGCATCGCTCAACGATTAAATGCGTGTTGCAGATCAAACACCCGATGGAGTGGTCCCGGCCGGGGAAGAATCACGACCGTGGTGCATGAGAGCACCGTGAGTAAGATGCTCAATAATCCCGTATATGTATGGGAGAGTGGGCATGGCGTAAACGAAAGGATAGAGAAGAAAGTAGCCGGACGTTGGACATACACCAAGACGACACCAGAAGAGCAAGGCGATCCAGGTAGATGTACCTGCGCTTATTTCACGTGAGGACTTATCTGCATGGCGGAAAACACTTAAAGAGAATTTTGTTCTCGAAAACGAAACGCGAAGAGGGCACTTCTATTTGTTGCGCGGCCTGATTAGTTGTAGTGAGTGTGGTCGTCGCTATGTTGGGCTCGGGAGTGGCCGTGACCGAAGTATTACGCGACATGTTACCGTTGCTCATCTCACATCGGCAGCGCTGGTCGTGTTCCTGCGTGTGGAAAGGCGATTCGTGCGGACTTTATCGAACCGTTGATAAAGTGGGAACAATGTCTCGGCTTTATTCTCAATCCGAGAGCATTATCGATGAACCTCGCTCATTATTTTTTCGGCTGTGGAACGCGTCGCCGTGATGGCCTGCAACGTGCCTTCGGCGATCGAAGGAGTGGCCCAAATGGATTCTGCGTTGCAAGAGTAAAGCGCGGGAGCGCGCCCGAGTCATCAACCCGATTCGTCGCGGCATTCGTCAACGATCGGAGAGGGCGAGGCATGAACGATTTCACTGCTACAATCAGAGTGCGATCAGTTAGAGCGACAGAAAAAGCAAATGCTTTCTAGTCTTGCCGCTGCAGAAGACTCTGAACTACGAGTTTTGACAGCAGAAGGTATATGCTTAGCTTATTGGGCTGTGACCGAGTAGCGACAGTCAACGATGAAGCCAGACGTGAAATTGTCAGTATCCTGGTAAATCGGATAACGGTTGGGAAACCGTCAACGAGGCGGCCATTGGCCCGAGTTTGTTATGTATTCGAAGCAACCTCTAGGGCGCAAAAAAGCTGTTGATCATGGAGAGTTCGGGCTGGCAATCTCCAAAGCGCTGAAACTTCATGTCGTCACGTACTTCCTTGAAATCAACTGAGTAGTGTTCAGTACGACTTAGGATTACCGATGGATCAACTTTGAGAGGCTGCGGTGGATTGGCAGAGCGAAGAGCAGCGACTAATTCAACTGCACTGCGCAGATCGGCAACCGGGTAAACATTCACTCCTGATACTACCGCTGTTCTCTCGCGTTTTCCTCCGGAAGAATTACATTTCGAATCATTCCTCTCGGGCGAGGATTGCTATTGGCAATGCACCTTTAATTGCGCGTACTCGGCCGTCGAGTGAGAGTTCACCGACACAGAGAATGTGAATCAAGTTTTCTTCTTCAGCGAGGTCGCCATTCGCACCGAGAATTCCCAGTGCAATTGGCAGATCAAAGCTGGCGCCTTCTTTGCGAACATCGGCGGGCGCCAAATTGATTGTGGTTTTTGAAATGGAAGAGAACGAGCAGTTCGTATTGCTGCTCTAATTCTTTCACGAGATTCGCGGACCGCGGCGTCTGGCAAACCAACAATGGTGACCGAAGTCGCCTGTTCGCTTTCGCCACGAGTTGGAGTTATATCGACCTCAATATCTACGAGGTCTGCGTCGATACCATAAACGGCTGCTGAGAGTGTGTGCGGAAGAGCAGTGTGAGGCGCTCCTGATCTGATTTTTGATGTTCTATGAACTTGGAGATTGTCGCAGGGTGAGCAAACGACGGGAGGGGAGTATATAGCCATGAGATCAAGCCTGACAACAGAAGGACACTGACCGAATGAGCTTGGAATATCTGTAGCCGAGGCTAGAAAAAGCGCGCTCTGATGAGCGCGCTCCTTTGTTACCCAAATTGGGCAATGACGTTATCGTCGTCGCGACGATGAGTCGGTAGCGCCTGGCAACTCTCACTTCCTGACCTGCCTGCAATTCAGTATCAGCAGTGATTCCATTCAATCTAGCCAGATCGTTGGCATCGGAGGTTTCGTGACTCTGCGATTTTCCTGATTGTCTCTGCGCCCTTGCGTGCACGATACTTGGTCAGACTCGCAGAGGGTGTTTCAGGTTCAGTGCCGGGCTTTGCTCTAACCCAGCGAGTGAGTTTGACGTTGCTGTTCGAACTACCAACTTCGTGGCCGACTTAAGATCGACACCACCATTCATCGCTTGAGCTGAGCAACACTGACTCCGGTTCGGCTCGCGACGTTCTGAAGATCTTCGCCCGGCGCAATTGAAATCACCCGCGCTGTTTCTCGTTTGTCCGGTGAAACTCGTTTCAGAAGACTCTGCGAACTGGTTCGCATCGTCCTGCCGGTACTGCACGTTGTAAACATCACCACGAGGAGTGATGTCACGCTTCAGTTCCGGATTTAAATTGCGAATCACACTCGACGCTTGTGTCAGTTGCATCGGCGACGAGCTGTAAGCTGGTTGCGGCTTGGAACCTGCACGACATCATACGAAATTGGTGCGTCAGGTTTGATTCCCTTGAAGCCGTACTTTTCAGGATTCTTAGCAATCAAAATCACCGCCAGAATATTTCGAACGTAATTGCGAGTCTCCTGTGCGATGTACGGATAAATCATCCAGAAGTTGGCCGTACCTGCACGAGCGATCGCGCGATCCACATTGCCGGCTCCTGTGTTGTAGGCAGCCACGGCCAATTCCCAGTTGCCGCTGTAACGGGTGGCGAGATCTTTCAGGTAACGAGCTGATGCACGTGTCGCCTCGCTCAAACTGTTTCGCCTCGTCGATATAGGCAGTTTGCGTCAGGTCATAAGTCCGACCTGTACCGGGAACGAACTGCCACAGACCAGAAGCTGACGCCCACGACAATGCCTTTACCTTCCAAGCGCTCTCCACCTGACCCAACCAGGTAACGTCGACCGGCACGCCCTCCTTAGCGAAGATCTGACGCGCCAGCCTCATATATTGTCCCGAGCGGCGCAGACCATTTTCCATCGTAGCGCTGACCACGCGGGCCCTGGTAGTAATTGATGTATTGCTGAATCAGTGGATTGAGCGTGAAAGCAAAATTGACATTTTGCTTCGACTGTTCCAACGCCACGAGATCTTCACCGGAAACTTCCTTTTCAGACTCCGTCAACACGAGCTTGCTGAGTTCATCAAGCGGGAGAAGGTTCAAATTTCTGATCTCTAAATCCGATCTGTGTCGGTGGTGGGGGAGTCTTTTTGATCCTGTGTGTTTTGTGCGACCAACGTCAGCGCTGCGTTGTTCGGTGTAGCGGGCCCCTGAAGTGGAACTTCTTCACGATAGATACGCTCGACCAATTCGAGGTAGTAGGTCTGCAACTTTTGATTGGCTCGAACATCGAATCCCGATTCGAGAATTGAGTCGACGTGCTTTATCGAACTCGTCTCTGGCCTGCTCACGCTTGCTGTCTTCGAGATTGAGTTTCCCTTTGCGGAAGTGATCTTCAGCCCTCGATATGATCTGAGTAATGCGGACGTCGGATTGCTCTACCTCAGTTTGGATCGATCGTGCAGAAGAGGGAGCTCCTGGTATCTGAGCAAAGCTGCTGATTGGTGTAGCGACGAGAGTCGCTGCTAAGGTCGCACGGGACACCCATTGCGGGAAGCTCGCTGACATCAAATTCGTCATACTCCTTACTATGGTTGGTGCGAATCCTTGAGTAACGGTTTCGAAGGGAACGTCACTGTCGGGCAGCATTCACATGGTTAGCGTGGTTCTAACGGCTCCATTGTGGATTTCATAACGTCATGACTCGTCTACAACTTAGGAACCAAAACCACATCGGAGGGTACCACACACGATTTTTAGGGTGTCAAACAATCCCCTACTCTTAAACAGACGGGAGAAAACCTTAACTTTTCCACTGCTTTGTCAGCCAGAAGGTTTTCTCGGAAGTTAAAGATGCGACCCGAATTAGCTAGGTTGCGCTTCGCCTAGCCTTTTCTTGACGAAAGCCTAATAAATTAACGCCGATGGGGTAGGTCCGTTGCAAAAGTTAGAAAACTCCGACCTCACCAGCACCAGCTGCTGCTATCTGAGAGCAAGACATGGGAAGAACAATAGTAATCGGCGACATCCACCGGATGTTATGACGAACTGACAATGCTCTTGGAAAAGGCAAGGTTCTCGCGGGACGATAAGGTTGTTGCTGTCGGAGATCTCACTGTAAAAGGGCCAAAGAGTCGCGAGGTTTTGAAGCCTTTTCTATAGTGATTCTCGGTTCTCTTCCGTAGTCGGAAATCACAGATTTGGCTTTGGTTAGATCTTGGAAGGGAGTCACTTCCAAGTTAAAAGCCTCCACAGGAATCGACCTTTGTTGAATTGCGAAATGGGAGCGAGCACCTGTTGGAGTACTTGTCCAGTCTTCCACACACATTGACCTCGCTGCACATGTCGTTGTTCACGCCGGTCTAAGACCAGGTATTCCACTAAACCAACAGTCTCTCGATGACCTGGTTGAACTGGAGGACACTTGGCGCAGATCGAACTGCCCGAGAGAGGGACTCCGTGGTACGAAGTCTACGACGATCCGAAAGTGGCTCTCTTTGGTCATTGGCCGGCTGCACAGCCGCGGCGTGGTAAATCCGCGATCGGCATCGATACCGGTTGTGTCTACGGTTACCAACTTACCGCTTACATCATTGAAACCGGCGAATTCCTTAGCGTCGATGCGAAAGCTACCTACGACGCGTCAGGTCCTAACAAGCTATAAAGCATTGAATTCGTACAGTACATATTTGAATTCGATTCGAAACACAATGATCAACCGCCTAAAGCAACGGTTCGGTGGGCTCTATCCTCGTAAAACTGAATGGAACGGGCCTTGCCAAAATCTACCCAGGCATTCTCTCCGTGGTCAGCAATTGAAGCATCGACGACTGTGTAAATCTGACCGAGTGAGCCAGGAAACCTATGTCAACAGCAATAAAGAAGCAGATATTCGCGACTTTCCCCGACGAGTCGAAGATCCCGAACAGTTGAAGAGGACTCAACTCTTCTTCAATCGTGAACTTAGTTTGCTCCAATTTCATGCGCGCTTTTAGAAGAGGCGTTGGACGAACGCAATCCTCTTCTCGAGCGTTTGAAGTTTCTTTCGATCTTTTCGTCTAACCTCGATGAGTTTTTCATGATTCGAGTGTCTGGACTGAAAGAGGAACAAGAACTTGGAGTCACGACGCTGTCTGCCGACGGTCTGACGCCTAAACAGCAACTAGGTGAGTTACGCGATCGCATCCTACCGCTGATCCAGAAACAGGCGGTCTGTCTTAACGAAGATATCCTGCCTAAGTTGAAGTCAGGCCGGACTCGAACTCGCGTCTTACAATTCGCTCTCGAGATACGAGAAGCAGAGCCTCGAGGAGTATTTTCTGGAAAAGGTCTTTCCCGTTCTGACTCCATTGGCTGTCGATCCATCACATCCGTTTCCATATATTTCTCCGTCGAGTCTTAATCTTGGACTGATGGTCGAAGCGCCTGAGGGTAACGCCTTGGCCCTTGGCAATAAGCACTTCGAGCCACGTTTTGTTCGAATCAAAGTGCCGTCGGTCGTGCCGAGGTTAGTGCCTGTTGGATTGTCAGGTTCTAAGTTCATTCTCCTTGAAGAACTAATTGAAGGTCACATCCAATCGCTATTTCCGGGTATGAAGCCTGGACCAAGCCATCGATTTCGCGTAACACGAGACGCCGACATCGAAATTCGGGAAGAAGAAGCGGGAGATCTTCTCAGTGTGATTCAGGAGGAATTGCGTCAGCGCCGGTTTGGTACACCCGTTCGGTTGGAAGTGTCGAGCGACATGCCGGACGAGATGATTGACTACTTGTCAGAATCACAGGGTCTCGAAGAGTCGAGACGTCTACAAGGTCGATGGGCCATTGGCCATCCAGGAGCTAATGCCTCTGTATGATTGGGATCGACCGGAATTAAAGGACGTCCCTTCGTGCCACATCACCCCGAATGGTGCTCTAAACCAGAGAACATTTTCAGCGCTATTCAGGAAAGCGACCGTCTTGTTCACCACTCCGTATGACTCGTACGACTGCGTTACCGATTTCATCAACCAGGCTGTCGAAGATGAAGATGTCGTCGCAATAAAGATCTGTCTCTACCGCACTGGTCCAGACTCCCCGATCCCGCCCGCTTTGATTCGAGCTAGCGAGCACGGGAAACAAGTGACAGCATTGATTGAGCTGAAGGCTCGCTTTGACGAAGAACACAATATCGAATGGGCGCAGAAACTGGATCGGGCCGGAGTCCACGTTGTTTACGGAATCGTGGGATTAAAGACTCATGGGAAACTAACACTAGTCGTTAGAGCGCGAGGATGGCATGCTTCGACGATACGTTCACGTCGCCTCAGGCAATTACAACCCGACTACGTCTTGCACGTATACCGACCTTGGACTTTTTACGTCTGACGACGCCATCGGCCGCGATGCAACCGAACTGTTCAACTACCTAACAGGCTTTTCTCAACAGTCGTCATATCGAAAGTTGATGGTCGCGCCTGTCAGCCTGCGTGAAAATCTCAATGCACTGTTTGATCGCGAGATCGCACATCAGAATTCAGGTCGTCCTGCGCGAATCACTGCGAAGTTCAACCGGCTCGCCGATCAGCAGATCATTGAAAAGCTGTATGAAGTGTCGAGAGCAGGAGTTCAAATCGACTTGATTGTTCGGGGCATCTGCATGCTGCGGCCGGGTGTTCCAGGTCTTTCGGATAACATCAGGGTGCGCAGTATTGTCGGGCGCTTTTTAGAGCATAGCCGAGTTTTCCATTTCGCTAATGGAGGCGAAGAAGAGCTGTACATCGGAAGCGCCGATTGGATGGCGCGAAACTTAAAACATCGGATCGAAGTTGTAACTCCAGTCAGCGATCCGAATGCGAAGCGTTACCTCAAGGAGGTTTTGCTTGACGCTTATCTTCGCGACAACGTAAAAGGCCGCGAATTGCAATCAGATGGAAGCTACGTTCCGCTTTCGAAAGATCCAGGTGAGTTTGATAGTCAAACGTACTTCATCGGCCGATCCCCAGATAGAACTGTAGAGTAAATTCCCTTCCCTGTTTTACCGAGACCCTCGAGAAGCCCCACGTGTTCATTACGACTGACGCTAACATGCTTCAGTCGATTCACTACTCGGAGATCGGTCATGCCAAGTTCAAAAAGTTAAGGGTGTTCCTGCTTCTTGCAATCATCCTTGGTTGCTTCAGTGTTCAAGTTGAAAGCGCAAAAACTAAGGAGAAGAAACGAATTCCGGAAGGTACTCCTGTCTTGTGGAGGCAACCAACTGATATCTCGTCACGGGATCTCCTTCTAGGACCGGGAGGCGCAGAGATGCGTCCGGACCTTCGTCAGTTAACTGTTCTTAAAGAAGAGAAGGGTGGCTACTCAAAGAAGTATCGCGTCCGTGACGCCTCGGGTCGAGAGTGGGTAGCAAAGATCGGTAAGGAGGCACAATCTGAAACTGCTGCTGTGCGATTGCTGTGGGGACTTGGCTATGTCACCGAAGTCAATTACCTCGCTCCGCAAGTGACGCTACCTGGAAAAGGAACCTTTCAAAACGTGCGATTTGAGGCGCGTCCTGATGGGTGGAAACGGCTGGATCCATGGAAATGGAATCGTAATCCGTTTACAGGTACACCAGAGTTGCAGGGCTTGAAGATCATGATGGCCCTGATGAACAACTGGGACCTTAAAGATTCAAACAATCAAACTGTCTACATCAATGATCGAGGAGAACTTCAATACATCATCAGCGATCTTGGTGCCACGTTCGGACACGCCAGTACTACTCCACTCTTCTGGCGAATAACACGCAGCAGAAATGACCCTTCGAATTTTGCAAAAACAAAGTTTTTGGAAAAAGTAAAGAGGCGACCGCGTGGTGCTTCATTATGGCGGAAAGAACCGAGGTCTTTTTCAACAACATTTCGGTCCGGGACGCCGAATGGGTGGCGGCGTTTCTCGCGCAGCTGAGTGATCGTCAACTCCAGGATGCATTCAGAGCAGCGAACTACACTCCGGCGCAAATTAACTTGCTCACGCAGACCGTCCGATATCGGTCGAAGGAATTACTCAATCTGCGTCCGAGCGAGAGACTAAGTAAGAATCGCTGAGTATTTGCTGAACCGATGAAAAGGATTATGAAAAGAGTCGCGATGTCGAGTCCCATGGTCAGCATGGATGAGCTGAGTGAAGAGATTCTTTCGATTGACGTGCGGAACGTCGAGTCAATCGAGTGGGATCAGAAGAAGAGTGATTCGTGTTGTATCAGTGAAGGAGAGAGGTCTTTGGTTTTCGGTCTTTGGTTCGCTTTCTTAGAACGCTTTCGAAACGGTCAAAACGAAAGACCCAATACCATTTTCAGCGCTGCTTAACACCACTCTGCTGTGCCGCTGCTACGTTGTTGCGCTGATAGCTGACCGCATAGTCTTCCACAAACTTCTTCATGTCGCCGTGACCCCATCGAGTGTAGAAGTCGTAGTTCTTCATCTCCGCATACACCTGGTCAAAGTTCCAGTTATAGTGGTTGAAACGATAAACCGCTCCCATCACTCCAGTTCGATGGCGTCCACCCGCACAGTGCACGAAAAACTTTCCAGTTGAGGGGATCGTCGACTAGTTTCAAGAACTGGGTGATCTGCGACGCCTGCGGATATCTGGAGTCGCTCATCGGAATGTTCACATAACGCATTCCGAGAGCTTCAACAGCCGGACGTTCATACGACTTGGATCGTCCGTCAAATCTATAACCGTCTTGATACCGAGTGACGCGAGCTGTTGATAATCCCTTTCTTTCGGCTGGGCGCCACGAAAGAAGCGTTCATCCATTTGGCCAAAGTTCTTGATGTTGATGTTGGTGATATCAGGTTTTGCTGTCGTCTGTGCGACTGCGGAAACAGTTAAAACTGTGATGAGGGCAAAGATTCCGATTAGAACTGAAGCGAGCTTGCCTGGTGATTTTGCCATTCCTGAACTCCTTGATCCTGGCACGAAGCCACTGTGCAAAAGGGTAAACAATATCGGGCTTCTGTTTTGAAGGTTCAATCCCACTCTGGGAAAGTCCAGACCGTGACGTCGGACGAAAGCGACAAGTCGGGAGGGTCGCGAGGAAGTATTTCAATTGAACCAGACACTGAGATTCCAGAATCCCGGACTCAGTTGCACAAAATATAGGGCGCAACTCCCATCAAAGCATCCCGAAATTCCCTTCGTGCACCTTTGATGAGGTTCCATGTTCTCGAGTGGGGATGATGTGACCTCGGTCACTGCACCTGTCTGGCGTTAGCAGCCTGCGGCATTCGCTGAGGTCTCGGCGTAGATGTCGCCGGCGGCGTTACTTTCTCCTGCAGCGCTTCACGAAACACCTGCCTCATGTTGTCCACAAAAACAAACCGGATGTCCTTAAATGGCTCTTTTGGTATCTCGTCAAGATCGCGCCGGTTTTGTTGAGGAAGAATAATCGTCGAGACCCGAGCTCGCCGCGCCGCAAGGACCTTCTCCTTGACTCCACCGATCGGGTAGAACGTTTCCGCGAAGAGTTATTTCTCCGGTCATCGCCACATCCTTACGCACCGGACGTAATGATAAAGCGGAAACCATTGCGGTGGCAAGCGTGATACCGGCAGACGGACCGTCTTTGGGAATGGCGCCTTCGGGTATGTGAATATGCAAATCGTAGTTGCTGAAGTCCTCTTCCGCGATATCGAGTTCCTTCGCCCGTGATTTCGCATACGAGTAAGCTGCCTGCGCCGACTCTCGCATGACCTCACCAAGCTGACCCGTGAGTACAAGAGTTCCTTTGACCCTTCATTCGAGCGCTTCAATGAACAGTACGTCACCACCAACTGCTGTCCAGGCCAGACCGGTCGCGACTCCTATCTGATCTTTCTTGAGTGCTTCCTCTGGAATGATTTTAGGAGCGCCGAGAAACTCATGGACGTTCTTTAGTGAAACCCGGACCGTTCCTTTGTGACCTTCCGCAATTCGACGAGCAACCTTTCGACAAATCGCGACCGATCTCGCGTTCCAATTGTCGCAGTCCTGCTTCCTGCGTGTACTGCTGAATGATGGTGGTCAGTGCAGTCTTGGAGATATGGAGATCCCTGGACGTGACCCCGTTCTCTTCCATCTGCTTGGGTAGCAAATGTCGCAAAGCGATCTCGCGTTTCTCTTCTTCGGTGTAACCAGCGAGTCTGATTACCTCCATTCGATCTCGCGAAGTGCTGGTTGGATCGTGTCCAACACGTTCGCCGTGGTCATGAAGATCACGTTTGATAGATCAAACGTGACGCCGAGGTAGTTATCACGAAAACTGTTGTTCTGTTCAGGGATCAAGAACTCCAGAAGTGCCGATGATGGATCGCCACGGAAGTCGGCGCTCACCTTGTCGATTTCATCGAGCATGATCAGCGGATTATTTGTCCCTGCCTGCTGCACTGCTTGAATGATTCGGCCTGGCATGGCACCTACATAGGTTCGCCGATGACCGCGAATCTCTGCTTCGTCGTGAACACCTCCAGAGAAGGTCGGACAAATTTTCTGATCGAGTGCCCTCGCGATGGATCGACCGAGCGAAGTCTTGCCGACGCCTGGAGGTCCGACCAAACAAAGAATCGGTCCCTTTGGTTTCTCTTTTAGTTTTCTGTACTGCCAGAGCCTCGATGAATTCGGTCCTTCACTTTCTCGAGATCCGTAATGGTCTTCGATTCAAGACCTCGCTCGGCCTTTGCAGATCCAGATTGTCTACATGACGACCGCGACCACGGGAGATCAGTCATGATCTCCATCCAGTTACGCACAAGGTCGCAGTCTCCGCCGCATCCGGGTGCATTCGTTCAAGCTTCTTCAGCTGTCGCAGTGCTTCTTCTTCCGCGATCTTTGGCATTTTCGCGGTTTCGATCTTCTCGCGGAACTGAGCAATTTCTTCAGCCAGTTCGTTGCGCCTCGCCCAGTTCACTCTGAATCGCCTTCATCTGCTGTCGCAGGTAGAACTCGCGTTGCGAACGATCGATGTCGGCGCGAGCTTGAGTGTTGATTTCCTGCTGCACAGTTAAGACTTCGATCTCCTTGTTCAGGAAGCTCATTTACCCGTCTTAACCTGCGCAGTCGTGTCGGCAATGTCGAGAACAGACTGGGCGTCTTCAACCTTTCAACTCGAGATTTGAAGCTGATAGATCGGCAAGGCGGCCAGCATCGTCAAGGTTGGCGATTATCGCCATCACTTCCGGCGAGATGTTCTTACCCAGATTGATGGCCTTCTCCATGGAACCACGGACGTTCTCGGACGAGCGCCTCCACTTCGAGAGAACGTTCTGGCGGCTAGTATCTCCTGAATAACGTTGACACGAGAACGCAGGTACTCACCACTCGGATCAACAGATTCGATTCGCGCGCGAGCAAGGCCCTGAACAAGTATCCGAATGCGACCATCGGCAACTTCAGCATTCGCATGATGACGGCGGCTGTACCAACGGATATAGAGATCGTCTGCCGTCGGCTCTTCCTTGTCGAGATCTCTTCTGCGAGGCGAGGAAGGATCATTCTGTTTCTCGCCGAGCGCTTCGTCGACAGCGCGAATAGAATTTCTTCGCGAGACGAACAACGGAACAATCATGAATGGGTAAATAACAATATCGCGCAGAGGCAGTACCGGCAGGTCATTGGGGATCTGCAGCTGCTGGTCGGCGTCAGTGGTGTCAACTGCTTCTGTCGAATTCTGGTTCTTTACGATTGCCATGTTGCGTCACCTTAGACTTCTGTTACAGCTGGTATTCAGGCTTCTCGTGCTCTTGTCTATACACCTTCTACCAGAGACTCCCCACCTCGACGATCATCGAGCTTGGGAAGACGTATATTGAGAACCGCCATCTTCCAGCTCCGCCTGCGCCTCGCGAACATTGATCGTCCACCGAAGAGGCACAAGTCGATTAAACTTGCCGTAGCTCCGTTCTGAGCATAAGATGAGAGATGATTCTGGCGTCTGGCTGGACGACGTTTCTTTTCGCCCCAAATTCTCAGCTTCGTGTTGCACAGTCCGATCTTGATTTGATCAGCAGCAACTCCAGGCAATTCAACTCGGATATTGAGTTGCCTCGTGAGTCTCAGCAAAGATCGACAGGTGGTGCCCGGCGTCCTGATGCCAGAGGGTTCTCTGCCTCCGTCGCCTCCTGCAAAGCGGCGTAGAGCCGGCCGACGCGATCGCGCAGTCTTTGTAGTTCGAGACGCTCGAGACCTGTCGCACGGATACGGCTTAATCATTGGTCACTTCAAGTTAACTACTTTCTGCCTGCCGGACCAGCGGCTCGTGTTCGCACTAGGTGTTTGAGTTCTGTCATGAATTCCGAAACATCTTCGAATTCAAGATAGACGGAAGCAAAACGAACATAGAGCAACCTTATCCAGTTCCTTTAAGCGCCGCATTAATCATCTCACCTATCTTACTAGTAGGCCGTTCCCGTTCAGATGATTCCTGAACGTACTTCTCGATTGCGTTGACGATGCTATCAAGCTGGTGGATGGTACCGGATCTTTTTCACAAGCGCGCAACAATCCAGCCATGACCTTGTGCGCGATCGAATGTTTCTCGTCGTCCATCCTTTTTGACAACCATGTAGGGAATTTCGTCAATACGTTCGTAAGAGGTAAATCTTCTTTCGCAACGCAGACACTCGCGCCGACGTCGAATAGCATCGCCTTCCGCGACTCTCTTGAGTCAACGACTTTGTCTTCGAGATAGGCACAGAATGGACATTTCATCAAGAATTGAACCTCAGCTAGAATGGTTGCAAGAGCTCAGTCGGTTAGAACGCCCCCTTAAAGTTTGTTGTTTCGTATGTGCCTGTTGTCCGGCAACAAATCCTCGTCCTCGACAACATGTTCAACTGCCTCCGGGCGACGCGAGTGCTCGCAGCTTTGAAAAGCTCAGATCCCTCGAATGATGTAGAAGAATCCAAAGAGAAGGGCCGGGCCAAAATCGATGACGTGCATGACAATCGAGATGCCCGCCGCCGTTTCGGGAGCGACTCCCAGGAAAATCAAACCAGCTGCCGTTGCCGCGTGAAATGCGCCTGCAGCGCCGCCAGGCGTCGGAACCAACGACCCCGCCAACGACCAACCCATAACAAATATCGTCTCCGAAAATCCAAAGGTGACACCGAAAGCGCGAATAATCAGAAGATTCGCCAGTGCCACTCCAAGCCATAGAACCGCTGTCCATGTGATTGTTTCTGCGAGCTCTTTAAGGTTAACCAGCACCCGCAAAGCACGAGCTAACTGTTCTAAAATGCTACATGGCGAGTTTTGAAATCGCTACTGGGAATGAAATCCAGTCGATCGAAGACTCTAGTAAAACCAGCGATAACGAACGTGGAATTTTTCTGAACCAGGTCAGCAGGACAATTCCTATCATCGTCCCGACCAAAGTAGACCTATTCCAACAGCGCGAACCTTCAGTGAAATCCTTTTGCAGCGTGGGGAGGCGCCTTGAACCAGACCAGGTTGATAGCGAACATTAGAACGACAGCCATCATGTCGTAGATACGTTCGACCATAATCGTCACGATCGCGGCGCTAGGCCTGACTCGTTCGTCGCGCATTGGCAACACGACAGGTCGAACCACTTCCCTGCTCTTCCAATTAAGAAAACGGTGCCAAAACCTACTGTAGTCGCTGCAAAAAGATCTCCGAAGCGAGACGAAACTAACGGACGAAGCAATGCTCCCCACCTAAAAGCTCTAACTACATATGACAAGCTGACAATGGAAGCAGCAGCTAACAGAAGGTAAGGATTGGAGTGGCTGACGGCCAGCACGCACTTCCGCCCAGTTCAACTTACGTCCAAACCACCAAAACAGGACGCCTGCGAGTAGGCAAAGTCCAATGAACTCCAGATATTTTCGGTAGGCATGTATTTTCAAGTTTCCCGATCGGGTGCCGCCTGAGATCAAACTTGACTTATCAATAGGTCAAACCACAACATGTTGGGCCGTTCGCAACAGGCTACTACAGCTTACTCGTAGGGGCAAGAATCGACTCCCTCAACACGTATGCGCTCACGAATCAGGTTTAGACATCGCCGAATATACATAGTAAGTTTGACTGGGAACTTTAGTTTAGGACGCTTCGTAATCCGCTGGTGACAAGGGTTAGCTGCCTTGCTTCAGATGGTAAATACGGTAGCCGGAGAAGATAGGGTGGGGGCCATTAACGCTTTGGCTGTCAGCGAAGGAGCCGAACTGGTTCGCAGGTGTCGCGCAGGCGACGGCGCGGCACTGGGAGGAGATCGTTCAGAACTATTCCCGCCGCATCTACAATCTTGCCTACCGATTCACCTCCAGATCAGATGACAGCCGAAGATTTGACCAAGAGGTTTTTGCAAGGGTTTACCGGTCGCTGGATCAATATGATCCCAAGCAAGGTGACTTGCAAAACTGGTTGATGCGATTGGCGCGAAACCTGATTATTGACGACTACAGAAAGCGCCAACGAACACCGCACGACAATCAGGCGGACGACCTGGCGGACCATAGCTATCACTTGCGTTCTCGTTCGAATACGGTCCAACAGGAAATGGAACGTCGGGAGCTCGGACAGCAAGTACAGGCCGGTATATGACAGGTTGTCACCAGACTTAAGAACGTGCGTAATTCTAAGAGATATCGAAGAGTTGAGTTACCAGGAAATAGTAGAGTTTACTGCAGGATTACCTGAAGGCACCGTCAAGTCTAGAATTAACCGGGGGACGCATAGAATTGGCAAAAATACTTAGACGAATGAAAGTTGTTGCGATGAGTGAAGCCCGAGTTAAAAGGCAAGTTGCTTTCCAAGGCATCGAAAGCGAGCTTTGAATAGCGGGCAGGAAGCGAAACGATAATGCTTTGTTCTGGAATTTGAGAATGAACTAACTAATTACATTGAGGGCGTAATCGATCCTGAGATTAATCGCCCAAATGGCCGAGCATTCACTTAGCGTGCCCGGTTTGTCACGAACTACTTTCAGCTGTCCGAAGCGCAGTCGACGCTTGTCGCGATTGCGTGCTATCCCTCGCTCCTTCAAGAGAGCTTGAGGCTCGAATCCTACAGCGAACTATGCCGGAGTCGGCAATGAGTTGTTCAGACTTTGAAGAGTTTTTGACTGATTACCTCGATGGATTCCTACCAGCACATCTCTATCACCGCTGGGAAAGACACGCTGCACTTTGTGACCGCTGTACCGAATTACCTGGCGAGGTAGTTCGCTCCATTGGAGCCTGCTACACATATATCGCTGAAGAGCAGCCGGTACCTGCTGGTCTTAACGAAAGAATTCTTCAAGCAACGCCTCGGCACGGTCGTTCCTCATGAAGTAAGGGCGCCGTGGACATCTCGCGCGGCTTCAACACTTCGCGCCTGGCTCGATCTCATTCGTTTCTCCCAACTCGCTACCGTGGCGACAATGCTACTGGTAGCGATTCTGGTTTTAACCAACACTGTTTCGGCCGATGGATCGATCAGTGGTGTTTACAAAGTAAGTTTGCAATTAGCTGGAACAAACCAGAGGACAGTCAAATACTGAGGTGCAACAGATCACTGATGATTTGAAGCAACTAGTCGAGCCTGATGATCGAAAGCCGGCTCCGCCACCAGCCAAGGACGGAACAGAGCAGCAAAAAGATCAGAACAAGTCTGCGTCCAAACCGAATAACGGGCACGACGGTCACTAAGGAGATGAAGGCATAACATGATGTACTGCGGCTACCATGCAAAGAATCCAGCGGTGGTTCAGTGCAATCAGTGCGCTCGGTGGCTGTGCCCAGCTCTGTGATCATCGAGTGCGCGGCTTTCCATTCTGCCAGGATTGCATCGTTGCTGGAGTTGAGCTTCTGCGACATCACGCAAGCACCGTCACATATCGTCCGAAGAAAAGTTCGCCCTTTGTTGGCGACGCTTCTATCGTTCGTTCTCGGCCTCGGTGCTGCGTACAACGGACAAACGTCGAAAGCGATTGTCCACTTTGCAATCTTTGCAAGCTTCTTTCAGATGGCCGTTCTAACCCAGGGTGTTCTCTTCTTTGTGCTCGGTGTTCTCGGACGTGGTTGTTTGCGGCCGTCGACGCATGTCGAACTGCGCAACTAATGAGAGCAGGTTTATCCCCTCGGACGCGGAAGAAGATGTCATTGCGCGTCGACTTTACGGAAATCCGTTCGCTTGGGGAACTACCTTAATCATCATAGGAACGCTCTTTCTTTGCATACGCTGTTGGGAGTACAATTGCCAATCAAGGAGTTGCTTCCAGTCGCACCTAGTAGCGCTCGGCGCGTACATGCTTGTTTGATTATCTTCGTAGAGGTAAAACGTCCGATCGATATCGTGCGCTTTGATTCACGCCGTCCACCACCTTCTGGTCGTGGCATCGCGACCTGTAGAGACACAGCTACGTTTCGAACAGGCGAAACCACGCAGTTGGAGCACGACGCGATGACCACTTCCTTTCGAGCGGAGATCTTGAGAAATTAACGGGAAAGCGGTTTTCAATAAGGGAGCATTTATGTGTGGAGTAATAAGAGTTTTTGACGGCTCGGGGACTTATCGCTCTGATTTTTCTGATCGTAAGCGCTTTTGCGACAACTCATTACGTTGGTCGAGTTTTCCTTGTGCGCGTAATCAAAAATAGCCATCGTCGTTATCTTTGTCGCGTTGCTTGTATTAATTCTCTTGGCAATTTTGCGCGACCGTTCGAGAAAAACGTCGGGAAGCTGACGAGAGTTTAAGTTAAGTTCAAATCAAAATATCAGGACCCTGAGTTCCATGTGTTCCTCAGGGTCCTTTCATTTAATGAACATGATTTGCCTGTTTTTATACAATCCACGAAGTTTGCATGACCCTGCTGCCTCTGTGATAGGGTCAGGCTCTTTGCAGCTCCGGTTCGGATGAGTTTCACCTCGAGGGACCTTGAGGTTTCAACTCAATCCGCCGCAATTCTGCGCGTAGGTTCAATCAAGAACTCTTAAAACTTAACCTGCGCAAAATCGCACTCTGGCGAGTTTGTGCCTTTGGTTGCTGACGCAGCCTCGGTTTTATGCGACAGCAAAGAGGAGCACCACGATGGCCAAAGAAGAACGATTTTATGCATTCATAATTGCCCACACCTCCCGCTCGCAAGCCCGCGTTCAACGCATTCGGAGTAGAGAGGAAAGTCGTGTCAATTTCCTGTGTGGTCGCTCTATGTGTTGGTGTTGGGTTGGTGTACGGTTTTTGCGGACTCACCAGCAAAGCAGCTCATCTGCGAACCGCACTGGAGAACCACGCAGCTACGCGCTGAGAACAATCAACAGCGACCAGAGCTCGCAAAGTTAAACAATCGTGTCTGAACAAGTCTGAAGACCACTTCGACGAAAACTTGCAGAAAAGTCAGGCGTACTTCAGGACACGACAGTTTTACTCGGCACCGAGGGCCCGAGCTGCCCTTGGATCGAAATGGATTGGCCACACTCGCTTCCAAATGAGCCGTCTTGAAGAAGACATGCGAGCTTACGAACATGTACTTCGTGAACGTGGCTATGCACCTGCAATTTGGCCGGTCGACGGAGAACTTTGAAGGTGGATTTGCGTGGGCGCCGTAATCCGTTTGGCGGTCCTGGATGGGAATTCCACACCGGGCAGGGACATTGAAGCAGTTCCATGGGAACTCCAGTCGTTGCTGGAGCCAGTGGTCGCGTCTCTTTGTTGGTTGGCAAAATGGTTACGGGCAGCTAGTTGTCGTAGACCACGGCGGCGGGCTTTCCACGCGCTATGGTCATCTCTCGCATATCGATGTCGAACCTGGGCAACAGCTTTCCATGAGGTCAGCTGCTAGGCAAGGTCGGATCGACCGGTCGTTCAACTGGGCCTCACTTGCACTCCACGAGGTTCGCATTAACGATGAACCCGTGAACCCATTGCATTATTTGTTAATGAATCCGGAAAAATAGAGATTGGAACGGCAGGAAAATTGGACGGCTTATGGCTTCTGGTGCCGTAAGCTCAACAGGACATAGATTTAACTCGCTTTTTGATTGACAGCCTGAATCGCTTTCGCTTAGTATGCGCCGTCGTTCGATGCTAGGGTTCAGAGTTATGTCAGCCCCAGCATATTCGAGTAAAAAGCTTTACAGCAATGAGTTTCAGTTAGGTTCGCCCCTAGTAAGTACTGTGCATGATGAAATAGCGCACCCCGCGCGTTTCACCATGCATTTTTGTTGGTTGTGTGTTTCCGTCTAGCGCCACGCTCAAGGTGCGACCCGGCTCACAAGCATTAACCTAGGACGGTACGAAAGCTCATCGGGCTTTTCATGCCTCGTTTTACCGAATCGTTAGGAGGATTCGTTGTTATGTCTAGAATAACCGGTAAGGTCAAGTGGTTTAACAATTCGAAGGGTTATGGTTTTATCGAACAGCCCGGCTCTTCGGACATCTTCGTTCATTACAGCGCCATTCAGGGCGACGGCTTCAAGACTCTCGAAGAGGGTCAGGAAGTCGAGTTTGAGGTTACGCAGGGCCCCAAAGGGACCTCAGGCCGAAAAAAGTAACAAAGATGTGATTGTCTCCCGGCTTGCTTCAGCAAAGCCACTGACTGCTTCCGGTCACGGGTCCGGTAAGTCGCAAAGCAAAAAGGCGACCTTATGGTCGCCTTTTCCTTGATCGTGAGGGGTTCGATACGCCTCTGCTTTAAAACTTACGTGACCGTTCTCTACGCTCACAGAAAACTCCACCTGGCGACATCCCAGTCTCTCTTCAAACTGTCAGCCTTGATGCAATTGAGTTGTGGAAGCGCGAAAATAGAGATCTGATGTCGGTTCCCCGCATTCTCTCTTTGCCGCCATGAAGGAGTCGTAAAGATTCTTAATCGTCGGAATCTCTTTGCGAGCGTCCACGCAGACAAACGAAACTGACTCCCGGGTCAGTTCAACACCTTTACTGGCGTTGGCCTTTGCCGCAGATACTTGGTCGCGACCCTCCTCACGTCCCTGCATAGTCCTTCGCCACAGATCGCGAAACGCATTGTATCGAGCGATTAATGAGTTATACCGAAAGCGCTGTGCGTACGTTAGGTGCGGTCGCCACCCAACCTCTTGATGATTGTTTCAACGCGACCTTTGGTATCGTACGGTGGTCGCTTGCTGCACCGTTGAAGAAAATGTCGAATTCAACTCGTAACCGTCGAATGTCTTCTTCCAAGCGACTCAGCTGCTCGTCCAAACTGGCGTATTGTCGCTCGCGGCATATCTGTTCTTGATTCGAATCTGTTCTCTTACTCTGACCAGCTTGTTTTCGCGTAATCCCAAGATTGTTTCTCCACAGGCGGGTTGTTTAGGCGGCGCGTCGATGACGCATGCTGAATCCCAGTCTAGGTGCCGTCAAAAGAATCGTGTCAACAGCTTATTCCGACCGCACGAAGTGGCAGTGCTTTGATTGGTCACGCAAACCAGGGGCTGCGCTAACTACCAAGACAAAAAAGCATCCCAAACCTATGCCCCAAAGCAAACCGGTCGGTGATTCAAGACTGCGACTTATCCCCTCTGTGGATCAGTTGCTCCGCACTCCTACTGCCGGCGAACTAACCGAAACTCTTGGCGTCAAGAAGGTAACTGTGCTAGCGCGACTCTGTTATAGCTGAGCTTAGATCTGCAATTCGCAACGAAGAAGTGCAAACAAATCACCATTCATCGGAATCGCTACTCGCGAAGGCAGAGCAGCGTTTGCGGGAGACAGCTACATTCGAGAGTCAAAGTGGAATCAAAAGGGTAATCAACGCCACTGGAGTCGTTTTGCACACAAACCTTGGCAGGGCCCCTTTGTCGGAGTCGGCCCAACGGGCAATTAGTGAACAAGCCGCGGGTTACTGCACTCGAGTACAACACGGCCAGTGGACTACGCGGAAGCGCGGCGCTCGTGTGGAAGCATTGCTCTGTGATTTGACGGGAGCTGAAGACGCACCCTCAGTGAACAATTGCGCCGCCGCTGCTCTTGATTCTTGGCGTGATCGCGGGTGACGGAGAAACAATAGTTTCTCGAGGTCAGCCTCGTTGAGATTGGCGGTGACTTTCGTGTTCCGGATGTGATGGCAAGTTCAGGCACCCGCATGATTGAAGTTGAACAACAAATAAGACCCACCTGGATGATTACCGCAAAGCCATCACTCAAAAACGCGCCTCATTATGCGCGTTCATCCTTCGAACTATCGGGTTGTTGGTTTCGTCAGTTCGCCTGAACTCAACGAACTCGCGTCACTTGCGCGAGAGGCAATGATCCCTCTTACGAAGACGCAGGTTCTGGACAATTGAGTGACTTTCATAACTTGGGTGTTGAGGGTGAACCGTGATCAGTGAACTTATTTCTGGCGGCGTTGATCTGGTTTCATTCAGTGGGGACAAACTCCTGGATCCGTACAGGCAGGCCTGATTGATTGGTAAACGAGGAATCGTTGGAAAGACTTAGAAGGCATCCGCTTTATCGCGCACTCGGAAGCGACAAGATCTCGTTTGGCTGCCCTGGAAGCAACCTCGTCGAACATCAATCCGGCAAAGCGGAAACAAGTGTCCCAGTGATTGAAAATGCTCGCGCTTAGTCCAGAGGAAATTGAGGCACGGGCCCGCTCGCTTATGGACAGCGTTAGCAAAACATCCAATGGGCTTAAGTGGGAGATCGTGCCAGCGGAGTCCGCAACGGGTGGCGGCGCCGGACCTACGGCGAATCTACCTACCAGGCTAATAGTTTCCGTCGCACCCTGGTCTTTCCGCCCAGGAAATCGAAATCGCCCTACGCAACAACTCTCTCCATAGTCGGACGTACGCCGACCAAAAGCTCTTGCTGGATTTGAGGAGTGTTTTCCCGTCGAGGAAGCGCCTTGGTTTCGGCTCTCAACAAACTCAAGTGAGACTGTAGATTTAATAAAGTCCAGCATTGTATAATTCGGTCGTGTCATCCACAGAGCCTCAACTCAATCCTAATTTACCCACACCCTCGTACTGTTCTCCAAAATTGAACTCACTTAAACAAGCAAAACTCTATGTCTCTGCTTCTATCCTGTCTCTTTTGCGGGCTCTGTAGCCTTTCTGTGCTGGCACGAGGGAGCATTACCATCTGGGCTGAATGGTTTCGGCCTTGCTCCGGAAACGGGCCCACCATCACTGCCACTTCGTTTGATCTCCGGCGCTCCTCATCCTTGCATTCTCACTTCGTCGGTCTTACGATGAAGGAAGGCGGGAATCCGGCGCTGTTGGTTGGTACCTGGTCACCGCGCCTCGCGCGAACTTTGTGCCGTATCGCGACGTCAAGCACTTCTTCCGGATCGCGACCTGTTGCCATTGCCTGGCGGCTTTGTTTGGCGGCACTTTGTCTTTGTGTCTTGTGCAGGTGTTCTCGCCTGGCAGTTGATCGTCTATTCTCAAAACATTACTAAATCGGCCAGCGGATCGATTCCAGTAGCATCGCGGAAGCCAAGTCGAAACTTGCAAACGGCCTAAAACTTTTGAACGCGCAGTCTTACCTTTGAATGAGGCGGTAGTGTTTCAGTGCACAACGACCAGGGAATTAGACAGTCGCTCGTTCAAGGTACTGCACATTTGAACGAAGCGAATCACATTCCGTTTGGCGCGACGGAGTAAGCCTACGAGCGTGCTGTTGCCACCAGGAAACTCTGTTCTTTAAAAACTCCCTCAGATGGTGGGCCCACCAATGTCGCAGTCCCCGCCCCACCATCATCGAACAACAAAACCGTCGAGTGATGCCACTAGTACGACCCCAATGAGTCATTCCGCGAAGCCGATCGTCCTTTGCCTCGAAGCCGCCGGTGCTCACCTCGCGCGTAGGCCCGCTCGAGAGATTCTTGCGAACCACCTACCGTGACAGTTCACGTTTATCCCTTTTTCTCAACACGCGTGAACCGGAAATAAACTCGACGCTCCCTGGGCCGTGCTCTTCGCGCACTGATCACAGAACAACGCCGTGAAGCGAGTGCCTTAACACCACTGTCGATGACGGTGTCGCCATAGCTTACCTCGACGGTACGCTTGCTTTAGCCAACTCTTGCGCTACTTAACTCTGTCGCCGTAAATATCACGCAACAGCAGCTCTGAGACGCTTGGATACAGATATCAGCCTTCGCTGGATCGATTTCGCGCACAGACGCATTTTTTGACGAACCTGCAATCGCTGTGCGAGAGTCCGTGTCAGACTCGGGTCCTCGACTCTGAAAGAGAACTCAACTTCGATCAGCGTGAAACCAGATTCTGGGATTTGCGGGTTTCACTGCTTCGCGAAAATGAGACTTATCCTAATAGATAGCAGATCTTTGTTCGTGAACCTTACCAGGATCAAAGTGGCAAAGAGAGCTTTTAAAGAGCGACAATACGCGATCTCAGCTAATGCTCATTGACGAACTTAGAACGCCTCTGACAAGTATCACCGGCTTTGCAGAGTTGTTGGACGACCGAGAACGCTATTTCTGAGTCATGGCAAGAGAGTCTCACGCGACCATCGAAGTAGCGAATGAGTTCCCAGCGAATGTCGCGAATGATCACTACGTTCCTCGCGGTCAGCCAACAACCAGTAGCAACGAAAGGACGTAAACAGGAAGTCCTGAGCGTGCCGTCTGCGCCGATGAAGTCGTTCGTGAAACGATCATTTACCCCGCAGCCGTGGCCTCGCCGCAAAAAAGAAACGCATAAGGCCGGCAGAGCAAAACCTGCGCAGCGTGTTCCCCAGTTGCGGCCAAAGGGACAAAAAGAGCCTGATAACTCAGGGTTCTCAAGAATCTTGTGAGCAACGCCATCAAATACAGTCCTGAGAAAATCCACAAAGTAGCCTGTTCCCCTACGGCAGCTGGAAGCAGCGTCCAAGTAAGCAGAGTTTGTGTCGAAGATCGAGGCTTTGAAGTACTTCCGGGCGGAGTCCAAGAGATCGCGTATGGGAAGTCGTTTGAGTCGTTCGCGAGGGACAAGAGAAGCGACGAAGAATCACTGGTCTTAAGCCATCGTTTGTGCGTGTGAGGTTGTCGAACAGCACGGGAGGTAGTGTAGCGCATCGATTCAGCCGCTACAGCATGGCGAGCAACAATACGTAACTGAACGAAGTACAC